>OWIL01000123.1_pt1 | contig 52279 bp, 51 predicted proteins | sample 1732871 | NCBI WGS metagenome assembly OWIL01 (sample SAMN05065763, study PRJEB22554) | human gut metagenome | biome: ENVO:2100002; feature: ENVO:00000062; material: ENVO:00002003 | host: Homo sapiens | place: USA
CAAGTTTACAAGAGAACGCCAAATATTTCACTACACGTTCTTATTTGACGCTTACGTTAAATGGTCGGATGTTCAAATAATCCGGCCCATTTTTCTGCTAATAAAACTCCCATTTTGAAGCTTCTCAAACACCAGATTTTTTCTTTTTTGCTAATACGGTATTTTTACCCGTTCATTTGCCTGCTAATAGATTTACTCTTTATTAGCATTTTGGAAAGACCTGGCAAATTCTATTAGCAGTTCAGGATTGGATTTCATAAGCTGCTGCAATACCTGTTCTGCAGAATTTACTTCATCTTTATCATTTTTCTGTGGCTCACTGATGCCTTTGCCGTCAAGGAAATCATCCATCTTGCCGGCCAGCTTTTCACGCCCACTTGCAAAAGAATGTTTCCCATAACGTCTGGTCAGCATCTCCAGATTGGACCATCCGCCGGCCTGCATAACCGAATTGTAATCACCTCCGGACATAAGAAGTTTGGTGGTGGCGCTGGTGTGCCCTTACGGTATAATTACGACAAACCGGAAAATCCCCGTAGAATCAAGGGTTTTGAGGTTTTCAGTCTGGTTTTTTCATCCTTTTCCAAACCGAAAAATCATACTGAAATAAGTCGAATTATAGGAGGTGTTTCATTAACGACAAATGAATAGTAGAAAGGAACTCAAAGCCTTTTGATTTCAAACACAGTAGAATATTGGATTTAGGCGAAGCCGTCACTTGTTTCAAGTGGCGGCTTTTGTCATTTCCAGGACTGCTGTGCAGGCACATGACAACACCAATCAGAAATGAGGTGAAGTCATTGAACACGCAAATCATCGCCATCACCAACCAGAAAGGCGGCGTTGGCAAAACGACCACCTGCGCGAACCTGGGAATTGGGCTGGCGCAGGCTGGGAAAAAAGTGCTGCTGATCGACGGAGACCCGCAAGGCAGCCTGACCATCAGCCTGGGCCATCCCCAGCCGGACAAGCTGCCCTTTACCCTGTCCGATGCGATGGGCCGTATCCTGATGGACGAGCCGCTACGCCCCGGAGAGGGTATCCTGCACCACCCGGAAGGCGTTGACCTGATGCCCGCTGACATCCAGCTCTCCGGTATGGAGGTCTCTCTGGTGAATGCCATGAGCCGAGAGACCATCCTGCGGCAGTATCTGGACACGCTCAAGGGACAGTATTCCCATATCCTGATTGACTGCCAGCCCTCCTTGGGGATGCTCACGGTCAACGCCTTGGCTGCTGCCAACAGGGTCATAATCCCCGTCCAGGCGGAGTATTTGCCCGCCAAGGGGCTGGAACAGCTGCTCCAGACTGTAAACAAGGTGAAGCGGCAGATCAACCCCAAGCTCCAGATTGACGGGATACTTCTGACGATGGTGGACAACCGCACCAACTTTGCCAAGGAGATCGCCGCCCTGCTGCGGGAAACCTACGGCAGCAAAATCAAGGTGTTCGGCACGGAAATTCCCCATTCTGTCCGGGCGAAGGAAATCAGCGCCGAGGGCAAGAGCATTTTTGCCCATGACCCCGGCGGCAAGGTGGCTGAAAGCTACAAAAATCTGACGCAGGAGGTGACAAAACTTGAAAAGCAGCGCGAAAAAAGTAGAGCTGGCATCGGTAGATGACCTGTTTTCCACCGAGGAAAGCCGTGCCGATGCACAGCGGGAACGGGTGCTGGAAATTCCCTTGTCTGAGCTGCACCCTTTTAAGAACCATCCGTTCAAAGTCAAGGATGATGAATCCATGATGGAAACTGCGGACAGTATCCGGCAGTATGGTGTGCTGGTTCCGGCGATTGCAAGACCTGACCCGGAGGGCGGCTATGAACTGGTAGCCGGACACAGGCGGCACAGGGCCAGTGAACTGGCTGAGAAAGAGACCATGCCGGTCATTGTCCGGGATTTGGACGATGACGCCGCCACCATCATTATGGTGGACAGCAACTTGCAGCGTGAAAGCCTGCTCCCCAGTGAGAGAGCTTTCGCTTATAAGATGAAGCTGGAGGCTATGCGACATCAGGGAGAACGCATGGATTTAACTTCCGCCCAAGTTGGGCGGAAGTTGGCTGGTAAAGAATCCAGAGAAATTTTGGCAGAACAGGTCGGCCAAAGCCGTAACCAGATTTCCCGCTATATTCGCCTCACCGAGCTGATTCCTGAGCTGTTAGATATGGTGGATGAGCGAAAAATCGCTCTCAATCCGGCGTATGAGCTGTCGTTCCTAAAAAAAGAGGAACAGACCCAGCTTTTGGACGCGATGGACAGCGAACAAGCTACCCCTTCTCTCTCCCAAGCCCAGCGGCTCAAGAAATTCAGCCAAGAGGGGCATTTATCCATTGATGTGATGCGGGCCATCATGGGCGAGGAAAAGAAAAGCGATCTGGACAAGGTGACATTTACCTCGGACACCCTGCGGAAGTATTTTCCCAAGAGCTACACGCCCCAGCGGATGCAGGAAACCATTATCAAGCTGCTGGAACAGTGGCAGAAAAAACGCCAACAGCAACATGAACGCTGAGAAAGGAGCAGCCTATGAGGGATATTTCAGCCCGTGAGCTGAAAGGACACAACATTCTTGCCGTGGAGCGTTTTCAGGACAACACCCGCTGGATGATTGAGTTTTCCATCCTGCGTCCCTGTTCCTACGGAAGCCCCGGCGATGAAATGCGGCTGTTTCTCGCCGAGGACGGCTATCAGGCTGCCCTGCAAAGCCAGCAGCATCGGGAAATCAAAATCAAGCGGTATGCCCGTGTGATTGAGGGACATATCCTCGATTTTAAGCCGGACAAGCGCCGCCGCCACTCATAAACAAATCATTACTGCGAAAGGAAAGGATTGAAATGTGTACTGTAAAGGAAATCCGGGAAGCAATCCGGGAGGATTGCCATTCCCAGCATGATATGGAATCTATGGAGATTGACCGTGTTCTGCAAACTCTGCCATTCTCTCAGGGAGATGACCTGTTGGACAAACCGCCCATTCCCAAGCGCCCCTACCGGCGCAGAAAAAGTGAACAAAACAGCTGACTGCCACAATTCTTTTTACAGGATTGTGGCTTTTTTCATACCCTGAGAAATTTGGAAGGAGTGAGGTCAATGGCCGTATTTCGCATTGAACGAACCAGAGATTATACCGTGATGAGCAATCACCATTTACGCAACGGGAAACTGTCCCTGAAAGCCAAGGGGCTGCTTTCCATGATGCTGTCCTTACCGGAGGACTGGAACTATACCACCAGAGGGCTTGCCGCCATCTGCAAAGAGGGAGTGGACGCTATTGGCGGCGCGCTGCGGGAGCTGGAAACTGCCGGGTACATTGTCCGCCATCAGCTGCGAGACCGGCAGGGTCGGATCAGTGATACCGAGTATGTCATCTATGAGCAGCCACAGCCGAAGAACCCGGATACGCCCCAGCCGGATACGGCTTCACCAGATACGGGAAACCCGGATATGGAGAAACCGGATACGGAAAAGCCCGCAGAATTAAATATAGAGAAATCAAATACTCAAAAATCAATTATGGATGGATCAAGTACCGATTCCATTCCCTTCCGGGAAACAGCGGCGGCAAGACCGCCGGAACGGAAAGGAAGGGATGCGATGTCTGTCTCCGAGATAGAAAATTATCGGGAATTGATTTTAGAGAACATCGAGTATGACTACCTGTGCAGGGAGTTTGCCACCTATCGGGAGGATTTGGATGAGATCGTGGAACTGATGGTGGAAACCGTCTGTGCCAGACGCAAAACCACCCGGATTGCAGGCAGCGACTTCCCCCATGAGGTGGTGCGCTCCCGGTTTTTGAAGCTGGACAGCGAACATATCCGGTTTGTCATGGACAGCTTGCAGAAAAACACCACCGAGGTCCGCAACATGAAGCAGTACCTGCTGACAGTGCTGTTTAACGCTCCCACCACCATCAGCAACCACTACACTTCACAGGTCAATCACGATATGAACGCAGGCGGCTGGTAAGGCCGTCTTTTTTCATCCCACAACAACGACTTTTACAGGAGGTTACGCTATGAACCAAATGGAAATTTTCAAAAACCCGGAGTTTGGCAGTATCCGCACTTTTGAGCAGGACGACAAGGTATTGTTTTGCGGAAAGGATATTGCGAAAGCACTTGGATACCAACGTACCGCTGATGCCATCACAGCCCACTGCAAAGGGGTCTGCGTTTTACCGACCCCTTCTAACGGCGGTATTCAGCGAATGAAATTTATTCCCGAAGGCGATGTGTACCGCCTGATCGTTCACAGCAAGCTGCCCTCTGCGGAACGATTTGAACGCTGGGTGTTTGATGAAGTGCTGCCCTCTATCCGAAAGCACGGGGCTTACATCACCAGAGAAAAGCTGTGGGAGATCGCTACCTCCCCGGAGGCTCTGATGAACCTCTGCTCCGACCTGCTGGCCGAGCGCGAGAAAAATGCGGCACTTCGTGAGGAAAACGCCATGATGGAGGGCAAGGCAGCCTTTTATGACCTGTTTATCGACCTCAAGCACAACACCAATCTCCGTACCACCGCCAAGGAACTGGTTGTGCCGGAACGTCGGTTTATCCGCTTCCTGCTGGAACAGCGGTTTGTGTACCGCGCCCCATCCGGGAATGTACTGCCTTATGCAAAGCCCGCCAACGACGGCCTGTTCACCGTCAAGGACTACTGCAACCACGGGCATACCGGCTCCTATACGCTGGTAACGCCCCAGGGCAAGCTGCATTTTGCCCAGCTGCGGGACAGCATCCTGCTGATGATATGATGACCCGGTATCTTCTGCGGCGGCTGGTGGTCCCGCCTTAGTTTTTGAACCATCCCTGCAAAATCTGCGGAAAGGAGGCGTTACCCCATGCAGGAAGAAGTGGAAAACAGGACTTTGACGCTGGTAGTCAACGGCACAAAGTTCACCGGGCGGCTGTTTAAGGCCGCCATTTGTAAATACCTTGCCCACTGCAAGGAAAAGAAGCTGAATAAGCAGCGAAAACGGGAAATCCCGGTCAAACCCCAGGGCAAGCAGACGGTCAAGCAACTTGTAGGCCAGAATCAGGGCGTTTCCAACATCGAAATCACCGATCCCTCCATCAAGGAGTTTGAGAAAATCGCCCGGAAATACGGTGTGGATTATGCGGTGAAAAAAGACCGCAGCAGCTTCCCGCCCAAGTACCTGATCTTTTTCAAAGGTCGGGATGCGGATGCGCTGACCGCCGCCTTTACCGAGTACACCGGCAAAAAGGTCAAAAAAGCAGAGAAAACAGAACGTCCGTCTGTGCTGGCAAAGCTGAACCAGTTCAAAGAGCTGGTTAAAAATGCCGTGGTGGACCGCACCAGGCGAAAGGAGCTGGAACGATGAAAAAGCAGCTTGACATCAAAAAGCTCCTGATTTTGAACCTGCCGTATCTCCTGATGGGGCTGTTCGCCACCAACTTCGGTGAAGCGTGGCGGATGGCACAAGGGGCGGATGCTTCAGAAAAGTTTCTTTCGCTGGTTGCGGTTCTGCCTGGGGCGTTGCAAAGTTTCTGGCCAAGCCTGCATCCATTGGACTTGTTGGTAGGGCTGTGCTGTGGCGCTGGTCTGCGGCTGGCGGTGTATCTGAAAAGCAAAAATGCGAAGAAATACCGCCACGGCATGGAGTATGGTTCTGCCCGCTGGGGAACACACGAGGACATCGTCCCTTATGTAGACCCGGTTTTCCAGAACAATGTGATTCTGACGAAAACCGAGAGCCTGACCATGAACAGCCGCCCGAAAGACCCCAAGACTGCCAGAAACAAAAATGTGCTGGTCATCGGCGGCTCCGGTTCTGGTAAGACCCGGTTCTGGCTAAAGCCGAACCTGATGCAGATGCACAGTTCCTATGTGGTGACAGACCCCAACAGATAAGTATAATAGGGTTATAGGGAAGCGCGCACCCTCAACGAAAGGAGGTTACACACCATGAAGAAGCAGACAGAGAAAAATAAACTCACAGCTTTATACGAAAGACTCTCCCATGACGATGAGCGGGCAGGCGAATCCGTAAGCATTGAGAACCAAAAGAGGATTTTAGAGGATTACGCAAGAAAAAACGGCTTTACCAATATCCGGCACTTTACCGATGACGGAATCCGTGGAACTACGTTCAAGCGTCCGGGGCTAGACGCTATGTTAGACGAAATCCGGGCGGGGAACGTGGCAACGGTTATCATCAAAGACCAGAGCCGAATCGGGCGTGACGTGGTTGAAGTGGGGCTATTAAAGCGCACCTTTGACGAGTACCATGTGCGTTTTATCGCCGCCAATGACAACCTTGACACCGCCAACGGCTTTGATATTATGTCTATCTTCCGTGACGTGATAAACGAGTGGTATGTTGCGGACACCAGCCGCAAAATCAAGGCTGTTTTCAAGTCCAGAATGGAAAAGGGCTTGCGCTGTTCTGGCAGTGTCTGCTATGGCTACCGCGCTTCCAAAGAAGAAAAAGGAGAATGGATAATTGACGAGGAAGCCGCCGCCGTTGTGCGCCGTATCTTCCAGAGCGTCCTTGCCGGGGAAACCATAGCCAGCATAGCAAAGGCACTCCGCACCGAGAAAATCCCTATCCCGTCCGAGCATTGGAAACGGACAGGCGAGCCAGTCCGGGCGGCAAAATACACAGACCCTTACGCATGGTCAGCGACCACTATCGGCTACATACTGAAACGCCCGGAATACACAGGACGTAAGGTATTAGGGAAAACTGTATGCGAGAACTACAAGACCAAGAGCAGCCGCAAGACCACGCCGGAGGAACAGTATATTTTTGAGGGCGCAATCCCCGCCATTGTGGACGTGGAAACGTGGCAGACCGTACAGAAGATACGGGAAACCGTGCGCCGCGCCCCTAAGCGGCAGAACGCCCCCAATCGCTTGACCGGACTTTTATACTGCGCCGACTGCGGTTCAAAGTTGACACACCGATACAACCTTGTGCAAGGGAAATGGATAGAGGACGCTTTTATCTGCTCCGGCTACCGCCATTTAATCCATGACTGCACCATGCACCATATCCCCACGGCGAAGATTGAAGCCGCTATCCTTGCCGTTATCCAGCGTGTGAGCTGGTATGTGCGGCACAATGAAAAGGAGTTTACAGAGCGTGTCCGGGAAGCGTCCGACCAGAACCAAGAGAAAACCGTCAAGGAATGTAAGCAGAAAATCAGCAAGGCACAGAAGCGGCACAAAGAGCTTGACGGGCTTGTGAAAAAGCTGTACGAGGGCAACGCCACGGGCAAGATACCCGACAGGCATTTTACCCGGCTTCTTGCTGAATATGACGAGGAACAGACCGGGCTTGAAACGTCCATAGCGGAATGGCAAAGGCAGATTGAAAGCTGGAACGCTGATAAGCTGAAAACAGACCAGTTTATCCAGCTTGTGAAACGCTATACCGACTTCTCCGAATTGACAACGCCCATGCTCAACGAGTTTATCGAAAAAGTGATTGTGCATGAGGGCGAGGGGCGGGGGAATGACCGCCGCCAGCGGATAGACATTTATTTAAACTTTATCGGCGCATTTGAAGTACCCGCCCATATCGTCACCCCGGCAGAGGTAGAGGAACAACGCCGCCAGCAGGAGGAACAGGCGGCAAAGGAAGCCCGGTCAAAGGAGCTTGAAAAGGCACGGTATGAGAAACGCAAGGCAGAGAAACGGGCATTTACCGCAAGGAAGAAAGCGGGGCTTCTCACGCCGGAAGAACAGGAAGCGGAGGAAAAACGGCTTGCACATAACCGGGAGTGGCAAAAGGAATGGCGGGAGAAACGCAAAGCCACAGAGCCGCCCAAGCCGCCTAAGAAGAAATCCATAAAAGAGCTTATGGAGATTGAAAAGACCGGGGCAGAACTTACGCCGGAGGAAACGGAACGGCTTGCGGAACACCGCCGGAAAAAAGCCGAACAGCATAAGGCATGGCGCGAAAGGCAGAAAGCCGGACAGCCAAAGACAAGGACACTCAAAGAGCTTGCCGCCGCTCAAAAAGAGGGGGAAGCCCTAACGCCGGAAGAAACAGAACGGCTGGAAGCCCATAAGAGCCGGAAGAAAATCGCAAGGGAAAAACTGGTACAGCAAGCCGAAACCGACCCGGCAGCGGCGGCAGAACTGGCAAAGCAGAGGGCGTATTCTTCCGAAGCCACCAAGAAATCCCGGCAGAAAATGTATGAGGAAGCCGCCGCAGGAAATCCCGAAGCGGTAGAACGCTATGAGAATTACCTTGCGTCAAGGAGGGAAGCGTACCACAGGAAAAAACAGGAAGCGGAACGAACCGCATAAGGACGGAAAAACAAAAACCGCATTGTGGAAAAATCTAAACTTTTGGATTTTTCCACAAATCCAAACTTAGAAGAAATCCAAACTTTCCTCTGTAAATCCTTTATTCAAGGCATTTTCTGATATAAAAGTTTGGATTTTGTTTTGCCCTTCTCTTGTCAGAAATGAGAATAAATTGATTGAAACAGAGCTAAATAGCAATATTTTACTCATTTTGTCATAATTAGAGTATTGCGCTTTGTGAAATGAAATCCAAACTTTTTCCGGCAAGAATCCCCTGTTATCAAGCCGTTTTCAGAAAAGTTTGGATTTTATATAAGTTTGGATTTGTGGAAATGTGCATAACAGGCTATGGAATCATGGATAACTCTATTCACAGCACATGGAAAAGCGAAAGAGCAGCTTTCCCACGTCCTGCAAACAGAGTTACCCACAATTCCATAAGATAGCCAGTTATACACATTACCAGCAATGGCGACTACTACGGAATCCCTCTCATTCATACATCAATATTACCTACAATAATGCTGATGTAATTCGTATATCTTTTGTTTTATTAGCTCCACAAGTTCTGGTGGTTCTAAGACAGTTGCGTTGTTTCCAAATGACAGGAAGTAATTGGCAACCCAATCCAAAGTTGCATGACGTATTTTCATGTCGATTATACCACCGCCTGTTGGGAATGTTTTTAATCCCCTTGCCAGTAAAAATTCAGTTTCGCAGCGTTTAACACCTATATCTGTTAGCTTAATTTTTATGTGGTAATCATTTCCGATTTCTAACCTTTCGAGATATTCTTGAATGGACGCAGGAACAGGAAATTTCCCTTTAGGATATGGTTTCTCCTCTATTATTTCCTTTATACGGTCAATACGGAACTCTCTGATTTGATTAGCAACGGTGCAATATGCAGGGCAATACCAAAGTCCATTCATAGCATATAGCCCAATCGGTATAATTGTGCGTATACTTTCAGAATGTGTTGATGAATACTGTATTGTTGCTGAATGGTGATTAACGACAATATGAAACATTGGTTTAAGTAGTGGTGAATCGCAATGCCTGTCTGGAATCCAAAATACTACACTATTTTGAATTTGTGTAATACTGCTTTGTATATCTAAGGGCAGACAGTTCAAAAATTTTTTCAAAACAGATATTGTTTCCTGTTCAAAAGGTAAATCGTGATAGAATTTCAAGGCTTGACAGGCAAAGAATATAGCTTTGGCTTCATTCTCTGAAAAAGTGATAGGCGGCAAAATGCGCTCTTTCAAGATGTGATACCCGCCAGCAGCACCGACTTCGGAATAAAGGGGGAATCCAGCCTGTTCTAATTCTTGCAAATCACGGAGTATTGTCCGCTTTGACACAGAAAATTCTTTTGCTAATTCGCCTACTGTAAAATCCTTTTTGGCATTTATCGTTATCATCATTTCAATAAGCCGTTCTGCTTTTGACATTTTTAAAAACTCCTTTCCGAATGGTGACAGCCGTTGTCACTATTCCATGATAGACTATCTATGTACCAAATGCAATATGATACTCAAACGAAAGGACAAGATGTTATGAATAAAAACGTGATTGAAATGGTTATTTTTCAGACAAACCAAGAAGTGACCGAGGAACATTTTTTACGAATGTATCACAAATTGAATGAGGTGCTTGAAAAAGATATTGCCGGATTTGTAAAACGGTCATTAACAAAGGATTTAAAGCAGGATAAATGGGTTGAAATGATTTGGTGGGCATCAATGGAGGCAGCACAGGGTGCTTTGGAAAAGTTGCCGCAGGTTACGGAATTTCAGGAGTATTGTTCTGCTTTAGCAGACGAGGGAACAATGATGTTCCATTTGGAGGAAATGGCATGACACCAAACGATATTCTTTCCTACTGCCAGTCTAATTTGAAAGATGTTGTATTGGTAGAAAGTTGGGGAGAACGAGGAATTTTTTATAATCCAAACGGAGTTTTGAAACGGGGAGTATATGTTTTAACTGTTAAAGAAAAAGACGGTGATAATGATAAAGGCTCTATGTTGAACCGTGATAATGTATATCGTGTGAATGTCGGTTTAAGGAAACAGACCTTTATTAAAAAATTTGGGTATATTCCAGAGCGTCCGCCTGCTGGAAAAATTGTAAAAATGGATTATGATTTTACCGTTTTAGATACCATTCTTCCCCACCCTGTCTACGCATGGATGAGCTGGGCATGTGTTTTAAATCCCTCTGATAAGACCTTTGAGGATTTCAAGGCAATGATACAAGAATCTTATGATTTTGCAAAAGAAAAATTCAACAAAAGAAAAAAGTAAATAATGCAACAGAAGTGGCGACAGTTCAATGCTGCCGCCCTCTGATTTATAAATGCAACTGTAAACAATGCAGCACCCCATGTGGGAGAAAGGGGGAATTTTCTATGGATTGCACAGAAGCATACAAGGAACACATCATGTATTCTTTCAATGGCTTTTGCAAAGTCGTCATACGCTATGCCGCCATCAACGCATGGCGCGACAGGAACAGGCGGCGGCAAAAAGAAATATCCTTTGAATACCTCACAGAAGAAAAGTTCTACCCTCTAAGCACATCAGACGAATTTCTCAAATCACCTTACGAACAATACCCCGTTACAATCTGCGGTCAGACAATCATCCTCACTAATGGGGAACTTGCCGCCGCCCTGCTATCCCTGCCGGAGAAAAAGAGGGAAATCATTTACCTTTATTTTTTCGGGAATTACACACAGCAGGAAATCGCAGATTTATACGGGCATTGTAAGAGTACGGCATGGCATTACATACACAGCGCATTACAGATGTTGCAGAGAGAAATGGAGGGATTTTCACATGGGGAATACTAACCTTGTGCCATATGAAACCATTGTCCGGGCGACAAACGGCGAGCCGGAAGCCGTGGACGAGGTTTTACGGCATTACAGCAAACGAATCCGCTTTGCCGCCCTTGAAAACGGGTACGTCAACACAGACACCGAGGACAGCATAAAACGGCGGCTCATTACTGCCCTGTTCCAGTTCCGCTTTGACTGAAAAAGGCGGCATGACAGGAGGTGAGGGTTGTCGGGAAAATAGCCATGCTGATATTCAATGATACCGAGGAAAAAGCGGTTGAGAAAGCCATAGCCGCCCTTGCCGGTATGATACCGCTGGAAGCCATACAGCCGCCCCATTCTCCGGCACTTACTTTTCCGGGATTGGAAATAAGGCTGCACCAACGCCGGGTACTGAAAAACGGGATTGACGTTTCCCTCACCCGTCTGGAATACGGCGCACTCTGCTATCTTGCCGCCAGTCCGGGGAGGGTGTTCACAAAGGCACAAATCTTTGAAGCCGTGTGGAGCATGGAGAGTGAAAGCTGCCAGTCAAACGTGGCAAATGTGATATGCAATCTACGGAAAAAGATAGAGCCGGACAGCCGCCGCCCCACCTACATAAAGACCGTTTTAGGCATAGGCTACAAGTTTGCTTCCGGGGAATAACAACAGGATAACCGCCGCTATTGGCGAAGATACGAAACAGGAAATCAAGGAAAAAGGTTTCCTGTTTTTTTACGCCTATTTTGCTTATTTCCGGCTTTTCTGCATGGGAAAATACCGCCGCAAAACTGGCAGAATCCACGCCATGCAAGCCGGGGGAAAACGGCAAAAGCCAGCACAGCGGAATCCGTCACTTTCTTAGAGCAAGATTCTACCACAGTACCAAATTTCGCCTTATGGCTCATTTTGTCCTGCGGGAATCTTGTTGGGGTTGCCACCCCAAGCCCGCCTTTTTGCGGCTTGCGCCGCTTGAAAAATCCACCCACGAAAGGAGGTTCATAGCCATGAAAAAATACAACACGCCACACCGCCGCCGGGTAATCAAGACGCGCTTGACCGAGGAAGAATACGCCGAGTTTTCCGAGCGCGTTTCCCTCTGCAAAATGAGCCAAGCCGAGTTTATCCGGCAAGCCTTAATTAAGTCAAGCATACGCCCGGTTATCACCGTTTCCCCGGTCAATGATGAATTGCTTTCTGCCGTTGGGAAACTCGCAGCCGAGTACGGGAAAATCGGCGGCAACTTGAATCAGATTGCCCGCTGTCTGAACGAGTACGGCGCACCTTATAACGCCCTCTCCCAAGAAGTGCGAGCCGCCATAGCCGAGCTTGCCGCCTTGAAGTTTGAAGTCTTGCAGAAAGTAGGTGAAGCCGTTGGCAACATTCAAACATATCAGCTCTAAAAACGCCGACTATGGGGCGGCTGAACAGTACCTAACCTTTGAGCATGACGAGTTTACCATGAAGCCCACACTGGACGGAAACGGGCGGCTTGTTCTCCGTGACGATTACCGCATATCTTCCCTTAATTGCGGTGATGAAGATTTCGCCATAGCGTGTATGCGCTCCAATCTGAAATACGGAAAGAACCAAAAGCGGGAGGACGTAAAGAGCCACCATTACATTATCAGTTTTGACCCCCGTGACGCACCAGACAACGGCTTGACCGTAGACCGGGCGCAGCAGTTGGGCGAGCAGTTTTGTAAAGAGCATTTCCCCGGACATCAAGCGTTGGTATGCACCCACCCGGACGGGCATAACCACAGCGGAAATATCCATGTGCATATCGTCATAAACAGCTTGCGGATTGCCGAAGTTCCGCTGTTGCCGTACATGGAAAGACCAGCCGACACAAGGGAGGGCTGCAAGCACCGCTGTACAGACGCAGCTATGGAATACTTCAAAGCGGAAGTCATGGAGATGTGCCACCGGGAAAACCTCTATCAGATTGATTTACTCCACGGGAGCAAGAACCGTGTCACCGAGAGGGAGTATTGGGCGAAACGGAAAGGACAAGCCGCACTGGATAAAGGGAACGCTTCCCAAGCCGCCACAGGAGAGCCGCCCAAGCAGACCAAGTTTGAAACCGACAAGGAGAAGCTACGGCGCACAATCCGAGCCGTCCTGTCCTCTGCCGTTTCCTTTGAGGATTTTTCCGGGAAGCTGCTACAACAGGGCGTGACCGTCAAGGAGAGCCGGGGGAGATTATCGTATCTCACGCCGGACAGGACGAAGCCCATCACCGCCCGGAAACTGGGTGATGATTTTGACCGTGCCGCCATACTGGAAGCACTAACCATAAACGCACAGAACGCCGCCAGAGCCGCCGAAAAGACCCTACCCAGACAGGAATACCCACACAGCATAAAAGACCGCTTACAGCGTAACAGAGCCGCCATAAACGCACCGAAACAAGACGGTGTACAGCGCATGGTAGACATAGCCGCCAAGAAAGCCGAGGGCAAGGGGAAAGGCTACGAGAAATGGGCGACCTTGCACAACTTGAAGCAAATGGCGGCTACCGTGAGCATTTACGAGGAATCCGGCTTTTCTTCCCCGGAGGAACTGGAAGCCGCCCTTGCCGCCGCCAGTGCGGAACTGAACAGCGTCCATGCGGAACTGAAAGCCGTGGAAAGCACTTTGCGGGAGAAAAAGGACTTACAGAAACAGCTATTGGCGTACATCAAGACCAAACCCGCCCGTGACGGGCTGAAAGCACAGAAAACAGAAAAAGCCCGCAGGAACTACCGGGAGCAGCACGAAAGCGAGTTTATCATAGCCGAAGCTGCCACCCGGTTTTTTAAGGCACAGGGAATCCAAAAGCTGCCAGCGTCCAAGACCTTACAAGCGGAGATTGAGCAGCTTATGAGGGAGAAGAACAGCCTTTACAACGAGTACCGGGAAAAGAGGGAGCGCACAAAGGAATTGCAGACTGTAAAAAGCAATATCGACCAAATCTTACACCGTGAGCCGGAACGGGGAAAGGGGCGGGAAAATGAACGGTAAACGCCCCTACATGGACTACCCACAGCACAGAGCCGCCCGCCGCCTTGTGCATGAGTGCTGTAACTATGATAACGGCAACTGCCTTGTGCTGGATAACGGCGAGCCTTGTGTATGTGTGCAAAGTATCAGCTATTCGCTTCTCTGCCGCTGGTTCACTGCCGCCGTGCTTCCCCTTGACTGGAAACTGGAAGCCGCCCTACTCCACCGGGCAGAACTGAAACGCTGTACCGAGTGCGGCGGTCAGTTTCTCCCAAAATCCAACCGGGGGAAATACTGCCCCGATTGTGCCGGACGCATGAAAAGAACCAGAGCCGCACAGCGCAAGCGGAAACAGAGGGGGAAATGTCACGCTTTAGAAAACACAGAACCCCCGTAAATCAAGGTTTCCCGGCTACTGCTCAACGGGTATGCGGTACATTTATCCTTTACCCCCAAAAAAGCCGTTTTAAATGCGTAACAGAAGCCACAGACAGGAGGTGAAAACCATAACCGAATACATCACAGCCAACACCACAATGCCGCCCTTTTTCCCCTATCCCCGATTTCTGCTGAAAATGGACTTGTCACAGACTGCAAAGCTGCTCTATGCGCTGCTCCTTGACCGTTCCACCCTCTCACAGAAGAACGGCTGGCAGGACAATGAGGGCAGGACGTATATTGTCTACCCCATAGCAGAGATAGCGGAAATACTGGATAAAAGCACCATGACAATACAGAACTCCCTAAAAGAACTGGATATTGCCGGGCTTTTAGAGAGGGAACGCCGGGGATTTTCCGCGCCGAACCGCCTTTATGTGAAAGTGCCGGAAGTAGTAAAGGTTTCTTTAGATATGACACAAAGAAATCTTGATGTCAGTCCTAAAGAAAACTGTACATCAGACACAAAGAAAACTTTACCTATGATACAAAGAAAACTTTACCCTAACCAACTAAATATAAACAAACTAAAAGAGAGCCAACGAATGGGAGCGAGTGGAGAGCCGCCCGCGCCCTATGGCAAATACCAGAATGTTTTCCTCACTGAAAGCGAATATGCGGAGCTGAAGCAGGAATACCCGGACTGCCTTGAACGGCTTATCGAGGAAATGAGCCGGTATATTGCTTCCAGCGGGAATGACTATGCGAACCATGCCGCCACGCTTTACAGGTGGGCGGACAGGGAGAAAAAGGAGAACCCGAAAAAGGGAATCCCCGATTATTCTTTCAAAGAGGGCGAGAGCCTTTGACAGCGGAGATAAAACGCCCCGTAAACAGGGCGTGAATAAGACCATGAACAAGGAGGACGATTTTATGTGTGATTATGATAACGCCATTTTCCGGCTTGCCACAGAAACAGAGCCAGAGCCGGAGGACTACACAGGCGAGGACGGGCTTTTATATTGCGGGAGCTGCCGCCAGCCCAAAGAAGCCTATTTCACCGAGGGAAAGGGGCTTTTCGGACGTGACCGACACCCGAAAGAATGTGACTGCCAGCGCAAACGCCGGGAAAAGCAGGAAGCCGCCGACCGGGAGCGCAAGCACCGCGACACCGTGGAAGAACTGAAACGCCGGGGATTTTCCAACGCCGCCATGCGCCAGTGGACTTTTGGAAATGACAACGGCAAATGCCCCCAAATGGATAAGGCTTTATTCTATGCGGCGAACTGGGAGGAAATGAAAGCGGAAAATATCGGCTATCTGCTATGGGGCAAGGTAGGCACAGGCAAGAGCTATTTTGCCGGGTGTATCGCCAACGCCCTTATGGAGCGTGAGATTTCCGTGTGCATGACGAATTTTGCCTTGATACTCAATGACCTTGCCGCCAGCTACAAGGGCAGGAACGAATACATAGACCGCCTTTGCCGCTTCCCTCTGCTTATCCTTGACGATTTCGGCATGGAGCGCGGCACGGAATACGGGCTTGAACAGGTTTACAACGTGGTTGACAGCCGATACCGAAGCCGGAAGCCGCTAATTGTCACAACGAATTTGACGCTGGAGGAATTACAGCACCCGGAGGACACCGCCCATGCCCGGATTTATGACCGTCTGCTTGAAATGTGCTGCCCTGTCTGCATTACCGGGGAGAACATCAGGAAAGCCACGGCACAGGGGAAAATGGAACGGTTAAAAGGACTGATGAACGGAAAGGAGAGCCTATGAACCATGACACCAGCAAGACCAGCCGCACCGCCGCCCCTCTGGACGTGAAGCCCGACCTTGTGAAGCGGATAGGGAACACCACCTTTGACATTCATATCCATTTCAGCGAAACCAGCCGGGAAACCTTTACGGACAAGGTAGTGCGGCTTATTGAGAATGACAAGGACAGTGTAACCAACTGAAAAGAAGATACACTTTTTCTTGTTCCCTACTTGACATTACCAAAAGGTACGATTTTGGTGGAGTGCGGCAAAATGCTCCAGCGCGGTACACCGAAAATACGCCCCAAGCTGGGCAAGGATCATCAGCCGGTAAAGGACCGGCATGGCAATCCGGTCTATGAGACCGTAAAGGACAAAAACGGCAAAGTGGTCTATGAGCCTTATCGTATTAAGGTTCTCAATACCATCAACTTCAAAAAGTCCATGCACTACAATCCTTTTGCCTATCTGCACAGCGAAAAGGACATTTTGAAGCTGGTTACGACTTTAATTGCGAACACCAAGGGCGAGGGCAAAGCCGGGGATGATTTCTGGGTCAAGGCGGAAACGCTTTTGTACTGCGCCCTCATCGGGTATATCCATTATGAGGCTCCGGTGGAGGAACAGAACTTCTCCACCCTCATTGAGTTCATCAACGCCATGGAAGTCCGTGAGGATGACGAGGAGTTCAAAAACCCTGTAGACCTGATGTTTGATGCACTGGAAGCCGAGAAGCCAAATCACTTTGCGGTGCGCCAGTATAAGAAATATAAGCTGGCCGCCGGCAAAACCGCTAAGTCGATTTTGATTTCCTGCGGTGCGCGCCTTGCTGTGTTCGATATTGCCGAGCTGCGGGAGGTCACTTCCTACGATGAGCTGGAGCTGGACACTCTGGGAGACCGGAAAACTGCCCTGTTCCTCATTATGAGCGACACGGACGACTCCTTTAACTTCCTGATCTCCATGTGCTACACCCAGCTGTTCAACCTCCTCTGCGAAAAAGCCGACGATGTGTACGGCGGGCGGCTGCCGGTCCATGTGCGCTGCCTTATCGACGAGTGCGCCAACATCGGCCAGATTCCCAAACTGGAAAAGCTGGTGGCTACCATCCGAAGCCGTGAGATCTCCGCCTGTCTGGTCTTGCAGGCGCAAAGCCAGCTGAAAGCCATCTACAAGGACAACGCCGATACCATCATCGGCAACATGGATACCTCCATTTTCTTGGGCGGCAAGGAACCGACTACCCTCAAGGAGCTGGCCGCCGTGCTGGGCAAGGAGACCATCGACACATATAACACCGGCGAGAACCGTGGGCGGGAAATCTCCCACTCTCTCAACTACCAAAAGCTCGGCAAAGAGCTGATGAGCCAGGATGAACTGGCTGTCATGGACGGCGGCAAGTGCATCCTCCAGCTGCGTGGTGTATGGCCTTTCCTCTCGGACAAGTATGACATCACCAAGCACCCCAATTACCCATACACCGCCGACGCGGACCCCAAGAATGCCTTTGACATCGAGGCGTTCCTGTCCACCCGGCTCAAACTCAAGCCCAATGAGGTCTACGATGTGTACGAAGTAGACGCAGAGGGCGCTTAAATCTGTTCCGCTGTGAAAGGAGTGATCGTATCTACCCGCCTCAACTGCCCCGGATGGGGCCATTGGCGTACAAAGCGGACAATCACCAAAAAATAATGAAAAAGGAGGACAGCCGGAATCAGCCCCCGGAAACCGGGCGGCAGATTGTTCCGGCTTTTGTATGCCTATGAAACATGACAAACCTATTTTTTAATCAGATTCCGGCTAACAAACTATATGGCATTTTTTGAACAGGCAATCACCGTTCTTCAGACCCTCGTTATCGCGCTCGGTGCTGGTCTTGGTATCTGGGGCGTCATCAACCTGCTGGAAGGTTACGGAAACGACAACCCTGGTGCAAAATCACAGGGCATGAAGCAGGTCATGGCTAATTAGAGGTAATCAAAAGAGGAAAGGAAAAGCACAATCCAGACGGAACCAGCGATACCGTCAAGAAATATTTGTGAGTTAGCAAGAAACCTGATATAATGGGGGCAAGCGCCCATCCGGGGCAGAAAGGCAGGGAGAAAAATGCACATCAGCTACAAACCGCTCTGGCACACGCTGATAGAGCGAAACATGAGGAAAGAAGATTTAAGGCTTGCCGCTGGCCTGACCACAAATATGATTGCCAATATGGGCAAAGAGGGAAAACACATCAGCATGGACACTCTGGCACGAATCTGCGAAACGCTGGATTGTGGCATTATGGATGTGATTGAACTGGTCAGTGACGAGCCTTCCGCCACAGGAGGGAACGATAATGGAAAAACTGAAAGAAAGAATCATAGAGAACGGCATTGATTATATTCTGGTAGGCGATTACTATATCCCGGACTTGAAACTACCAGAGGAAAACCGCCCCATCGGACGTTATGGACGGCTGCACCGGGAATATCTCAAAGAGGAACATCCGGCACGGTACAGCTCACTTATCCTGACCGGGAAATTATGGACGTACCTTGCTGACCTGAACGAGCAGGCAGAGGAACGGCTGGACTTAATCATCGAGCAGATGAAGGCCGCCGAGGGAGTGACCGAGGAACTGAAAGCCCGTAACCAGCTTGAATGGGTAGGGCGAATGAACAACATCCGCAACCGGGCGGAAGAAATCATAAACAGCGAACTTATCTATACCATGTAAGCAGGGTATAAAATGGCCAGCCAGAATATAAATGGCTGGTCATTTTAAGTTAAAGCACCATCTTTATTCAGTCTGCCCGGTTTCAATCTCCCCATGCTCTTCTTCAATTTGTTCCAAATGCTGCATCAGCACATATTCAATGTAATTCGTCATTGAGCGATGTTCTTTGGTTGCCAGAAATCCAATTTTATCAAATACTTCGTCTGATAGACGCAAGGTAAATACACGCTTGTTGGTTGCCATACTTCTCCCCTCCATTCCGGGTATGAATTTATGGTAGCCCAAATCAGAAAAAATATATACGTTCACAAGACAGTCAAGTGATAGCATTTTATATCTAAAGACAGGAAACGCCATAATCAATCTTTGGTTTGGTCAGTTATGATTATGCCATGTTCCTTCTCTACTTTTTCCAAGTGCTGGATTAACACATATTCAATATAGTTGGTCAATGAGCGATGTTCACTTGTAGCCAAAATACCGATTTTATCAAACACTTCGTCTGACAGACGCAAAGTGAATACTTTCTTATTGGTTGCCATATCCCTGCCCTCCGTTTCGGGTATGTATAAATGGTAATCGAATTTCAGCAGATAATATACAGTCACTTGACAGGTAAGTGACATCACTTTATAGTATAAGAGTGGTCAATCAACTGAAAATGTATATGTGTTTAAAGCGGAGGAATGGAATGTGAAAGGTTTATGGCAAAAAGTGAAGGAAATCTGGTGGGATTTTTGGGAAGTGGACGTGAACGACAAGGCAGAGGAACGCCTAAGTTCATCAGACAGACGGTGGCTCCTGTACTGGAATTTCATAACTTGCATGGTAGTAGCAGCTTTTATCGTGATAGTAGTAGGAGTAAATAATATCTCTGTAAGCCGCCAAAACGGAAGGGACGTGGAAGAAGCCATGAGCATGATTGCGACTTACATGGCAACCGCTACAAAGGATGAATACGACGAAATCGCCCAAACCATCCGGCATGATTTGGTATTCAGTGAATACGGCAAGGATATAGAGAATTTTATCCAATATATTCCCAATATCGCTGAAACCTGCCATACCTGTATGGAAAGCTATCCGGCACAGGCACTCCTTGTCTGCGCTAATACGGGACAGTTCTATTCCTTAGATTTGTACGATATAGGAGAAAGCCCGGACAGTAGCAGCCGAGGGGGAACCATTATGAATTTTGGCTATGATGAAGTAAGCCAGACCAGCGTCCATATCACCAAAAGCCCCGACCAAAAGACAGGATATGCGGGGATTGACCGTGGACGTGGTATTGTCAGCGTCCACAGGATGAAGGCACTGTTTTGTGACGATTGTATCCGGGATATACTGAACACGGTAGAACACCAGCTTATAGAAGAATTTTTCATATTTGACACAGAGAAAAGGGCATTCTATCCGATAGACGATGGTACAACACTACAGATAGGCGACTACCGGCTGGATATTGAATATAAGGACAGCGACTACAGAATTGACATCAACTATATCCATGAATAAGGAAATGCCGTTGCAGGAACCCCTAAACCTCCCGCAACGGCATTTCCTATTTCCGTTTCTTTCTCTGGCCGACATAGCTTTTGAAGAATTTGGACTTTTCAAGGATATGTACAAGCTGCCGGAACTCTATATCAGACAGCTTATTATAATTGATACCCAGTCGCTTGCAGTAAAGAGCAGCCTGTTTTTCAAGAGGGCTTCCCTTGAAATTTGCAATATCCTCTAAGTCCTGTTTCAATTCCTCTGCAATGGTAGTTGGCGGCGCACTCTCACTGTCAGACTTGTGTGCAGCACGAATATCACGGACGATTGCGCTTATATCGTCCTGTATCATGTGGCTGAAATATTCGTCATCCTCAATGTGTGCAGCCTGTAAAATCCGGAGGTACGGGTCATCTTCTCCGGGGCGGTAGCGTTCTATAATTTCATGCCGGACAGTATCAACAAGGGAGTTGAGGTTCTGAATCTGCATGGAAGCAATCCCATCCACATAAACCTCAATGTCAGCCAGAAACTTTATAAAATCCTTGTGGGTGGCAAGTTCACACAGCAGGCGGTTGTTAATCCGGCCGCTTTTCAAAAGCGCAACCATTTCGTCATTCAAATGCAGTTCTGTTAAAGGCGTGTTGGCCTGCTCCCTGTTTTCTGTCCGGCATAACAGATAATCAATGGACACCCCATAAAAATCTGCCAACGTGATAAGATTGCCATGATTGATTTCTTTATTGTCCTTAGATTCATAGCTGGCAAGGGCAGATTTTGAAATCTTTGTCAGTTGTGCCAGTTCTTCCAGATTTAATCCTTTTTCCTTGCGTAAATCCCAAAGGCGTTCCTGTATGGTAGTCGCTCCTTTCATGGGCGCACGCTCCTTTCTGGCGGATGCTTCCCTGCCGCCTGACTGGATTATACCATACTTTCCACAATCGTGGAAATTTCTGATATTTGCCCTTAATTCCTTTTTTGTGGACATACGGCACAGGGTACAAAAATGGTCTATGATACAGGTAGTTCATCGATGGATTATTCCAATCGAATGACCGGCCTGTATGGGATATGCTCCCCGGCGATGTAGCGCAACGACTTCCGGCAGGGAAACAGAGGAACCCTGACCGAAACGAGCGTACCAAGGAGAGCAAAACGCCGCCAAAGAAGGGGGCAGGAACGACAGCAGAGGGAACCGGCAAAATGAACACCGAAACGATACCAAAACACAACAATTTCACGGGGCATAGTCTGCCCTGTCCGTAATACCAAGGGGGATTTTGGGGCGGCTCTACGGCTGTATTTCCCTTGAAAATCACCCCGAAAAGCTACACAAAAACCACTGTCCGCCCATTCCGGCTGTTACTGCTGAAACGGGCGGTTTTTCTATGAAGGAGGCACTATGCCGAGAATGTCAAAAAAACGGAAGAAAGAACTTGCTTTCTTCCTGAACGACCGGGGGCGCAGAAGCTACAATGAACTTTGCCGGAAATGCCAGCATCAATGCAAGCAGAGTTTCCGGGCTGTCATCATCGACTGCCCCCACTATCTATCCAAACGAGCAAGGAGGATACCATCAAATGAATTATGAATTTATGATAGCCAGTACACCCCTGCTGTCTTGTATGCCGCTCCCAAGAGCGACGCTCCGTCTGCCAGTCAGTAGCACGGCAAAAGTCATGTACGCCCGCCTGCTGGATGAAATCCTGACAAGGGGAACCCCGGACTGCAACGGGATTTTGTTTATCCGTTTCCCCATCATGGAACTGGCGGCGGCACTCTCCCGAAGCCCCCAGACCTGCAAGCGTTCCTTAAACGAACTGGAACAGGCCGGGATGATTATGCGTGTCCGTCAGGGAATCGGGGAGGTCAGCCACATCTACATCCTGCTCCCAAAGGAGGACGCCGCCCATGAATGAGAAGCTGGAAAAACTGAATCAGGAGATTGCAAAGACCGAAGCGAAACTGCGGCGGGCGGAGCATAAGGAAAAAATGCTGGAACACCAGATAAAGACACTGAACCGGAAGGAACGGACACACCGGCTCTGCACCAGAGGGGCTATGCTGGAAAGCCATCTCCCCCACCCGGAATCCGTGACGGACGGGCAGGTCAGCACCATCTTAAAAGTCCTGTTCTGCCGGAGCGACACCAAACGTCTTGTGGCACAGGTTCTTACAGAAAACCGGAAGGAGGACACGGAATGAAATTTTCAAAAAGTGAACTGGACATTATCTATCAGTATGCCGCACCGACCAAGGCGGAAACCCTTGCGGGCATGAAGGAAATCGTGCCGGTGATAAAGGACTTACTGACAAAGGCAATCGTGGAGAACGCCATCCGAAAACTGGAAAAGATACCGGAACCGGAGTGCAGCCAGTTTGTTGCCGCAACAAAAGCACGGTTCCTTGCAGAGCGTGACAATTCCATCCGCCGGCGGCTTGCGGCGGCAAAGGTACAGGAGCCGATTATGCAGGGGCATGACCTGTCAGGAAAAGAACGGTTCCGACCGGAAACCCGCCACATGATTACACTGGAAGTACAGAAGGATTGCTTTGTCGGCTTTAAGGGGGAGCGGTTCCGTTTCTACCTTTCCGATGAGGGCTACCGGAACGCAAAGCACAGCGAACAGGAGGGGGAAATCAGGATAAAGAGCCATGCCGCCGTTGCTGCCGGGAAACTCTATCCTGACAAAAAGCCCAGACAGCAGGAACGGTAAAAACAGCAGAAAAACGGAAACCCGGAAAATCCCCCTCTGAAAGAGGGCGCAATTATACACCACTTCGGGAAGTGGTGCATTGCGCCCTGCCGGGAGCGTCCTGCGGACAGCAGATGATTTCCGCTCTGCTCCAATCATCACAGGGGAAGCCACCCTTCCCCTGCGCTAGCTCCGCCAGCTACCCCTTTGTGGACTTACCGCCCGACAAGTTTTCCGAAATCCAACTATACTTTTTCAATGGGATAGCGTATAATGGAGCCAGTGACAAATCGAAATTGTGGAGATAACTATATGGCGAACTTAGAAGTAAAAATAGATTTTATAGAAACGAGAACAATATATGGATTATGGAAAAAAACAAATGATAAAACTATCGGGAAAGATATAAATTCTCTTTCACAAAAATATCATGAAACTATTTCAATCCCAAAAGGCAAAGTATTACCATATTTTGTTTTATCTAAAAATTATGATGAAAAAAGTAAGGATTTTGAAATGCTTATAGGCGGTAATATTGCCCATGACAACTTAGAAAGTTATACACTCCCTGCGAGAGATTATGCCATAATCACAGTAAAACCCAAAATGGGCTTTCTATGGGGAGCTTCTATTGGAGAAGCAAAACGCTATTTTTATAGCAAATGGCTTTTGGAAAATCCTTATGAAGCACTTAATATGGAATATGAGTATCACACAGAAAAAACGATAGGAAAGCACCCAACCATTGATATTATTTTTGCAATTAGCAAAAAGCTATAAATTCCGAACTTGTAAAGGAGTATACTATGTCGGTTAATATAGCAGAAACATTTGAATTATTGTTCGATAAAAATAATAGTGTTGCTTACAAAGCACTACAGGAATTACAAAAAGAAAGCGAAAAAACAGATTGCGTTTATCCTTATATGGATAGATTGAGCGATATGCTGGACAGTGACAATTCTTATATTCGCACAAGGGGGCTTACATTGCTTGCCTATAATGCAAAATGGGATAAAGATTATAAGATTGATGAAATCATTGATAAATATTTGAAACACATAACGGACATCAAACCCATTACAGCACGACAATGTATCAAACTATTGCCGGTTATTGCAAAGTATAAGCCCGAATTGAGGGATGATATTCTTTCCTCACTTCATAAGGCGGATACATCCGTTTATGAAGATAGTATGCAGCCGTTAGTTTATGAGGATATTCAAAAAGCATTAAAGGAGATACAAAAATCTTAAAAAGGCTGTTTCCTATCTATCAGGCTGCTAACCCATCCAACAACTAAATATTCACCGCCCACCAGCGGCACACCCAAGCAGGAAATCTGAAAAGGTATCCTGCTATTTTTTTGCCCGGAATCCGGGAGAAAGGAGGGCGCACACTTGCCATGTCCGCACTGTAAAATCACTATCATTAAGCGGAGCAACAATGAATCCGCTGTTTCTGCCTCTGCCTACCAGAGCGGCGAGAAGCTGTTTTCTGAATATGACCAAGAACAGAAATACTATCCCTACAAGAACGAAGTCACCCACAAAGAAATCATGCTCCCATCCCATGTACCGTCAGAGTTTGCAGACCGCAATACCTTATGGAACTCTGCCGAAGCGCAGGAGAAACAATGGAACTCCCAGCTTGCCCGTAGGTTCGTGCTTGCCATCCCAAGGGAAATCCCGCCGGAACAGTATGCCGACCTTATCCGTGACTACTGCCGGGAGTTTTTTGTTTCCAAAGGCATGATAGCCGACTTTGCCATCCACGACAAGGGGGACGGCAACCCCCACGCCCATATCCTGCTCACCATGCGGGCGATGGACGAAAAAGGTAAATGGCTCCCCAAGAGCCGCAAGGTATACGACCTTGACGAGAACGGGGAGCGCATCCGGCTTGCGTCCGGCAGATGGAAAAGTCACAAAGAGAACACGGTAGACTGGAACGACCGGAAGTACGCTGAAATCTGGCGGCAGGGATGGGCGGACACGGCCAACCGCTATCTGGAAGCCAACGACCGCCCGGAACGGCTTGACCTGCGCTCCTATGCCCGACAGGGGATTGATAAAATCCCTACCGTCCATATGGGGCCAGCCGTCTGCCAGATGGAGAAAAAGGGAATCCAGACCAACATCGGCAACCTGAACCGGGACATCAAAGCCGCTAACTCCCTTATGCAGTCCATCCGCCAGATGGTGCGCCATTTAAAAGGCTGGATTGCCGACCTGAAAGAGAAAAAGGCCGTGCTGTTGGAAACATTGGAGCAGGCCAAGGAGCCGACACTCCCGGAACTGCTTTTTAAGTATCTGGAGTTGCGGAGCGGGGAACGTGCCGACTGGACTTCCAGAGGAAAGCTGAAAGGAACCGTTGCCGATTACAATAAAGTGCAGGCGGCGATGGACTTCCTGCGGAAAAAGGAAATCTCCACCGTGGAGAGCCTTGACACCCGGCTGGACGAAATCAGCAAGACCGCCGTTTCTGTCATGGGGAGCATAAAGAAAAGCGAGAAGCGGATAAAAGCCATCAATACCATGCTCTCCTACATTGACAAATACGAAGCCGCCAAGCCAGTCCATGCAGAGTATGCCGCTATCGGCTGGAAAAAGAAAAAAGAAAAGTTTGCAGAGAGCCACCGGGAGGAACTGGACGCTTACAATGCCGCTGTCCGGTATTTCAAAGTGAACCTGAAAGGCAATTCCTACTCCCGCAAAGATTTGGAATCCGAACGGGAACAGCTTGCCGCCGCCCTGCCCGGACAAAGGAAGGAACTGGAAGCGGTTCAGGCAGACGTGAAGGTACTCCGTGACGTGCGCCATTGGCTCAATCAAGTGCTGCCATCTGAACAGTATCGCCAGACCGCCGAGCCGGGAAAGAAACCGTCCGTACAGGAGAGCCTGAAAGGGCGGCAGGAACGCATCCGGCAGGAGCAGGCAGGGAAACAGAAGCCGCCCCGGACACAGAAACAACAGAATATGGAACTTTAAACAGGCACTTGTTTTGTGATTTGAAATCGCTGTCAGGTGCCTTTTTCATTATCAGGAGGGAACGCCTATTGAACGTATTTGAAGCCGTGAAACAGTCCGTCACCACAAGGCAGGCTGCGGAGCGTTATGGAATCAAAGTAAACCGGAACGGGATGTGCGTTTGCCCGTTCCACAACGACAAGAACCCAAGCATGAAAGTTGACCGCCGCTTTTATTGCTTCGGCTGCGGAGCCACCGGGGATGTAATTGATTTCGTTTCCCGGCTCCACGGGATCGGGAGCCGGGAAGCCGCCCTTATGCTGGCGCAGGACTTCTCCATCCCCTATGAGGACGGGAGAAACACCGGGAAAGAACCTATCCGGCCACGACTGCGGAGGGAAACAGAAGAACAGAAATTTAAGCGCATGGAGCGGCACTGTTTCCGGGTGCTGTCCGACTATTACCATCTCCTGCGCCGCTGGAAGGAGGAATACGCCCCACGCCAACCGGATGAAGCATGGAACCCCCGGTTTGTGGAAGCCCTGCAGAACATGAGCCGGGTGGAATACCTGATGGACGTGTTTCTCTCCGGGGACATTCAGGAGCGGGCGGCGCTTATCACAGGACACGGAAAGGAAGTGAGGAACCTTGAAAGACGAATGGCAGAACTTACCGCCGGAAATACGGCAGGAAGTAAGGAACATGGCAGAAAGCACCGAGCCAGCTCGGAGCGTTGAGGAAGTCAAAGCCATGCTGGAAACCACCGAGAAAGGCGGCTTCCGCAACAGTATCCGCAACTGTCTGACCGTGTTCCAGTACGACCCGCTCCTTTCCGGGGCGGTTGCCTACAACCTGCTGACCGACCGCACCGATATTTTAAAGCCCATTGGCTACAAAAGAACCCCGAATAGCCCTATGACCGACACGGACATGAAATATATCCGGCTGTATCTGGAAGAAACCTACGGCCTGACAAGCGAAAAGAAGATACAGGATGCTGCCGACCTTGCCGCCCACCAGAACAGTTACCACCCTGTCCGGGAGTATTTAAACAGCCTGACATGGGACGGAACCGGGCGGATACGCTCCTGCCTGCGTCACTTTCTGGGAGCCGGTGAGGACGATTATACTTTTGAATCCTTACGCCTGTTCCTTTTGGGAGCCATCCACCGGGCATTTTCCCCCGGCTGCAAGTTTGAAATCATGCTCTGTCTGGTAGGCGGGCAGGGAGCCGGGAAGTCCACCTTCTTCCGCCTGCTGGCAGTCAAAGACGAGTGGTTCTCCGATGACCTGCGGAAACTGGATGATGATAACGTATACCGGAAGCTGCAAGGCCACTGGATAATCGAGATGTCGGAAATGATTGCCACGGCAAACGCCAAGAGCATAGAGGAAATCAAGTCATTTTTGAGCCGACAGAAGGAAGTCTATAAGATACCTTACGAAACCCACCCGGCAGACCGCCCAAGGCAGTGCGTGTTCGGCGGCACGTCCAACGCCCTTGACTTCCTGCCCCTTGACCGCTCCGGCAACCGCCGCTTTATTCCTATACAGGTATGCCCGGAACAGGCGGAAACGCACATCTTAGAGGACGAAGCCGCTTCCAGAGCCTATCTGAATCAGGTATGGGCGGAAGCGATGGAGATTTACCGAAGCGGCAGATGGAAACTGACATTCAGCCCGGAAATGGTGCGCTATCTAAAGGAACACCAGCGGGACTTCATGCCGGAGGACACCAAGGCTGGTATGATACAGGCTTTCCTTGACAGCTACCCCGGCGATACCGTCTGCTCCAAGCAGCTTTACAAAGAAGCCCTGAACCACGATTTTGACGAGCCGAAACAATGGGAAATCCGGGAAATCAACGAGATAATGAACCAGTGCATTACTGGCTGGAAGTATTTCTCCAACCCCCGGATGTTCGCCGGGTACGGCAGGCAGAAGGGATGGGAACGGGAGCAGGCGGCAACGGACACCGGCAACGGGGCAGGAAAAACCCCGGAGGGATTTACGCCGGTGCCAGAACAGATGGAGCTTCCATTCTGAAAAAATCCGGGCAAGGACAGCCCGTTGCATACTCCGTTGCTATCCCGTTGCCGACCCGGTTGCCGGGAAAAATCCCGTAACTGCGGGCTTTTCTCCCCTTTAACAACCAAAGCAACAGAAAAATAAAAGAAAAAGTATAAAATAACCCAACCGCCAGACAAGGATTATCTGCGAGGTTTTTTGAAGCCCGTTGCCGGACTTCGTTGCCGACCTTCCCTGTCTGGCTGTTTTCATGTATGGAGGACAACTGCCTATGGCGAAAAATAAAACAGAGATTCATGTCACCACAGTATTTGACGGCGAACTGGACGCTACGGACGTTTTCGTTAGCCTTATCGCACAGAAACACACCAGAAAAATAGATAAAGAATATCTTGCTAAATCACAAGAAAAGAGATATAATAAAGACGAGGTTCATAGTGACCGTGTTCCGTCTGGATTGTGCGGGTAAACGGTTATGATGAACACAATGGAATATACAGGGATGGACGCACTCCTTGCCGGGAGCTTCCGGGCAGCTATCTATTGCAGGCTCTCAAAAGACGATGACCTTCAGGGCGAGAGTGCCAGCATCGCAAACCAGCGGGATATGCTGGAAAAATACTGCGAGAAGCAGGGCTGGGAGGTCACAGCGGTCTATCAGGATGACGGCTTTACCGGGCTGAACATGGAACGCCCCGACCTGAAACGGATGTTGAAAGCCATCGAGCGGAAACAGGTCAACCTTGTCATTACAAAAGATTTATCGAGATTAGGGAGGAATTATTTACAGACCGGGCAGCTTATTGAGGACTTCTTCCCAAGGAACGGCGTGCGCTATATCGCCATGAATGACGGGATAGACACCATGCGGGATAACAACGATATAGCGCCCTTCAAGAATATCCTGAACGAGATGTACAGCAAGGATATTTCCAAGAAAGTCCATTCTTCCTATGTGCTGAAAGCGCAGAAAGGCCAGTTCACCGGCTGCCTTGCCCCCTTCGGCTACCGGAAAGACCCAGAGGATAAGAACCACCTGTTGGTGGACGGGGAGACCGCCCCGGTTGTCAGGCTGATCTTCGGGTATGCGCTGGACGGGCACGGCCCCAACTACATCCGGCGCAGGCTGGAGGAAGGGAAGCACCCCTGCCCTACATGGTGGAACCGGCAGCGTGGGCACCGGAACATCCGCACCAAATGGGAGAAGAAAGACCCGGAGAACGGGAAATATGTCTGGGATTTCTCCGTTATCAAGGAAATCCTGATGAACCCCGTCTACACCGGCGCAATCGCTTCCCAAAAGACCGAGTACCGTTTTAAAATCGGCACTATCCGGGACAAGAAGCCGGAGGACTGGATTATAGTGGAGGGGACGCACGAACCGCTGGTAGACAAAAAGAGTTTTGCCATCGTGCAGGAAAAGCTGAAATCCCGTCAGCGACCGGGACAGTCCGGGGAAATCAACCTCTTTGCAGGGCTGATAAAATGCGGGGAGTGCGGGAAAGCCCTCACCATCCGCACCACACATGAGAAGTTCCCGAAACGGATTTTCTCCTGCAAGACCTACAATGCCTATGGGAAACAGCACTGTACCCAACACCGGATTGAATTTGACACGCTCTATTCCCTTGTGCTGAATAAAATCCGTGAGTGCGCCGCCGCTGCCCTGACAGACAGTGAAGCGGTAGCTGACCGGCTGACCGACACCTGCGAAGCCGAACAGAAAGGCCAGAGGGAAGCGATAGAGCGCACCCTTGCCAAAGACGAGGAACGGATTGAAGTGCTGGAAAAAATGGTGTTGCGGCTCTATGAGGACATGGTTGCCGGACGAATCACAGACGCAAACTTCAATCTCCTGCTGGAAAAGACACAGAAGGAACAGGCGGAATTAAAGGCAAAAGTCGAGAAAGGCAGGAAACACCTTGCCGATGAAATCCGGCTTGCCGTGGACGCAAGGCAGTGGGTGGAATCCATACAGGAATACCGGGACATCACCGAACTGGACGCTTCCACCTTAAACCGCCTGATTAAAGAAATCGTTGTCCATGAAACCATAGACAGCGACAAAACAAGACACATTTCTATCGAAATTCATTTTAATCTCAAACCCATACCGGAAGTGGAGCAGGTCACAGGCTGACCGCTCCCCTGCTCTGGGGGGATTCTTAAAAACTCCATATATATTTCTTGACGTGCCGCCGCTCGCCAGAAAGCTGTATTGTTCCTACTAATTGGGGATAACACAGCTCATGGCCGGTGCTGGTGTAGCCGTGGTAGGCATGGTCCTTGTACCTCTGCTCTCCGGGCTTTTCTCTGTCTAAGCGTCTCCGTATGAAATCCTTGCCGCTCCCGCAGCTTTGCGGGGGCGGCGGAAAGGAGGTTGACACCGTATGGATTTCTTACTTGAATCCCTGACAAATTGGCTGAAAGAAATGCTGGTAGGCGGCATTATGGGCAACCTGTCCGGGATGTTCGATTCTGTAAACCAGCAGGTCGGAGATATATCCGTGCAGGTTGGGCAAACGCCGCAGGGCTGGAACGGCGGCATTTTCAGCATGATCCAGAATCTCTCCAACTCCATCATGGTTCCCATCGCCGGTGTGATTCTGGCGATTGTAATGACGCTGGAACTGATCCAGATGATTACCGACAAAAACAACCTGCATGATGTGGATACCTGGATGATTTTCAAATGGGTGTTCAAGTCAGCCACAGCCATACTCCTTGTCACGAATACATGGAATATCGTCATGGGCGTGTTCGATATGGCGCAGAGTGTGGTGGCACAGGCATCCGGCATCATTTCTTCGGATACCGCCATTGATATTTCCTCTGTCCTTACGGACATGGAACCCCGGCTGATGGAAATGGATTTGGGTCCGCTGTTCGGGCTTTGGTTCCAGAGTATGTTTATCGGCGTTACCATGTGGGCGCTGTATATCTGCATCTTCATCGTGATTTATGGCCGTATGATTGAAATTTACCTTGTGACATCCGTTGCGCCCATCCCCATGGCTGCCATGATGGGCAAGGAATGGGGCGGCATGGGCCAGAACTATCTGCGCTCCCTGCTGGCGCTGGGATTCCAGGCATTTCTCATTATTGTCTGTGTGGCGATTTATGCTGTACTGGTACAGGACATCGCTACGGAGGAAGATGTGATTATGGCGATCTGGAGCTGTGTGGGCTATACGGTTTTACTGTGTTTTACGCTCTTTAAGACCGGCAGCCTTGCAAAAGCTGTATTCCAGGCTCATTAAACCATGCTGGGAGGTACATTATGAAAGAGATAACTTTAGGAACACTTTTTGACGGGATAGGGGGTTTCCCCTATGCCGCCTTATTTTATGGAATCCGTCCTGTCTGGGCAAGTGAAGTTCTGCCGACAGCCATATCGGTCACAAAACGGCATATTCCAGAAATGATCCATGTAGGAGATATTACAAAACTGGACGGACGCAAGCTGCCACCTGTGGACATCATCACTTTTGGTTCACCCTGTCAGGGACTATCCATCAGCGGACGCAGGTTAGGGTTAGCGGATGAGCGCAGCGGGTTGTTTTCTGAAGCAATCCGTATTATTCGAGAAATGCAGGAGGTAACGCATGGACAATATCCGCAAATCGCAATATGGGAAAACGTCCCCGGAGCTTTGTCATCCGCAGGAGGATGTGACTTTGCGGCTGTGCTACAAGCGTTCACAGAAACCCCGGTTCCAATGCCTTATTCTGGGCGATGGGCCAACGCCGGAATGGTACGAAGCCGAGGAATTGATCTCGCTTGGTGCGTGTACGACGCCCAATATTTCGGAACAGCACAGCGACGCAGGCGCGTGTTCCTTGTCGCTGATTTTAGAGGAAAATGCGCCGGACAAATACTTTTTGTCCCCAAAAGCCTGCGAGGGTATTTTGAATCGGGCGGAACGCCGCGGCAAGCACTTACCTCCTTTGCTGCAAGCAGCGCTGGAGGAACAGTCCCGCAAGACCGATATTTGAGCGATACCGAAGTGTACTGCATTGTGGGCAATATCATTGGACGCCAGCCGCATAACGGAGGAAATGGATCTGGATACCAAAGTGACATTTCTTATACCCTGACAGGGGCAGACCGTCATGCGGTTGTTGCGCCGCTTGTCATACTCAACGACCAGGGCGGAGCTTCTATGAGCGTGGAGCGCAGTAATATTTCTCCTACTCTGCGAAGCCAAACACACGGAAATCTGCCAATCATAGCTGCTATGTCACAATCTCCGCCCGCCATGGTCAGCGCCGGTTTCCGCTATAAAGCAGGAAGTGCGGCCGGCAGTATAGGGTATCAGGAGGAATTGGCTCCAACTCTTATGGCATATCAGCCTTGCGGAGCGTTGGTCGCCCAACCAGAGAGAAAATATATTGTGCGTCGGCTAACCCCTATGGAGTGTGAGCGGTTGCAGGGATTCCCGGATGGATGGACCGCATACGATTTTGAGCATGGGATAATCAGTGATTCAAAGCGATATGAGATGTTAGGAAACAGCGTGGCTGTTCCCTGTGTTGCTTACATCATGCAAGGGATTTATCAGGTGTTGTCAGAAAGGAGCGTGTAATTGTGGCCTATGTACCTGTACCCAAAGACCTGACGAAAGTCAAAACCAAGGTTGCTTTCAACTTAACCAAGCGGCAGTTAGTCTGCTTCGGCGGAGGGGCGCTTTTGGGCGTACCGCTGTTCTTTCTGCTCCGTGGCTCTGCCGGAAACAGTACGGCAGCCCTGTGCATGATGTTCGTGATGCTGCCCTTCTTCCTGCTGGCGATGTACGAAAAGCATGGCCAGCCGTTGGAAAAGATTGTGGGCAATATCATTCGCGTCACGGTGATCCGCCCCAGGCAGCGCCCCTACCGCACCAATAACTTCTATGCCGTGTTGCAGCGGCAGGCAAATCTCGACGAGGAGGTGTCACACATTGTTTACGGCAATCAAAAACTGGCTGCACCAGCTGTTCGGAAAAAACGAGGAAAAAGCTGTGCAGCCGGTCAAAACAAAGAAAAAGCTGTCCCGCGCCGACAGAAAGCAGATTGAAGCTGCCATTGCCCGCGCCAACCGCACGGACAAAAAGGAAAAATCCGCGCAGGACAGTATCCCTTATGAACGGATGTGGCCGGACGGTATCTGCCGGGTATCAGACGGTCACTACACAAAAACCATTCAATTTCAGGACATCAACTATCAGCTTTCACAGAACGAGGATAAAACCGCGATCTTCGAGGGCTGGTGCGATTTCCTCAACTACTTCGACAGCTCGATTCAGTTTGAGCTGTCTTTTTTGAACCTTGCAGCATCGGAGGAAACCTTTGCCCGCGCCATCAACATCCCCCTTCAAAGGGATGATTTTGACAGTATCCGGGTGGAGTACACCACCATGCTGCAAAACCAGCTGGCAAAGGGCAACAACGGCCTTATCAAAACCAAGTATCTCACCTTTGGCATTGACGCGGACAGCATCAAGGCGGCCAAGCCCCGTTTGGAGCGCATTGAGACCGATATTCTCAATAACTTCAAGCGACTGGGTGTGGCGGCGGAAACGCTGGATGGAAAGACGCGGCTTGCCCAGCTGCATGGTATCTTCCACATGGATGAGCAGCTGCCGTTCCGGTTTGAGTGGGACTGGCTCCCCACCAGCGGCCTGTCCACCAAGGACTTTATCGCCCCCAGCTCCTTTGAGTTCCGCACCGGCAGGCAGTTCCGCATGGGCAAGAAATATGGGGCGGTTTCTTTTTTGCAGATTTTAGCGCCGGAGTTGAATGACCGGATGCTGGCTGATTTTCTGGACATGGAAAGCTCGCTGATCGTCAGCCTACATATCCAGTCGGTGGATCAGATCAAGGCCATCAAGACGGTCAAGCGGAAAATCACCGATCTGGATAAATCCAAAATCGAGGAACAGAAAAAGGCGGTCAGAGCAGGATACGACATGGACATCATCCCTTCCGACCTTGCCACTTATGGTGTTGAGGCCAAAAAGCTCTTGCAGGATTTGCAGAGCCGCAACGAGCGAATGTTCCTTGTGACATTTCTGGTGCTGAACACAGCGGATAACCCCCGCCAGCTGGACAACAATGTGTTTCAGGCCAGCTCCATCGCGCAGAAATACAACTGCCAGCTGACAAGGCTGGACTTCCAGCAGGAAGAAGGGCTGATGAGCTGCCTGCCTTTGGGTCTCAATCAGATCGAGATTCAGCGGGGGCTGACCACCAGTTCCACGGCGATCTTTGTGCCGTTTACCACCCAGGAATTATTCCAGAACGGTAAAGAAGCGCTGTACTATGGCATCAATGCCCTGTCCAACAACCTTATCATGGTGGACCGCAAGCTGCTGAAAAACCCCAATGGTCTGATTCTCGGTACGCCGGGTTCCGGCAAGTCCTTCAGCGCCAAGCGAGAGATCGCCAACTGCTTCCTGCTGACTTCCGACGAGGTGGAAATTCTGGATCCGGAGGCGGAATATGCCCCGCTGGTGGAGCGTCTGCATGGGCAGGTCATCAAAATTTCGCCCACCTCTACCAACTATATCAACCCGATGGATCTGAATCTGGACTACTCGGATGATGAAAGCCCGCTGTCCCTCAAGTCCGACTTCATTCTCAGCTTGTGCGAGCTGATCGTGGGCGGCAAGGAGGGATTGCAGCCGGTGCAGAAAACCATCATCGACCGCTGTGTGCGGCTGGTCTATCAGACTTACCTGAATGACCCGCGCCCGGAGAATATGCCCATACTGGAGGATTTGTATAATCTCTTGCGGGCGCAGGAGGAAAAAGAGGCACAGTACATCGCCACAGCGCTGGAAATCTATGTGACCGGCTCCCTCAATGTGTTCAACCACCGGACCAATGTGGACATCAACAACCGTATCGTCTGCTATGACATCAAGGAACTGGGCAAGCAGCTGAAGAAAATCGGGATGCTGGTGGTACAGGATCAGGTGTGGAACCGCGTTACCATCAACCGTGCCGCCCACAAGTCCACCCGTTACTACATTGACGAGATGCACTTATTGCTGAAAGAGGAACAGACCGCCGCCTATACGGTGGAAATCTGGAAGCGATTCCGTAAATGGGGCGGTATTCCGACCGGTATCACGCAGAACGTCAAAGACCTTTTGAGCAGCCGCGAGGTGGAGAACATCTTTGAAAACTCCGACTTCGTGTATATGCTCAACCAGGCGGGCGGCGACCGGCAGATTCTTGCCAAGCAGCTGGGCATTTCCCCGCACCAGCTTTCCTATGTGACCCACTCCGGCGAGGGCGAAGGGCTTTTGTTCTACGGCTCCACCATCCTGCCCTTTGTGGACCACTTCCCCAAGAATACGGAACTGTACCGTATCATGACCACCAAGCCGTTGGACTTAAAAAAGGAGGATGAACAGCATGACAAAGAAAGAAATTGAAAAAGGCGCAGGTCTGCTTCTGGCCGCTGTCAGCGGCTGTGAGCAGATGGTAGAACTGCTTCGCGCTGCCGTCCATTACTGCTATGAGCAGGAAAAGGCAGCAAAAAATCTCACGCCCAAGGGCTATGCCGGATTTACCCGGATTCACCATGTCTGGACAGAGGGCATACCGGATGTTCCCAAGCTGTTTATTGGCAGCCCGATTCAGGATCGGGACATGGCAAGAGGAACCCTGATGGCGCTTTTCCTGTCCACAACGGTCTTTCCGGCAGAAACCATTCAGATTCCGGTATATGCGGAAACCTGTGTGCTGCTGGATGACCTGATGGCGGGTGGCTGGTATGCGTAAGGAACCGCGCCTGCACTTTACAGACGAGGAACGCGCTGACCCGGCGCTGGAAAAGCCCATCCGTAAAGCAGACCGGGCCGCCGCCAAAGCAGACAAGGCGCAGGCGAAAATTTCCAAAAGGCAGGTGCGGCAAAAAACGGTGGACCCTAAGACCGGCAAAGTGACCACCAAGTTGGTGCTGGAGGACAAGAAGAAGCCGCCCTCCAAGCTGTCCCATGCGGTCCGGGATGCTCCGGGAGATGCGGCGCTGGGGAAACTCCACAAGGAAATCCGTAAAACAGAACAGGACAATGTGGGCGTGGAGAGCGCCCACAAGTCCGAGGAAGCTGCCGAAACCGGTGCGCGGCTGTTCCGGGAAGGCTACCGCAGTCACAAGCTGAAACCTTACCGCAAGGCGGCACAGGCGGAGCAAAAGCTGGAAAAGGCCAATGTAAATGCCCTGTATCAAAAGTCCCTGCGGGAAAATCCCCAGCTTACCAGCAATCCGTTTTCACGCTGGCAGCAGAAACAGGCCATCAAAAAGGAATACACCGCCGCCAAGCGCGCCGGAAACACCGCCAACACCGCAAAAAAGACCGGCAAGGCCGCCAAGACGGTCAAGGAAAAGGCACAGCAGGCCGGAGCATTTATTATGCGCCATAAAAAAGGCTTTTTGCTTGTAGGTGCGATTTTTCTTCTCATCTGCCTGTTGCTCAACACCATGTCCTCCTGCTCCATGATGGCGCAGAGCATTGGTTCTGCCATTTCCGGCTCTACCTATCCGTCGGATGACCCGGAACTTGTTGCGGTGGAGGCCGATTACGCCGCCAGAGAAGCGGTGCTGCAAGCCGAGATCGACAACATCGAAAGCAGCCATCCGGGATATGACGAATACCGTTATGACCTGGATATGATCGGGCATGACCCCCATGAGCTGGCGGCTTATCTGTCTGCTGTGTTGCAGGGCTATACCCGGCAGAGCGCACAGGCGGAGCTGGAGCGAGTGTTTTCAGCCCAATACACCTTGACACTGACCGAGGAAGTCCAAATTCGTACCTATACAGATGAAGATGGGGACGAACACGAATATGAATACCGGATTCTTCATGTCAAGCTGGAGAGCCGCCCCATTTCCTCTCTTGCCACAGAGCTTTTGACCCCGGACCAGCTGGAAATGTATCAGGTGTACCGGCAGACGCTGGGCAACAAGCCGCTGATCTTCGGCGGCGGCTCCACAAATACCAGTGATTCCGAGAGTTTGGACGGTGTGGAGTTTGTAAACGGCACACGCCCCGGCAACCCGGAGCTGGTGGAACTGGCCAAACGTCAGGTGGGAAATGTGGGTGGTCAGCCCTACTGGAGCTGGTACGGTTTCAATTCCCGCGTGGAATGGTGCGCCTGCTTCGTGTCCTGGTGCTACGGCCAGATGGGTCTGTCTGAACCGCGCTTTGCAGGCTGCCAGTCCCAAGGGCTTCCCTGGTTCCAATCTCATGGACAATGGGGCGCACGGGGCTATGACAATCTGGCCCCCGGCGACGCCATCTTCTTCGATTGGGACCTGGACGGCAGCGCCGACCATGTGGGCATCGTCATCGGCACAGACGGCAGCCGGGTCTATACCGTAGAGGGAAACAGCGGCGATGCCTGCAAAATCAGAAGCTACGATGTGAACTACGAGTGCATCAAGGGCTACGGTCTGATGAACTGGTGACAAATCTTTTGATAAGGAGTGATTGATTATGGCTACGAAAATTGAACGCATTGACCGGGAAATTACGAAAACCCGTGAGAAAATCGCAGAGTATCAGGAAAAGCTGAAATCGCTGGAAGCGCAGAAAACCGAAGCGGAAAATCTGGAGATCGTCCAGATGGTGCGCGCTATGCGTATGACCCCTGAGCAGTTAAGCGCCATGCTGTCCGGCGGCACACTCCCCGGTATGGATGCTCATGAAGAACAGGAGGACACCGCCCATGAAGAATAAGAGAATTTTTAAGACCCTTTCCGCCCTCTGCGCCGCATTGGTGCTGATGGGCGGTTTTTCTGTCACCGCTTTTGCTCAAGGGCCGGAGCAGCCCCCGGCGGAGGATGCCACCAACGATACCAATGTGGTGGAAGAAACTGAGGACAGTCCTGCCCTGACCCCGGAGGGCAACGCTGCCCTGGTGGATGATTTCGGCGGCAACAAGCAGCTCATCACCGTCACCACCAAGGCGGGCAACTACTTCTACATCCTCATTGACCGGGCCAACGAGGACAAGGAGACCGCCGTCCATTTCTTAAATCAGGTGGATGAAGCTGACCTGATGGCGCTGATGGAGGACGGGCAATCCGCCGAGAAACCGCCCGCTGTCTGCAACTGCACGGAAAAATGTGAAGCCGGTGCAGTCAACACCAAATGCGAGGTGTGCAGTACGGACATGACCGGCTGTACCGGCAAGGAACCGGAACCGCCAAAGAAACCCACGGAACCGGAGAAAAAAGAACCCGCAGGGTTAAATCCGGCTGTCCTGCTGCTGGTGCTGGCTGTGATGGGCGGCGCTGCCTTTGCCTACTTCAAATTTATTAAGGGTAAAGCCAACCGTAAAAACAACAGCAATCCAGACGATTATGACTATGAGGACGGCGAGGAACTGCCGGATGAGGAAGAAACTGAACTGGAGGACGAGGAATCGGGCGAGCTGGACGCTGACAGGGGCGGCGGTGAAGAAAGTGAGGATGACACCCCATGACCCGGTTCACCGACAGCCCCTATGAACGCATGATGACACGCAGGCCGGAGGGCGGGAAGGACACTTCCCGTCCTCTCTCTTTACCCAAAAGCCACCCCTGCTATGGCTGTGGGAATTATGGGCAGCCCTGCGTGGGAGTCTGCCATCGTGAAATGGAACGATGGCTCAAAGAAAGGAAACGAAAAAAATGAGTATTCTGATTACATTTATCAAGCTGCTTGCGGTTTTTGACTTGCTGGTGATCGCCGTGTATTTTGGCAGCGACATTCTCTCAACTGTGTGGAGCAAATTTCGGAAAAAGCCCACACGGGAGGAACCTTTTGATTTCTCCCTGGATGCCGCAGCGGTTCCCCTGTCCATAGATTCCATTCGTCAGCTTTATTCAGGCGACGCAGCGGATTTTGTGGAAGAAACGCTCCTGCCGGATGCTGCGCAGACAATGGCAGTTTTGACAGACCGGGAACAGACAGCCGCCCGCCTGCTCTTATCCGCACTGGTAGGCTTTCTGGCAGAAGAAGCCCCAATGGATGAACGGAGCTTCCCTATGGTGATGGAACTTCTGAACTGCGTGGAGGGTGAAAAAGAGGACGGCTGCCAGGACCCAGTGGATATTTTGTTTGAGGAAACCGTCCGCCGTACCCGCCGCCATGAGGAATATTACAGCAATTATCAACGCTACCGGCTGATGCAGGTGGACAAAACCCGTGTCATTCTGGCCTGCCGTATCCTCATCAACGATTTGCTGGGAAAGCTGTACCGCTATGACTACCGGTTCGGCTATGACCTGCTGCTGGATGAGGAAAACAGCATTGAGAAAAAACTGCACACGCCTGTGCGGGAAGAATGGGAGGATGAAGATGATGAAACTTGTGATTGCTGAAAAACCGTCTGTTGCCCAAAGTCTGGCCGCCGTGATCGGCGCGACTGCCCGCAAGGACGGCTATCTGGAAGGAAACGGCTGGCGTGTCAGCTGGTGCGTGGGGCATCTGGCTGGGCTAGCCGATGCCGATGTATATAACCCGGACTACGCCAAGTGGCGTTATGACGATCTGCCCATCCTGCCGGAACACTGGCAGATGGTGGTGGGTAAAGACAAAAAGAAACAGTTTGCTGTGCTGAAACAGCTGATGAACGCCCCGGATGTGACTGAGGTGGTAAACGCCTGTGATGCCGGACGCGAGGGTGAACTGATTTTCCGCAGCGTCTATGAGCTGGCGGGATGCAGCAAACCCATGAAGCGGCTCTGGATTTCCTCGATGGAGGATTCCGCTATTCGGGAGGGCTTTGCAAACCTGCGCCCCGGTGCCGATTATGACGGTCTGCGCCAAGCTGCTCTCTGCCGCGCCAAGGCAGACTGGCTGGTGGGGATCAACGCCACAAGACTGTTTTCCGTGCTGTACCACCGTACCCTCAACATCGGGCGCGTCATGTCCCCAACGCTGGCGCTCATCGTCCAACGGGAAGCCGAGATCGACACCTTCAAGCCGGTTCCGTTTTACACGGTAGTCCTGGAGCTGCCCGGTTTTTCCGTTTTCGGGGAACGCATGGCGGACAAGGCTGCTGCCGAGCAGCTGAAAGCCGCCTGCCAGAGTGCGGATGCGACGGTCAAAAAGGTGGAATGCCGCGACAAATCGGAAAAGCCGCCCGCCCTCTATGACCTGACTACCCTCCAACGGGATGCCAACCGATTGTTGGGATATACGGCCCAGCAAACCCTGGACTACCTCCAAAATCTGTACGAAAAGAAGCTCTGCACCTATCCCCGCACGGACAGCCGCTATCTGACGAGCGATATGGCTGAAAGCCTGTCTGTGCTGGTCAATCTGGTTGCCAATGCCATGCCGTTTCGCAAAGGGATCGCCATTTCCTGTGATGCGGCTCAGGTTATCAACGACAAAAAAGTGACCGACCACCATGCAGTGATCCCTACCCGCAATCTCCAAAACGCTGACCTGTCCGGCCTGCCGGTGGGCGAAAAGGCGGTGCTGGAGCTGGTAGCACAACGCCTGCTGTGCGCGGTGGCGGAACCGCATACTTACTCAGAAACTGCTGTCACCGTGGAGTGTGCCGGTGCAGAGTTTACCGCCAAGGGCAAAACGGTGAAGCACCCCGGCTGGCGGGCGCTGGATGCTGCCTACCGTTCTGCGCTGAAAAATGCGGAGCCGGACAAGGAGAACGAGGACAAGACCCTGTCGGACGGAGGCCGCCTGCCAGAACTGTCCGAAGGTCAGACGTTGCCCCTTTCCAGCTCTGCTGTCAAGGAGGGAAAAACAAGCCCGCCCAAACACTTCACCGAGGATACGCTGCTTTCCGCGATGGAAACTGCCGGGAAAGACGATATGCCGGAGGATGCGGAGCGTCAGGGTTTAGGAACCCCGGCCACCCGCGCCGGTATTCTGGAAAAGCTGGTGTCCACCGGCTTTTTGGAGCGCAAAAAGAGTAAGAAAGCTGTGCAGCTCATGCCCTCTAAAGATGCGGTGTCCCTTATCACCGTCCTGCCGGAACAGCTGCAATCGCCTCTGCTGACCGCTGAATGGGAACACCGTTTAAGCGAGATCGAGCGCGGCGAGCTGTCCCCGGAGGACTTCATGGGTGGGATCTGCGCCATGCTCCGGGAGTTGGTGGGAACCTATCAGGTCATCAAGGGGACTGAGTACCTGTTCACGCCGCCCCGCGAAGTGGTGGGCAAATGCCCCCGCTGCGGCGGTGATGTGGCGGAACTGCAAAAAGGGTTCTTCTGCCAGACAGAATCCTGCAAATTTGCCATCTGGAAAAACAACAAATGGTGGGCCACCAAGAAAAAACAGCCTACCAAGGCACTGGTGACAGCGCTGCTCAAGGATGGCCGCGCAAGGATCACCGGCTGCTATTCCGAAAAGACCGGCAAGACCTATGATGCCACGGTGGTTCTGGAGGACGATGGGCGGTACGCCAACTTCAAGCTGGAATTTGACCGGCAGAAAGGCGGTGCAAAATGAAGCTCTCCCTTTATGAACAGGAAACCATTCTCCTCTACAATCAGGCCGAGGACACCGCCGAAGTTTATACCCATGACCGAAAACTGATGGAGAAGCTGACCCGCCTTTCCAAAAAGCACCCGGAACAGGTCTGCAAAAAGGATAAGCACAATTTTACAGTCCCCAAACGCTGTGTGTCCGTCCGGGAGCCATACAGCGCCGAGCGCCGCAAGGCTGCCAGTGAACGGGCCAAGGCTGCCGGGTACAGGCCGCCCATCCCCAAACCGAAAGCTGATTGACGATGGGCGCAAATGTATTTGAGATGGTCAAGCAGTTTGTCACCGTCCGGGAAGCCGCAGAACGATATGGGATTAAGGTCAAAAGGGGCGGCATGGCCTGCTGTCCTTTTCACGATGATAAGAACCCCAGCATGAAGCTGAACGAAGAATATTTCTACTGTTTCGGCTGCGGAGCCACCGGCGATGTGATAGACCTGACCGCCCGGCTCTACAACCTGTCCCCCAAGGAAGCCGCCGAGAAGCTGGCGCAGGATTTTGGCCTTATCTATGACAGTCAGGCTCCTCCCCGGAGGAACTATGTTCGCCAGAAAACCGAGGCGCAGAAGTTTCAGGAGAATCGGGACCATGCCTTTCGGGTTCTGGCGGACTACTTCCATCTTCTCCGCAAGTGGGAAGCGGGCTACACACCCAAAACACCAGAGGAACCCATGCACCCCCGTTTTTTAGAGGCGGTGCAGCAAAAGGATTATATCGGCTATCTGCTGGATTCTTTTCTGGAGGACAGCCCGGAGGAACAAAAGCTATGGATCGCTGAACATCAATCAACAATCGCCAATTTAGAGAGGAGAGTGAACATCATGGCTGATAAGCCCACCAACCGGGAACGGTTGCAGGAAATCACGGCGGGTATCGAACAGGGTATCAAGGAGCTGTTCGAGAGCGAAAAGTATATGCGCTATCTGTCCGTCATGTCCAAGTTTCACCGTTATTCGGTGAACAACACCATGCTCATCTATATGCAGAAGCCGGAAGCTACGCTGGTGGCTGGATTCAATAAGTGGAAAAACCAGTTTGCGCGCCATGTGAAAAAGGGCGAGCATGGCATCACCATCATCGCCCCCACGCCCTACAAAAAGAAAATCGAGGAAATGAAGCGCGACCCGGACACCCATGCCCCCATTCTGGATGCAGACGGTAAGGCGGTCATGGAGGAAAAAGAAATTGAAATCCCCATGTTTCGCCCGGTTAAGGTGTTTGATGTGAGCCAGACCGATGGCAAGCCCCTGCCAGAGCTGTCCTCCAGCCTTTCGGGGACTGTGCCGCACTATGAAGCCTTTCTGGAAGCCCTGCGGCGCTCTGCCCCGGTTCCCATCGAGTTTGAGCCGATGGCCGCCAACACGGACGGCTATTTTTCCCCCGACCAGCAGCGCATCGCCATCCGGGAAGGCATGAGCGAGGTGCAGACCGTTTCTGCCACTGTCCATGAAATTGCACACAGCAAGCTCCATAATCAGAAAAAAATTCAGATTGACAATGACGAACAATATCAGGAAGTAGAGTTATTTGAGAAACCCGCCCTGTTTTCCAACGGGCGTATTTCCCGTGATGATCTGCCCGAAGGCGTTTATTGCTATGACCTGCGCGGTTCGGATGACGACCCCGGTTCCCCAATTTGTGTTGAGGAAAGAGTGGTGGTGAACCACGCTGGTTCTGTTATTTTGACTGCTCCGTTAGAATTTCCAGAAGAAGGCAGGCTGTATTTTACAGATGAGACCGGACTGAATTTTAACGGCGGTATGCTTACCCTCTCGCAGTTTTTGCAGGAACAGAAAAAGGACCGTCGCACAGAAGAAGTCGAAGCAGAAAGCATTTCCTATGCGGTCTGCCAGTATTTTGGCATCCAGACCGGCGAGAACAGTTTCGGCTACATTGCCAGTTGGAGCAAAGATAAGGATTTGAAGGAACTGCGGGCCAGTCTGGAGACCATCAACAAGACCTCCTGCGAGCTGATAAACGACATCGAGCGTCACTACAAGGAAATCTGTAAGGAGCGCGGCATTGACCTGACTATCAGACAGGAGCCGGAACAGGCGGATATACCGCAGGAAACCCTGTTTCTTCTGGACGATGCCACCTATCTGCACATTCAGCCATGCGATACCGGCTGGGACTATACCCTCTATGACAAAGAGACTATGAGAGAACTGGACGGCGGCCAGCTGGATACCCCGAAACTGTCCCGTTCCGCCGCTGTCCAGCAGATCTGTGAGGGGCTGGAACTGGAAAATCCGTCGATTCAGGATGCCCCGCTGTCTATGATTGAGACCTTGCAGGATGCCGCCTGTCAGCAAATGCAGGAACAGGTCAGCCAGCAGAGCGCAGAAACTGCCGCCACCCAGCTGCCGGATGCTCAGGAACAGTCTTTGGATGAGTACCCCATGCCCGACAGCGAAGTATCTGTTTCAGATATGCAGGGATACGGCTACTTTTACGATGGGATGCTGCCTGTCACCAGAGAACGGGCGCTGGAACTGGATTCCGCCGGGTTGACCGTCTATGTCCTCCATGAAGATAACACGGAGAGCATGGTGTTTGACACCGAAGAAATCATGGAGCATGGCGGACTTTTCGGTGTGGAACACGAGGAATGGGAGAAAAGCCCCCAGTTCCATGAAAAGGTGCTGGAACGGCAAGAACGGCAGCTGGAACGGGAGCAGGCATTTCTTGCCCATGAGGGCTGCTGCTTTGCCATTTATCAGGTGAGCCGGGACGATCCGCAGAATGTACGGTTTATGAATCTGGACTGGCTGCAATCGCACAATCTGGCTGTGGATCGGAACAATTATGACTTAATCTACACCGCCCCACTGAATGGTTCCGGCAGCACTATGGAGCAGCTGGAAACGCTGTATGAACAGTTCAACCTGAAAAAGCCTGTGGATTTTCACAGCCCGTCCCTGAGCGTCAGCGACATCGTTGCCATCAAGCAGGACGGTAAGGTATCCTGTCATTACTGCGACAGCGTTGGTTTCACCGAGATTCCCGGATTCCTGCCGGACAATCCGCTGAAAAATGCGGAAATGATGCTGGAGGATGACTACGGCATGATCGACGGCATCATCAACAACGGCCCAAAAGAGCCGACCGTGGCGCAGCTGGAACAGCAGGCCCGCAGCGGCCAGCCAATCTCTCTCATGGATTTAGCGGAAGCTGTCCACCGGGAGGAACGGGACAAGAAAAAGTCCGTCATGGAGCAGCTGAAAAGCCAGCCCCGGACGGAACACAAAAAGACAGCGCCTAAAAAGAGCGCAGAAAGGGAGCTTTGATATGGGAAACTTTACTTTTGAAGAAATGAACCTGATGTGCATTTACAACACCGGCAGCCGCACCGGGCTGATGGAGGCTCTGACCGAGATGCGCGGCGAACTTTCGCCGGAGGAAACGGAACTGAGGGAACTGACCGACAGCGCCCTGATGAAGCTCCAGGCTATGAGCGATGCCGAGTTTGCTCAGCTGGAACTGTACCCGGATTTTGATGAATAAGCATTTCATAAACACCCAACGGGGCGGCGTAAAATGCCGCCCCATTTCCATTTAACACGAAGGGAGGACAACAACCATGCCATCCAAAACAGAATTTTACCGGCAGATGGCCGACCATGTGGCGACCCAGCTCACAGGCAGCTGGCAGGAATGGGCGGGATTTCTGACCACCGCCGCCCGCCTTTACAAGTATCCGTTCCATGAGCAACTGCTGATCTATGCCCAGCGCCCCGACGCTACCGCCTGTGCGGAGTATGATTTATGGAATGAAAAAATGGGCCGCTATGTGCGCCGTGGCTCCAAGGGTATCGCCTTGGTGGACGATTCCGGTGATAAACCCCGTTTGCGCTATGTGTTCGACATCACGGACACCGGGACCCGCGAACATTCCCGCACCCCCTGGCTGTGGAAGCTGGAGGAACAGCACAGGGATTCTGTGTCGGCCATGCTGGAGCGCACTTACGAGGTTGGCGGCGATGACCTTGCCCAGCAGCTGGAGGCGGTGGCCGGAAAACTGGCGGGCGAATACTGGAACGAGCATCGTCAGGACTTTCTTTATATCGTTGACGATTCCTTTTTAGAGGAATATGATGAATTTAACATCGAAGTACAGTTTAAGGCAGCCGCCACCGTCAGCATCACTTACGCATTGATGTCCCGCTGTGGACTGGAGCCGGAACGCTACTTCGACCACGAAGATTTCATGGCGATCTTTGATTTCAACACCCCGTCTACCATCGGGGCGTTGGGAACGGCGGTCAGCCAGATCAATCAACAGGTGCTGCGGCAGATCGGCGTTACCATCCGAAATGCCGAGCGTGAGGCCATCAAAGAAAGGAGACCCCAACATGAAGAATCCCATGAACTACATCCAGAACGGAGATTATCTGATTCCCGACCTGAAGCTGAGCGAACAGCCGGAGAAGCCCCTGGGCAAGTACGGCAGGATGCGGAAAGCATACCTCAAGGAACACCGTCCCATCCTCTACAACCAGTTGCTGATGAGCGAGAAGCTGTATCCGCACCTGCTGGAAATCGACGAGACCGCACAGAGCCGTCTGGAGCAGCTGATGCCCCAGCTGGCGAAAGACGCGGGCGCGACGGAGCAGCTGAAAGCCAGCGATCCGATGCGCTGGGTGGGCCTGATGAACACCTGCAAGGCACAGGCAGAGGAGATTCTGATGGCGGAGCTTATTCACAGCTGAGTTTCTTCCTCTCCGAAAACGAACAAATCCGAATCATAGATGAAGCAGAGAATGTGAAAACATCCTCTGCTTTTTCTTTTGCCCAGGCGGATATTGACCATGTACTGCGGCTGGGCGGCAACACGGACCGCCAGAGGGAGCGTGTGGTTGCAGCCTTTGAAAAGCAGAAAACCACCGCCGAAATCGCAGACATTCTGAAAAATCTGTATCACGGCGGCAACGGGATCGGCAGCGTCACCGCATGGTATGCCGAGGACGGCATCCATCTTTCCCACGGCAAAACAGCCCGTTACGACAAGTCCGCCCAGGTCATTTCCTGGGAGAGCGCCGCCGAGCGTATCGGCCAGCTTTTGCAGGACGGAAATTTTGCCACCAATGTGGAGCTGACCGAGGCAGCGGGCTATGAACGCTCCCTCCTTGCGGAAAAACTTTGGCATCTGTACCACGATTTCAGCGATAAAGCCAGAGAAGCCGGGTATCTGTCCTGTCTGTCCGTTATTCAGAGGACCGGGTTCCCGGAAGAAACCGCATGGCTTGCCAAGCAACTGAACCGCCCGGAGTTCCGCCAGACCATTGCGGAAGAATACGCCGCCTTCTGGACGGCCTACCAGCAGGATCGGGAGTTGCTGCGCTTCCACTACCACAAACCGAGAGAGATTTGGGAAAACCTGAAAGACCTGTCCCTGCCCTGCACCACCTTTACCTCTCAGCTGACGGAAGTACCTGCAGCCAAGCAGTTCATCACAGAGGACGAGATCGACGCAGCCATAACTGGAGGCAGCAGTTTCGCCGGAGGAAAAGGGCGTATCTATGCTTTCTTCATGGAAAACCATTCGGATAAGGAGAAAGTGAGACTCCTCAAAGACGAGTATGGAATTGGCGGACGCTCTCATGCGCTGTCCGGCGCAACACACAGCGGCGAAGATCACGACGGGAAAGGGCTGCACTATAAAAAGCAGGACTGCCAGGATGTTCACCTGAACTGGGAAAAGGTTGCTAAGCGCATTACCTCTCTTGTCCAGAAAGGCCGCTATCTCACCGAACAGGAACAGGCGGAGTACGACAAAATCCAGGCAGAAAAGGCCCTGGTGGTGGAAGATGCCCTGCAAGCCCAGCAGCCGACCCCGGAGATATGGGAATACAACGGGGTCAAGGAGCGTCACCCGGATGATATGGTTTTGTATCAGATGGGCGATTTCTTTGAGCTGTACGGCGAGGATGCCAAAACCGCCGCTGCGGAGCTGGGATTCAACCTTACAACCCGCGCTATCCCCGGCGGTGGCCGTGTGGAAATGTGCGGCTTTCCGACAAACCGGCTGGAACAGGTTGTGGAACAGCTGCGGGATCAGCATGATGTGACCATTTCCGCTGTCCCGGAGGGCGGCAAGGAGCGCCAGGAATATTCCATGCCCTCCATCGACCATGAGGCAGAGCAGCACATCGACGCTCAGGAAACGGAGTTCGGCGCAGATGGAACCGGAGTGTTCCGAGATACAGAGCCGGAACAGGCAACCCCCACGATTCGGGAGTTACATGAGAAATACAAGCCCATCGTGATGGAAGCTGTTACCCAGGATACCAGATACCGCAACGCCTGCGGCCATAGTGATTATGAAAACGCCATGATCGAGTGTAATGCTGCTGTGCGCCGCGCCATTCTCGATTCCCACGATATAGAGCTGATCCGCCTGTTCTCTGATGTGCCGGAGTTTCGCCAGCGGCTGCACCGGGAAGTGGCGGACGAAACCTATCCCAAACTCCATGAGTTGCTGCGTCCTCTCTCTCAGGATGACATTGATGATGCCATCCGCGCATGGAATGGTGATATTCAGAGCAAACACGCTGTTGTCCGTTACATGGAGAAACATGGGCGGGAAAAAGATACCGCTGCATGGCTGGCTCAGGAATACAGCGGCAACGACAGCAAAAACCTGTTTGTCATCCGTGCCGGAAGCCCAGAGGGAATTGAGCTGCCCTGGCCCAAGGTACAGCGCCGGATTGCCCAGCTCATCAAGGAGGATCGGTTCTACACCGAAGCGGAACAGGACCGGTTTGACAACATCGACCCCATCGCCATCCGGGAGGCGCTGGCCGAGCGCGGTATTGTGAATGGCGAACTGGTGGACGAAGAAAAGCTGGACAATGACGTATTCATTCAGCGCGTGATGGCGGATGTGGAGCAGATTGCCGCTGCGGAAACCGAAGCAAAACAATTTGAAGCCACTCCATCCGAACATATTCATGCAGATTTGCGCGAGGTGTTGACCGGAAACGGTGGGCTGCTGGACGATCAGGAAAAAGAAACTCTTTCCCAACGATTCCGGGACGGTGAGGACAACGCCCAAATTGCCAGCTATCTGGCTGGAACATTTACCGGAACAGCAGAAAGTATGGAACTTCAGACCGGAGAAACAGCGGACTATTTCGGTTCTACCGGTGGGTTGGAAGTCAATATCCATGACAGGTTCCAGACAACTTTGGGAATGAGCTGGGAAGAAGCCACTGCCGTACTGCGTACCCTATACGCACTGGAACAGGATGGCTTTACCCATACTGTGCCGGAGTTGTCACTTTCTGATGCCGAATATGCCCGTCGCAACCTCATTCCCGGCGAGACCACCTTTGCATTGGATGGGCGCACTTTCCGGGTCAGCAAGCTGGAGCCGGATATTGGCCGGGTGGAACTTCAAGATGTGACCTTTGCCAATGCGGTGGGATTCCCCATCTTCCGGGTGGAGCCGATTTCAGTGATCCGTCAGCATTTGGAGCAGGAATCAGAGCCGCCCACGCCTGCCACAGAGCCAGAAAAAACTCTGGATGAAGTGCTGGACGAACATCCCATTTCTATCCAAGTCAACGGTGAGTGGCAGACTTTTCCCAATGCCAGAGCCGCCGAGGAAGCCTCTTATGAGGAATACAAGGCCAATCTGCACCGCACCGCTGAGAATTTCCGTATTACCGACGATCACCTGGGCGAAGGCGGTCCGAAAGCCAAGTTTCAGGCCAATATCGCGGCAATCAAGCTGCTGAAATACCTGGAGGAAACCACCGGGCAGGCAACGCCGGAGCAGCAGGAAATCCTATCCCGGTATGTGGGCTGGGGCGGCCTTGCCGATGCCTTTGACCCGGAGAAGCCTGCATGGGCTGCGGAATATACCCAGATGAAAGAACTGCTGACTCCGGAGGAATATGCCGCTGCCAGAGGTTCTACCCTCAACGCGCACTACACCAGCCCTACGGTGATCCGGGCAATTTATGAAGCCGTAGGCCGTATGGGATTTGAGACCGGCAACATCCTGGAGCCGTCCTGCGGTGTGGGCAACTTCTTCGGTATGCTGCCGGAGGGAATGCGAAACAGCCGTCTGTACGGCGTGGAGCTGGATTCCATCAGTGGACGGATTGCAAAGCAGCTCTACCCCAAGGCCGACATCATCGTGGCCGGGTTTGAGACCACCGACAGGCGAGATTTCTATGACCTTGCCATTGGTAATGTGCCTTTCGGCCAGTATCAGGTTCGGGATAAAGCCTATGACAAGCTGAATTTCAGCATTCACAACTACTTTTTCGCCAAGGCTCTGGATCAGGTTCGTCCCGGTGGCGTGGTAGCTTTTGTGACCTCCCGATATACCATGGACGCCAAGGATTCCACCGTGCGCCGGTATCTTGCCCAGCGCGCCGAGCTGCTGGGAGCCATCCGTCTGCCCAATGACGCTTTCAAGAAAAACGCTGGTGCAGAGGTCGTTTCGGACATCATTTTCCTGCAAAAGCGTGACCGTCCGCTGGACATTGCACCAGAGTGGACGCAGACCGGACAGACGCAGGACGGGTTTGCCATCAACCGCTATTTCCTGGACCACCCGGAAATGGTGCTGGGCCGACAGGAAACGGAAAGCACCGCCCATGGCATGGACTACACCGTGAATCCCATTGAGGGGCTGGAGCTTGCCGATCAGCTGCATGATGCCGTGAAGTACATTCGCGGCACCTACCAGGAAGCCGAGCTGCCGGAGCTGGGTGAGGGCGAAGCCATCGACACCTCCATTCCCGCCGACCCCAATGTGAAAAATTACTCCTACACCGTTGTGGACGGTGATGTGTACTACCGTGAAAATAGCCGTATGGTGCGGCCTGACTTGAATGCCACCGCCGAAGCTCGTGTAAAAGGGCTGGTGGGGCTGCGGGAATGTGTCCAGCAGCTCATTGATCTGCAAATGGACGCCGCCACACCGGACAGCGCCATCCAGGATAAACAGGCTGAACTGAACCGGCTCTATGACAGCTTTTCCGCAAAATATGGTCTTATCAATGACCGGGCGAACCGACTGGCCTTTGCCGATGATTCCAGCTACTATCTGCTCTGCGCGCTGGAAGTCATTGACGAGGACGGCAAGCTGGAACGCAAGGCGGATATGTTCACCAAGCGCACCATCAAGCCACACAAGGCGGTGGACACCGTGGATACCGCCAGTGAAGCCCTTGCCGTCTCTATCGCGGAGAAAGCCTGTGTGGATATGGCGTATATGTCGGAACTGACTGGCAAGACCAGCGACGAACTGGCCGCCGAGCTGCAAGGCGTGATCTTTCGTGTACCGGGACAGTTGGAGAAAGATGGCACTCCCCATTATGTGACCGCCGACGAGTATCTGTCCGGCAATGTGCGGCGCAAGCTGCGTCAGGCACAGCGGGCCGCACAGCAGGACCCTTCCTTTGCAGTCAATGTGGAGGCCCTTACCGCTGCCCAGCCCAAAGACCTGGATGCGTCGGAAATCGAGGTGCGCCTGGGCGCGACCTGGATCGACAAGGAGTACATCCAGCAGTTTATGTATGAGACCTTCGACACGCCGTTTTATCTCCAGCGCAATATCGAGGTCAACTACACCCCGTTTACAGCAGAGTGGCAGATCACCGGCAAAAGCTCTGTAAGCCAGAACAATGTGGCAGCCTATACCACCTACGGAACCAGCCGTGCCAACGCCTACAAGATTTTGGAGGATTCCTTAAACCTGCGGGATGTCCGTATCTATGACACGGTGGAGGACGCAGACGGCAAAGAGCGCCGGGTGCTGAATGCCAAGGAGACTACGCTGGCAGCCCAAAAGCAGCAGGCTATCCGGGATGCTTTCAAGGACTGGATTTGGAAAGACCCGGAGCGCCGTCAAGCTCTGGTGCGCCAGTACAACGAGGAAATGAACTCTACCCGCCCCCGCGAGTATGACGGCAGCCATATTGTTTTTGGCGGCATGAACCCGTCCATTACCCTGCGGGAGCATCAGCTGAACGCCATTGCCCATGTGATGTACGGCGGCAATACGCTGCTGGCGCACGAAGTAGGCGCGGGCAAAACCTTTGAAATGGTGGCCGCCGCTATGGAAAGTAAGCGTCTGGGGCTGTGCCAGAAATCTCTCTTTGTTGTGCCGAACCACCTAACCGAGCAGTGGGCGTCGGAGTTTCTGCGGCTCTATCCTTCCGCCAACATCCTTGTCACCACGAAAAAGGACTTTGAGACCCACAACCGTAAGAAGTTCTGCGCCCGGATCGCCACCGGCGACTATGATGCCATCATCATGGGACACAGCCAGTTTGAGAAAATCCCCATCAGCCGAGAGCGTCAGGAACGGCTCCTCTATGAGCAGATCGACGAGATCACGGAAGGGATTGCCGAGGTACAGGCCAGCGGCGGCGAGCGTTTTACAGTCAAGCAGCTGGAACGCACCCGCAAATCGCTGGAATCCAGGCTGGAAAAATTGCAGGCCGAGAGCCGCAAGGACGATGTGGTAACCTTCGAGCAGCTGGGTGTGGATCGGCTGTTTGTGGACGAGGCCCATAACTATAAAAACCTGTTTCTATACACAAAAATGCGGAATGTAGCAGGTTTATCCACATCGGACGCGCAGAAATCCTCCGATATGTTTGCCAAGTGCCGCTATA
>OWIL01000129.1_pt1 | contig 50937 bp, 49 predicted proteins | sample 1732871 | NCBI WGS metagenome assembly OWIL01 (sample SAMN05065763, study PRJEB22554) | human gut metagenome | biome: ENVO:2100002; feature: ENVO:00000062; material: ENVO:00002003 | host: Homo sapiens | place: USA
ACGAGATGTAGCTCCGTCTCGTGGGCTCGGAGATGTGTATAAGAGACAGAATGACCATAGACCACCGCTGAGGGAGAGGAGAGTTCAATGCGCAGAGATATGAACGAATATCAGAATATGGATGTACTTCCCATGGCTACTGCCCAGAAAGTTAAGACGATGATTATCCAGAGGGAGATGAAGCCCGGTGACAGGCTTCCCACAGAGAAGGAGCTGGCAGATCTTTTTGGCGTAAGCCGGTCTACACTTCGGGAAGCCATGAAGTTCCTGAGAGCGGAGAATGTGGTTGTAATCCGGCAGGGGAGCGGAACCTTTGTGAGCGCGGGAACGGGTATTGGGGAAGACCCCCTGGGGCTGCATTTCACCAATCAGGAGAAGCTGATCCAGAATCTGTTTGAGACGCGTATGCTGATTGAACCTCAGATCGCAGGCCTGGCCTGCCAGAGGGCCACACCCCAGGACGTCAGGAACCTCCAGTTGCTGGTGACGGAGATGGACCGCAGCGAGGTCAACAGCCCTGCATCGGCGGAGCTGGACGTCCAGTTCCACACCGCGGTTGCGGAATGTACGCACAACGAAGTGCTGATCCGGGTAGTGCCCATCATCATTGAGTCTATCCGCCGAAGCCATGTGGAGACACATGATGATCCGGAGAGTTTTAAGCGGGCCAAGAGAAGCCACTCGGGAATCTGTAAAGCAATTGCCGAGGGCGATTTCATGGAAGCCAAGTTCCAGGCCGAGCGGCATGTATGGGAAACATTAAATGATATAAAGGAAACGGAGGAACGAAAATGAAAAAAAGATTATTTGCAAGAAAGACACTGGCTCTGGCAATGGCAGCCCTGATGGCCGCAGGCGCTCTGACTGGCTGTTCATCAGGCTCCAAGGAGACAGCGGCCGCGGGGGATACAACCGCTGCACCGGCTGCAGGTTCTGAGGCGGCCGGCTCAGAGGCGGCCGGCGGTTCCGGGGAGGCGGTTACCGTTAAGTTCCGCTACTGGGCGGACAACACCGATTATTCTGCATTGATGCAGGACATTATCAAGAAATTCAACGCGGAGAACGGTAAGGGCATCACGGTTGTGGGTGAGGAGACTCCCTGGGACGGCGGCGCATACTCTGAGAATCTCTTTAACGCCAAGATGGGCGGCGGAGACATCGACTGCGCAACCTGGAAGCTGACTTCCACCCCGTTGTTTGTCAACAACGACCTGCTGGCCGACCTGACTCCCCTTGTGGACAGCTGGGACAAGAAGGACGACATAGACGAGAACATCTACAGCATTATGAAGGAAGCCGGAGGCACAGACAGTCTCTATGTTATGCCATGGAACATCCAGGTGCTGTACGTTTACTACAGACCTTCCATCTTCGAGGCAGCCGGCGTTGAGGTTCCAAAGACCTACGAAGAATTCTTAACTGCAATTGAAAAGTGCACCATGGACACCAACGGCGACGGCAAGACCGATGTCTACGGCTTTGGCATGAGAGGCGCCAAGGGCGGCCAGGAGCCATGGGGAAGCTTCGTATACGGGCGCGGCGGCAATTTTGAGGATATGACTACCCCGGAAGCTGTTCAGGGTATGCAGGACTTCATCGACATTTACACCAAGGGCTATGTACCGCCCACAGCAACCAGCGACGGCTTTAACGAGATTATTGCCAACTTTAAGTCCGGCTTAACAGCCATGACCATTCACCATACCGGTTCTTCCGCTGACATGGAAGCCGCCTTCGGCGGCGACGTATCCGCATTCCCCTTCCCCGCAGGCAAGGGCCAGTGGACCTCCATGGGTGACACTGAGACTGTTATTTTCGAATCCTGCCAGAACAAAGAGGCTGCATTTGAGTGGGTATCTTACCTGGCGACCGGCGAAGGCCAGAAGATGTGGTGTGAAGGCACCGGCAATGTACCTGTAAGCAAGACTGTTCAGGCCGGCGACTTCTTCCGGAGCAACCGATTCATGGCAGCCTCCATTGAAGGACAGAGCTATGCAGGTATTCTTCCGATCCTGGATACCACAACCGAGTGGATCTCCACCCTGTGGCCCAACACCGTATCCCAGGCGCTCACCGGCAGCATCACTGCCGAGCAGTGCATGAAGACCCTTCAGAACGGTTTGTACCAGTAACCATTGACACATACGCGGGGCGGCAGAAACTAGTATAACCCACACTAAATACCTTACTGTTTCGCTGGTCTGATTTTCCTATAGCACAGGTGCAAAATACTCAGCGTAGAACCCACTACGCCTCCGTTTTTGCACCTGCACTCTCAAAAAATCATCCTCACCGAACCGGCAAGGCATTTAATGTGGGTCATACTAGGGCCGCCCCACAGAAATCAGAAGGGGGGATTCACCAATGGTCAAGAAACGGACAATATGGCCATACCTGCTGGTCGCTCCGGCAGTGCTCATCATTCTCTGCGTAGTGTTCATTCCGGTGTTCAACGCAATTGTCATGAGCTTTCAGAAGTATGACCTGCGCAGACCGAAAGACATTGCATTTAACGGAGTAGCCAACTATATGAAAGCCTTCGGGGACCCGCTGTTCTGGAACGCCCTGTGGAGGACAGTCATATGGGTGGCGGCAGGTGTAGGCTTACAGTTCCTGTTCGGATTCATTCTGGCCCTCCTTCTGAATCAGAAGTTTGTGGGGCGCGGCATGGTCCGTGCGGTCAGCATGATTCCATGGGTAACACCTGGCGTACTGATCGGCCTGATGTGGCGCTGGATCTATGACGGCAACTTCGGCGTACTCAACGATTTATTGTTAAAAATCCATGCGGTCACGGACAAAATACCCTTTTTGTCCCGGGTTTCAACCGCATTTCCCAGTGTGATCGTAACCATTGTATGGCAGGGAATTCCGTTCTTTGCGCTGATGCTATTAGCAGCTCTTTCGGGCGTGCCCGCGGAAATGTACGAGGCGGCGGATATTGACGGCGCGTCACCGTGGCAGAAGCTGATGTTCGTTACCATTCCATCCATCAAGAACACCATTTTCGTAACAGCGCTGCTGCGTGTGATCTGGGTAGCCAACTCAGTGGATGTAATCTACAACATGACAGAGGGCGGACCGGCTTACTCTACGCAGACCCTCAGCGTTTACATCTTCAACAAGGGCAATGCCCTGGAACTTGGATATGCGTCAGCAATGGCCCTTCTGATGGCAGCGGTTCTGCTGGTGGCAGCCATACCGTATCTGAAAATGAACTTTAGGGAGGAGAAGTAAGGATATGAAAAGACAATCCGGATTAAAACGTTTTGTAGCCGTATTTATCCCGCTGCTCCTGATGATGGTTTTCATCCTGTTTCCGTTCTACTGGACATTCGTAACTTCTGTGAAACCGCAGGATGAGCTTTACGGAGCGGTGGTTACATACTGGCCCAGCCACATTACTTTTGAAGCCTACAGCAAGCTGTTTACCACCACTGTAAACTTCTTTGCTGCCATGAAGAACAGCTTTATCGTTGCTTCCCTGACAACTATCGTATCGCTGACCGCTTCCACGCTGGCGGCATATGCATTTTCCAGATACCAGTTCGCGGGAAGAAAGATTTTAATGTGTACGTTCCTGTGCAACAACATGTTCCCCACGGTACTGCTGCTGATTCCGCTGTACACCATTATGCGTAAGATGGGACTGCTGTACACTCCTGCCTCCTTGGTTTTATCTTACACCACATTTACCATTCCCTTTTCCGTATGGCTGCTGCTGGGCTTCCTAAACGACCTGCCCATGTCACTTGAGGAAGCGGCCCTGGTAGACGGGTGCAACAGAGGCTCCGCCTTTTTGAAGATCATTCTTCCGATCCTGGGTCCCTGCCTGGTGGCAACCGGAGTTTACATTTTTATGACATCCTGGAATGAGTACACATTTGCCATGATGTTCACCAACACGGATACACGCACCATCCCGGTAGCGCTGAAGAGCCTGATCGGACAGCTGGGCGTCCAGTGGGATCTGCTGACTGCAGGAGGCATTATCACCATTATACCGGTGTGTATTATGTTCTTCTTCGCACAGAAGCGTTTGGTAGAAGGTTTAACAGCCGGAGCTGTGAAAGGTTAACTTCAAGAGCCGCCCCGTTCGGCCCGGGAAATGCCGGCGGGTTGACGTCCATAAACAAGGAAAGCTCCCTTCGCATACGCTGAGGGGAAAGTCAAGGAAAGTCCCCTTCGCATAAGCTCAGGGGGGAGATGAGGAGGAAAACAATTATGCGGTATGACAAGAAAGCGAAAGAACTGAGGGCAGAAATCTTAAAGATGTTATATGCCTGCCAGTCAGGACATCCCGGTGGGTCTCTGTCCTGTGTGGAAATGCTGATGGCACTTTATTATGAGGTGATGAAGGTAGATCCTAAGAACCCAAAAGACCCGGACCGCGACCGTTTTGTGCTGAGCAAGGGCCATGCATGCCCCACCCTCTACGCGATTCTTGCGGACCTGGGGTATTTCCCCAAGGAAGACCTGGCCGGGCTGCGCCAGATTGACAGCCATTTACAGGGACATCCCGACTGCACCAAGACTCCGGGCGTGGACATGAACACCGGCTCCCTGGGACAGGGCGCTTCCCTGGCCATGGGCCTGGCTCTGGCTGCAAAGCATGCGGGGGCAGACTACAAGGTATACACAGTGCTGGGCGACGGCGAGTGCCAGGAAGGCCTGGTATGGGAGGCTGCAATGGCGGCGGCCCACTACAAGCTGGATAACCTGACCTTTATGCTGGATTACAATAAACTGCAGATCGACGGCCGCAACGACGAAGTTATGAGCCTGGGCAACATTATGAAGAAGTTCGACGCCTTTGGCTTCGAGTGTTTCGAGGTGGACGGCCATGATATGGACGCGATTGTGTCCGCTCTGAAGGCTCCCGTATCGGGCAGGCCGAAATTCATATGCTGCAACACTGTCAAGGGCAAGGGCGTTTCCTTTATGGAGGACCAGTTCGGATGGCACGGCAGCCCCATGAACAAAGAGCAGTTTGAGAAAGCGTTAAGCGAGCAGGAGGTGGAGTAAAATGGGAAAGTCGTTACGTGTTGCATACGGTGAAGCTCTGGTTAAATTAGGAGAGAAAAATGATAAGGTAGTGGTAATGGATGCCGATCTGGCCCATGCTACCCAGACCGGTATGTTCAAAGATAAATACCCGGAGCGTTTCTACAACATGGGTATTGCAGAAGCTAACATGATGTGTGCGGCGGCTGGATTCGCTCACACCGGCTACGTTCCTTTTGTGAGCACCTTCGCCCTGTTCGGCGCAGGACGTGCGTTTGAACAGATCCGCAATTCCATCTGCTATACCAACTGTAATGTAAAGTTCGGCTTTTCCCACTCCGGCCTGTGTGTAGGCGAGGACGGCGGAAGCCATCAGTCCATCGAGGACATCGCCCTCATGAGAGAGCTGCCCCACATGACCATCTTTGTTCCCTGCGATCCCGCGGAGACAGAGAAGGCGGTTATGGCTGCTGCTGAGATCGACGGGCCGGTATATATCCGTGTTGCCAGACCTGTCTGCGACGATATCACCACAGCCCACACCCCATTCATTCCCGGCAAGGCCAATGTGATGAAAGAGGGAAGTGACATTTGCTTAATCGCTTGCGGCCTGATGATTCCGAGGGCCCTGGAAGCGGCGGCTGAGCTGGAAAAAGAGGGCTCAAGCGTGGCAGTTGTGAACATGCATACCATCAAACCCATTGACAAGGACATTGTGCTGAAGATGAACGAGAGCTGCAAGGCCATCGTAACTGTTGAAGAGCACTCCGTTATCGGCGGCCTTGGCTCTGCGGTTGCAGAAGTTCTGGCAGGCCACAACGGCGCCAAGTTCGCCATGGTGGGCATTGAAGACAAGTTCGGCAAGTCCGGCAAGCCGGATCAGCTGTTCGAGGCATATGGCCTGACCGCTGCCAATGTGGCTGCAAAGGCAAAAGAGCTGCTGAAATAATTGGGGAAAATGACTGTGGAGGATTAAGAAAATGACCATTGCAAATTATGAGTTTACCGGCGAAGGTATGCAGAGAGTATTCGAAAACGAGAGATGGACTGTGGGAATCAAGAACTGGAAGCCGGCCAATGATGTAACAGGAATTGACTGCCTGGAGCGCCACAACAAGACGGACGAGCTGTTTGTGCTGGTGGAAGGCAGCTGCACCCTGATCTACGCCAATGAAGTGGAAGGCGGGTTAGCATTCGGCGCAGTAAAGATGGAGAAGGATAAAGTCTACAACATCCCCTCTACCCTTTGGCACAACACTATCACCCAAAAGGACACCAAGATGATCTTGATCGGGGATTCCAGCACTTCTATGGAAAACAGCGATATTCTGAACCTGGTTGCAGCTCAGATTGAAGAGATGAGAAGCCTCTGGAGCAGATGACTAAACATCCGCTGACAGACACAGGAAAGCTAGGATAAAGGATAAAACCCGATATTATAAAAGGAACACAGTGCTGTGGTTTAGGAGGTTGTGCGCATCATGTGCAGGGAACCTGACGCGTAATGGTTGTCAGGATGTCTCGCGCCTTTTGAAAGAAATCCTGGATTGCCATGAACAACCGGATGTCGCAAAGCCGATGATAAACAGTATGATGACAAGATTCTGGCAAGGGTCTTGGGAAAGGGAAGGATAGATGACAAAAGAGGAAATAAAAAACCTGTTTATGCAGGGAATTGACTGTTCACAGGTAGTGGCAGGTCGATTTGCAGATGAATTGGAGATGGAGGAAAGCCTTCTCAGGAAAATGTCTGCCTGTTTTGGCGGTGGAATGCAGTGTGGTGAAACATGTGGGGCGGTGACCGGTGCGTTGATGGTAATCGGTCTCAAGTACGGACATAGTATGAATAACGATTTGAAACAAAAAGAAATCATGCGTGAAATGACTTCTGAGTTCAAGCGTTTGTTTGCCGAAAAGTACGTTTCTTGCATGTGCAGGGAGCTGCTGGGACACGACATATCCAAAGCGGATGAGATGGAACAGGTGTTGGAGCAAGGGCTGCTGTTAGATTTCTGTCCATGTGTTGTGAGGGACATAATAGAAATACTGGAGAAGATGATATAGATGCGGCGGACAAAGGAGGGATAATATGCCCCGGATAATGCCAATTACAGACTTAAGAAAAACAAATGAGATTTCAGAAATCTGCCATAAAAGCCAGGAACCAATCTTTGTGACACTATTACAGAGGCGTTAAGCGGATTGAGGAGAAAGTATGCATAATAAAAATATACAGTAGAACTGTTTCATCGGGCCCTGAGAGATTTTGACCGTATCTACCGGTATATTTACGATTATCTTTGAGGCATATACATTAGGACTATTATTAGAGAAAATAGACCAGAGAGGAATTACAAGGTGAGAGTAGAATGCGGCATCTGTTATAGAACAATAATAAATGTGGAGGTGGTAATAATGATGAGGAATTGTGGTTTGGATAAGAAGTAGAGTGCATTAACCACGAGATATAGCGGTTTTGGCTGAAAAAACGAGGGGAAAACCGGGCAAAAAATGGCCGGTTTTCCCCTCGTTTTTTTGCCTTTTCATAGATGTGAGATGGGGAAAAGAGGATGTGGAGTAAAATCTCAGGTCAGCCAGATTGAAAAATGGCTGGTGCAGGATGACTTGGTTTTACGATATTCTGTTGGAGAATATCCCTTTAGTTTATGAAACAGGCGGCTGAAATACAGCTGGTTATCATACCCTACGATGCGCGATATTTCATTGACTGCATAATTTGTGGTTTCCAATAAAGTTTGTGCGTTATTGACGCGGATAGAAACGATATATTGTAAGGGTGTGGAGCCTGTATATTTTTTAAAGTTGCGAATAAACCAACTGACACTCATTCCTCTGGATGAAGCATATTCCTCTATATTAATCTCCCGATTATAATTTTCCATAAAGTAAGTTATAGCGTTATCTATTTCGTGAATCATATAGTCATTTTTTAAGGTATGTTCTTTGGTTAATTCCCGCTGGAAAATGATCAATAAATGGCGCAATAAGAGCGTCATCATTTCTTCATAATTACTTTGGCATTTTTGCAATTCTAATATGATACGTTTGAAAATTTGTTCATACTCCAAAGCAGTACCTACCGGAAAGATTCTGCGGTTGTCTGCGAACCCATATTTTCGCAAGATATTTTTTATATTATTTCCTGTAAAGTGAATCCAGTACACCTCGGTTTTATCTTCACCGTAGTATTCATATTTTTGAAATTCCTTTGGACGGTATAAAACAATATTGCCGGCATGAACGATGGTTTCATTTTCCGGTTTGTCGAAATGAAAATGGCCGCATCCGGAAGCAACGTAGATGATTTGAAAATCCAAGCGCCCCCGCGGACGATAGGTTGGTAATTTAGGAAGCGTAGATAGTCTGTATGTGCCGCAGCTTCCAACAATCAGTGGTTGGCTTTTGTCTTTGAAGTCGAGATGAGATTGATTTAAGTAACCGTTGTTCATATACATGGCGGAGAACCCCCTTTAAAATAAGTGATGACGCTGCCTTTTTTATATTGTATCATTTTGTGCATAAAATGTCTATTCCGGTTTATAGACATATTTTGAATACTGACGTATGATTACAGTAACAAATAAAGCGAAGCCGATGAAAGAAAATTTATTGTGTGATAAAAAGTGCATATTCAAGGAGGGAATTTATGATCGTACCACGTTATTATGAAGATTTAAGCGTGCTGCATGAAAACACAATGCCGCCAAGAGCGTACTACATGCCGGCATCAAAAAGAATGGATGATTTGACAGAGCATAGAGAAAAGTCAGATCGTTTGCAGCTATTAAATGGAAACTGGAAATTTCGTTATTTTGAAAGCATTTACGATGTGAAGGAATCGTTCTACGAAACGGATTATGACGTATCAGATTTTGATGAAATGAGAGTCCCAGGCATATGGCAAATGGAAGGATACGATATGCATCAGTACACGAATATCCGTTATCCATTTCCGTTTGATCCGCCTTATGTTCCGCAGGATATTCCGTGCGGAGCTTATGTTCATACATTTTTTTACCAGAGTGAAAAAACGGCGCCAAAAGCATACCTGAATTTTGAGGGAGTAGATAGCTGCTTTTATGTCTGGTTGAATGGAAAATATGTAGGATACAGCCAGATATCTCATGCAGTGAGTGAATTTGATGTTACTTCCTTTTTGAAAGATGGAGAGAATATCATTGCAGTGTTGGTTCTGAAGTGGTGTGATGGTTCGTATCTGGAAGATCAGGATAAATTCCGAATGAGTGGAATCTTCAGAGATGTGTACATTTTAAAACGTCCGGAACGGGCTGTGTGCGATTATCGCATAACGACAGAGGTTTCCAAAGAAGTCGCCAGGATAAAGTTAGATATACAGTTTTATCAGCCGATTCATCTGAACATAAGAGTTGAAGATAAAAACGGAGCTGTTGTTTCTCAAGGGACGATAGAGAAAGATGGAATCATAGAATTTGAAATCTTTTGTCCGGTGTTTTGGAATACGGAAAATCCATATCTTTATACGGTGATTCTGGAATCGAAATATGAAGTGATTGTGGATGCGGTAGCTTTACGCACGATTGAAATTTACGATAAAGTGATTTATTTCAACGGTGAGAAAATCAAATTCCGCGGTGTGAACCGTCACGATTCTGAGCCGGAAACAGGAGTTGTGGGTGCAAAACAGATAAAGACGGATATGATATTGATGAAACAGCATAATTTTAATGCGATTCGTTCCAGCCATTACCCGAATGCGCCGTATTTTTATCAGATGTGCGATAAATATGGATTTATAGTTATTGACGAGGCGGATATTGAAGCGCATGGGCCGTTCATGTTATATCGGAAAGAGGATACCGATTATAACCGCTTTAGTCGCTGGAATGAGAAGATAGCGGATGATCCGGCTTGGGAGCAGTCGATTCTTGACCGTGTACAGCGTATGATTCAGCGGGATAAGAACCGTTTTTGCATCGTTATGTGGTCTATGGGAAATGAAAGTGCTTATGGCTGCAATTTTGAAAAGGCACTGGAGTGGACAAAAACATTCGATCCCGCAAGACTTACACAATACGAAAGCGCCAGGTATCGGAATTATAACGTAACCTATCAGTACCATAATCTGGATCTGTATAGCCGCATGTATCCGTCACTGGAAGAAATAGAGGAATATTTGGAGAAGGATGGAAGTAAGCCATTTCTGCTGGTTGAATATTGCCATAGCATGGGAAATGGCCCCGGTGATTTTGAAGATTATTTTCAAATGATTCAGAGCGATGACCGGATATGCGGAGGTTTTGTCTGGGAATGGTGCGATCATGCGATAGCACATGGAAAAACGGAAAATGGAACGCCTATGTATTATTATGGCGGCGATCATGGAGAGAGCATCCATGATGGGAATTTCTGTGTGGATGGACTGGTTTATCCGGACCGTACTCCCCATACCGGACTTCTGGAATATAAAAATGTGTATCGTCCGGCAAGAGTTGTTTCCTATGATTTGGACAGCGGAGAGTTGATTTTACACAATTATATGGATTTTGATGATCTGAAGGACTATGTGGAAATTTCTTATGAAGTGACGCAGGATGGCTTGATTATTAGTAAAGGGAAATTGCCCGCTTTTTCAGTAGCGCCCCACCAAGAGGGAAAAACAAAGCTGGAGCTTTCTATACCGGGGAATGGGAAGGTTTATTTAAAACTAATTTACCGGTTGAAGAAATCGGCTGCTCTTTTGGAAAAAAATCATGTGCTGGGCTTTGATGAGATACAGCTTTCTGGCAGCCACTTAAAAACCCGTCAGGCAGAACAGTGGTTAAACAGAATTGCAGAGGGTACAGAAATCCAAGTAAAGGAAAAAGACACTCAAATCGAAATAAAGGCAGCCGACTTTGTTTACATCATAGATAAACGAACAGCCCTTTTTGAGCAAATTCAGTTTGCCGGAAGAAATTATCTGAAGCGTCCTATGGAACTGAATATTTGGAGAGCACCAACGGATAACGATATGTATATGAAAGAAGTCTGGAAAAAAGCCCATTACCATGAAGCATATACGAGAGCTTATGATATTGAGGTTTGCCAGAACAGAAATGGTGTGGAAATTTTGGCTTATTCAGCGATAGTCGCTGCAACAGTGCAAAAAATCATGGACGTAAAAATCAAGTGGATAGTAGACGCCAGCGGAAAAGTATCTTCTGAATTTACAGTGTTGAAAGATGGGGAATTTCCAGAACTTCCGAGATTTGGTTTGAGGCTTTTCCTTGATAAGAGCATGGAAAATGCCTGTTATTATGGAATGGGTCCTCAGGAAAGCTACAGAGATAAACATAGAGCAGCGAGTCATGGGCTTTATCGGTCGAAGGTATGTGACTTACATGAGGATTACATTCGCCCGCAGGAAAATGGAAGTCACTATGACTGTGATTATCTGGAGCTTTCTGGTTCACAGTATGGAATTGCGGCTGTTGCAAAGAAGTCCTTTTCATTCAATGCTTCGCATTACACGCAGGAAGAATTGGAAAGAGCTGCGCATAACTATGAATTATGCGCAGCTGACAGTACAATACTATGTTTGGATTATGCATTAAATGGAATAGGATCGAATAGTTGTGGCCCTGTTGTCCTGGAGAAGTACAGGTTTGATGAAACCGAGTTTCAGTTTGGACTTACTCTGGTTCCATTTGTGAAAGGCACAAAGTAACAACGGTGAGCAGCCATAAGACAATGAAAACATCTAAAATCGCTGCCTGGCATTGAACGTTCAGGCAGCTTCGGGAAGGAGCGTATTATGGGAGAAAAAACGTACTTGAAGTGGTATAACAAAGTGGGATACGGATCGGGTGACATTGCCGGAAATGTGGTATACGCATTTTTAACATCGTTCGTTATGATTTATTTAACAGATACGATTGGGCTGGCATCCGGGATAATCGGAACACTAATTGCGGTATCTAAGATTTTTGATGGATTTACAGATATTATTTTCGGTTCCTTGATTGATAAAACCCATACGAAGCTGGGAAAAGCAAGACCCTGGATGATTTATGGGTATATCGGGTGTGCAATCACACTGATCGCTGTGTTTGCAGTTCCAATCAGTTGGGGCAAAACAGCACAGTACGCATGGTTTTTTATTGCGTATACACTGCTGAATGGAGTGTTCTATACGGCAAATAATATTGCGTATTCAGCCCTCACCTCTCTAGTGACAAAAAACAGCAAAGAACGTGTACAGATGGGGTCTTATCGTTTCATCTTTGCATTTTCAACGAGCCTGCTCATTCAGTCTGTCACAGTGATCTTCGTGGATTTCTGTGGTGGAGGCGCCGAAGCATGGAGAACGGTTGCAATTATTTATGCCGTGATTGGCCTTATTGTAAATACTATTTCAGGGCTTTCTGTAAAGGAACTTCCAGAGGAGGAATTAATTTCAGCGGATCAATCTAAGGAAGAAAAATACAGTGCCGTTGATGCGTTTAGACTGATTATTGCAAATAAATATTACCTCATGATTTGTGGAGTCTATATCTTACAGCAGTTGTACACTGCTATGATCGGAGCGGGTATCTTCTATGCAACATGGGTTCTGAAGAATAAAAATTTGTTCGGAGTATTTTCGTGGGCAGTAAACATTCCTTTGATTATCGCTCTGATTTTCACGCCCACATTGGTAGGAAAATGGAATGGAATGTATAAGCTGAACTTAAGAGGTTATATGCTCGCGGTGGCTGGAAGAGCCCTGGTAGTTGTTGCGGGGTATATGGAAAGTGTTCCGTTGATGCTGCTATTTACAGCGGTGGCAGCGTTTGGCCAGGGGCCTTGGCAGGGAGATATGAATGCAGTGATTGCATCTTGTTCAGAATACACATATCTGACGAAGGGGAAAAAGGTAGAAGGAACCATGTATTCCTGTACCTCATTAGGGATTAAGCTTGGCGGGGGTATTGGAACTGCTGTTGTAGGATGGCTGCTTGAATTAAGCGGTTATGTAGGAACGGCAGAAACGCAGCCGGAATCTTGTATCAGTATGCTTCAGTTTATGTATCTGTGGCTGCCGCTGATTTTTGACGTGCTTATTATGTTTGTCCTCTCCAGGATAAATGTTGAGGAAGCAAATGATAAAATCCGGGCGAAAAAAGGAATGGTATCAGGAAATACTCAGTCTTTTTGATAACTATGCGCGATATATATGGTTAAAATAGTCGGCGTAAAAAGTTAAAAGGATATTGAAATACTGTTTAAGCTTACTCATTTTACCTTCCTCCTTGTTCTTGGTTATGTGTTTATTATATGACAGGAGAAATAATATTGCTTGCCAAAAGAAAAGAAAGAATAGCCAAATTTTGCAGTAGATATAAGGTGACAATGCAGAATCATGAGCAAGGGAGAGGAGGAATTTATCAGTGCATTTATCATTTGTAGATACGGAAGAAGAAATTCTGGCAGTAAAAAGAGTGGCAAGACATGTATCTCCACATCTGCACAATGCTTTGGAAATTGTATGGGTAACAGAGGGTGCTTTGGAATTGGGAGTTGGGCAGGAACTGTATCATATGGAGAATGGAGATATAGGTTTTGTATTTCCCAATATCATTCACCATTATCAGGTTTTTACGGATAGGGAGAGTGTGGCTGTTTTTATAAAATCCCCGCCGTTTGTTTTGAGTACTTTTGATGAGATATTGCTAAACTATGCGCCGGAATATCCGATAATAAAAGCTGGTGACGTGGACAGAGAAACGTATCGTGCGCTTGGGGCGGTTATGAAAACAAAACAGACGGAATTTGCGATTGTACAAGCATATTTACAGATTGTCCTGGCAAGATGTATCAGAAACTTCAAATTAGTAGAAAAAAGAAGCGTTGGAAGCGATGATCTCATTTACCAGACAGTTGCCTATGTGTCAGGCAATTTCAAAAATACGTTTTCTTTAGAAGATATGGCGAAAGACTTAGGGGTTAGTAAGTATGTTTTATCTCGCATTTTTTCAAAGACGTTTCATAGTAATTTTAAGCAGTATCTGAATGATACGAGGTTAGATTATGCTCGTCGCCGATTGGAGAACACGGAGGATTCGATTACTAATATCTGCTTGGACAGTGGATTTGATAGTCAGAGGACATTTAACCGAGTGTTCAAAGAAAGATTCCGGGTTTCGCCCACTGAATATCGGAAAAGTCAGAAAGAGAAAGTGAAGCTGCTTTGACGAGCTGTTTTAACAGAAAAGAGATAGCTGGATAAAGAGCGGAGGTAAAAGCGCTTGAGTGCCGGAAGCCCATTCCCGGGCTTCCGGCTCCTTCGTTATTATAGGAAATCTATCCTATCTTATTCTTTATTCTTCCAATTCCCGTCAAAGATACCCCCAGCAGATAAACCGCGCATATCACAAAGAATAACACGGTATTCTGCCCCAGCACATCCTCCGATTTGTTGGAATTCATGCCCAGGAGCATCTGGGAATAGGGCCACAGGAGTCCGGCCTTCGTATTGGCGGCAATTATGCCTGTAACGCCGCCTGCCAGGCCAACGGCAATGGGAGTGGCAAAGCTTCGTATTTCCGTGGCAACCAGAAACTGCAGGGCGGCAATCACAAAGGCTCCGGCCAGTCCGCGGATCATCCAGAAACAGAGATCGCCGGGCGGCAGATCCGGCAGGCCAATGACTTTTCCGGAGGCGAAAAAGAGCAGGGCAAACCATATCTGTGTCAGTCCGGAAATAGCGCATACCAGGATGAACTTGGACAGGTAGATGGTGTGATAGGATACCGGGCAGGCGAACAGGGTATTCCGGCAGCTGTTAAAATTCTCATATCTCCATAAAAACGCGCAGTATGCGCCGATCAAGGGAGCAAAAAAGAATGTGGCATAAAATAATGTCACCTGAGTCCAGTAGGAATACCATCCGGATTTTAACAAATCAAGATTGGACAGGTAATTTCCGGCGCCGAGCAGGATGGGGATGACAGGAATCAGCAGAAAGGCCGGCCATATCAGGGTTCCTCTGCATTTCATGCGTTCACAGATAATTGCTTTTACTATCATCAGTTATTCCTCCTTACATGGTTTCACGGACCGTTTCTAAAAAATGTTTTTGGCCGTAACGGTACAGAATTATGATTGCCGCAGCCAGGATGGCCATCCAGAAGAAAGGATACGTATTCCAGCTATAGGCAGTGTAGCGCGTGGACTCATCATATGCATATCCCACATTGCACAGCGATGCATAATATCCCCACGGTATCAGACAGCGCAGCGGCCATCTGTTTAAAAACCAGGAGAACAGCCCGGTAAATGTGCCTCCTATGCTTATGAAGATGGGTGTCAGCTGGTTGGTGAACTTGAGGGAGAGGTTCAGCTGAAGGATAAATATGCACAGGGAAGTCAGACATATGGTTGTAAAATATTCCGTCAGATGGGACGCGGCCCCTCCGTCATATGACCGTGAAACAGCCCAGAACAGGAGTGTCTGCATGAGTGCAAACAGGATGATATAAAAACTGCCGGCCGCTGCTTTCCCGCGGTAGACGTGTTCCGGTTTCTGCATGGTACAGATCCATTTGTAAGTATTTCCCATCTGTTCCATATCACACATCCGGCTGGCCAGAGCAGCCAGAACAATAGGGCACAGGATGGTGTTCATCAGAAGCAGATTGGTAAACAGCATAGCGCTCGCATCGTTCAGGCGTGTAATGTCTAAATCGTCCATGCACCAGCACGTCCAGGCCGTGATGAGGGCAAATATCATCAGGAACAGAAGCGGGATATGCCGGCGGCGCAGCTTGCGCATCTCCAGGATGAATTCTGTTTTTATACTCATAGTCCCGCCTCCTTTACCATACTGAGGTAGATATCTTCCAGGCTCTGCCGCTTCTCCTCGGCCCGGTATAAATCAATCCCATGATTCATCAAGATGTGGAATATCTGTGCCAGCATATGGTCGGGAAGGAAGGGGAGGCGGATGCCGTCAGCAGCGGAGTAACAGAACCCGTCCGCGGCGTCATTCCCTTTCAGAAGCAGGGCGGCACGGTCCTCATTTTCCCGAAGCAGTGCAGAGAGCTCCCCGTTTTCCCTGAGCAGTGCGGCAGCGCCTGTGTCATCCGAGGTACGCAGATAAATCTGCCGGGTGCTGCGCGCCTGGAGCATGGACAGGGCATCCTGGAATATCAGCCGTCCCCTGGATATGATGCCGATGCAGCCGGCGGTCTGTTCCATTTCCGCCAGGAGGTGGCTGGATACCATTACCGTCATTCCAAACTGTTCCGGAAGGCTTTTAATCAGCTCCCGCATCTCGTGAATACCGGCTGGGTCCAGCCCGTTGGTGGGTTCATCCAAAAGTACCAGTTTTGGGGAGCCTAATAGAGCATTTGCCAGGCCAAGGCGCTGCTTCATGCCCAGGGAGTAATGCGCGGCCTGTTTCTTTTTCTGACCATCCAGGCGTACGATGGACAGGACCCGGTCAATCTCCGTGTAAGGGAGACCTCTCAACATGCAGCTGATCTGAAGGTTTTCATATGCGGTAAGATTACCATAATAGGAAGGAGTCTCAATCAGGGAACCCACCTGTCTCAGGATGGAAATGCGGCTGTGGTCATTCAGTTCTGTGCCGTTGATGCGGATGCTTCCGCTGTCCCGGTTGATTAATCCCAGGAGCATTTTCATGGTCGTGCTTTTGCCGGCTCCGTTAGGACCTAAAAATCCAAAGATGGAGCCCTCGGGAATGCGAAGGTCCAGGTGGTCCACGGCGGGAGTGCCGCGGTAGGTCTTTGTCAGCTGGCTGGTTTCAATGATATATTGTGCCATTTTGATATCCTCCTTGTCTGCGATTAAGCGGCATACGGCATAGGTCAGAGCCTCATCCGGATTTTCTGCTGCTTTCTCTAGGATTCAGAATAACGCGGCCTCCTTATGCCTGCCTTTCTCCAACCTTAAATTTACCTTAAATGATTCAAAAAATGATTCCCTGTTCCGCTAAATCAGCTATAATGAACCCAAAGGCAGGTGATTGGGATGAAGCTTAGGGAAGCGCGTATTTTAGTGGTAGATGACAGCCGGGAGTTGTGCAGCCTGGTGGAGAGTATTTGTGAGCAGGAGGGCTTTTCCCATGTGGAGACAGCCTTTTCCTGCCGGGAGGCGGAAGAACGGATAGAAAACGGGGCTGCTGACTTCCTGATTCTGGATGTAAATATGCCCTTTGAAGATGGATTTTCTTTCTTCCAGCGGATTAAGACAGTGCTGGAAAAGCAGAGGATTCCGGTCCTGTTTCTCTCCGCACGGGACCAGGACGAGGACCGGCTCCAGGGATTGGATCTGGGGGCGGATGATTATATGACTAAACCATTCCTGCCCAGGGAGCTGGTACTGCGCATCTCGGCTATCTTAAAACGGACTTACCGGCTGGAGGAGCAGACGGAGTGTTACAGGCTGGGAAAACGGGAGGTGGATTTGTCCGCGGGGGTGGTGAGGTTATTGGACGGATCGGGGAGAACCATTTCCCTGACAAATAAGGAATATCAGCTTTTGAAGCTGTTCCTGGAAAACCGCGGCAGGATCCTGACATTTGATGTTCTGTCGGAATCGGTCTGGGGAGAGAATTATTTCGATTATGAGAATACGCTGATGGTACACATCCGTAAACTGCGGGAAAAGATAGAAGAGAAGCCGTCGGAACCGGAATTTTTAATTACTGTGAAAGGATTAGGGTATCGGATGAACAGATGAAAAGCCTGATGAGGATTTATTTTAGTTATATTGCAACAGCGCTGGCAATCATTGTTGCATTTGTCGTACTGCAGGTTGTATTGCTGGGCATCGTCACCTCCAAGCTTTATGAAAATGAGAGCGGCGGGGGAAAGTATGCCATTGCCCGGGTATACCAGGCGATGGACGGAGACGGGCTGGAAGCTGTGGCCTGCCTACAGGAGATGGGGGCCTCCTTTGCCATGCTTTTAGATGATACAGGAACTCCGGTCTGGAACTATCGGCTGCCGGAGCATTTAAACCACACATACACAACCTCGCAGGTTGCCTCTTTCACACGCTGGTATCTGGATGACTATCCGGTTTATGTATGGGGAGGGGAAAAGGGGCTCCTGGTAATCGGCTATCCCAGGGGAAGTATGTGGAATTATGCTGTTCATCAGGATATGGATAATTTAAAGGGAGTTTTCACATTCCTGTCGCTAAGCTTTGTCAGTACGCTGGCAGCCTCGGTCCTGATTCTGCTGGTATCCGGATTCCGCTACTACAGGCGGATGCGGATTATTGCGGATGCCATTGGGCAGCTTGCATCTGGCGGAAGCGCCCATTTGGCGGAAACCGGGACCATGAAGGAGATTGCCAGTACCATCAACCGCACCTCTGACCGTCTGACAGCGCAGCGGGAGCAGCTGGAGAAGCGTGATGAGGCGCGTACAGAATGGATCAGCGGGGTATCCCACGACATACGTACTCCCCTGTCCCTGGTCATGGGCTATGCGGATATGATAGAGCGTCAATCCGATACAGATACGCGGATCAGGAAAAAGGCCGCCTTAATCCGTTGGCAGAGTGTCCGCATCCGGAATCTGATTGAGGATTTGAATCTTGCATCAAAACTGGAGTATAATGCACAGCCGCTGCGAAAGAGAAAGGTGTTTCTGGCGGTAATTCTGCGGAAGGTTGCTGCGGATTTGCTGAATTCCATGGAGCAGGCGGAGCGTTATCCGTTGTCCATCTGCATTGAACCCGGATTTGAAACATTTTCGTTGGAAGCGGATGAGCAGCTTCTGTTCCGCGCATTCCGAAACATACTGGGCAATTCAGTCCGCCACAATGAAGACGGGTGCAGCCTTGGGGTGCGCGCCTGGATGAAAGACAGTCGTCCCCATGTGCAGTTTTATGACAATGGCCGCGGCATTCCTCCGGCCATCTGTCATTATCTGAACGGGGGGCAGATGCCGGAAGAAAATGTACATCTGATGGGGCTGAGGATTGTGCGCCAGATTATAGGGGCCCACGGGGGCACCATCTGTACCAGGGAGGATGGACATGGGATTGAGATTCGATTCCAGGCGCTCATATAGCGAGAGAAAGTAAATGGACCGCGTAATCGATAGGCATAATCCGAAAAGGACTTGACAACGGTGCTATAATGTAGTTGTAACATAATAAACTTACTTAACACACCTATTTGTTTATCAAATTTGAAGGCTGCTAAGCAATCAGAATTTTGGAGGAAAAGATAAATGACTACTTTAAAAGCTGAAAAAAGAAGCATGTCCATCAAAGCAAAACGATTGAGAAGAGAGGGTTTCGTTACTGGAAATATCTTTGGCAGGGAAATTCCCGAATCCATTCCCATTAAAATGGAGAGAACCGTGGCGGAACGGCTCCTAAAAACCTGCAACAAAGGCAGCCAGATTCTGTTAGACGTGGATGGACAGGTGTTTGACGTCCTGATTAAAGACATATGCTTTAATTCAATGAAGGGGCTTGTTGAGGAGATTGATTTCCAGGCGCTTGTAAGCGGCGAAAAAGTCCATTCCGTGGCGGAGATCATCCTTTTAAACCATGATAAGGTGATAAGCGGTGTTCTGCAGCAGCGGATTCAGGAGATTTCCTACAAAGCTTTACCGGATGCAATTATTGACAAGGTAAAAGTCGATGTAGGAGATATGAGAGTCGGTGATATAATCCGGGTAGGAGATTTGGATATCGCGAAGAATAAGAACATTGAGCTTGTTACTGATTTGGATACAGCAGTGGCAACGGTTATCGCGGTACATGCGGCGGCGGAGACGGCGGACGAGGCTGCTCCTGAGACAAAGCAGACCGGAAACGTTTTATAATTAAGTGCAATAGAAAAATGACAGAGTATAGGCGCTTAGGAACTTTATGTTCTTAGGCGCCCTTTTATGCATATACGGAAACAGCGCCCTTCCTCAAACAATACCACAATTTTAACCGTTCTTCCATTTTCGCCTCACATGCCGCCGGTCGTACAGGCCGTAATGGCTTAATGTTCCAGCACCAGGAGATTCTCGCTTGTGGATGCCCGCCATCTCCCTTTCTTCCTGGCTGCGGGGAATCCGGTTTGTGATAAGGGGTCTCCTCCACGCGCTTCCGGAGTGCGCTGCCGGGCAGCCTCTTTCAGGACCGGTATGGGATTGCGGCTTTCACGCTGGACACGCCCGATGTTTGCGCCTGCCGCAGTGCCGCCTGCCTTTATACGGCGTTTTGTCATGGCGGCATTGACCGCATAACCGCCTCCGGCACAAACACCTAATACGCCTTTTCCTTCCGCAAGCTTTTGCTTATTTTTATGGAGGAGCAGCTTGCGCAAAAAGATGGCCTTCATTTTTTTGTGTGTTGTGTATGTGGGGAAGGAGGTGGATTGCTGTGACCATGCTGCTTGATAACTGCGGCCTCCAAGGATGCGGCAGGAGGAACAACCTGTCTCTCTGTTAAGGGAAACCATCTGGCTGCTCTGGAAGCCGGGCTATTCCGGCATGAATAGGCTTTTTGTTAATTTCCAAAAGGATAGCCGGACAAATCCGGAATATGTTACGGCAGGGGTCAGAAAGAGGGGTGAAGAATGGTAAACCTGCAGGGGGTAAATCATACAGGGGGTAAATCATACAGGGATAGGGCAGTAAAAAAAGGCTGACTAAAAACGGAAGATAACAATAAAGTTTACTACAAAAATGAGGAGTAAACTATGTAAGGTTTACTTGCAGGGAAAACAAAGGACGACAAGAGGATAAAATAAAAAATAACCAATTTATGGTGAGAGGATATGTAATAAGTGCATAAAAAATAAGTTAAATTACTGTGCAATATGCAAGAAAAATGCCCGATATGAAAGAGGATGTTGACATTCATTGTGAATAGTACTATACTTCAAATATCAGTAAATTAATTTACTAAAACATGACATTTACAGAAGACAGGAACGATTGCTTGCAGATGGGGTAAACAAAGAACAGGTAAACCTGGAGGAAAGCAAACAGGAGGAAGGAAAAAGCATGACAGGAATCATTTGTGATTACAGCCACCTATACCTTTGCCACAACCCTTACAAGCTATGCATATAAGGCCCTGGACAAAAAGAATTTCCGCGGCTTCAGGTTAGCTGCCAATGCAACGGTCTGCGTATTCGCGGTGGTGGGCTTTATTATCGGATTCGGAGGCGCCTTCAGCTCCGAGGGGCTCCAGAAGGTGATTTCCCTGATTCCCGCATGGCTCAGCGCGGGTCTGGGCGTGGCAGGCAAGATGCTTCCCGCCATTGGTTTTGCCATGATTCTCAATGTAATGGCAAAGAAGGAACTGATTCCATTTGTACTGTTCGGCTATATCGCCATTGCCTACCTGAACCTTCCTGTCATGGGAGTGGCTGTAATCGGTACGGCCATTGCGCTGCTTGTATTTTTCCATGCCGGCAAAGAAAACGGCGAATCTGTAGAAGAAGTGGAGGTTGAATTTGAAGATGGCATTTAATCAGCTGGAGAAAAAAGATTATATGAAGACATCCCTGCGGGCCTATTTCCTGCAGAATGGATTTAACTATGGCAATTACCAGGGTCTTGGCTATGCAAATGTGCTTTATCCCGCCCTCCGCAAGATGTACAAGGACGACGATGACAAGCTCCAGGAAGCATTGAAGGAGAATATAGAGTTTTTTAACAGCAATATTCACTTTCTTCCGTTTATCACCAGCCTTCATCTGGTTATGCTGGAGAATAAGACTCCTTCCAATGAAATCCGCAACATCAAAATGGCTCTCATGGGACCTCTGGCAGGAATCGGTGATTCTCTTGCCCAGTTCTGCCTGGCGCCGCTGTTTGCAACCATTGGCGCGTCCCTGGCCCAGGACGGCCTGATTATGGGCCCTATCCTGTTCTTTGTGGCCATGAACGTGATTCTTCTGGCCATGAAGTTTCTGACCGGCATGTGGGGATACAAGCTGGGCACCAACATCATCGCCACCCTCAGCACGAAGATGGAACAGATATCCAATATCGCCAGCATGATAGGCGTTACTGTCATCTCCGGCCTTGCTGTAAATTTTGTAAAGATTTCCACACCGATTCAATACGTTGCCAATATGACGGGAGACCAGCAGAAGGTGGTGGCTATCCAGGAGATGATTGACGCCATTGCCCCCAAGCTTCTTCCTGTATTGTTCACAGGACTTATTTTCTACCTTATAAAGGTGAAAAAGTGGACCACTTATAAGCTGGTCATCCTTACCATTATCCTGGGCGTGGTGCTTTCTGTCCTGAATCTGATTGCTTAGAGTGTATCAGGAAATTGCTTTGGGACACACTCAAAAAAGCGGGGAGGTACCCTTTGACATGTATGCCTGAAGCATGCAGCGGGGGCGCCTCCCTCTCTGTTTTATGAATGTTAACGGGAACAGGGGATGAAGCAGCCCCCCTGAAATGAGAGAAAGACTGAACGGCATAAAAAGGAGTTATCTATGCATGATGAAAGGTATGTACATGTAAGACAAAGAGCAGAGGCCTACGAGGCCTGGTATGAAAAGGAACATGTGTGCGCCCATATTGCCGGAAACTGCCGGGAGGAGGCGGAGAAAATTCTGGCGCAGGCAGACAGGCTGATGGCGCATACATTTTCGTTTGAGGACAGATGGGATATGGAACCCTGCCGTGAACCATTTACCCTTAAGGAAATGATATGGGACAGAAGCCCCAACGGGGATCCGGAATGGATTTTCATGCTGAACCGTCACGAGTACATGAACAAACTTCTTATTGCCGGCTGGCTTACCGGCGATAAGGCATATGTGGAAAAGCTGAAATGGTTTCTGTTCCATTGGATTCAGGCAAATCCCATACTTCCTGAAGGAACCGTGACCACCCGGACCATTGATACGGGAATCCGGTGCATGAGCTGGCAGTATCTGCTGCTTCATCTTCTGGGAGAGGGCCTTATGGAGGAAAGAGAAGCCGCAGGAATCCTGGAGAGCATGAAAGAACAGTTTGCCAGCCTGAGGAAAAGGTACATCGGAAAATATACACTCAGCAACTGGGGCGTCCTTCAGACGGCGTCCATCTGCAACGGATACCTGTGGTTTCACGAATATTTACCTTCAGACGGAACTGAGGACTGGGCCTGGCAGGAACTGGAACGTCAGATTGGGCTCCAGGTACTGGATGACGGAGCCCACTGGGAGCAGTCCATGATGTATCATATGGAGGTGCTTCTTGCCTGCATGAAGCTGCTGGCCTCCTGCCGGGCTTGGGTCAGGATTGAAAACAGGACGGAATTTTGGCGCGATACAGACTGGCTGGAGAAGGCCGTTGACAGGATGAGCCGTTATGTGCTTTTCGCCTCGGGACCGGATCATTTACAGATAGCCCAATGTGACAGCGATGTTACCGATGTGAGGGATGTGATGGTGAAGGCGGCTGTCCTTACCGGGGACGGCAGGTACAGGTATGCGGGATATGATACCGCGGACCTGGACAGTGCCTGGATGTTTGGAAGCGCCGGAGTCACCGGGTACAGTGCCATGGCGGGCAGGAAACCGGAGAGCCTGTCCCTGGCTGCAGCGGATGCCGGGCATATATTTTTTAGAAGCAGCTGGGAGGAGGACAGCCATTTCACCTATATGAAATGCGGTCCCCTTGGAAGCGGGCACGGACATGCGGATTTGACTCATATATCGCTGCATTACAGAGGCTGTCCCATACTGGTGGACAGCGGCAGGTATTCCTATGTGGAGGAGGAACCGCTGCGCCCGTTTCTCAAAAGCGCCCAGGCCCACAATGTATGTGTCATAGACGGAGAGTCTCATGGAAGGCCCAGGGGTTCATGGGGGTATGACAGCTTTGGACAGAGCTTTAAAAATTATTACAGGGAACAGGGCCCGGTCCATTACGGGGAAATGGCTTATCACGGATGTCTCATGTCCGGCGCGCATTATCTGGTCATCCGCAAGGTGATGGCGGTGGACCAGGGAATCTGGATGATTGTCAATGATATACGCTGCGATGGCGGTCATGAGGTGAAAGAGTATTATCATCTGGACAGTGCCGTACAGGGAACCCCCATTGGGACAGGAACGGACGGGGCCGGGGAATGCTGGAGACTGTGTTCCGGCGGGGATGATGCAATGACGGTGCTGGGCTCCCGCCCCTTTGAGGCAGTGCCCTGCGTCATATCCAAACAGTATAACCAGAAAGAGAAAAGCACCTGTCTGGTTAGGAAAACCGGATTTACAGACCGCATCACAGACTGGACCTGTCTGTTTGGAGAAGGGACAGAGGCTGAGAAAACCCAGGTTTTCCAGTACGGAAGCAGCCGGCCGGAGACGGAGGAACAGGTGACGGCCATGAGCTTTTGCCTCTCGCCGGATGAATCCTGGGATTTCCTGGTGTGGAATCAGGAAACGTGGCAGGGCGGTAAAATTCACGATTGCAGAGGGGTGCCGGTTTATGCCAAGGCAGCGGCCATTCACACCATAAAAGGGAACACGACACTTTACCGATTGAGGATTTAATGGTATATTTATAAGAGCGATGCAGGATGAGGCGGGTGGAGGTCAGAATGAAGAAGTTGACAATTAATGAGATTGCTGAACGGGCGGGTGTTTCAAAGACAACGGTGTCCTTCTATCTCAACGGCAAGATTAATAAGATGTCTGAGGAGACCAAACAGAGAATACAGCATATTATTGATGAGACCGGATATGAGCCAAGTGCTGCGGCCAGAGCCATGAAGGCCAAGAGCAGCGGCGTGGTGGGGGTCATACTGGCGGACACGTCGGAGGGATACTGCGCCAGGGCCCTCAAAGGAATTGAGGAGGCTGCCAGCGCCCTGGAATACCAGATTGTGGTGGGAAACAGCGGTCTGGCCTTCCAGCACGAGAAGGATTACGTGGAACGCATGCTCAGGCTGGGAGTTGACGGTTTTATAGTCCAGTCCACCTACCGTTTCGGCATGCTGGCCTCAGACCTGGAAAAAAAGAAAAAGCCCATCGTATATCTGGATGCCAAGCCCTATGATTTCAAGGGACGGTATGTGAAAAGCAACAATTATGACTGCGTGTACCAGGTGATTTCGGAATGCATCAGGAAGGGATATGAGAAATTTCTCATGATTTCAGACGGTGATTCCAACATCAGCGCAGGTTTTGAGAATACCCAGGGATATAAGGATGCCATACAGGACGCCCGGAAGGAGGGTGCCACCCAGTACCTGCAGGAGGGCGTAAAGTCCGACCAGGTCTACGAAATGCTGAAGGACCAGATAAGCCTGGATAAAAAGACGCTGATTTATGTTGCCAGTCCGGGACTTTTGCAGGTGGTGTACCAGGCGATCCGCAGGTACCCGGACTATATGAGGCTGTTTCCGGACACACTGGGCCTGATCGGATTTGACGCAGAGGGATGGACCCGGATGACTACCCCGGCCATATCTGCCATCATCACGCCCGCTTATCAGGAAGGGGTCAGAGCCATGGAAGAGCTGGCTGACATCCTGGACGGTAAGAAAACAGATGGGGAAGTGGTATTTAAGAATATAGTCAAGTGGAGGGAAACCACCCTTTGACATTTTAATGTAATATGAGTCTGTGAAATGACGATGTCCGTGTGCCGGGACATCTGATTGGATGATATGGGAGCCGGTATAAGGAAACTTATTTTGGCTCCTGTTTTTTGGAACATATATTATTTTGCGGAGTCCCTCTTCATTGCGCGGCAGCAGGAATCATGATATGCTTTAACACACGGATAAAGACCGGAAAAGAGGAAATGAGAAAGGCAGTATTACACAGAGCTATTAAAAAAGACATTTGACCTGGAATTACCAATGGCGCAGCTGCTGGAAGTACCCAAGATGACGGTACTGGACGATGAAGGGACTCTTGCAGGACTTCCTAAGACAGGAGACCAGAATCAAAGGATGGTGCAGGTTTTGATATGTGATATTATATTTTGTGGATTGATGTAAAATCAACAGGAATCCAAAGTTTGGAAAATGCAATCAATCTCGGGATGGAAAGAAGTATGCAGATATGGTACAATATAGATTATATGAGGTAACTGGGTCGAATGATAAAGTTGACTTATTCACGCCTGGTTGGAGGAATTGGGAATATGGTTAAAAACTATACGATAAAAGATCATCTGGTTTCAGAAGCTGATTTTAGAGAGTTATCGGGCAAAGCGTCATTGAACGAGAATGACGGGATGATATATATATTACCAGAGTTTACTGATGGAAAAGATATTATAAATGAATTTGCGTTTGATTTAAACAGGTTCGCCAAAAGCGAGGACATTCCTTGTACCATGGTATATGATAAAGATAATTTTGAATAGTTGGCATCAAGGGATTTTGATATTTTGCTACCCTTTATAATCAGTCTGTCAGCGTCCGCCTGTTATGATTTGATGAAGTACTTTGTTAAGAAATATTTTTCTGATAAGAAAAAAGTGAATGTGAGAATGATTATAAAAAAGAAAAAAGATACAAGCTATCGTAAAATTCAGATATCGGGAGACGCAGAAGGGGTAATTTGTGCGCTGGATATTTTGAAAGAAGAAGAGAAGGAAATATAGAACGTTTGAATTGTTTTTACGTAGAGATGGCCCATTATGTCAGCGAAATTGACTGCAGGGAATGTGCTGAAAGGCATTCAATATATAAAGATTGTATTTGGAATTCGTTTATAACTGCGGCCTCCTATGAAGCTTTTAAAGGGAGGAACCGTTTTGTAAAGGTAATTGACTGGCTTGAGGATTTGCATGAATTTTCAAACAAAGATATCAGCGATATGAACAGAGAGATTTCGAATCAATTAAAAACTGTTATGCAGGAGCGTTTGCTTCCGTTATGCAGAGAGCATAATATGTATGTGGCCAGCAAGAAAGTAGCAAGATCAGAGTCAGCATATGCTGATGTGAAAAGCGAGATTTATGAGAGTTACAGGGAGGAGTTTGACCAGGATATAGATAAAACGTATTTTGATTCTGCTGTTAATATGCTCTTAGCTGAGAGAAGATAGTAAGGTCAGCAGAGGAAGCCGCCTGGATGCTTCCGGAAAGGATAACATGGGGAAAACATAAAGGAAAATCCCCAATCCCTCTGTTGACACAAAAATAAGATGTACATAATTAGGGAGGATTATCATGCCGGTATTTGATTTCAGCGATACACCCAAAAAGGAAGAGGAGCCCCAGTGCACCTATACGGTATACTGCTCCGGCGAGGCGGCTGCCTCCCCGGAGAAGCCCATGCTTGTTCTGGATAACAGCAGCCGGGACTGGAAGCACCATTCCTGCGGCGTATTTACAAATCAGGCCAAACGGACGGCCTTTGAATTCAAGGAGGAGGACGGGACCATCAGCGCTGATATCCTGCGGGTTGACGCACGCTTCATCAGTCTGCTGCGCTGGCTGGGAGAGAACCATATCAGTGTCCGCCTGTCCGGCCAGAACCGCGGGGACGGATACGCGGTCTATAAGATTCGGGAGGTGGCCTTTGGCGGCGGGACCAAGCTTTCCGCTGAAGACGGATTTCTCCAGTTTATGATTGACAGGCTGCTGGCAAGCAGCGCGCCGGAGACGGAACTGGCGGAAGAGGACCTGGAGGAAATCGGGGACGATATGAAGCTGACCAGTCTCCAGAGTCTTTCTGATTTTATGAACTGCGCCGGCAGAACGCTGCCTGACAACATACGAATCTGGGCCCGCCGGAATCTGGCGGTAGCCCGATCCCATGAAGTGACTCCGGAGGAGAGGCGCCATGCGCAGCGCGCCCTTTCCATTATGATGAACATACAGTGGAAGAACCACTATTTTGAGTCCATTGATCCAAGGGAGGCCCGGCGGATTCTGGATGAGGAGCTGTACGGTATGGAACGGGTCAAGCAGAGAATCATAGAGACCATCATACAGATTAACCGTACCCATACCCTTCCCGCATACGGCATGCTTCTGGTGGGTCCGGCAGGCACCGGAAAGTCACAGATTGCCTATGCGGTAGCCAGGATTTTAAAGCTTCCGTGGACGACCCTGGATATGAGCTCCATCAATGACCCGGAACAGCTCACCGGCAGTTCCCGTATCTATTCAAATGCCAAACCGGGCATCATTATGGAAGCCTTCTCCATGGCGGGAGAATCCAACCTTGTCTTTATTATCAACGAACTGGACAAGGCGTCAGCGGGAAAAGGCAACGGCAATCCCGCCGATGTGCTGCTGACCCTCTTAGACAATCTGGGATTTACGGACAATTACATAGAATGTATGATTCCCACCGGCGGCGTCTATCCCATTGCCACGGCAAACGATAAGAGCCAAATCAGTGCGCCCCTTATGTCGCGTTTTGCAGTGATTGATATTCCGGATTATACACCGGAGGAGAAGAAAATCATATTTTCCAGGTACGCCATGCCAAAGGTTTTAAGACGCATGGGACTGCACGAAAATGAATGTGTGGTGACTGAAGAGGCACTTGACGCGGTCATAGAAAAATACGCGGACACCACAGGAATCCGGGATTTGGAGCAGGCCGCAGAGCATATGGCTGCCAACGCCCTCTACCAGATAGAAGTGGAACACGTCCCAGCGGTGGTGTTTGACGGGAATACGGTGCGGGGGCTGCTGGGGTAGGGATTATTCCTGTTCCGGCGTGTATACAGGAAGCTTATTATAAAGACTGCCGGGTGTGTGACGGATACAGGAGCGGCAGCGCGTGGGAAGCGCTTCATGGATAAACAGGGAGAACAGAGAGGGAGTAATATGTATTATACGACAGATTATGCATCGCCGGTTGGCGGGATTAAGCTGGCTGCTGACGGTGAAAGACTGGTTGGGCTATGGCTGGAAGGACAGAAATATTTTGCCGGTACTGTAAAAGAAGAGATGACTGAGGACCGGGAACTTGGTATTTTTAAACATACGAAGGACTGGCTGGACCGCTATTTTGCAGGAAAGAAGCCGGTACCCTCAGAGCTTTTGCTGGCTCCTCCGGGCGGAGAATTCCGGCAGGGAGTGTGGGAAATCCTCTGTCAGATTCCTTACGGCCAGCTCACTACATACGGCGATATTGCAAAGAAAATGGCGGTGAGGATGAACAGGGAAACCATGTCTGCCCAGGCAGTGGGCGGAGCTGTGGGACACAATCCCATTTCCATCATCATCCCGTGCCACCGGGTAGTAGGCACAACCGGCAGTCTGACCGGATATGCCGGGGGCATTGATAAAAAGATATGGCTGCTGAAGCATGAAAGTGCGGATATGGAAGGCTTGTTCATGCCTAAGAGGGGGACGGCGCTTTAAGGATAAGGGTATGTCTTGGGAAAGGTTGTTCTGATTATCGCAACACAAATGGACCGGCAGTTTCCTGACGGCCCATCTAGTATGAGAAAAGTTGTATGAAAAGCATTACGCTTTATAAATTAAATATAGCATCAAGGTATGAATAAGATATGAACAGGAACGAATTTTTTTTGTATTTTATCAACTGTTTTGCACCATTTTGCCCATACTTTTCTGAACGGTTCATGACCAAAGCATGGATATGAATTATAATAGAATATACAGTCCTATAAAAAGGGATTGACAGCAAAAACAGGATATAGCATAAAGAAATGGAACAGACGCTGGCTGCCCTCGTGAATGTGGAGCAGCTTATAAAGGAGGCGGGAGGAGACAGGACGAATCTGCGGACGCGGAGGGCTGTGGAAGCTGGATTACAAAGCGCCGGCATTCAGTCCGGAGCTGATAGACCGAGATACATGGGGAATCTTCCGTTACAGGGCGTTCATGCCGCTGTCAGACGAGGGCTGGCAGGATATTACCCTTGGGGAGGGCATGACACCGGTCATCCGGTTCTCCGAGAATGTCCTGCGTAAGATGGACTATCGGATTCTGGAGGCCTGCCACACAGAAACGGGTGCGCTGCCGGAATCCCGGCGTGTCCGTCAGTGACATCATAGATGGTATGGGAAATGCAGAATATTCTACAAAAAATAACAGCTTCCCAATAACACTCCGAGATTGTGCAGAATCCAAATTCAGTATATAATAAGTATGCTTTATTATGAATATTGGAGGAAGAAAGAAATGACATTTACTTACCCGGCGGTATTTACGCCTCATAAAAACGATAAAGGCTACCATGTAACATTTCCGGATCTGCAGTGCTGCGAGGCAGACGGACCGGACCTGGAGGATGCGGTGGAGCATGCCAGAGAGGCGGCTTACAACTGGCTCTATCTGGAGATTGAGGAGAAAACTTTTGAGTTTCCTCCCCAGACCCATGTGGAGGATATCAGGCTGGAGGAAGGGGAGTTTCTGAAACAGATCATGGTGACAGTGAAGCTGCTTCCGGATAATGATTGATTTTATTGCCTTTTTTTACATTAAGTGGTAGGATAAATCATATCGAGTTAAGAACAACTGGTGCCGCTGTCTGTCGCTGGCAGACTGCGGGTAATAGGGAAACAGGTGGAAATCCTGTACGATCTCGTCACTGTAAGTAAGGAGCGCATGGTTCGTGTCAAGGACAGTCACTGATTCGTTTGAATTGGGAAGGCGGTCATGCGTGTTGATATACGAGTCAGGAAACCTGCCAGTTGTTGGTACAGGAATATATTTCCAGATCACGAGTAATTGGTTGTACCGATTTACGGTGTTTCGGCCGCGGATTTCTGACTCAGACGGTAACGGATTTTTACGCAGGGGAAGCTGTGCCCGGACGGAAGGGGATTCCTTCGGAGCATGGATACGCTGCGTATTACATATCTGCAGAAAAACACATATCTGCTGACATCTTCCGGAATACGCCTATGCGCGTGCAGACTGCCGTTTGGGATTCGTCAGATACAGGCGGCATATTCCTCTACCTTTCTTTGACCGATGGGGTTATATAAAACAAGGAGGAAAGAGAAGATGAAAATGAAAAAACTGGCAGTATTATTTGCGGCGGCAGCCCTGACAACGGTGACCGCGGCCGGCTGTTCCGGCGGACAGAAGGAAACAGCCGCAGAGACAACCAAGGAGACTGAGGCAGCGGCCACTGCTGAGGCAACAACAGCGGCAGAGACGGAAGCAGCGGAGACGACAGAAGAGGCCGCAGAAGCAGCTGCCGAGGCGGACGAGGAGAATTACGATACCGGGGATGCATCTAAGGATAATACCAGGAATCAGGATGAGATCGGTGAAAATGAACTTCTGGTAGTCAGCTTTGGTACCAGCTACAATGACAGCAGACGTCTGACCATTGGTGCCATTGAGGACGCTATTGAGAAGGCATTTCCTGACTTTGCCGTAAGAAGAGGATTTACCAGCCAGATTATTATTGACCACGTAAAATCCCGGGATGACGTTGCCATTGACAATGTGGGCGAGGCCCTTGACCGCGCGGAAAAGAACGGCGTCAGGAATCTTGTGATTCAGCCTACCCATCTGATGAACGGGCTTGAGTATACGGATTTGGTCAATGAGGTGGCGGAGTATTCGGATGCATTTGAGAAAGTGGCAATCGGAAAGCCGCTTCTCACCACAGATGATGATTTCAGGGCAGTGATGAAGGCCATCACAGAGGCAACTGCCCGGTATGATGACGGCGAGACAGCTATCTGCTTCATGGGACATGGCACTGAGGCAGATTCTAACCAGGTGTACGCAAAAATGCAGGACATGCTCACGGAGGAAGGCTATAGGAATTACTATGTGGGTACCGTGGAGGCGGCGCCAGGCCTGGATGACGTCCTGACAGCAGTGAAGGAAGGAAGCTACAAGAAGGTAGTACTGGAACCGCTGATGATCGTGGCAGGCGACCATGCTAACAACGACATGGCAGGAGACGAAGAGGGCTCCTGGAAGACCGCCTTTGAGGACGCAGGCTATGAAGTGACATGCCTTGTTAACGGACTGGGCGAGCTGGAAGCAATTAAACAGCTCTTTGTAGAACACGCTCAGGCAGCGGTTGACAGTCTGACAAAGTAAATCAGAAAGATAAATGGGCGGTCGGGGCAATTTGCTGATCGCCCTTTTGAAGGTGGGGAGATTGGAAATGAAATTCAGGAAAATGAACTTGGCTGCCCTGCTGCTTGTCGTGGGGCTGTCCGCCGGAACTCTTTCAGGCTGCGGAAAGGAGGCGCCGGCTGCCGCCGCTGCAGACATTGCCCGGGAAGCCGGTTCTCAGGCAGAGGATAGGCAGACAGGGGATAGGCAGACAGAGGATAGGCAGACAGGGGATGACCCGGCAGAGCGCGCCCGGGCAGGAGACACCGGAAGCCAGGAGACAGGCAGCCGGATGGATGTAGCGCAAGACGGAATGGTACCGGTTCTGGCAGATGCAATAAAAGATGGGGTCTATGGGATTAAGGTGGACTCCAGTTCCAGCATGTTCCAGATTACGGAGTGTGAACTTACGGTGCGGGATGGAGCCATGAGTGCAGTTATGACCATGAGCGGAACCGGGTATCTGAAACTGTATATGGGAACAGGCGCTGATGCAGAGCGGGCTCCTGATGCGGATTTTATTCCATTTGCGGAAAACGCGGATGGGAAACATACTTTCAAGGTACCGGTGGAAGCGCTGGACAAGGGGATTGACTGCAGTGCGTTCAGTAAGAAAAGGGAAAAATGGTATGACCGTGTGCTGGTATTCCGTGCCGACTCCCTTCCGGCAGAGGCGTTTGCAGACGGTAAGGTGGCTGCCGCGGAGAGCCTCAAGCTGGAGGATGGTTCCTATACAGTGGCAGTCAGGCTGGAGGGCGGTTCAGGCCGGGCATCTGTGGAGACGCCGGCTGCACTCCGGATTGAGGACGGCAAGGCTTTTGCAACCATTATCTGGAGCAGTTCAAACTATGATTATATGAAGGTCGGGGGCGAGAAGTTTGACCTGGTGAACACGGAAGGGAATTCTTCCTTTGAGATTCCGGTCAGCGCCTTTGACTGGAAGATGCAGGTCATAGCGGATACCATAGCCATGAGCGAGCCTCATGAGGTGGAATATACCCTGGTGTTTGATTCAACGACAATAAAAAGGGCTGAATGATGAGACGAAAAAAGATAGTGACGGCGGCTGCCGCCGCAGGAATTCTGATGGCGGTGATATGCGCAGGCTGTTCGCCGGGCGGGCGGGCTGAGACAGGACGGACGGCGGCGGGACAGACGGCGGCCGGGCAGACAACGGCCGGGCAGACAACGGCTGGGCAGACAACGGCCGGGCAGACGGCCTCGGATGAGGATCCGGAAGCTGCCCCGGAAAGCTGGAGCAGCAAAAAGATAACCAGGAGTATGGAACTTCTCTATGCGGACCAGTTTTCAGTGGATTATTACGATGGCGGCTACCCGATGATTACCATAAAGGACAGCGGCCGCTATCTGGTGGTGCCGGAAGGGAAAACAGAGCCCTCCGGTCTTCCGGGCGATGTGGCTGTCATAAAACAGCCGCTGAAGAATATTTATCTGGCGGCAACATCAGCAATGGACCTGTTCTGCAGTCTGGATGGAACGGACCGGATTACACTGTCCGGGACAGATGCTTCCGGTTGGTACATAGAGGAGGCCAGGTCAGCCCTGGAGGATGGCAGAATGCTTTATGCGGGCAAATACAACGCGCCGGATTATGAGCGGATATTGTCCATGTCCTGCGACCTGGCCATAGAATCCACCATGATTTATCATTCCCCGGAAGTAAAGGAACAGCTGGAACAGCTGGGGATACCGGTTCTGGTGGAGCGCTCCAGCTATGAGAGCCATCCCCTTGGCAGGATGGAGTGGCTGAAATTATATGCCGTGCTGCTGGGCCGGGAGGAACAGGCAGAGCGCTGTTTTGACGACCAGGTAAGGCAGCTGTTACCTGTGATGAACCAGGAGAATACCGGGAAGACAGCGGCATTTTTCTATATCAGCAGCAACGGCTATGTCAATGTGAGAAAGTCCGGGGATTATGTGGCCGAAATGATTGCCCTGGCCGGAGGAACCTATGTCCCGCAGGGACTTGCGGGAAATGAAAATGCATTGTCCACCATGAACATGCAGATGGAAAGCTTTTATGCCGCTGCCAGGGATGCGGATTACATTATTTACAACAGCACCATAGACGGGGAACTGGACAGCCTGGACCAGCTTTTGGATAAAAGCAGCCTCCTGGCTGACTTTAAGGCTGTGAAGGAGGGAAATGTGTGGTGCACGGAAAAAAGCCTGTTCCAGGAAACCATGGGGCCGGGGGATATGATTCTGGATATCCACCGGATACTGACAGAGAAGGAGCCGGAGGGATTAAGGTATATGCACCGGCTGCGCTAGGGGGGCGTCTGAAAACGCATTCCCGCCCGGCAAAGATACATGGCGGTCCCATGGGCTGCCGGAAAAAGGAGTTATGCCAATGCCAAAAGGTATCTACACAAAATACAGCATTTCATTTGCCCTTTTGGCAGCCATGATGTGCGTATTATTTATCTGGAACATTAATTCCGGCAGTGTGCATCTGTCCGTGGAGGAAATCGGTGAAATCCTGCTCAGGAGAACCGGGGAGGACACCTCATACCACATTGTGTGGGATATACGCCTTCCCCGGATTCTTTCGGCTGTGATACTGGGCGGAGCCTTATCCGTATCCGGTTTCCTGCTGCAGACGTTTTTCGCAAATCCCATCGCAGGGCCATTTGTGCTGGGGATTTCATCCGGCGCAAAACTGGTGGTTTCCCTTGTGATGATTGTCCTGCTGGGAAGGGGAATCTCCATCGGCTCGGCCGGGATGATTCTGGCTGCTTTTGCAGGCTCCATGATTTCCATGGGATTTGTGCTGATGATTTCCGGTAAGGTAAAGAAGATGTCCATGCTGGTTATCTGCGGTGTAATGATTAGCTATATCTGTTCCGCCATAACGGATTTTGTGGTGACATTTGCGGACGACGCCAACATTGTCAATCTTCACAACTGGTCCATGGGCAGCTTTTCAGGTACCTCATGGGAGTATGTAAGGGTCATGACAGCAGTGATTTTCCTGGCGCTGCTCCTTGTCTTTCTCATGGCAAAGCCCATTGGCGCTTACCAGATGGGAGAGGTCTATGCCCGGAACATGGGGGTGAACATCCTGCGGTTCAGGGTGGCCCTGATTCTGCTGTCCAGCATTCTTTCGGCCTGTGTGACTGCATTTGCCGGGCCCATATCCTTTGTGGGCATTGCGGTTCCGCACCTGGTGAAGAGCCTGTTTAAGACGGCAAAGCCCATACTCATGATTCCGGGCTGCTTCCTGGGCGGCGCTGTGTTCTGCCTGTTCTGCGATTTGGCGGCCAGGACGGTCTTTGCGCCCACAGAACTCAGCATCAGCTCCGTGACAGCTGTTTTCGGCGCGCCCATTGTCATCTATATGATGGTGCACAACCGTAAGAACATGCAGTGAGCGGGAAGGATGGGGACCGGGCAGCGGGAAAACAGAACAGCGGGAGAGACAGAGAGGCGGATTTCATGGAAGAAAATTACATATTGACTGAAAATATGACCGTGGGATACGGCGGTATACCTCTTATAAGGCAAATCGGGATTCATGTGAGACCAGGCGAAATTGTAACCCTGATTGGTCCAAACGGGGCTGGCAAATCCACCATTCTCCGAAGCGTAATCCGGCAGCTGGGGCTGTTGGAAGGGGCTGTATATCTGGATGGCACGCCCATGCAGCAGATGGGGGAGAGGGAGATTGCAAAGCGGATGTCCATTCTGATGACAGAACGGATTCACCCTGAACTTATGACCTGTGAGGATGTGGTCAGCACCGGCCGTTACCCGTATACCGGAAGAATGGGCATACTGACCGCAGAAGACAGAAAAAAGGTCAGGGAGGCCATGGAACTGGTTCACGCATGGGACCTGGCCCGGCGGGATTTTTCGGAGATAAGCGACGGGCAGAAGCAGCGCATCCTTCTGGCGCGGGCCGTGTGCCAGGAACCCAGGGCCATTGTGCTGGACGAACCCACTTCTTTCCTGGATATCCGGCATAAGCTGGAGCTTCTGACGATTCTCAAGGACCTGGTTCATGAGAAGAAGGTGGCAGTGCTTATGTCCCTTCATGAGTTGGACTTAGCGCAGAAATTATCGGATTATATTGTCTGCGTAAACGGGGAATACATTGAACGGTGCGGTACACCGGAAGAAATCTTTACATCCTCTTATATTACCAGTCTGTACGGAATTACGAAAGGCAGCTATCATGCCGAGCTGGGCTGCCTTGAGATGGAACCGGTGAGGGGAACGCCCCAGGTGTTCGTCATAGGCGGAAACGGAAGCGGAATCCCGGTGTATAGGAAGCTGCAGCGCATGGGAATTCCTTTTGCCGCAGGAATCCTCCACGAAAATGATATAGATTACCCCATTGCCGTGGCATTGGCTGCAAAGGTGATATCGGAAGCCCCCTTTGAACTGATTCGGGAGGAGACGTATGAGCGGGCAGCTGCGGTTATGGAGTCCTGCGGCCAGGTCATCTGCTGTCTGAAGGATTTCGGGACTGTAAATGAGAAGAACCGGAAACTGGCTGAGCTGGGCAGGGATAAGCCGGAACCGTGCGGGTTTTCCTGAAACAGGCTCCGGATTTCATTTACGGATGTAATGATTAGACGATATACTGATAAGGCAGGGACGGATATAAAGTTTGAAAAACCAATGGAGGAGCATCTGAAAGTATGGTATGATTCTACCAGAGCGTGTCTGGAAACTGCTTTTACGTCAGATGGCGGGAATGAATTTTCAGACACGCTCCGTAAAAAGTAAAATGTCAAAGCAGGACAGGTGAAGTTAGAATGATTACATTAAAGGAAATCGCAGCAGAGGCAGGCGTCAGTATGACCACTGTGTCGAATGTACTACATGGAAAAGCAAAGAAGGTTTCTCCGGAAGTGGAAGAGAGAATAAAAAAAGCTTTTGGTCAAATACAACTATATCCCCAGATTCGGGCTGAATGCTCTGACCAACAAGGACTCTAAAATAATCAGTATTCTTGTCAATACGCCGGATTTCGTGGAGCGGACCCCTTACGAACGTCCCTTTTACGGAAATATCATTGGTGAGCTTGAAAGCATGCTGAGAAAAAGAGGGTATTATATCATGCTCTTTTCTTCCAAGAACATACCCGAAATTATGAAAATGACCATGGGATGGAATGTGGATGGAATCATATCCATCTCCATGCCGGCCAAATATTATAAGCAGATTGGCAAACAGACGGGAAAGCCCATTGTATCCATTGATATGAACGAATACGACCCGGCAAAGATAGCAGGATGCTTTAATGTGACCTCCAGGGATTATGAGGGGGGCAGACACATGATGGGGTATCTGCTGGACCAGGGAATTGAAAAGGTGGTGTACCTGACCAATACCAAGTCGGGAGCTGATTACTGCTGGTATCTGGGAGCGTCGGAGTTATACAGGGAGCGCCTGGGAGAAAACGCGGCCCTGGAGATACATATGCTGGGCAGGACCTATGACGAGAGGGCCATGGTTTACGATGAAATGCGCAGGCTGATTGGACGCAGGTCCGCACTGTTTTTTTCCACGGATTTCAATGCGGTGGAGGCCATCGGTTATCTGCAGCGCAGGCAGATTTCCATACCGGAGGATATCTCTGTGGCGGGATTTGACGATGATATATATGCAAGGCTCTGCAATCCAAGGCTTACATCCATGAGTGTGGATGTGAGCCGTAAGGCAGAGCTGGCGGTAAATATGCTCATGCGTCTTATAGATGGAGAAGAGGTGCGGGAGAGCGAGCCGAAAATTGATGCTGTCATAGCGGAGAGGGAAAGTGTTATGAAGGTGGAGGAGGGACTGGACTACTAAAGGGGCGGCAGGCCAAGGCGCGCTGTGCATATCCTTCTTATGAAAAATGTAAATACAATTGGAACCAGGAGAGGGGGAGCTTAAGCGTCCGGATTCCCAGGATGCCCGCTGCCCGCCTATTTGAGCTGGAAGTGGTACAAAGTTAAGATAAAAAAACAGGTATTTTCAGTTAATTGGAAATACCTGTTTTTTTTGCCTGAGGATGCAGTTCGGGCTTTTGTCCACCCACAGCCGGCTTCACGGCTCCAAGAGCTACCGTGTGCCATGGCTTTTCGATGACGAGGCCTTGGAAGTATGCCGCCGTTTTACAAGGCTTAAGCTGCGACTGATGCCTTATCTGTACCGGATGGCGGTTAAGTCCCATGAGACAGGTATTCCGTCCATGCGGGCCATGGTAATGGAATTTGACAGGGACCCGGCGGCGCGCTACCTGGATATGCAGTATATGCTGGGAGACAGCCTTTTGGTGGCCCCTGTTTTCAGGGAGGACAATGAGGTGGAGTACTATCTGCCGGAGGGCAGGTGAACCCATCTGTTATCAGGGGAATGCAGGGACGGCGGAAGATGGTATCATGATGTGTGCGATTTCTTTACCCTGCCCTTATATGTCAGGGAGAACACGCTTCTTGCAATGGGGGCCTGCGGGGAACGCCCGGATTACGATTATGCAAAAGGAGCCGAACTGAGGTTATATGCCCTTGGGGATGGAAAAGAAGCGGTATGTGAGATTCCGGATACCGCAGGCAGCATCGTCCTGACGGCCAGGGCTGCCAGGAACGGACGCACCATTGTCATTTCCAGCACCGGGATGCCGGAGGGGATGACGTATGTACTGAAAGGCATCCATGAGGCAAAAGGCATATCAGGCGCAGATGTTTTGGGGGATGACGGCGGAATCATCCTGGCTCCCGGAGACAACACAGTGACCATTGAGTTAAAGGCGGCATCAGACGCACAGCGGTTCTAAGAAAGGTACAGAAGCATGGAAGCATTCAGATTATTGGAAAAACAGGGGTGTACAATCAGGGACTCATTCTGGAGCCGCTATATATCGTTAGTTAAGAACACGGTCATCCCTTACCAGTGGGATATCCTAAACGACAGGATTCCGGATTCCGAGCCCAGTCATGCCATTGACAATTTCCGCGTTGCGGCGGGAGATATGGAGGGCAGGTTTTACGGCCAGGTATTTCAGGACAGTGATGTATCCAAGTGGCTGGAGGCAGTGGGCAATGTACTCATGCTGGAGCGGGATAAAGAGCTGGAGGAAAAGGCGGATTCAGTCATCGATATCATAGCCAGGGCCCAGCAGCCGGACGGGTATCTGGACACCTATTTTATCATTGAGGAACCGGATAAGCGCTGGACCAATGTGCTGGAGTGCCATGAGCTGTACTGCGCGGGCCATTTTATTGAGGGGGCTGTGGCCTACTATCTGGCAACCGGAAAAGAAAAAGTATACAATGTGGCAAAAAAACTGGCCGACCACATTGACGGCGTGTTCGGACCGGAGGAAAGATGGAGGCGGATGGGATATACCCGTGCGCCGTTGGGCCTGGCACTGCGCATACCGGGGTGGAGCAGGGGATACAGCCTGCGTGTAAATGGGGAAACCGTATCAGCGGACAGGGAAGAAAAGGGATTTGCCTGTCTGATGCGCTCCTGGCCGGAAGAGACGGAGATTACACTTAAGTTCCGTATGGAGGCCCGGTTCATAAAGGCCAGCCAGAATGTCCGTTACAATGCGGGCAGGGCGGCAATTGTGAGAGGTCCGCTGGTATATTGTCTGGAGGAAGCGGACAATGGGGCGTATCTGGACCAGATTGCCGTGGACCCCAAAGGCGGACTCGCAGAGGAGGCAGATTTGTCCATGCCGGGAGGCTGCATCGCACTGAAGGCCAGGGGAGTCCGGGAGCTTGCGCAGACGGATGCAGATACACTCTACATGCCTTACGGGTCATATGAGGAAGCGGTGACCGTAAAGGCGGTTCCTTATTTTCTGAGGAATAACCGGGGAAGAGGAGAAATGCAGGTCTGGATGCGGATAAAATAAGGATAGAAATTTCATTGACACCGCAAATGTATATTGCAAATGGGTGCCGGGACTGGGCAATTCAAGCGGACAATACCCGGGAGCCTGGCTGAAGGCCCGAAAGGCTTACAGCCAATCATAGATATTTTTAAAGAGTATGGGGTGGAATAGATGAATCAGTGGTGGAAGAAAAGCGTAATATACCAGATTTATCCGCGCAGCTTTGCTGACAGCAACGGGGATGGTATCGGGGATTTGAACGGAATCACGGCTCATCTGGATTATCTTAAGGAACTGGGAATCGATGTAATCTGGCTGTCTCCTGTATATGAGTCTCCCTGTGATGACAACGGGTATGATATATCTGATTACAAACATATATTAAAAGAGTTCGGAACCATGGAGGATTATGACAGGATGCTCTGTGAAGCGCACCGGCGCGGTATTAAGGTTATCATGGATTTGGTGGTGAACCATACCTCGGACGAACATGAATGGTTTGTGGAAAGCAGGAAGTCAAAGGACAATCCATACCGGGATTATTATATCTGGAAAGAAGGAAAACGGGACGAAAGCGGGCGTACGGCAGCGCCCCCTAATAATTGGGGTTCCAATTTTGGCGGTCCGGCCTGGGAATATGACAGCCTGACAGATATGTACTATCTCCACTGTTTCTCTAAAAAACAGCCGGATTTGAACTGGGAGAACCGGACGCTCAGGGAAGAAATCTACGATATGATGGATTGGTGGTGCAGGAAGGGAATCGATGGTTTCCGCATGGATGTAATCAGCATGATTTCAAAGCAGCAGGATTTCCCGGACGGAGCCGTAAAGGACGGACTCTATGGGGACCATCAGGAGTTTGTCTGCAATGGACCGAGGGTGCATGAGTATCTGCGGGAAATGAACCGCAGGGTGCTGTCCAGGTATGATATCATGACCGTGGGGGAAGCGCTGGGAACCACCATGGAGCATGCAAAGAGGTATGCAGGTGAAACCGCCGGGGAGCTGAACATGGTATTCCATTTTGAACATGTTTCCCTGGGGGAACGAATCATCGGAAAATGGACCGATAAGCGGGTGCCTTTAAAGGAATTGAGGGACACGTTTAATCGGTGGCAGACAAGGCTGGAAGGGAAGGCATGGAACAGTCTGTACTTGGATAACCACGATCAGCCCAGGGCCGTGTCCAGATTCGGGAATGACTCGCCCTGTTACAGGACGGTGTCGGCCAAAATGCTGGCGACCTGCCTTCACATGATGAAGGGAACCCCGTATATTTATCAGGGTGAGGAACTGGGAATGACCAATGCAAGGTTTGAAGTCCTGTCAGATTACAGGGATATTGAAAGCATCAATGTTACCATGAGCTGACGGAAAACGGCCTGATGGATGAGGATACCATGATGCGCTGTTTAAAGACAATCAGCCGGGATAATGCCCGTACACCTGTGCAGTGGGATGACAGTGATAACGGCGGTTTTACCACAGGAATCCCCTGGATTAAGGTGAATCCAAATTACCGGGAAATCAATGCCAGGGCAGAGTTGGCGGATTCGGACAGCGTATTCCACTATTACAGGAAACTGATTGCGCTCAGGAAACAGCACGATATCATCGTATATGGCGCATTTGTGGGCCGGCTGGAGGACAGCGGTTCTGTTTATGCCTATGAGCGCCACTGCAAGGGCAGACGGCTTTTGGTTGCCTGCAATTTTACGGACCAGACCGTTCCCTGTGATGCGGCGGAGGAGTTTCCCGGCGCTAAGGAGCTGATTTGTAATTATGATGAGCATGTAAAGGGCGTTCTGAAGCCGTATGAAGCCCGGGTTATATTGGGGTGAATGGGCCGGGGAGGACTCTGCTTTTAACTGCAGCTCTGTCACCTGCTCCCCCACATGCTTAGTGGTATGGACATCAATCCACAGCAGTTCCTGCAGCGGTCCCCGGATGTTCATGGAATGTTCCCTGGCAAAGGCAAGGAGCTGGGGCACATAGGTGCGGGTCCGGCGGGGGACCAGTATGCCCAGCTCCAGTTGTCATAAAGGAGCTGTATCATGAATTTTGAGGGAATGTCACTGAAGAAAATATTCTGGAGGTTTGTATGGCCCTCCGTGGCGGCCCAGTGGATTTTTGCGCTGTATACCATGGTGGACGGGATGTTTGTGGCCAGGGGGGTATCGGAGGCAGCTCTGTCCGCGGTGGTGGCCATTTTCCTGAGGCAGGGCAGGCGGCGGGAGGCCAATCAGGCCAACACCCAGAGCACGGCGGAGTATGTGAAGCATTATATTTTGTCACTTCTGCCTGTTTGCAGCTGTGGCTGTGGCTCTCTTTATTTCCGAAAAGCTGGAAGGACTCAGGCTTTACTCGGCGTCTGTATTCAGGATATTCAGCCTGTCATTCCTGGCGCTGGGATTTAACATTGTGGGGTCAGGATATTTTACGGCCATAGAACGGCCAAAGGAGTCACTGGTTATCTCCATGGGCAGAGGCATGATTATTATGGCGGCCGCATTAGCGGGCTGTATTGCGGTAATGGGAGGCGGGGGAATCTGGTGGGCGCCTGCTGTATCAGAGCTGTCGTGCGGTTATCAGCGAACGTCAGTCAACCTTAAATGAGAATATGCCGTTAAGGGATGCCATTTATTATGGAAGGACAATGGAGAAACTGGTTGAGTCCAGAGCGCTGTACCGCACCGGCCGGATTCAGATTCCAACGCCTGAGTTTTTTGTTTTCTATAATGGTGACAAACGTTTCCCGAAAAGAGAGAATTCTGAAACTTTCGGATGCATACCTTGAAAAGACCCAATATCCTATGCTAGAATTAAGTGTAAAGGTAATTAATATCAATCTGCCGTCAAACCACCCGATTCTAAAAAAATGGGGGCCGCTGTATGGGTATTCCTGGTTTATCCAGCAGATAAAGAATTATCTGATACAGGGAAAGAGCCGCGATGAGGCAATTATCAGCGCCATGTCCGACTGTGAGCAGAAGGTTTTTTTGGCGGAGTTTCTGAGAGAACATGGAACGGAGGCGGTGAATATGCTGTTTACGGAGTTCAATATGGAGGACGCCCTGGAAGGGCGTTATGAAGAGGGAAGAAACGAGGGAATCAGGGCTTTTATCCTGGATTATTTGGAGGATGGAAAGACGGAGGAACAGACTCTTGCGCGGCTGAAACAAAGGGTTTCCCTGAATCAGGAGGAGGCACAGAAGTATTTTGGCCTTTATAATACCAGGAAAAACCACCACAGTAATTAGTGCAGTCCCGGATTAGCCCAGGACAAAAACATAAAGAAATATATGAAGGGATACTGAGAGATAGGGGAATACATATCACCAGGGAGTGCCGCGCAACGGCATGAATCTGCTGCAGGCAAAGAGCCGTGACAAGACAAAACGTATCAGGAACGTGATACCGCGGGGCCGTGCGCTGTACACTCAGCGGCAGGGCCTTTTTTTGCATACGTCGGAGGTGAATTATAATAGGGTGAATGAAATAATTGCCCTTTGCCTCCGGATATGGTACCATGTCATGGTATGAGAACAGAAAGAGGAACGAAAAATGGGAAAACTGTACGGAATCGGCGTAGGACCGGGGGACCCGGAACTGCTGACTTTAAAAGCACACCGCGTTCTGAATGAGGCGGATGTGATTTTTTGTCCTGAAAAGGAGACTGGAGCAGGAAGCTTTGCCTTTGATATCATAAAGGGACTTTTGGAGAACACAGAGGCAAAAATCGTAAATCTGGTATATCCAATGCATTATCACGGCGCCCAGCTGCGTGAAATGTGGAAGCAGAACGCGGGATGCATCGCAGAGCATTTAAGCGGGGAGCGCACCGGCGCCTTCATTACACTGGGAGACCCGGCGGTTTACAGCACGTTTATGTACACCCTGCCCTACATAGAGGCAGCAGGCGTGGAGGTGGAGGTAGTACCCGGCATTACATCCTTCTGCGCTGCAGCGGACTCCATGAAAATGCCTCTGGTGGCCTGGAATGAGGACCTGGTGGTGGCGCCAGTGCGCAAAAACAGCAGCGAGGATTTGGGAAGGGTACTCAGGGAACACGACAATGTGGTTCTGATGAAGCCCTCCACTGACCCGGAGGCCCTGCTGCGGGCCCTGGAGGAGAACCACCTGGAGGACAGGTTTGTGCTGATTACCAAGACAGGCACAGGTGAGGAGCGTCTGGTGACTGACTTTGAGGACCTGAAAAAGTATGATATACCTTATCTTTCCACGGTCATCATCAAGAAGCAGGGGAGGCAGTAATGATTCTATGTAAAGACCTGCATAAACAGTTCGGTGATGTGGAAGCGGTGAAGGGTGTTTCCATGGAGATTCCCGACGGGATGTTTTTGGGCCTGCTGGGCCCCAATGGAGCGGGAAAGACAACACTGATGCGGATGATGACCGGACTTCTGCCGCCTGATACAGGCACCGTGGCCTTTGACGGACAGGCCATGGACCGGAATGCCGTGGCTGTAAAGCAGGCCATTGGCGTAACCAGCCAGCATGTCAACCTGGACAAGGAATTGACTGTGGAAGAAAATATGGAGTTTGCGGGCCGCCTTTACCGGATGGGAAAGGCGGATATTGCCGCGTCCGCGGACCGTCTCCTGTCCTTCCTTGGACTGGACAGCGTCCGAAAAAGGGTGACTCAGAACCTGTCAGGAGGAATGAAGCGCAAGCTGATGATTGCAAAGTCCCTGATTCATAATCCCAGATACTTATTTCTGGACGAGCCAACGGTAGGCATTGACCCCAATGCCCGCCGTGATATATGGGATTTCCTGCGCATGCAGCATAAGGAGGGAAAGACCATACTTCTGACCACCCATTATATCGAGGAGGCCCAGCATCTCTGCGATTATGTGATGCTCATTGACGGAGGAAAGATATTTAAGGAGGACACGCCAAAAGGACTGATTGATGAAATCGGACCATTTAAGGTGGAGTACGAAGACGGAGACAGGATGAAGGCCGAGTTCTTTCAGGACCTGCCCGCGGCCAAGGCCAGGGCCGGGGGGATTGACGCGCTGTGCAGCGTGCTTCCTTCCACACTGGAGGACGTATTTTTCCATTACACCAGCAAGGGGGTGGGAGGATGGAAATAACCACGATTTTGTGGCGGGAATGGCTGTTTCTTAAACGGAGGTTCTGGAGAGTCACATTTTCCCAGATGGTATCGCCGCTTTTGTATTTCGTGACCTTTGGGATTGGACTGGGCAGGGTGATGGAGATGGACGGAAAACCTTATCTCTACTACCTGATACCGGGACTTTTGGCCATGACCACCATGCGCAACAGCTACACTTCGGTTTCCACCCGCATCAGCGTCATGCGCCTCCACGAAAAGAGCTTTGAGTGTTATCTGTATTCACCCACCCGGATGCATCTGCTGGCTATGGGACACATCCTTGCGGGAGCCCTCCGCGGCATGTATTCCGGCGTATTCATTGTACTGTTGGGAATCGTGTCAGGGGTCAGGCTGGCCATGAACGGGTGGCTGTTGACAGCCGTTATCCTGAATTCGCTGATTTTTTCCGCCCTGGGCTTTCTGGCGGCCATGATGATGGAAAGCCACTACGACATGAATAATTTTACGAATATTGTGATAACGCCCATGTCCTTCCTGTGCGGCACCTTCTTTTCCCTGGACGGCATACCGGAGGCCCTTAAGTGGGTGGTGAATATTATGCCGCTGACCCATACGACGCGTCTTATACGGGAAATTTCTTTTGGCGGCAGCGTCAGCCGGCTGTCCATGGCGGCGGCGGTGTTGTTCGCGGCGGCGCTTACCGGAGGCTGCGTGTGGGCATGTTACAGAGAAGCAAAAGCATAAAAACAGGAATTGTGGAAAGAACTATAATATTGAGGAAAATAGGTTGAAAACGAAAAAGAATGAACATGTGATAAAAGAGGTATATCCCGGCTCTATTGCGGAGGAGATGGAAATTGAACCAGGGGATATACTGGTTTCGATTAATAATGAAGTGATTGAGGATGTATTTGACTACAGGTATCTGATTAAGGATGAGTATATTGAGGTGGTCATAAGAAAACCGGACGGGGAAGAGTGGCTGCTGGAAATCGACAAGGAATATGACGATGACCTGGGGGTGGAGTTTGAAAACGGCCTGATGAGCGATTACCGTTCCTGCAGCAACAAATGCATCTTCTGCTTTATTGACCAGATGCCGCCGGGGATGCGGGAGACCTTGTATTTTAAGGATGACGATTCCAGGCTTTCTTTCCTGCAGGGAAATTACATTACCCTGACCAATATGAAGGAGAGGGACATAGAGAGAATCATCCGTATGCAGCTGGCCCCCATTAACATATCGGTACAGACTACCAACCCGCAGCTGCGGTGTAAAATGCTTCACAACCGTTTTGCGGGTGATAAGCTTAAGTATCTGCAAATGCTCTATGACGGCCATGTGGAAATGAACGGCCAGGTGGTCTGCTGCAAGAATGTAAACGACGGGGCGGAGCTTAAGAGGACCATTGAAGATTTATCTAAATATCTGCCGTTCTTAAGAAGTGTTTCCGTGGTTCCGGCAGGTATCACAAAATTCAGGGATGGATTGTTTCCCATTGAGTTATATACTAAGGAGGAAGCAGGCGCTGTCATTGATATGGTGGAAAGCCGCCAGCAGGAGTTTTATGACCAATACGGCCTTCATTTCATTCATGCCAGTGACGAGTGGTACATCACGGCGGGCAGGGATTTTCCTGAGGAAGAGCGTTATGACGGCTATATCCAGCTGGAGAACGGCGTGGGCATGATGCGTATGTTCATCAATGAATTCAATGAAGCCCTGGAGGATGTGGTCAGCGCGAGAGAGTATGAAGGGCTGGCTGAGACTGTTTCAAGGACGCTGACCATTGCCACGGGAAAGCTGACGTATTCCACCATCTGCGGCTTTGCGAAACAGCTGATGGCTGCATTCCCCCGTCTAACGGTTCATGTGTACTTTATAAGAAATGATTTCTTTGGGGAGACCATTACGGTATCCGGCCTCATAACAGGACAGGACCTGATAAGACAGTTAAAGGAACGGCAGGATGCGGGTGAGGATTTGGGAGAGGTACTGCAGATTCCTTCCAATATGCTGCGCGTGGGTGAACAGGTATTTTTAGATGATCTGACGGTCCAGGATGTGGAGCGGGAGCTGGGGATGAAGGTGGTGGCAGTGGAATCAGGAGGCAGGGAGTTCATTGACGCCATTTTGGATCCGGAATACAGAATGGAACGAAAGAATGATAATTTTGTGTATATCCGGGCCTATGACAGGAATAAGGAAACACAGTGACAGAGAATGGCCCGATATAGTTTAAAACTATAGTTGCCCATAAAATTTACAAATTATCCCTTCTTTTTGTTTTGTGCTATGATTACTGCAATCAGGAATCATGACAAATCATAAATGATGACCAAGACTTATTTCAAAGAAGGGAACCAACAGATATGAAGACATCATCCTTGTTCAACCATAAAACCGTACTGTCCCTGGAGGTATTTCCTCCCAAGAGGACAGCGCCCGTTGACACGATTTACAATACGCTGGATGAGCTTAAGGGAATCACGCCTGATTTCATCAGCGTCACATATGGGGCGGGAGGCAGCGAGAACAGTCAGACAACGCTTAAGATTGCGTCTGCTATTAAGCATAAATACGGCATAGAGAGCGTGGCCCATATCCCGTGCCTGAACCTGACAAGGGAGGATGTCCTGTTGATTCTGGAACAGCTGAAGGAACAGAAAATAGAGAATATACTGGCCCTTCGGGGGGACCGCGTTCCGGACAGGGAGCCGGCAGGGGATTTCCGGTATGCGTCGGATTTGGTGGAGTTTATAAAGCTCCATGGGGATTTTAACATCATAGGCGCCTGCTACCCGGAAGGCCATCAGGAATCAGGCGGCCTGGTAAGGGATATGAAACACCTGAAGGACAAGGTGGACGCCGGCGTCAGCCAGCTCATCACCCAGCTTTTCTTTGACAACGAGTATTTTTACCGCTTCAGGGAACGGATGGATCTGGTGGGAATCCATGTTCCGGTGGAGGCCGGAATCATGCCGGTGGTCAACAAAAAGCAGATCGAGCGCATGGTATCCCTGTGCGGTGTCAAGCTGCCGAAAAAATTCATCTCCGTGATGGAGCGTTACGGGGATAACCCGATTGCCATGCGGGACGCGGGCATTGCCTATGCGGTGGACCAGATTGTGGACCTGGCGGCAGGCGGCGTGGACGGCATCCACCTGTACACCATGAACAATCCTTATATTGCTAACCGGATATACGAATCCGTATTCCGGCTGATGGCGTCTTAGCGCGTGGTTTGCTCTAAGGCTGTCTGCCAATCAGCCGGTTTAATTCCTCCAGATATTTCCTGGCAAACTGGCTGAGATGGATCCTGGGGTCCGCAATCCATCCGATGAGCATGTTATCCTCTGTTTCCAGAGGAACCGCCATGATGGAGTCGCCGTTCAGGTTGCGGTTTAAAATGCCGCTGCATATGGTATATCCGTTTAATCCGATGAGAAGATTGAACAGGGTGGCCCTGTCGCTGACATAAATTACTTTTTTTCTGGGTATGGTGCTGAGTATTTCCTCTGAGAAGTAAAAGGAGTTTTTTTCGCCCTGCTCAAAAGCCAGGAAGGGGTAATCCTCCAAATCATTAATGGTAACGCGTTTCCTGGCTGACAGGGGATGGGATACGCTGATGAATACATGGGGGCTGGCCCGGAACAGGGGATGGAATACAAGACCGCTTTCCTTAAACAGCTTTTCCAGCACCTTCCGGTTAAAATCGTTGATATAAAGGATGCCCAGCTCACTCCTGTAATTCTTCACATCGTCGATAATCTCATAGGTGCGGGTCTCTCTCAGGGTGAATTCATATTCGTCCGTGCTCTGCCGGGATACCAGGTTGGCGAACGCATTGACGGCAAAGGCATAGTGCTGGGTGGATATGGAGCAGATACGCTTCACCGGTTTTTTGTTTGTGTAATGCTGTTCCAGCAGCTCGGCCTGCTCCAGCACCTGCCTGGCATAGGACAGGAATTCCATTCCCTGGGAGGACAGGGCAATACCCTTGGAGCTCCGGTTGAAGATGGATATGCCCATTTCCTTTTCCAGCTCCTTGACCGCGTTGGAAAGGCTGGGCTGGGTTATGAAAAGCTGCTTGGCCGCCTCGGAAATAGAGCCGCAGTTTACGATGGTTACAATATAGCGCAGTTGCTGTAGGGTCATGACAAATACCTCCATTGCATTTGATGCATGGAGGTATTTTAGCACGAAATGATATAGTTTGAAACTATGTCATTCCATATTTTGATGGTTTTTGCGGTATCATCCCGATTTCCGCCGGCCTGTATGTCCGCGGATTTCGGAACAGATGCCGCGAAAGGTTATGACGGTAAGGCGTCCGGCCTGGGACCGGACCCTCCCATGGGGAGATTTTATGGGAGAGGCGGAGTATTTCCGGGAGACGGCAAAGTTTGACACATGCCTGGGCAGTGGCCTGCCGGATGTTTTCCATGGTGGCTGGTACGGATTGCGGGGTCATGGAAGCAGCTGCATCGGAGAACAGCACTAGGTTAAGCCGGTCCGAATCCCTGAGATTCCCCACCAGGCTCCGTATCAGCTCCTTTGCCGTATCAAGCGGATACCCGAACATGGAACCCGACACATCCGGGACAAATATGTATTCCCGGGGAGGTATCGCCTCCGCTCTGACGCGCTCCGGCGGCTGCACCATCAGCATAAAGAAATTTTCCTTTTCCCCGGTGCGCAGCATGAGGCCGCAGTTTATCTCCTGTCCGGTGAGCCTGTAATCCAGGATAAAGTCGCGGTTCCCTGCAAAATCACCGGAATCAGAGAGGGTCACACGGGCCTCGGAGGCGCTTTTTCCCTCGCTTGCGGCCTCCTCAAATTCAGCTTTGGCATCTTCCTTTTCTTTGATTTTTGCCGTGATTACTTCGTCGCCGATTTTCACGCTCCAGTCTGACTAGAACCGCTTATCAAGCTGATGACTTCTGCATTATGTGTTGACGCAGAAATTATCGGCTTTTTTGTGCTCTGTTAGGAGGAAAAGAATATGCTGATTAGTATTGCTTTTATGCTGATGCTGGGAATGTTTTTGGGATGGGTATGCAGGAAGCTGCGTCTGCCCGGCCTTATGGGGATGATTTTTACGGGGATTCTTCTGGGACCCTATGCCCTGAATCTGATTGATGTGACCATACTGAATATATCATCGGAGCTGAGGCGGATTGCCCTTATCATTATATTGATGAGGGCAGGGATTTCCCTGGACTTAAATGACTTGAAGAAGGTGGGACGGCCGGCCGTGCTCATGTGCTTTCTTCCGGCTTGCTTTGAGATATTGGGGATGGTCCTCAGGGGAGAATATTGGAAAGGAGCTGGGGATAAGATAGAGTCAGGCAATGTGGGGCTGAACGAGGACGCCTTCTTCCTGAAGGAATTGGCGGAGGAGGCAGCCCTTATCGTCAAACCGGATATGGACAGCAGAGTGGGATGCTTCGGGTTTGTGGCGGAGGACGGCGGAATCGGCATGGCGCCGGAATTTCTGGAAAAACTGTTCATGCTCTTTGAACGGGCCTGTCCGGGACCATTCGGAATAAAAGTGCGGATTAAAAGTTTGTTAAAGTATGGGTCACCCCCTTGTGTAATTCAGGCTTATCCAATATAATAGGCCGTAAACAGAGTTACATGAGGAGAAGACGGATTCCATGGACGGCGAATTCGGCGGCACTGCCCCGAAGCATAGACATTCGATACAATATACCACATAAGTGGGATGAGGCATGGCTTGCGCACAATTGGGTGCAGGCCGTGTCTTTTTGTTTTTTACCGGCATACCAATAAAAGGGTGCGCCGGCCATGGATGTTATACCTGTCCGGACAGAAAGGAAGAAAAAATGAAGACCGAAGCGAGAAGAATATTTATCATTAACTGTATGTATTTTACAATCCTGCTGCTGGCAGCCTTTGTCCTATTATAGGAAAGTCCTTGCTGAAATAAAGTTATGTAAACTAATGATTCTGCCAA
>OWIL01000173.1_pt1 | contig 46068 bp, 44 predicted proteins | sample 1732871 | NCBI WGS metagenome assembly OWIL01 (sample SAMN05065763, study PRJEB22554) | human gut metagenome | biome: ENVO:2100002; feature: ENVO:00000062; material: ENVO:00002003 | host: Homo sapiens | place: USA
ACCTATTAAGTCGTCGGCAGCGTCAGATGTGTATAAGAGACAGAGGTAGCCCTGTGTCTCTGAATTCATTGTACTTTTCCATCCTTATACCTCCCCAAATAACTTGGTGATATAAGCTTGAATTCTGCGACCAAACGCTTCAATATCATGGAGTGTCTGCTCTGCATTGCCAATCTCAATGTATTTATAGAAATGGCGAGTAAACGGAATTTCATAACCTTTCTTTGTCTTGTTTTCATCTACCCACGCATCTGGAGCATATGGCAGAACCTCACGTTTGATATATTCGACAATATCCTCTTTTACAGGAATCTGCTCTGTATCACGCAAATCCGTATCGGGTTCAGGGTTGCCACTCTTATCCACACAAATATCTGCCGTTTCATCCTTTTCGGATAGTGCAGTCAGAATAGCTTTCAGAACAGGAGCCTTTACCGCAACTCCTGCCTTCTTTAATGCCTTGTGGAGTTGCCTGCTAAACTCAGCACGATTTTTATAAAGCACCGTTGCATCCATCGTTCTGATTGCTGCAAGAATCTCTGCCTGCTGTTTTTCTCCAGCTTCTACCTCTTTCGCAATTTCCTCCGGCTTGCGTTTACGACTCTTTGCAAGGTTCGCAAAAGCAGTCTGCTCACTAATACGAGCAATGCGTTCTTCCGATGTCTGAAAATTCAATCGGAGAGGTCTCTCCACAGTAACCTTCCAATAAGCAAAGTCACACTCATCAAAAATCTTGCAATATTCGCCCGGCACAAAGTTTCCATAAATATTGGTCAGCTCCTTGATGTGTTCCTCTGTCAGCATTTTTCTTTTTTCACCTAATGGCTTTCTCATACGGTCACAGAAGGAAGTACCGTCAATCAACTGAATTTTCCCTTGACGTACACCACTTTTCCTATTGGTTACAATCCAAATGTAGGTAAGAATTCCTGTGTTGTAAAAGAGCTGGTCTGGCAATGCAATAATGGTTTCAAGCCATCCCTGTTCAATAATCCATCTGCGGATTTCGCTTTCTCCGCTTCCGGCATCTCCTGTGAACAGTGGGGAGCCATTGAATACAATAGCAATTCTTGTACCACCTTCTTCTGGTGGCAGCATCTTGCTAATCATGTGTTGCAGGAAGAGTAGGGAACCATCAGATACCCTTGGAAGTCCTGCGCCAAAGCGTCCCTTATAACCAAGGTCTTCCGCTTCGTCACGAATAAACTTCTCGTATTTTTTCCATTCAACACCAAACGGAGGATTACAAAGCATATAGTGAAACTGCTCATGTGGCAGTTTATCTTCCGTAAAGCTATTACCTAAATGAATGTTCTCATAGCCCTTGCCTTTAATCATGGTGTCTGATTTGCAAATGGCATAGGTTTTTTCATTTAATTCCTGTCCATATACCTCAATGATAGCACGGTCATTCTGCTCAGTAGCATACTCAATTCCTGCAGAAAGCATCCCGCCCGTTCCTGCTGCCGGGTCATACAGCTTGGCCATGAATCCCGGCTCACAGATTTTTGCCATGTCTGGGTCGAACAATATTGATACCATCAGTCTGATTACTTCACGCGGAGTAAAATGCTCTCCGGCTGTTTCGTTGGACATTTCAGAGAATCTGCGAATCAGCTCTTCAAAAATGTACCCCATTTCCTGATTGCTCACATTGTCCGGGTGCAGATCGATATCATCCACGAATTTCAAGAAAACCAGATACAACAGATTTGCCTTATCCAGTCTTGAAATCTGTGAATAGATATCAAAAGATTCCAAAATAGTTCGGGCATTTTCAGAAAAACCTTTTATGTAGTCAATCAGATTGTCTGCAATATTCCCCGCATCATTCTTCAGCTTCTCAAATGTAAAGTCACTCGTGTTATAGAATTTATATCCTGTAATTTTTGTTAAGAATGGTGCTTTGTTTTTATATTTCAGCGTTGCATTCGCCTGTAGCACTTCATCCTTCGTATCACGCAAAACACTGTCTAAGCGGCAAAGAACCGTAAATGGCAGAATAACTTCTCCGTATTCACTTTGCTTGTAATCACCTCTAAGCAGGTCTGCTATTTTCCAAATAAAGTTTGATTTTTCCGATATATTAATACTCATTGATATCAATTCCTCCTGCAATTAGCCTTTCGTAGCGCTCGTTAGACATAATGACCGCTATTGGTTTCCCATTTTTATTTATATATGCCGCCTTATCTTCCTCGACCAATTTCTTAATCACTTTCGAGGATTGCCCTCTGTTAAACTCGGTAATATTCAAATGTTCCATTGGTATTTTAGGTTTCATTTTTACATCCGCCAATATCAGCACCTCCTTGAAAATCATAGACTTTCTCCATTTAATTATAACACATAGGGATTATAATTACAATTCTAATTAAAGTGCTTTTATAATATTTTTTTAGCATCATAAAAGTAATTACTTTTATGATGCATATTTGTAATTCTATCGTATGCCTTTCTGTGGTGTATCCCCCGGAATTTCATATCTATCAACGCTACCAGCCACAGCACATTGATGCTCCTGTCTGGCTTGACCGGAATCCTGTCGGCGCTGACAACCTCTGCTGCAAACATTCTTTTTTGTTATTGCAATAAAGCAGATTTTCTTATGAATGATATTATTTCAGATTTTTTCAAAACAAAAAAGGCTATTGTGTCTCAAAGCAAGACTATTAATCTTACTTTGAAGCACAAAAGCCCAGACTTTATCATAATTTTATAGCATTAATGTATTCTACAAATACTTCTTAAATGCCTTTTTCATCTTCATCGCAACATCCATCATCCAGTCAAACTGTTCTGGCCATTTATCCTTATTGTCAAAATCCGCCTCATGGATTACCAGAATTCTGCTTGCCTTTTTATCCGGCAATTCTCTCCAATCCAGTGCCATTTCCATATCTTGTTCGATGTCCGCCTTATGAGAATAAAATTTCTGATAAAGCTCCTTATCATCCGTAATATACCATTCAACAGTAATATTATTGCCCTTCCTGACTTGCGACAAGTCGATATGGCAGGCAGAAGATCCAACACTTAAGGACATCCAATGGTCAGTGCTGGCTTTTCTTCTGCTAAAAACCTTAGCAAACGCCGCATTATTAAAAGCATATTCGTTAAAAGCAACCCAATAATCATATCTCGCCTGCAGTATAGGAGAACTGCTTGTCTGACGTTTAATTTCTTTCGCCCAATCATTCGGTTTCTCAATGACCTCAAATTTTACAGCAATATCTGAATCTCCTATTTGATACAGTTTAATCTCCAAAAGGAAGAATGCAATATTTTCATCCGTATGGTTATTCAGCCATTCGATTGCCGCCCTGTGTTCTTCACGAGCGCGCTTTACAATCCAAATCACAATATCTGCCGCTTTTCCTGATGCGTATGTAATCAGCTTGCCAAGGTGATCATGGTTGGTATCTTCCAGTTGATTTTCAATAATAATCTTTCTGTCCGTCCCGGTTTCAGTCGCATAAATATCCACATTAAAATCGCCGACACTTGACTCGGTTTCATCCACGGTAATCTCCAAACCCACAGTATCCGACAACAACGAAAGATTATCTTCCTTTGCAAGCCACGGAGTGAAATCCAACGCTTCGTGCGGCCACACTTTTCTTAAGTCCTTTATCTCTTTAAGCTGCCCTAAATTTATCACTCTAAATCCCTCCTTGTCCATTTTGACATCAACTCCATGCATCAGCCATTTGACTTGCATTTCAGTGTCTCCGATTGCTGTCAATAACACTACACACTCCCACTATGTCAGCAGTCCTACGCACTCCCCAAGCCATAATCGAATAATAAGTCATAGGGCAGATTTCAAAATCTCATCATGGTAACATTGAAGCCTCACCCTATTTTCCAAATTTCTCGGTCACTCTCGTTGCAAGTCAACTTCTAAAAAATCCCCATTTCATCGGCTTTTTGGCACTATTACTTGCTTGTACGGGTCAGCAAACAAACGCACTCCACATGCGCCGCTCCGATAAACCCAGAACCGATTACCGCTGCTTTTAATCGTTTCATGTCCGTTCTCTCCTCCTGTCTTATATTACTTTTATGCCCTTACTGCTCCAGAACCAGGGCCGCCGCGCCGAGAAGGGCCGCTTCATAACCCAGGGGAGTCTTTACAATATCAATATCCTGCATCTGCTTAAAAGCATTTTGCTGTACGGAAACGCGGATGGATGGAAGCAGAAGATCAAGGGACGAGGCAACACCGCCCCCAATCACAACTGCCTGGGTATTTAAAATGTTAATGCAATAGGAAATACCGCGTCCTAGTATAACTCGATTTTAATAAGTTTACATTATTATCCTGAAAACCAAGGGAAACGTGCGCCCAAAGCACGGACACGTAAGCCAAGAAATCAGATTACTACCAATGCTTAAATTGTAAGCTTATTTAAATCGAGTTATACTAGATATGTACCAATCTGATTCATAATATCCATGGCATCTGTGTTTCCTGCCCTGGCAAGGGCCGCGCATCCGGCCCCATCCGGCTTTAACCCCATCTCATCCAGCGCGTTTGCAAATGCAGGCGATGTAAGCCTGCGCTTCCTTGTTTCCCGTATCAGCGCCGTCCCGGAACCGTGTGCTTCCAGACAGCCATACTGACCGCAGGGACAATGAGCCGGCGACTTATATTCAACTTTTAAGTGTCCCAGCTCACCGGCAAAACCAAGGCCTCCCCGCACCAGCTTTGAACCTTCCACCACGGCGCCGCCCACGCCTGTACTCACTGTCATCCATATGAAATCCGTATAGTTATTTCCCAGTCCAAACCGCTTTTCGCCAATGGCGCAGGCGTTGACATCATTCTCGCACCGCACCCTTGAAATCCCAAGGTTTTTACTCAAATAGCCCGCGACTTCCACATTTTCCCAGTTTGCATAAGGTGCGTAAAGCAGAATTCCCTTTTCGTTGTCCACAATTCCCGGAAGCGACACCCCCAGTCCGGTAAAGTCCTCTGCCTGTAACTCAGTCCGATGCATCAGACGTTTCATTGCCTGTACGCACAATTCCAGATGCGTCTCATATCTTGCGACAATGGACGGAAAACTTTCCTGTATCAAAATTCCGCCATTCTCATCCAGTATAGCAACAATGGTTTTTGTTCCGCCAATGTCTAGTGCCGCAATATACATATCTTCATCCTCCAATATGCCTTACGCCCCCACATTGTCTGCATAAATCTGCTGTGAGATTGCATGTCCCAGAATTACATGAATATCCTCAACAATACCATAATTCTCAGATGGGATAATCATTGCAAAATCGGACATGCCGATTATCTTACCACCTTTATCCGCAACAACACAGGCTGTTTTTGCACCAATCTCTTTTGCGTACCTATGAGCTTCCACAAGATTTGATGAGCTTCCTGAAACAGAAAAGGTTAATACCAGGTCGCCCGGCTCCAGAAAATTCTTCATCTGCTCAACAAACGTTGTCTCATATCCACAGTCATTACCAAGAGCGCTGAAAATTGCTCCGTTATCTGCCGGTGAAAAAATTTTCAGGCGTTTGGAATCTCCTCTGTTAATTCCTTTGCCAAAATCACATACCCAATGGGATGCGGCGGCCGCGCTTCCACCATTGCCAAGCACAAAGAGATGTTTTCCGTTATTCCTAGTCTCCTCAATCAAATCAAACAGTTTCTGTATATCCTCTCTCTTAAGGCCATCAATCGTATCATTTAACATTTCACTATATGTATCAAAGAACATTTTTCTTTCCTCCAATTTCCTCTTTATACTTCTTCCACATATTCTCCGGAGTTATCCTCCAGTATGTCATAGCCTGCGCGCAGGTAAAGGTCAAGCTGGGGCGGTGTCGCGATACCAAGCGTTACAAAGTCCTCTGTATTTTCCGCTGGATTGCGGGTGCCGTGCAGGACGCCGGGAGGCGCAAACACAATATCTCCTGTCTCAACCGGAATCCACTTGTCATAAAGGTAACACTCACCCTTACCGCTGTGGATGATGAGGATTTCCTCAGAAATGGGATGCTTATGGGGCGCAAATTCCTTACCTGGCTTATGAAATCCAACCGCGATATTTGCTCCGCGGCATCCCATCTTTGGATTTAAAGCGAAATGAACATCGTGTCCATTTGGCATTGTCCACACTTCACCGCCGCTGATACTAAACTTTCCTCCATATTTCAATACATGCTCTTTGTTTGTCATTACAAAATCTCCTTTTCCTGAAATTATTCTATCATTCAATTTTTTTATGATCGAAACCGGATAACTGGCTTGATTGCAAAACCAGACATCATGTCATCAAACGCCTTAAGGGCATCCTTATAATCATAAACCGTAATCAGCTTCTTTAAGTCATCCTGAAGCCTCACCAGAATATCAACTGCCGCGCTGGTACCATCTGTCTTTAAATGTGGATACGGGCCCTTGGAGCCCAGAATGGTCAGCTCTTTGCGCATAATGGGCAAAAGCTCTACCTGGTCTGCAAAGCCGCTGTAAACACTGCCCACCACGATGCGCCCTCCCGGCCGGACCACCTGGAACGCGCTCTGAAGGACCGGGAGCGCTCCTGTAAGCTCAATAATCACATCCACACCCTTTGAACCGCACATTTCAAATATCTGGTCCTGCCAATTCCCGTCATTGCTGTCAATCACATCAATAAATCCAAGACTCTGCACTTTTTCCAGACGCGCCTTACTATTATCCACTCCCACAACCACATCTACGCCCATGCTCTTTATAATGCGGGCCGCAATCAGCCCCATGGGTCCCATGCCAAAGACAACCGCCGTATCCCCATGCTTCACATCAGCCCGACGCGCCACGTGGTAAGCACAGTTGGTTGGTTCCAGCAGAGTTGCGGTAATATCATCAATGGTATCCGGAACAGGGCTGATAAAACTGTATTCCGGCGTATTTAACACCAGGGTTTCCTCTGTAAATCCTCCGGGCAGAAGGGCATCATTCATGCTCCTGCAATAATTGGGAAGCCCGTTGCGGCAATTCCAGCAGTGTCCGCAGGCCCTGGAAAGCTCACTTGCCACGCGCATACCCTTCTTAATACCATTTGCGCCATCGCCAGGATCTGCTACCACGCCGGAAAACTCGTGCCCGAAATATCTTTCATTCTCAAGGGAACGTTTTCCACGGTAAAGCGCGATATCGCTTCCGCAGATACTGCAGGCCGTTACATCAATCTTAACTGTTCCCGGCTCAAGGGCCTTAATGTCCCCGCAGTTATCCTGTAATACTAATTTCCCATAATCAACCAATGCCACTCTTCTCATAATATCTATCCTTTCCATACCTCCGGACGTATGTCCCGGTATCTGACTACAGCATAATTCATCCAAAAATAGAACGGGCGTATTTAATACCGTTGCCCATATGTTCAACCGACTCTTCAAAGGTGTCATACCAGAGTTTCCACGGATAAAGCCCAAATACCTCAAAGGAACAATACCTCTTAAAATCCACTTCCCGAAGCGCCTCCGCCACAGACGCAAAGTCAAAGTGTCCATCTCCCGGCGCCTGGCGGTTTGAGTCCGCAAGATGCAGGTTTGCCAGGGTATGTCCATATTTGCGGATGGTTTCAGCCGGATTTACTTCTTCTATATTCAGGTGATAGGTATCCGCCATGGTACGCACATTTGGAAGGTTCACCATATTCACAAAATTTACCGCTTCTTCCAATGTGTTCAAGAAGTTGGTTTCATACCGGTTAATTGCCTCCACCGCCAGGGTAACCCCTTTTTCCTGGGCATACAGACCAACCCGGCGTATTACCTCAGCCATACATTTCACTCCTGCCTCCCTGTCCCAGTCAGGCTCAAAGCTTCTGGTCTTTCCGCCGCTTCCCACTATAACGGTAGGGCATTCCATATCATATGCAACATCCACTACCTGTTTCAAATAGGCGGCAGACTGATTCATCATCTCCGAATCCGTGCTCAAAAGCCGAATGGTTCCGTCGAAAATATAGTGAAGGGCGCTGCAAACAATTCCTGCATCATGAATCCAGCCTAAAACCTCTTTTCGGCGCTCCGGGGTGGATTCCACCGGCAGGTGAAGGGCCGCGGTAAGCTCCACGGCATCATATCCCAGCTTTGCCGAAGTATCAATAATTTTTTTCAGATCCGCCATGCCAAAGGCCGCGGTACAGGCACTAAACTTCATATATATCTCCTCCTACAATTAATTTCCTTATACGGTTATACCACACTGTATCCCAGCATCACCGGAACATAGGTGACCAGCGACGGGATATAGGTAATCAGCAGCAATACGGCAATCTCTGCAATTAGATATGGAATAATGCCCTTGATGCCTTCCTCCACCGTAATATCTCCAATTCTGCTTCCTATAAATAAGCAGTATCCCAGCGGAGGCGTAATGTTACCAATGGTAAGGTTAAGCGCCATGATAACACCAAAATGAATTGTACTGATACCAAGAGCAGCCGCAACTGGAGCCAGAATCGGAGCAAGGATAATAACAGACGCTCCTCCATCCATGAACATTCCCATAATAAGAAGCAGGATATTCACAAGCATCAGAAATACATATTTGTTACTTGTTAAGGAAAGAATCAGGTCATTCACAATAACCGGCATCTGGAGCGCTGTCAGACCGTAACTGAATATCCGGGCACAGGCAATAATCAGCAGCAATGGTGCCGCACTGTTAACCGTTGCAAGCAGCAGAGACCAGATATCCCGAAGCCTTAAGGTGCGGCTGACAAAAAGACTGACCAGCAGACTGTAAACAACCGCAATGGCGCCCGCTTCTGTAGGAGTACATACACCTCCCATGATACCTCCCACAATGATAACCGGCATGCCCAATGGGATGATACCATCAAGAGCAACCTTCACAACTTCGTTGCGGCTCAGCCGTTCATCGTGCTTCGGAAAATGATACATGTGATTACGGACCAGCAATACAATCATCAGTATCAAGCCTACCAGAATCCCCGGTATCAGGCCTCCCATAAACATTGCTCCAACCGAACACCCAACCGCGGTGGCAAATACAACCATGATGATACTCGGCGGGATAATTGGCCCGCAGGTAGAAGCCGCAGCAATAATTCCAACCGCCTCTTTTGTGGGGTATCCCTCCTCTTTCATGGCGGGAATCAGGATACCGCCCATGCAGGAGGTACTTGCCTGTGCGGAACCAGTAATGCCGCCAAAGAACATACTCGCCACAATACTGGAAAGCCCAAGACTGGCGGGCAGGCGTCCAATCAGCAGCATTGCAAACCGAATCAGCTTCTCCGTAATCTTTCCCCGGTTCATAATCTCACCTGCAAGCATGAAAAACGGTATAGCCAAAAGGGGCAGGCTTCCTATGCCGTTAAAAATAGACTGTGGAATAACCAGTGTGGCAAGAGGAGTTGCTGTGGATGATGCCAGTGCCACAAGGCTGAGCAAACCGGTAAACATCAGGCTGATGTAAATCGGGATACCTGCAATGATAAAAACAAAGGTCAAAATGACCAGGAGCGCAATTACTTCTCCCATCTATGTTTCCTCCTATTCATTCTCGGACGCTGCGTCCGTTAATATCTTTGTCTTGACCACCTTCAGATACTCATAAATGCAAAGCCCGAATCCCATGGGAATTGACATGTAAAAATACATTCTCGGAATACGAAGTACCGTACTCTTCATGGTTCCGCCTAAGGTAAACTGCATTGAAATCACGAACATGAACACCAGCAACACAATCGTAAGTATATTGATTGCAGCCCGCATTGCAATTCGCGCCGTTCTTGATTTCCGGTTGTTAATAAAAGAGGTGAATTCCGCATGACCATTGGAACGCACTGCTCTTGCACTCCCAAACATGCCCATGGCGACAAGCAGCATCTGGTTCACTTCGTCCGCCCATAGAAAACCTGTATGTAAAACATAACGCCCAAATACACTTCCCGCTGCGATCACCACAATCCCTGCCAGGCAGAACGCAGAAACAATGTCCTCAATCCACGCAACCACAGAATCAAACCTTTTAAAAGTCATCTTGCCCTCCTTATCGAATTATACTGTAATCGATTACAGTATTTATCATTAAAAAATAGTTCTGCTCCATATAAATGCGTTTTTCAATTTTTGTTTCTTGGGAGGATAAATATGAATGCACCAACCATAAAAGATGTAGCGAATGCCGCAGGAGTTTCCGTTGCAACCATATCCAGAGTGCTCAGTAACCCCGATCTTGTCAAACCGGCAACAAAGGAACATGTACTTCAGATAATCAAAGAAATGAATTACCAGCCAAACGTTCTTGCACGTCAGCTTCGGACTCAGACAACAAGAGCTGTCATTGTTATTGTTCCTAATATAGAAAACTCCTTTTTTCATGGAATATTATCAGGTATCGGTACGGAAGCTGAACGGCAAGGATATCAAATGCTGATTGCTGATTTAAAGAGCCAGCCGTCCTTGGAAAAGCATTACATTGAGGCAATTAAGCAGCGGCAGGTGGACGGAATCATTTCCCTATCCGCTAATATGACACAAAAGCTAGAAACACTGATTACGGAAAGATACCCTTTAGTTATGGTAGTGCAATGCGTACCCAATTACAAAATACCAAGCGTTTCCATTGATAATATGGCTGCTTCAAAAGCGCTTATGACTCATCTTATCCGGCTTGGACACCGCGAGATTGCACACCTCACTGTATCACCTTTACAGATGCCTTATCAGGATCGTCTCAACGGTTATATTTCTGCTCTTGAAGAACACAAAATTCCTGTTGATAATGAACTGATCAGTTACGGAGAACCCGCCATCAAGGGCGGCTATGATCAGATGTGGACATTACTGGCAAAACAAAAAAAATTCACCGCTGTATTTACCGCAGGTGATACAATGGCAATTGGTGCTATGAAAGCATTAAAAGATCAGGGACTGCGTGTTCCTGAAGACTGTGCTGTTGTCGGCTTTGATGATATTGATCTTTCTTCTGTATGGGAACCAGCGATTACCACAATACGTCAGCCCAAGGAGATGATGGGAAGGATTGCATTCCAGAAACTGCTGGCCCTCATGCAGAATGAACCTATTGCAGTCAGTCAAGAATATCTACCATACGAACTGGTAATACGGGAAAGTTGCGGCTATTTTCTATGACTAACAGTGCCTGATATTTTCTCAGGTTATTACACAAATAAAAACTTATCACTTTACAGCATATTCAAAAATATTGTACATAGTGCTTTATCGTAGAATGCGTTTGCGACAAACATATCAAAGGAAAGTAATCTTTACAAGCCAAAAACCCTGGAAGACTCATCTCCCAGGGCCAAGGCATCTATTTCTCACGCCCTGAAAAACACCCATTTCCAGGACGCAAATTCACTTAATTTTTCCTCAAAAACCACCATATCTTGTAGTTTTATCCACCATTTCTCTCCAAAAACCACAAGCGGCATCTAAACTATCGCAGCTTAATGTGGTGCTGCGGTGGAATAGATGCCTGCATTTACATTATTTTATTGATACATTGGAATACTATCTATCCCTTAACTATCCACTCACCTGAACGGTTATTTCCCCTTCTGACAATATATCCCTTATCCTGCAATTCTGCAATCATCCTTTTTACAGTGCGCAATGAAACTCCTAACTCCTTTTGTAATTCCTTTTGTGTGACTCTTGCATTCTGCTTCATAATGGTCAACACTCTTTCTTCAGGAGACGTTACCTTAATTCCAATAATGGTGCCAATGGTGTCAGAATTAGTGCCAATGGTGTCAGAATTAGTGCCAATGGTGTCAGAATTGGTGCCAGAATTAGTGCCAATGATGCCAGCTTGGATTAATGACGGCTGCCTGTACATATTTATACGGAAATCCCCGTCAAAATCGATCAGCTCTGGTTCTGGAATACCATATTCCTGGCATTCACGTATTATTCGAGGAATACCGCTGCCCCATTTTTCAATGATTTTCATATAAGAGAATGCGTTGGCTATTGCACGATTCCTGATTTTAGAGTATCCTTCCTTCATTTTTTCAATCGTCACACCATTCATTAGCATACCCGGAGAAGTAATCTCCAATCGGTTATCATAAAGCGCTACCTGGATATTGCCTGGGTCCAAATAACTGCGATGAGCTACAGCATTGGCAATCAACTCACGGATGCTGTCTATCGGAAGCTCATAAACATCCTGCCTGTAAATACCATCTATCTTCATTCCCCGGTTAATTTTCTCCAGCACATATTGGTATGCGGCCTCCATCTGTTCCTGAATTGGACCGTTAAATTCCCGCCTGTCTACAAAGTACGCACGGTCATTACCTTTAAAAATAGCGCACTGGATGTTTTGCTGCATGGTATTCTTCCCTGTCAGCAAAGCATATGCATTCGTCGGAACAATTTCTCCATCTTTTTCCCATAAAATCCCCCAGGATAACAGTACATTCTCTGTTACATCTTTAATCTCAGCTTTGGCTGCATCGGTCAATGCATGTTCGAGGGCGACTTTTTTTTAATCGTGACATAGTTTTTAATGTCGTCTTTTGTAACTGTCAAGCCATCACACGGCTCACTGTCATAATAGCGGTTCTGTCCTTCCAGTATCAATTCCTTTAACATAAAATCAGGTGCAAGACGGGTCGTTCCTGCAACCCGGATAAATGTTCCGTCTACTATTCCCTTTGATTTTAAGTAATACGGGCGCATTTTACCAGAACTGATTTCTACAACAATAACGGTCTTATCTCCAACTGTCTGTAACGTCACGTCCGGGATAATCCTCGGCTCACAACTATCTGATATAGCATTGGTGATAGAGTCTATAGTCTGGAAAATTGTATCCGGATTCATGCCTGTTACATCTAATGTTGAATCATCAATACCAAATACAATCCTTCCACCACGTCCATTGGCAAAGGCAACTACCGTTTTCATATACTTTTCACTTTTTCCCGGTACATCTACTTTATATTCGATGCTCTTTGATTCACCTGAAAACAGTTTGTCTATTGCCATATTCTCCCCTCCTCAAGCTCTCTTTTATATAATAGCACATTTCTTTATGAATATTATTACCCTTAAATCTTTACTATATTATATAAAGGAAATATTGTAATTGCAATAGACGCAGAAGATTTGTCCTTGATATATAAACAGTAACCATTAAATCTACGAAACCAAAAAATTCATACATGGCACATTGAAAGCTTAATTATAATATACTGTTGTTGATTTCAGCGAACACCAAATTTTTGTCAGCGATTTTGAGCTACAAGAGTTACTATTGGGGTGAGAAGTATGTCGGTTAGTTATAATAAGCTTTGGAAGCTATTAATTGATAGAAATATGAAGAAGAAAGACCTGTGTGCTGTATAGGTATTAGTCATGCTTTAGTGGGTTATAGATGGCTGTTGTCTATTATGTTGGAGCTTGAAGAGCGTACAGGTTCCTCCGAATTGAGAAGAAATAAACCTGTTCCCGTATGCCGTATTTTCATTCAGGTCATTCCCGATATCCCAGTACAGTCTGATCAGTTGCTCATTTACATTCAGCAACGCTCTGTACTGTGCAGCTTTAATTTTATCCTTGATATCCGATATGAGCTGAATCTGCTTGCTTTCCTGTATTTCCATTACGCCCTCCAATTCTGCAGACGCCGTCTGCAAAATTCATTTGTCTTTATGATTTTTTTAACCGTGCAAGCCCGCTTTCACAATCATCCTACATATTGTTCCGATTTTGCTCATCAAAATAATTCTGTAACGCGTCAACAAACTGCCCGATATGAATCCCGTCAACAAAAGAATGATGTGCTTGAATTGAAACGGGGATTATTGTACGTCCATCTTTCTCGTAGTACTTTCCCCAATCGAACAGCGGTGTGGCATTATCCTTCTTCCCTGAATTTGTATGGGAAATATGCGTATAAGTCACCCACGGCATGGGCGAACACTGGAATACATCATTTCCCAGAGGACCGGTAAAGTATTCTTTCTGCTCATCTGCTGTTTTCGAAGCCAGTTCAACATACTCTGTCAGGTCATCCACGAAAGGTACATTCACTACTTTGAACAATCCAGTTTCCTTGTTGAGATATGTAAAGGCTGTATCAATTTTATCATACAGAACAACTTTCCCATCTAAAAATCTGTACCTTAGTGCCTCTACTTCATTTGCGCATTTGCAGACAGCATACACCATCGCCAGAGTGAACGAGATGCCTTCTGCCTTTACTTTTTTCTTGAAGTTCGTGATATCCGCTTCAAAAGTCACGCAGAAAGACGGCTCTATGCTGTTTCTGAAAACCATGCAGTGCATGGCACGCTCCCACGTTGATTCATCAATTGTTTTATACGAATTTGCCATGTGTTTATCTCTCCTTCTATCGATTTATCAATCTGCACCCCCTAAAATGGATTTGCACCCCCTCGGATTTTAGGCGACAAGTTATCGCTGAATTGTATCATTGTCTGCACTTTGCTTTCATAAATCGTTTTTGCCACATTATTGCCGGAGAGGACATCGTTATTATCGTAGAACAAAATGTTGACCATAAGTTCGATCACTTCACGAGGAGTATAATGCTGCCCAGCATCTTCGTTATGCGCCTCAGAAAACCGGCGGATGATTTCTTCAAAAATATATCCCATCTCCAGATTGGAGATTACGCTTGGATGGAGATTTGCCTTGGACGATGTAAATTCCTTAATCACAATATAGAGAATGCCCTTATTTGCCATCGTGGTGATATGGCCGTCAAATTTGAACTTCTCAATAATATCCTGTATATTTTCAGAAAAACCGTTCAGGTAATCACGAAAATTAGCTTCGATATTATCGGGATCATCTAATAACTTATCAAAATCATATTTGCTTGTATTATAAAAATCGTGTCCGGAAGCTTTGCGCAATAATACATCACGCATAGGAAGAGATTTTACACTTTCATATTTTTCAAGTACCGCGGCCTTTGTATCAGCAATGATGCAGTCAAAACGGCGTATTACTGTCATTGGCAAGATGACTTCTCCATATTCGTGCGGTTTATATACACCAGTCAATTTATCTGCAATCGCCCATATAAGGGCAGCTTTCTCATAATACTAAATTACATATTTCTTCCCAGATACCTGAAAACTCCAAAGCATTCTTAATTTATTAACCACTTCTCTAATTAAAGAACAAGCCATAAACTACTACCTTTTAATTTCCACGTATCTGAGAGGATTAGAATTCTTAAATTTAAGCATTTCTGGCATTACTAATATACCATAATAAGTACTCATTTCCAACGATTTTATCTTTTAACCAAAATAAATAATAGTATATGCAACGAAATCTGCCACCAGGTGTAATCTAATGATGTCGAACTTTATTGTCACATTCTCCGCCACTCGTCCGCATCATTTTTCAAATGCCCAGAAAAAGCATTTAGCTGTTGACTGTATTACTCTAACATTATGGAAATCAATATTTACGCATGAATAAATGTAAGCATTTCTTCTCTGCCTTTATGATAAAGTTTCAGTGTTTATTATTATCTTAATCCAGCTTACCAAAAAACATACCTGTAAAGCATTCACCCTCATATATTAATTACTATATCTGCAAATATCAAAAAGCCCCAGGAAAGTCATCTCCCAGGGCCAAGGCATCTATTTCTCACGCCCAGAAAAACACCCATTTCCAGGCCGCAAATCCACTCATTTTTCCCCAAAAAACCACTACATCTTGTGGTTTTATCCACCATTCTTCTTCAAAAACCACAAGTCGGCATCTAAACTACCGCAGCTTAATGCCTATGCATCGAAAACTCATCCATTGGATACTTCTTCAAATTCTCCAGCACATGCCTCTCCTCAGCAGCTCCAATCAGCTGGTCCCTGGCCTTCTTGGCCTCTGTCTCCGTTTTATGACGGCTGGGACCGCCCACACAGCCGCCCACACAGGCCATGCCTTCCACGAAATCTTCCGGAAGCTTTCCTACCTTCATGAGCAGCAGTGCCTTCTTGCACTCTGCGGCGCCGTTGCAGCGGGCCACTTTGATATCCGTGTTTTCGTCCATCTCCTTCAGACATTCCAGCACAGCCGCCGTCACTCCGCCGCCGTTGCCAAATCGCTTTCCAAACACAGAGCTTTCCTGATAATCGTTCTCGGCCGGCTGAAGCTCCACACCCTTGGCGCGCATCATGGCTCTTATCTCACCGAAGGTCATTGCATAGTCTGCATTGCCCTTTACATTCAAGTCCAGGCTCTCACTCTTTTTGGCTATGCAGGGGCCGATGAATACTGTGACTGTATCCGGAGCCTGGCTCTTTATCATTCTGGAGACAGCACACATAGGTGACACTGTGGTGGACATATTCTCCAGCAGCATTGGAAAATGCTGCTTAATCATGTTCACAAACGCGGGACAGCAGGAGGTAGTCATCTTCTTTCCCTCCTTATTTGCCTGGGCCCATTCCTCTGCCTCGTAGGCTGCTGTCATGTCTCCGCCCAATCCCACTTCTATCATATCCGCAAATCCCAGCTGCTTTAATGCAATCTTCCAGCTGGCCATGGTAATGTCAGGACCAAACTGTCCCTCCGTAGCAGGTGCCACCATGGCAACCACCCTTTTTCCTGCTTTAATCAGGCGGATCACATCTACCATAAAGGTCTTGGATCCTATGGCCCCGAACGGGCAGCTATGGATACAGGCTCCGCACTGGATACACTTCTTCTCATCAATCACGCAGATACCGTACTCATCATAAGTAATGGCATCTACCGGACAAATTTTCTTACAAGGACGCTCCAGATGAGCAATGGCGTTATAGGGACAGGCCTGTGAGCATTTGCCGCATTCCTTACATTTGCCGGGCTCGATATAGGCCCTTTCACGCCCCATGCTGATGGCTCCGAAATTACAGGAGTTCTGGCAGGCCTTGCCCATACATTTACGGCAGTTATCTGTCACTATGTAGGATGCAATGGGACACTCCTCGCAGGCCGCGTTGATGACCTGGACCACATTGGATGTGTCCTTCCCGGTGGGACATTTTCCTTCTGCCAGGCGGACCCTCTGCCGAATGATTTCCCTTTCCTTATAGATACAGCAGCGGTAAGTCGCCTGAGGTCCCGGTATCATGGAATATGGAATCTGCTCCCGCTTCTCGTCCAGATTTCCCTCCCACGCAGCCTTAGCCACCTCGTAAAGTACATCGTGTTTCAAACGCAGGATCGTAGCATCATTGGTTACCATCTTTTTCTCCTCCTCGTTACGGGCACTTGGAGACCGTCCTATGGTCTCCTGCGCGCAATACATATCATTGGCATATGCCATATATGTCTGCTTCTATATCACAATTCGAGTTTGTTAAAATTATATCAACACTAGAAATCTACTATATTTACTGTGAAAATGCAAGTATTAAATGGCGTACAACATTAGTAATATGTAACCACCACTGTTTTTCCCATCTCCTCAATCACATGCCTCAGCTGTTCCACCAGATTCTGGCGGATACCCAGGTCAAAGGGAAGTCCCGGATTCTGGTACGCGCTGTTGATTGCCTTTCCCACATACAGGTGAACCTCCGTGCAGTCTTCTATGAGCACCTTGGCCACCATGGAACCTCCGTTGGGCTTATCCAGCTCCTGGAAAAATTCTTCGGATACAGTCTCATTCTTCACATATCTGCGCAGCAGCTGGAGAACCCGGTTAAGGGTAAGGACTCCCTCCGTAACCAAATCCACGCCATCCATGTATGCGATGGGGGGTATCTCCGGATCCACATAATCCAGGGATACATCCAGCTTCTTTCCCAGCACTCTGGACACGATAGTGGCGCTGGTTCCTCCGCAGACAATGGTCTTGGCATTGGCATCATCCATAAAATCCTGGACCATGCGGACGTCGTCTTCCGGATTCCTGGCAGGACCAGTCATGAGATGAACCGGCTTGCTGTCAATAATACGCATACACGCCACCGTGGTATCATCTCCGGGCCGGAACTGATACAGCTCATCACAGGCCCTGCTGATGCTGGCAGCCAGACGCATGGCCGATACCGTCAGGGGATACTGTCTCACCGCGTAGTCCGCAATGTCCTGCCACAGCCATCCGAAATTCAGCAGCTCACCCACTCCTGCATGAATGGTGCCGTCACTCATGAGAATCAGGGCATCGCCTTTTTTGACCTTGAATCTGTACTCGTTGATTTCCTTGCCCTGCATGACCCGTACATTTTTCGGTATCTCCATAAGCTTTCCGTCCCGGATGAATATGCATCCGGGATTATCATATTCCACCAGATACGCATCACCATTATGGTATACCTGCAGTATGCTGAAGGTGGAATAGGCTACCTGCCTGACCTGGCAGATGGGAAGGGTCTCACTGATGGTATCCACACATTCCTCCAGGGTAGCCCCATTGAGGAACATGGTTCCCAGTATCTTAGAGGTCAGCGTGGACAGGATATTGGCCTTAACCCCGCTTCCCATGCCATCTGCCAGAATCATGATGTTGGAATCCTCGGTCTGCAAAAGCTCCACCTTGTCCCCGCACAGGATTTCGGTGTATTTGTTCAGGCTTTTATATGCAACATCCACTGTAATTCCCATTATTTACCTCCGTTGCCGCCTGGTTTCTTTAAATCCACATTGCTCAGATGAACATACCCGGATTTTCCGCCGCGCGGATTGGCGCTGCCGATATGGACATAGCCCGTAGGCTTTTTCTGTTCCCCGGCTCCCGGTATCTGCCCGGCTCCCGGTATCTGCCCGGCTCCCGCTCCGCCGGGCGCCCCGGCTGTCATAACACCCTTTAAGGGCACGGCTCCGCTTCCCAGCTGTACGCCCGGAATCTCCCGCTCCAGTTCTCCCCCCGCATACCCGGCGTCACTGCCGTCCTCTAACAGGGAGTGGCACAGCTTGGTCAGAGTAGTTTTTGTCTCAGCTGTTGTCTCTCCCAGGAGACCTGCTATTTCCTGAGCCACCATCATCTGCTTGTGGATGACCTTCTGGGCCAGATCTATGGTCTCCAGCTTTCTCTCATACTCTTCCTTGGCCAGCTCCTCCTCACGGGTTATGTCTATGAAGGTGGCCAGGACAGCATTTTCCTTTTCTATGTACACAATATTCTGCAGCGTGGAAAGATTATATTCCGGATAATTGACCCGCTTGCCATGGATATTCTGATGTGTATCAAATACCCATTGGAAGTTCACTGGGTCGATAAGTTCATACAGATACATCTGCAATGCCTGGGAACGAGTCCTGCCGAAATATTTCTCGCCCACATCCGAGTACTCCATGATGCGCATGTCATCGCCCACAATCAGTACAATGTTCGGGGAAGTCTCCATCACCAGATTGGCCATGGACTCCGCCTTTTCATGCATAAAGGGGATGCACATACTCACCTCCGCCTTGTGCTGGAATACGGCAATGGCCTTTTCCCGGCAGGTGGGATAACCGCAGGCGCCGCAGTTCAGCTCGTCCTCCGGCTTCAGCTTGTTGGTCATGCGCAGTATTTCCCGTATCTGTTCCTCCGTAGGCTGGGGGTCCCTGGGTGAGTGGTCCTCGAACCGCTTTCTGAAGTTTACATTTTCCCATACCGGCTCCATCTGCTTTTCCTCAGCCGGCTCCCTGCAGATGCTCTCCTCCATGTCCAGCTTTACCTTGAATCTGGATATGAACTCCTCATCCACCGTGGGGCCCTTGATGCAGCCGCCGGAACACATATTCATCTCGATAAAACAGCCTTTGATTTCACCGCGGGACATACTCTTACACAGATCAATACAATTGTCCTCCCCATGGACATAGAACTTCCTGTATCCGTCCCCCTTCTCCTCGGTGGCCAGCACGGAGTTCACCACGCCGTTGGTCACGGGATACAGCCGGTTCACCTTGGGGTCAAATGCGGTAAATGGCCGGTCTTCACAGTCCTCAATTACGATGTCCTCTTCCTCCAGCCATTTGTTTATGTCATTGAAATTTAATACAGCGTCAATATATCCCTCATGCCTCAGGTCCAGGGCTTCTTTTTTCTTTGCAATACACGGTCCAAGGAACACGACCTTCACATCCCGTCCCAGTTCTTCCTTCAGAAGCTTTCCGTGGGCAATCATGGGGGACACCACCGGCGCCAGGTAAGGTATGAGCTGCGGATAGTAGATTTCCACCAGGTCATTGGCGCTTGGACAGCATGTGGTTATGATGTTCTCCATCTTGTGCTCTGCCAGGAGCTTCGCATACTCGGCCGTCACAAAAGCGGCTCCCTCGGAAGTCTCCCTCACATCCTCAAACCCCAGGCGCAGCAGAGCCCCCCGCACCTGACCAATTGTCTTGTATTTCAATAACCCCATATAGGACGGTGCAATGGACACCACCACACGCATGCCTTCGCGCAAAAATCCGCGGACCATGTTCAGGTCGCTCTTAAGGGTTTTTGCTGACTGGGGGCAGATTTTCAGACAGTGGCCGCACAGGATGCACTTGTCCGGCATGATGACCGCCCGCTCATCCTTGACCTGGATGGCCTTTACCCCGCAGTAACGGACGCATTTATAGCAGTGTTTGCACTTTGTGGCTTTGAAATCTATGATTTCCATGCCCATAATCAAAGTCTCCCCTTAATCTCATTTTCAAAAAATTCTTCTGTATCTTCCGGCTTCAGGGAGTACAGCTCGCCCTCCACCGTCACGCACACTCCATGGTCACAATTACCGGAACAGAACGCACCGTTTAAGTCCACCTTATCAGACAGCCCGTTCTCATCTACCAGCTTCTGGAGCTTACTGATAATCTCCCTGGATCCCTTTAAATGACAGGCGCTTCCAATACATATCGTTACTTTCATCCCTTATTCCTCCACTATCTGCGTGTATTATGGGCTCACCCCAAACCATGGTTTCATTATCTCACATTGTGATATCTATATCAATAATATTTCTCAAATATTTTATAGAAAAGACAGGCCTGTTGTGCTATAGTTAATGATATTTACGAGAGGAGTTGAAGTATTATGAAAAAACATGTTTCCTTACTTTTAATGGCATTGATGAGCGTCTCCCTGGTGCTGGGCGGATGCGGCAAAAGCGGCTCCGGCACACCTGGCACAGAGTCCCAGGCCAAAATACAGACCGAGGGACAGACGGAAGCGGAGACCGGGGATCAGACCATAGCCCAGTCAGGAGACAAAACCGCCCCGGACCAAGCTTCAGAAAGCCCTTCCGGCGAATCATCCTCCCCGGACCCTGAATCCGGTGCCGGCGGTGAACTGAACACGGGTTCCGATGAAAACAAGCTGACCTGCCAGGCCGCCATCCGCGTAGGCTCCCTGAAAGGCCCCACCTCCATGGGACTTGTATCCCTGATGGACAAGGCTTCCAAGGGCGAGACGTCCAATGTCTATGAATTCACCATGGCCGGCAAGGCTGATGAACTGGTGGGCAAGATAGCAAACGGCGACCTGGATATCGCCCTGGTGCCTGCCAATGTTGCCAGCGTGCTCTACGCCAAGACCCAGGGAAATATCACAGTCCTGGATATCAATACCCTGGGCGTCCTCTATGTGGTGGCCTCAGATGATTCCATTACCTCCATGGCCGGCTTAAAGGGACGCACCATTTACATGACAGGAAAGGGGACCACCCCCGAATACGTCATGAATTACCTTTTAAAGGAAAACGGTCTTTCCGCATCTGATGTGGACCTGCAGTTCAAGTCCGAGGCCACTGAAGTGGCATCCCTGTTAAAGCAGGATTCCAGTGCCATCGGCGTTCTGCCGCAGCCCTTTGCCACTGCCGCCTGCATCCAGAATCCCGACTTAAAAACAGTGCTGGATTTAACGGAACAGTGGAATATTTTAAACAAGGACTCCGGAAGCATGCTGGTGACAGGCGTTACCCTGGTGCGCGGCGATTTTCTCAGGGAGAACCGTTCCCCTGTTGCGGACTTTATAAAGGACCATGAGGCCTCCACCCTATTTGCCACGGAACATACAGAGGACGCCGCCCAGCTGATTGCCAAACAGGGTATTGTGGAGAAGGCTCCCATTGCCCAGAAAGCTCTACCCTACTGCAACATCGTGTGTCTGACCGGACAGGAGATGAAGAATGCCTTAAGCGGTTACCTCTCCACCTTAAATGAGCAGGATCCCAAATCCATCGGCGGACAGATGCCCGGAGATGATTTTTACTACATGCCTTAACCCCTGATTGCGGAGATATCCCTCATGAATCAACCCACAAATCACAACACACGAATAAGAAAATATCTGATTTGGCTGTTCTGGATTGCAGTATGGCAGGCAGCCAATCTCCTGATACACAACAATATCATATTCGTAGGCCCTCTGGACATGATAAAGGCCCTGGCACAACAGGCAGCGGCCCCTTCCTTCTGGGCCACCATCCTGAATTCCTTTGCCAGAATAAGCCTTGGTTTCCTGGGAGCCTTTTTCTTAAGCATCCTCCTGGGAAGCCTGGCCTATCTCTTTCCTCTGGTAAAGGAACTGCTGGATCCGGTCATGCTGCTGATTAAGTCCGTACCCGTTGCCTCCTTCGTCATCCTGGCGCTGATATGGATTGGTTCCCGCAACCTGGCAGTGTTCACCTCCTTTCTGGTGGTGGTGCCCATGGTCTATGTGAGCACCCTGTCCGGGCTGGAACATACGGATAAGAAACTGCTGGAAATGGCCCGGGTTTTCCGCATGCCCATGTGGAAACGCATTCACTATATCTATGTACCGGCCCTCCTTCCATACATTGTAAACGGGTGCCGGACTGCCCTTGGAATGAGCTGGAAATCCGGCGTGGCCGCGGAAGTTATCGGCATACCGGAAGGTTCCATAGGAGAACAGCTGTACTACTCCAAGCTGTATCTTGACACGGCCGGTCTCTTTGCCTGGACCTTTGTCATCATAGTAATCAACGCACTGTTTGAACGTTTCTTTCTTTATCTGTTGAGGAAAATAAAACATTGAGGAGCGTATATGGAATGACCCTGGAATTACAAAATATATCTAAATCATTTGACGGGCTGCCCGTATTAAGGAACCTGAACCTGTCCTTTCATCAGGGACAATGCTATTGTCTGATGAGTCCCTCCGGTTCAGGCAAAACCACTCTGCTGCGAATTCTCATGGGGCTGGAACAGGCGGACCATGGCCTGATACTCGCAGACGGAAAACCCCAGGACATGAATTCCCTGACTGTTTCCGCTGTTTTTCAGGAGGACAGGCTCTGTGAGTCCTTTTCTCCCATTGAAAATGTATCCATGTGTGCCGGCCGTTCAGTCAAAGGGTCCCGCATCAGATGGGAACTGGCCCGCCTGCTTCCGGAGGAATGCCTGAACCGCCCTGTGTCCACCTTAAGCGGCGGCATGAAGCGCCGGGTAGCCGTCATGCGGGCCCTCCTCACCCCTTCCCGTATCCTTCTTATGGACGAACCCTTTACCGGTATGGACGACGAATTAAAACGCAATGTCATTTCATATATCAGGGAAAAGCAGGACGGGCGGCTCTTAATCCTCTCAACCCACCAGGATGAGGATGTGGAACTCATTGGCGGAGAGCTGGTGAAATTGGAAAGCTGTATGTACGATTCAAAAGAAGGCGCTGCGGCCTCTGGTTTTGCCAGATAGACCGCGGCGCCTTTCACATATAACTTTGAATATGACCTTACATCTGTCTCATCTGATCCTGGCAGGATGGTGCAGGCACATCGAAGGCAGGATTGAACGCATAGAAATTCCTGCTGTCCAGCTTCTCCTGGGTGATGCGCAGCAATTCGCCAAATCTCTGATAATGAACGACTTCCCTTTCCCTCAGGAATTTAATGGGTTCACAAACGTCATAATCCTTGACAACACGCAGGATATTGTCATAAGTGCTCCTGGCTTTCTGTTCTGCGGCCATATCCTCATGAAGGTCCGTAATCACGTCTCCCTTGGACTGGAACTCACATGCGTTAAAAGGTATCCCTCCTGCCGCCTGGGGCCAGATACCGGTGGTATGGTCGATATAGTAAGGTCCGAAGCCCTGCTCTACCAGCTGGTCTGCAGTCAGTCCCTTAGTCAGCTGATGGATGATGGCAGCCACGATTTCCAGGTGGGCAAGCTCCTCTGTGCCTATATCTGTCAGGGTTCCCTTGCACTCCTTATATGGCATGGCGTAGCGCTGGGAAAGATAACGCATGGAAGCGCCCATTTCGCCGTCCGGCCCACCATATTGGCTCATTATAAACTGAGCCATCTGAGCATTGGGCTCTTTGATATTAACCGGAAATTCCAATCTCTTCTCATAAATCCACATTAATAGCACCCTCCTTCCCATGGCCAAGGATCGTTAATCCAGGACCAGTATGCAGCATCTCTATTGGCGGAAGCCGTCAAAGGGCCGAACTGGGCCTCAAAGGCTGCTGCTGCATTTCTGTACGCGTCTGCCATCTGATTATAGTAATCAATAGCAGCTGCGTCACAAGGATGGGTGTCAAGGTAGAGGTTTGCGTCAACCACCGCGAAGCCAGCCTGGTCTACCTCACGGAGCATAGCCTCACGGGAAGCATTAAGGTCGGGATTCATCATCTGATTCATCATCTTCCGCACCTCCCGTAATTAAATTGTAAATCCAGATCAGGGAAAATAGTTCCTTGGACAAGGCCCCTCTCAGGGGCATAGGTGGTCTGCCACTGCTGCCACGGCACATAAGCCATGGCTACCGGAAACTGCTGCTCCAGCACGCCTCCTTCAGTAGAGGGACATGACATATTGGCTGGCTGAGTGGCCGGGGCTGCAGGGGTAGGATAGGAAAGCTCAGGATAGCTTCCCCATGAGTCCCATGGAAATGCGTTCATATCCGGATAATCCGGACTTGTATAAGAACCGCATCCATTTCCAAACGATGTACCGCATGACATACGCCCGCGGCCGCAGCACTGGGTGCTTACATCTGTATAAGAATCCATAGGTTGGATACTCCTTCCATTTATCTTTTTCTACTATAGTTTATGAGGAGAAAAACAACGGGTGACAATAAAATACATTGAGACAATCACTCACACTTTGTCTGAGCGTCCCATATGATATAGTACAAACCAACAAAAAAGGAGAGTACAATATATGTGTTGCTTTAGAATTTGTAGATGTGGATGGAATCGTTGTAATTGTGGATGTGGCTGTGGCTGTGGCAACAACAGTGGATGCGGATGCGGCAATAACAGTGGATGCGGCTGTGGATGTGGCTGCAGCGGCGGCAACAGCGGTTGCGGCTGCGGATGCGGCGGCAACAGCGGCTGCGGATGCGGCTGCGGATGCGGCGGCAACAGCGGTTGCGGCTGCGGCTGCGGCTGCGGCGGCAACAGCGGTTGCGGCTGTGATTGCGGATGCAGCGGCGGCAACAGCGGCGGCGGACATGATATCTGTACGGGCGCCAGGCGCCAGGCATATAGGGAAGGCTTCCGCAATGGCTATTGGGAAGGCTTCAACGACGCAACCTGGGGCAATCCAGGATGCGGCGGCCGCCCTACCCCCCGTACAGCCGGAGGACCCGGACCAGCTATCGCCGAAAGCGGCTGCGGCGGCAACAGCTAATATAAATTGATAAACAGCAGTCATGCAGAACAGGGCCTCCCCACGAGGCCCTGTTTTATGCACCTGCTCTCCTTTCAACCTCTTTTCAATATCATTTGACATCTTTTCTCCTCACATTCCCGCCTGCATAACAGACAACCATTGACAATCTTCCTTTTTCTGGTATATAGTTGGCATATATTTATTATCAATTCATACATATAACCACAGGAGGTCCCCCATATGGATGAGCAGAAACTGGAACAAATACAAAAGATCTTTTCCAACGATCGTTTTGCCACGGATAACGGTGCGGTCATTGAGCAGGTGGAAGAGGGATATGCAAAATGTTGGTTGGAAATACAACCGCACCATCTCAACGCAGCGGGCACGGTCATGGGAGGCGCCATCTTTACTCTGGCTGATTTTGCCTTTGCAGTTGCTTCCAACTGGAACAAACCCCTACACGTCTCAACCACATCCCAAATCACCTACCTGGGTGTTGCCAGAGGCACACGCCTCATAGCTGAAGCCAGAAAAGTAAAGGAAGGACGGAGCACCTGCTACTATCTGGTGGAGGTGAAGGATGACCTGGGCAATGAGGTGGCCCATGTGACAGCCAGCGGTTTCTCCAAAGGATAGTCATGACACCGGGAGGCAACTTATGGTCAAAAAAGACATACCCACTACTGGAAGGCGGTTGACCGCCATGAACGACATTTAAATCCGGCTATGGGAAGAAACGCGCTTAAACAACGGCTTTTGGGAGCATTATTGATTATTTTTATGTTTACTCTTCAGTATATCTTTATGGTCTTACACTTGTTTAAGCATTTAGAATCCATCTGGAAACCGGCCCTGCTTTACTTAATCATTCTGACGGTGTGGGGTGTTATTCGTATGGGGAACTATTATCTATGAGGATGAAAAGGACTGTAAAGCGGCAGATTTTATACCAGAATCGTCACCTGCATCGGACATACTGAAATCAATACCCGGTGCAACACCTCCTACTCCCTGAATATTCTGGGAGGAGGGAGAAATACTGGAGAAGGTGAAGGCTACCGCTGCTGTCTTAAAGGCAGTGAAGCACCAGGACAGACTCTTGTCCGTCACCCATGACCCGAAGGAATTACGCCCGCACATGCTGGTCCCTCTCTCCAAACCTGCCAGGTCCTCTTTCCGGGGTATCTGACAGCCATAACGCAAAGGTGCCGCTCAATCATCATCTCAGATGATTCCGCGGCACCTTTATCTTACCTTTCACTCACTGTTTCTTATAGCCCTGTCATGCCAAACTACCGGCACACTACCGGCAAATTACCAGCACATTTCCTCATTGCTGTACAGCACCAATCCGCCGTCTGTCACTGCCCTGGCAGCTGTCTCTCCGTCAGACGCCTTCACAATCATTGCCCTGCGGTTAGCGGAAGCCAATGCGTACATGTACTCGATATTCAGCCCCTGGCTGCAGAGGATGTGGGTCATCTTGTGGAGTTCGCCCACCTGATCCTCCAGTTTTACTGCCAGCACATCGGTCAGCATGGCTGAAAATCCTTTTTCCCTCAGCGCCGCCTTTGCCTTATCCGGATCAGACACAATCATTCTCAGCATACCGTACTCCGTGGTATCTGCCATGCTGAGGGACAGTATATTGATATCCTGCTCCTTCAGTACTTCTGTAACCTGTTCCAGTCTGCCTTCACGGTTTTCTATGAATACAGATAATTGTTTTACAAACATTTTTATACCCCGCCCTTTCTTAATTCAGATTTCTCTTGTCAATCACATGCTTCGTCTTACCCATGCTCCGCTCAATGCTCTTTGGCTCCACCAGCTTTACCTTTACCGCCAGACCTATGGCCTGCTGAATCATATAGGCGATCTTTCCTGTCAGATTCTCCAGCTCCCGGATTTCATCTGAGAAGAACCGCTCCTCCACTTCCACCTGCACCTCTAAGGTGTCCAGATTGTTCACACGGTCCACAATCAGCAGATAATGAGGCGTGGTGCCGCCCATTTCCAGCAGTGCAGACTCTATCTGGGAGGGGAATACGTTGACGCCCCGGATAATCAGCATGTCATCTGTCCTTCCTGTGAATCTGGCAATCCTGGCTGTGGTCCTTCCACACTGGCAGGTACTGTGGTCAAGGCTGGTCAAATCCTTTGTGCGGTAACGTATTAAAGGCAGTCCCTCCTTAGTCAGGGTGGAAATAACCAGTTCACCGGTCATGCCGTCCCTCAATGGCTTCAATGTATTCTGATCCACGATCTCCGGCAGGAAATGGTCCTCATGAATATGGAGCCCCTCATGGAACTGGCAGTCCGTGGCAACGCCCGGTCCCATGATCTCGCTGAGGCCGTAGATATCGTGAGCGTGGATTCCCAGCTGACGCTCTATCTGGGTTCTCATTTTCTCAGTCCACGGCTCTGCTCCGTTGATGGATGCCTTCAGCTTAATCTTGTCCTTGACCCCCATCTCCTCAATGGTTTCCGCAATATGAAGAAGGTAGGAGGGCGTACACATGATTCCTGTCACCCCGAAATCCACCATCATGGTGATCAGCTTCTTGGTGTTGCCTGTGGACATGGGGACCACGGTGGCTCCCATCTCCTCTGCACCGTAATGGGCTCCCAGGCCTCCGGTAAACAGACCGTACCCGTAAGCCACCTGGATGATGTCATTGCTTCCCAGTCCGGCCATGGTAATGCACCGGGCCACGCACTCGCTCCACACGTCGATGTCCTTGCGTGTATATCCCACCACCGTGGCCTTTCCGGTGGTGCCGCTGGACGCGTGGATGCGGGTAATCTGGGAATTGGGCACCGCAAACATGCCGAAGGGGTATGTGTCTCTCAAATCATCCTTTGTGGTAAATGGAAGCTTTTCCAGATCCTCGATTCCCCGGATATCTCCCGGCTCCAATCCCACTGCCTGCATTTTCTTGCGGTAATACTCCACACTGTGGTACACTCTGTCAACTAATTTTCTCAGCCTTGCGCTCTGCAGATTGGTCATCTCATCCCTGCTCATGCACTCCTTAGTCTCATTCCATATCATTTGCCTGTAACCCCTCCAACTCTCACATGATATAATTTACATCCTTTATCTGCTTACAGTCCATTTTCCGTTTTACCGCCGGCTTTTGTCCGTCTAGACAGAAAGCGCGTAACCGGTCTCAAATGCCTTTTTATTAATTTCCACCGTCTTAGGCGGAACCGTTGTCTCAATCACCTTCAGCCAGTCTTCCTTTTCAAATCCCATATGCTTTGCAGCAGCTCCCAGGACAATGACGTTAAATGCCTTGGGCGCGCCCATCTTTTTCGCTTCCTCCGTGGCCTCCACCACAATGGTCCTGCGCGCTTCCTTTAACCGGTCAATGATTCCTTCCGGATATTCAGCCATCCCCGTCACCACTGTGATGGGGTCAATGCGCCAGTCATTGACAATGATCACGCCGTCCTTTTTGAGGAAATGCAGATACCGCAGCGCCTCCAGACGCTCAAAGGCAATCAGCACGTCTGCCTGGCCTTCCTCCACAATGGGTTCCGCCACCTTTTCTCCATATCTCACATAGGTTACCACACTGCCGCCGCGCTGGGCCATGCCGTGCACCTCGGACAGCTTCACGTCATAGCCCGCGCCGATTGCAAGCTTTCCAAGTATGCGGCTGGTAAGAAGGGTTCCCTGGCCGCCTACGCCTACTATCATAATATACTTTGATGTCATTTTATTCACCCGCCTTTACCAGATTGATCGCGTCAAATTTACACAGCTGTTTACACAATCCGCAGCCATTGCACATGGTCTCGTCAATGGATATGGTGCCGTCCTCATTCTTTGTAAGGGCAGGACAGCCCGGCCTTAAGCACGCTCCGCATTTCTTACATTTATCCGGCAGCGGCCTGCACTTGTTGGGGAATTTGATTCCCTTAAGCAAGGCGCAGGGCGCCTTGGTGATGATGACGGATACAGCATCCCTTGCCACTTCCTCTTTGATTACCCGCTCCAGCTCCGCCTGGTCAAAGGCGTCCACCTCACAGACATGCTCAATGCCCAGCGATTTGCACAGACCGTAAATATTGATGGCAGGAACCACCTGCCCCTTAAGGGTCTTGCCGGTAGCGGCATGGTCCTGATGTCCCGTCATTCCCGTGGTGGAATTATCCAGGATGACCACTGTTCCGGCGGCCTGGTTATAGACCATGTTCATGAGAGAGTTGATGCCTGTGTGCATGAAGGTGGAATCACCGATTACAGCCACCCAGTTCTTAATATACTCTCTTCCCTTTGCCTTCTCCATGCCGTGGAGAGTGCTGATACTGGCTCCCATGCAGATCGTGGTGTCGATAACGCTTAAGGGCGCCACTGCTCCCAGCGTATAGCAGCCGATATCTCCGGCAGCATGTATCTTCAGCTTGTTAAGCACAGCGTATACGCTTCTGTGCGGACATCCCGGACACAGTATGGGAGGTCTTGCGGGAACCTGGGCCGCCTTATCCACCTGTGACGCCTGACCCAGCACGCGCTCCCTAATCAGATTTGCGCTGTATTCTCCCTGGACCGTGAATATTTCCTTGCCCACTGCCTTCTTAATGCCCCAGGACTTAACCTGTTCCTCCACTACGGGCTCCAGCTCCTCAAATATGTAAAGCTTATCCACCTTAGACGCAAATTCCTCTATAAGCTTCCTTGGAAGGGGATTGAGAAGCCCCAGCTTCAGGACGGATGCCTGGGGCATGGCTTCCTTCACATACTGGTACGCAATGCCGTTGGTGATAAAGCCCACGGACAAATCATTGTATTCCACCCGGTTGATGGGAAAGCTGTTGGCATCCTCAGCCATCTGTTTCATGCGCGCTTCCACCACCACATGGCGTTTGATGGCATTGCCGGGCATCATGACATATTTGGCCATATCCCTCTCATAGGGGATGTCAAAGGGCTCGGCCCTCTCCTCCAGTTCCACCAGCCCCTGGGAATGGGACAGACGGGTGGTACTGCGCAGGATAACAGGGGTATCGTACTTCTCACTGAGGTCATAGGCATATTTCATAAATTCCTTGGCCTCGGCACTGTCGGACGGTTCCACAATGGGGACCATAGCAGCCCTGGCCACCATACGGCTGTCCTGCTCGTTCTGGGAACTGTACATGCCCGGATCATCAGCCACCACCAGCACCAGTCCTCCCCGGACGCCGGTGTATGCCGCCGTATAAAGCGGATCCGCAGCCACATTTATACCCACATGCTTCATGACGCACATGGAACGCACGCCTGCTATGGATGCACCGATAGCCACCTCTGTGGCCACCTTCTCATTGGGAGCCCACTCCGCGTAAATCTCATCGTACTGGACCAGTGACTCGCTGACCTCCGTACTGGGGGTGCCCGGGTAGGCGGCGGATACCTTTACTCCTGCCTCATAGGCACCTCTTGCTATGGCTTCATTGCCAAGTAATATTCTTTTCTCTGACACGTTTCTTCCTTCCTTTCAGTATGTATTAACCGTACCGGACTCCATAAAGACTGTCCCGGTGCCTCATCAGGCTTCCTTTCGCAGGTCCGTGACCCTCTTTGCCTTTCCCTCAAACCGCTGAAGGGTATTGGGGGAAACCAGTTGGATCTTGGCATCCAGACCAAGCATCAGGCGCATCTTATCCTTCAATGTGTTTTCCAGCCGCTCCAATGCAGCATAGGAGTCCATCATGCTCTCAGCTTCCACCTCAACCTTGATAATCAGTATGTCGGAATGGTTCTTCCTGTCCACCACGATTTCATAGTTAGGTCCGATTCCCTCTGTATTAATCAGCACTTCCTCAATCTGGCTGGGGAATACGTTGACGCCGCGGATCTTTAACATATCATCCGTACGTCCTGACAGGTTCTCCATCCTGGCCGTGGTGCGGCCGCAGGGACACGGCTCATACATAAGCCTGGTAATATCCCTGGTACGGTAGCGGATGAGAGGCAGCGCCTCCTTGGAAATGCAGGTGATAACCAGCTCTCCCTTTTCTCCGGGAGGAAGCACTTCCCCTGTAGCGGAATCTATTATCTCCGCAATAAAATGGTCCTCATTGATATGCATTCCGTTAAGCTTAAGGCATTCTCCCGACACGCCGGGCCCCATCAGCTCGCTCATGCCGTAATTCTGGGTCAGGTTTACATCCTCTCCCCATACCTTGTAGAGCTCGTTTCTCATGGCCTCTGTCATCAGCTCGCTGCCCAGTACAAGCGTCTTTACCTTCAAATCCTTTCTGGGATTGATTCCCATTTCCAGGGCCACCTCCGCAATGCGCATGGCATAGGAGGGGGTGGCCACCAGCAGGGTGGTCTCAAAATCCTTCATGTACATCAGCTGCTTCTGGGTATTGCCGGTAGAGGACGGAACCACCGCGGCGCCTACCTTCTCCAATCCATTGTGAAGTCCCAAGGCGCCTGTGAACATGCCGTACCCAAAGCAAATCTGGGCCACATCCTCGTCCGAGGCGCCTCCTGCCACGGCCAGGCGGGCCACACATTCCTTCCACACCTCCAGGTCATTCTCCGTATATCCCACCACAGTGGGCTTTCCCGTCGTGCCGCTGGATGCATGGATTCTGCGCAGTTCCTTCCTTGGAACCGCAAACAGGCCATAGGGGTAATTATCCCTCATATCCTGTTTCGTCACAAAAGGAAGCTTCTGCAAATCCTTCAGTGTCTGTATATGCTCCGGCCTTACACCTGCCTCCTCCATCTTGGCGCGGTATGCCGGTACCTTCCCGTAAACCCGGTTCACCGTGTCTTTCAGGCGGCTCAGCTGTACCGCTTCAATCTCCGCCCTGGACATTGTCTCCTCTTTTGCCCAAATCATGTTGTCTGACCTCCCTTTCCCTGCACCCGTATATCCTGTCTGGTTTTCCGCACTAACTCGCTTTGACGTGACAACGCATTGGCGCATTATATTGTCTGGCGACATTATACCATCTTTTCCCGGGTTTGTCTGCTGTTTTCGTGCATATTTAACCTGAGTTTTCAGTTTGCGGCTTTTACACCGGAAGCATCTGCACAAAACAAAAGAGGGCCCATATCTGTATATTAACAGGGAACCATGCATCCCGCCGTATGGCGTTTTCCATGGTTCCCTGTAACCGCGCAGCCCTCACTGTGCCGGACGGCCTATCCCGCTACACCAGGACTCCCTCCTGGCTGCGCAGCTTTACCACTGCGGACAGGTCCGTCTTTATATGTTCCTTTCCGCCCTGTTCCCGACACTTCTTGGAACGTTCCCCGGCGTTTTCGCACTTCTGGTAGAAATACTTGATGATGTCCTTTCTGGTAATGATGCCAATGAAACTCTTCTGATCATCCAGTACCGGAACAAAATTCTGGTTCAATGCCTTCCCGATCAGATCCTCCATATCTGCGTCTGCCTTAACCGGACGGTTGTCACACCGGCGGCGTATGGCTGTGACAGGTATCTTCTCAGCCCCTTTCAGATCCAGGTTGAACTGGTTCTTGATTCCCCATAACAGATCACCTTCCGTCAGCGTCCCCACATAGCGCCCTGTCCTGCTGACAATCGGTACCGCGGAATACTTGTGGTGCTCCATTTTCTCCAAAGCCTGCCTTAACGTATCATCCTCGCTTATATACGCCACGTCACTTTTAGGAGTCAGGAAAAACAGTATGTTCATTTTTTCACTCCTTTTTCCCTTATTCTTTATTAAGTATAATGCCTGCCTCTGAACCGAATGTGAACAAATTATTATAAAAATCTGAAATTTCTTAAGAGGCAGGAAATATATAGATATATTTATTTGTGCATTACACCTGCGGGAGCCGCCGTACTCTGTCTTACCACCAAATACGGCTGAAACATAATATTTTTCTTTGTGTCCTGTTTCTGTTTCTGGCGGATAATCCGAATCATCTGCTGGACCGCCTCTGTTCCCATCTCCTCCACCGGCTGATGAATTGATGTGAGAGGCACACTCAATATCTCTGAAAAAAAGATATCGTCATATCCAATCAGCGATATATCCTCCGGAACAGAGATTCCCTGCTGCTTTAAATAGTGAAACACTCCATACGCCGACATGTCATTATAGGCAAAAATTGCTGTAACATCTTTTTTGAGCAGATATTCTGCCCCCCGCACACCGCTGCTCAGGTCATAATCCCCATAAAATATGAGGGACGGGTCAAATTCCACTCCTTTTTCCATCAGCGCCCGTATATAGCCCTGGGTCCTCCGGTTGGAATCAGCCAGGTCCTTTGGGCCGCCCACGCATCCAATCCTGGTATGGCCCAATTCCAGCAGATGCCTGGCAGCAAGATATCCTCCCTCATCATGGTCCACAATCACGGAACAGCCTTTGACTTCAGGGTAAAAGCGGTCCACAAGGACAAAGGGTATGTTGAGTGAATCCATCAGCGCCACCATCTCCTCCACTTTCTCACTGTCATTCTCCCTTGCCATGCAGATCAATACCCCGTCCACACCTTTGTCAGCCAGCATCTGCAGATATTTCATCTCACGCTCATGGAGGTCATTGGTATTGCACAGTATGAGATTCCAGCCGTTTCTGCGGCATTCATCTTCAATGGACTTAGCCATATTGGCAAAAAAGCTGTTCCGGATGTCAGATAAAATCAGTCCCAGGGTCTTTGTCTGCTTCTTTACCAGCCCCACGGCTAATTGATTTGGCCGGTAATTGAGCTCCTTCGCAGCCTGGAGAATCGCCTCCTCTGTTGCCTTTGGAATCTTATGCGCTTTTCCATTCAGCACCAATGATATGGTGGTAATAGAAAAACCTGTGTACTTCGCTATATCCTTAATTGTTGTTCGCAAATTCTGCCCCCTGTTAAAACATGCTCAAAATCTTACATTTCATTATATCATAAGTTTATTATTTAGCAATGTACCAGCAAAATTTTTCCATGACCCGAATTGCCTCCAAATACTTGGATATCTCCACATATTCATTGGGCTTATGACACATCTGAGGCTCTCCCGGACCAAAGAGAAGCGCCGGACTGTCCGGCCAGGCTGTGAGGAGAATGGAGGCGTCTGTAAAATAGTTGATACCGGTCTCCCCTGCATCATCGCCTATGAATCCTTTCAGCCTGTGAAGCCACTGGTTTTCCGGGCCTGTCTCTGCCGGCATCCTGTAATTTGTTATCTCAGGCACAAAGGCCAGGCCCCCGTTATAAACTTCACACCGCTTTTGCATAAGGCATTCCAACCGGTTCAGAACCTCCTTTTCATTCAAGGGCGGTACAATCCGGATATCAGCCAGGAATTTGGCCCTGTCCGGCGTCATATTGGGGGCAATTCCTCCCTCCGCCATGGTAATCTGGAGCGTACTGCGTCCCAGCACAGGATGCTCCTCCCTCTTAAGCTCCTCTCTCAAATCCGCAAGCAGGCCGAAGCCCTGCTCCAGGGCATTGATTCCCTGCCAGGGTTCTGCTCCATGGCTTGTCTTGCCTGAAACAGACAGCTTTAACCAGATACATCCTTTCTGAGCCACACCAGCCTGACATGAAGTAGGCTCTCCAATCAGGAGCAGCTCTGGAAATAAATCCGGGTATTCCTTTATGATTTCCTTTGCGCCCAAACCGCCGCGTTCCTCATCGCAGGTTCCCGCAAAAACAATCGTCTTCTGCGGGACGCATCCGCTCTCAGCCAGCTCTCCCAGAACAAAAGCCATGACTGCCAATCCGCTTTTCATATCACTGGCTCCTCTTGCATAAAGGCGCCCGTCCTGTTCTGTACACACAGCCGGATTGGTATTCCATTCGTTTATATCCCCATATGGAACCGTATCCAGATGTCCGTTAAAAAGTATGGTCTCCTCTGTTTTTCCTTTGAGCACGCCAATCACGTTTCCGTGATGCTCATCTATCAGCTGAACCCTTGTTTCCATACCCTTTCTTTTTAAATATTCTGCCAGATAAACAGCTGTCTCCTGTTCCCTGTCCTTTCCGTTGACACTGGGTATATCCAGTATGTGCTTCAACAACGCCAGAGCCTCCGCTCTCCTCTGTTCCTCTGTCCTTTTCTCTGTTCTTTTCTCTGTTCCCATCTGCAATCCTCCTGCAAAAAGAGGACTGCCGCCCATGGAATCCTTGATTTCAGGCAGCAGTCCCCATTCTTATTCTTACTTTGTCAGCCAGTCCATGATTCCCTGCCACATCCTGTTATAATATTCCCACTCACAGAATTCCGGCGGTGCCCAATGGGGGGCGCAGTCCGTGGTTACTACAGCGCTCTTTCCCTTTCCATATTCTCCAAAGGCAATAAACGGGTCATCATCTACCACAGCGGCCACGACCGCTTCCGGCTTTGCAATGGTCTTATTATATCCCAGTACCTGCGGGAATTCCCTGGGAATTCCGTTCAGGGCTTCATGCTCAGCAACCGTCACAGGCGTAGTTCCCTCGCAGTGCTCCATACGGTCGTCCACGGTAAGAACCTCTACCGGAAGAACCTCCTGCACCGCAGTATCATGCCATTTTCCTTTTGCATCCACGCCTGAAAAGGTAAGGTAGCCTCCCACCATCATAAGGGCCCCCCCATCCAGCACGTAATCGCGAATCAGATTGCATCTGTTTGGTTTCTTCTCGCTTCTCATAAATGTGGCTGACGGAAGAAGAAGCGTATTTGCTCCAATGTCAGAAAGAATCACCGCATCGTATTTCTTTAATTCTTCCATTGTAAATGGAAATTCCTCTCCTGCCAGATGGTTGGGCATAAAGGTAACCTCATAGCCGCCCTCTTCCAGGGCTGCTTTCAGCCACTTTTCTCCTGTCTCATATACAGAGGTATAAAAACTGTCAAATCCTTTCACATGTGTGGTGTAGCTCATCCAGGATTCTCCTGCCAACAATACTTTCTTACTCATCTCTCTTCTCCTTATTTTTCATTCTATTTGTTTGCCTTACACCATTCCAGTATAAGCTGGGCATAAACAAGAATGGCTTCCAGATATGATTCCGCCTCCACATATTCGTTGACAGCATGGCACTCTTCCAACCGTCCGGGGCCAAACTGCATGGTGGGGCAGCCAGCGATGTTCTTCCATAATCTTGAGTCACAGCCTGCCGGAGAACCGACCAGGCGCACCTGCCTCCCAAGGGCTTTTTCGTATCCATTCATAAAGCAGGACACAAAGCTGTCGTCGGATTCCTGTTCAAAGGCCCCGCCGGCCTGATACATGGTTATCACCGGCCTGTGCTGGCGCAGCCATAAGTCACTGTCCGCCACCCGGTTCACCGCATCTGTAAACTCCTCTACAATTTGGTCATAGCTCATCTGTCTGGGCAGATAATGGATGCATGTCTCAAAATAACAATGTCCCGGCACGGTGGACCCGGCGCTGCCGCCGTGAATCGTACCTATATTCAGATTGGGAGCAGGAAGCAGGGGATGTTTATAGGTCAGGAGCCATTTGTGTTCCAGCTCCTCCAGTTCCCGGATAACCTTAAGGGCCTTATCAATTGCGCTGACTCCCTTCCACTTTGCACCTGAATGATTGGCTTTTCCCTCAAACTCCACTTTAAAAAATACAAATCCCATATGAGCCAGTATCAATTCATCGGAAGAAGGCTCGCAGACAACCACACCATCGGCTTTTTCTCCCGACATGATGGCCGCCATAGAACCATTGCCTCCGCCTTCCTCGTCGCAGACGGAAGTGATATGTACATCTCCCGGCAGCTTTACCCCGGCATCCTTAAGCAGTTGTACTGCCATAACAGATGCCATAAGACCGCCTTTCATATCAGCCGCGCCCAGGCCGTAAAGCCTGCCGTCCTTCATGGTTGGCGTGTGCGGCGGCGTATTCCACTCATTTTCATTTCCCGCAGGCATGGTATCTATATGGCCGTTAAACATCAAACTCCTGCCGTCCTTGTCTCCTTTAAAAACAGCATACACATTATAGCGGTCATCGTAATTATGTCCAATGTTCCCTTCCTGATATTTGGCCAGGCATTGTTCAATGGCTTCCTCCGTCATGGGATCCCGGCGGATGATATCCGCTCCCATATCCCCGAACAATTTCACCATATACTCCTGCCCCTGCTTTTCCAGCCCCCCTGCTATCCCATGGCCCAAATCATGGGTATCAATAGCAATAAGGTCCATCAAACGCTGTATATATGACTGTTTATTTTCTTCCAAAACTTCTTTCAGCGGCCTCATCATTTCAACTCCTTTAACCGTAATTGCGGATTCCCTGTTCAATGATATCCCAGAACTTTTCCACATCCACTTCCACTGCCACATTGCTGTTGGGCTCCCTCTTGAAATATCCGAAGAAGTCACAATTCGTACGGCCATAACTTTGAACGCTGCGGATGTCTATTTCCGTAAACATTGCTTTCGTAGTAAGGACGGCCGGGTCTATCAGGTATGCTATGGTCAGAGGGTCGTGGAGAGGCCCTCCCTCCCATCCGAATACAGCTTTTTGGCTCTTGCCGAAAAACAGCATCAAATCCACAAACAGCATTGCCGGCGGCGTGCCGATTTTTTCCATTCGTTCAATCACGGACGGATAACACAGTACCTTTCTGGTCACATCCAGTCCCACCATGGTTATGGGCCTATTGCATGTGAACACCACATGGGCCGCATCTGCGTCCGCCAGAATATTAAACTCTGCCGCAGGTGTCACATTTCCCAACTGATAGCAGCCTCCCATAAGCACAATCTCACGAATCTTGGGAAGAATTCTCGGTTCCAGGCGGATTGCCATGGCAATATTGGTCAGAGGGCCTGTGGGTACAAGTGTAATATCGCCGTCCGATGCCATCAGCGTATCTATTATATACAGCACCGCGTGTTTATCTTCCGCTTTTTTCCGGAGAGGTGCAAATACCGGTCCGTCAAGTCCTGTCTCTCCATGTATGTCATCCGCAATAACCTGCTTATCCCGTATCATGGGCTGTCCGCATCCTGCGTACACCGGAATATCCAGCCCCAGATATTGGCATACATTCAGCGCATTGGCAGTTGTTTTCTCCAATGTCTGGTTTCCGGCAACCACCGTGATGCCCAATAAATCAATTTGCGGGCTCTTAGCTGCCAGCATTATGGCAACCGCGTCGTCATGGCCCGGATCACAGTCTAAAATAATCTTGCGCTTATCCATATCTTGACCTCCTGCTATTCAATCGTAACCAGCGAACTCTTTTTCTTCTCCTGGGCTTTTTTCTTAGATATCATGGAAACTGCCAGCACAGCAATGGTCACCACGTAGGGCATCAGCAATACAAACTGGGATGGAACACCATACGCCTGTATGCGGGCTCCCAATGAATCCGTAAATCCGAATATCAGACAGCCGACCGCTGTAAGCGCAGGATGGGCTCCTCCAAAATACATGGCAGCCACACCCATAAATCCTCTGGAATTCGTCATTCCCTCTGTAAAAAGCTGGCTGTATCCCAGGGACAGATGAGCTCCTGCCAGCCCTCCAATCAGGCCGGATATGGCTATTGCCTGGTATTTCATGGCATTTACATTAATTCCCGCTGTCTCTGCAGCCATTGGAAACTGTCCCACTGCCCTCAGCCGCAGTCCCCACACTGTCTTATAAAAAAGAAACATCATAATAAATACCAGCACGATAACAAACCATTCCGTAACACTCCAGTTGTTAAACAAGCTGTCCAGTACGGGCACACCGTCTAAAAACGGCATATGTACCTTAGGTATGCCTTTAATCTGCGGGCTGGTAAAGGAGCCGCTTACTCCAAGCACGCTATTGAGCATGAATTTGGTAAAGGCAATGGCAAACAGATTAATACCCATGCCAATGGCGCAAATCTCCGCCTTATACTTAATGTGTCCCACGGCCATAATCATGGCAATGAGAAGTCCTGCCACCATTGAAATAAGGATTCCCAGAACCCAGCTTCCAGTGAAATAACTAACGGTTACAGCCGTAAACGCGCCTGTAAGCATGATACCCTCAGTACCAATATTAAGAATATCCGCCTGCTGGGTAATGGCTGCACAAAGAGCTGCATATATGATGGGCGTAGCTGAACGGAACGTCGCATATATTAATGAAATATCAAAAATTTTATCAAATTGCATATGTCCTCCTCCTACTGCGCATCTGCTTTTGCCTTGCGTTTTTTGTTAAATTGGAACAATAATTCCATGGTAGCCACGATAATAAAGATAGCGGTAATGGTATCTACAATGGATTTCGGAACACCGGTATTCTGCTGCATGCCCAAAGCTCCGGATCGCAGCACTGCCAGGAAAAACGCGATGAACGGGGTGGTAACCACATTGTTCTTTACAATCAGGGAAGCCAGCATTCCGTTTGTTCCCAGGTTCGTGGCAAAGTTATTCAGGAAGTATCCGTATGTACCCAGCACCTCGATACAGCCTGCCAGGCCGCCAATGGCGCCGCTGAGCATCATGGTACGGATAAACACCTTCTTTGGATTGATTCCAACATACTCAGCATTGGCCGGATTGGTTCCCACGGTTCTTATCTTATAGCCCAGCGTTGTTTTGTTCAGCATCCAGATAACAGCAATGACCGCTGCAATAGCTATAAACAGCCCCGCGTTGGCATTACTTGGTTTCAAAAGTTTGGGAAGCGTCACATTCACCGGTATGGACTGGGGATTGGCAACGCCTGCGCTGATTGGTCCGCTTACTAAATAGGAAGTGATATACAGTGCCACACTGTTCATCAGAATGGTGGTACACACCTCGCTGACGCCGTAATACGCTTTTAAGAATCCCGGAATCCATGCCCATGCCGCGCCTGCTGCAACGGCAGCCGCAAAACATGCCGCCAGCAGTAAAGGCTTTGGAAGCCATGTGCAGTAGATTCCCACATAAGCAGCTGCCATACCGCCCAAGAACACCTCGCCCTCAACGCCCACATTGAAGGCTCCCGCCTTAGCCGCCACCGCAAACGCAATGGACGTCAAAAGCAGCGGGGTAAAGTTGGCCAGGGTTGTACCAATCTTCAGCTTCCCCACAAAAGCGCCCTTAAACAACGCCGCATATGCTTCCAGTGGATTTTCATGAATCAGCAGTATAAAAACAGCTCCTATGCCCAATGCCAGAAGAGCCAGCAGCAAAATCCTCCTCAGGCTTTTCATCACTGATTCTACTTTTGGATTCATTGTCTGCCTCCTTCCTGCTCCTGGATACCGCAGCCTTCCATATCATGACCGCCCATCATCAGAAGCCCCAGCTTTTCTTCATCTGCTTCCTCCGCCATCATGCGCCCTGTAATCCTGCCCTCATACATAACCACAATACGGTCCGACAGAGACATGATTTCCTCCAGGTCCGCAGATACCAGAAGCACTCCCAGGCCCTTTTTCTTGACATCCTGCAAAATAGTGCGGATTGATTCAATGGCGCCTATATCAACACCTCTTGTAGGCTGGGATGCCACCAGAAGTTTTCCTCCTATGGAAACCTCTCTGGCCACCACTACCTTCTGGGCATTTCCGCCCGAAAGCGAGGATGTGGGAATCTCAGTATCCCTGGGACGTATATCGAATTTTTCGGCCATCTCTTTCGCAAATGGGTAGGAAGCAGAATTATTTACCATGATTCCCCTGGCAAAGGGCGCTTTGTCCTCCTGAACCGCCACCAGATTCTCCCGTATTGTCATGGTACGGTTCAATCCTCTGGTATTTCGGTCTTCAGGAATATGGGCAAGTCCGGCTTCCCTGGATTTCCTCGGAGAAAAATTAGTGATTTCTGTTCCCCCCAGAATAACACATCCCTTCTCCACCTTTCTCAATCCGGTTATCGCCTCTATAAACTCGCTCTGGCCATTGCCATCAATACCGGCAATTCCCACGATTTCTCCTGCCCTGACTTCCATTGAGACACCGCGTATCTTGGATATCTCTTTTTCGCCCGATGTCCACAAATCTCTGACTTCCAGGACCACATCACCGATATCAGCCTTCTCCTTTTTTATATCCAGGAACACTTCTCTTCCTATCATCATCCTGGCCAAATCTGAAGGGGAAGTATCCCTTTTATCTACGGTACCGATAAAACATCCCTGCCTCATTACTGTAATACGGTCAGATATCTCCATTACCTCATTGAGTTTATGTGAGATGAAAACAATGGACCTGCCGTCCTTTCTCAAATTCTCCAGAATCTCAAAAAGCCTGCGGGTTTCCTGAGGCGTCAGCACAGCTGTCGGTTCATCCAGTATGATTACATCTGCTCCCCTGGTCAATATTTTAATGATTTCCACTCTCTGGGCTTCTCCCACGGAAATCTGATTTATTTTCTTGCTCATTTGTATATCCATGCCGTACTGGTCTATATAGTGCTGCACTGTATTTTTTGCTTTATCAAAATCTATGGTGCATCCCTTCCTGGGCTCAAATCCCAGAATAATATTCTCCAGTACCGTAAGCTCGTTGACCAGCATGAATTCCTGGTGCACCATTCCTATTCCCTTTTCTATGGCAATCCTGGGGGTGATGTGGCTCATATTCTCACCTTTAATTTTTATATCTCCCCCGTCAAAATCATATAGTCCGTACAGCAGTTTCATCATGGTGGATTTTCCCGTTCCATTTTCACCAATCAGGGAGTGTATTTCACCCTTCCTCAAGTTGAACTGCCCATCCTTTACCGCCTGTACGGAGCCAAATGATTTCCTGATATTATTCATTTCCACTACATATCCGTTCATTCCGGTCACCTTTTTCCCTGAATCTTTGCCTCTAAAGATTTCATAAAACCCGGGGCAGGAAGGCATATTCATGCCCTGCCGCCCCTGAAGTATTTCCGCGCTTTATACAGCCTTACTGAGCGTCCTTGCCGAATCCCTCGTAGTTATTTACCACAATCTCGCCAGAGATGATCTTATCTTTCAGTTCCTGCACCTTGTCCTGGATATCTGCAGGGAACTTATCACTTAAATGCTCCTTAATGACTGCGAAATCAGTTAAGTCCACACCATCGTTGGAAATTTCCAGATAGCTGGTGGTGTCTCCTTTGAAGTTACCCTCCACTACAGACTCAATCACGCTGTAGCAGGCTGTGTCAACTCGTTTAACCATAGATGTCACTACATGTCCCGGCTGGTCGTTATCCTGATTCAAATCAACGCCAATGGCATATTTTCCAGCTTCCTTGGCTGCCTCCAGAATACCTGTACCTGTACCGGAAGCCACATTCATGACAATGTCAGCGCCCTGTTCATACTGAGCCAATGTCAGTTCCTTGCCCTTAAGTGGATCAATCCATGTTCCTGCATAAGACTGAAGAATGGTGATGTCGGGATTTATATATTTTGCTCCCTGCTCAAATCCAACATAGAAATCGTGAAGCACCGGAATATCCTGGCCTCCGACCCAGCCTATAATGGCATCGTCATTTACACCTTCAATCTCGGAGTGGGTTGTGAACATAGCTGCCACTGCGCCGGCTAAAAAGGAACCCTGATTCTGGGCAAAGCTGATGGAAACCACGTTTGGCCCTTTTACAGTTGTATCGATGATAGCAAATTTAACGTCCGGATAGCTGTCTTTATATTTCTCAAGATATTCCTGGAAATTAGAGTTAGAGCAGATGACCAAATCATATCCGCCCTCGCAGCATGCCAGAAGGTTGGCCTCCCACTCGTCTGCGGTGGTGCCTTCCAGATTCTTTACCTCCACCCCGAAATCCTTGGCTGCCTGCTGTGCGCCGGCATTACAGGAATCATTGTAGGATTTGTCACCCAGATTACCAGAGTAAACAACCGCTACCTTTATCGGACTTTTGCCCTCAGAATCTGCCGCCTCGCCGGAGCCTTCCGCCGCAGTCTGACTGCTGCCTCCATTGCTCTCTGCCTTAGCTCCTGTGCCGCTGGAGCCACACCCAACCAGACTTAATCCTAACACTGCCGCCATTGTCATTGCCAAAAAACGTTTCTTCATAAAACTGCTCCTTCCTTCACCTGAAATGTAATTGTTTCCTTTTACCAGGAAAAAGCTTTTAGTAAAGCGTTTTTCCAAATTTATTTCGTGATTTAATCTTATTACTATTTTTTAAATTTGTCAATAGATAAATGTTGCACTATATTTTATTTCATTATTTATGCATCTTTTACAATTTTTTCACGCATCCAGCCCTTCTATGTTAATCAAAAAATTTATTACCAGTAAAAGGCTTTATCTCACTCAATACACTGAATTTGCGGCAAATACCAAAGTTTTTCGCATCTGCCACAGAGGGTCCGTTCCGGCCGCCAAATAAAAAAATGGCAGGAGATGCGGCGTTTCTCACACCGTCATATCTCCTGCCATACCTGATCTATATTTTCTTCCCATCACCATACAAATACCTGTACTGTCCCGGCGTCATATTCTCTGAGCTCTTGAACCTCCTTGTAAAGTTGGACAGATTGGCATATCCTGCCTCCTGGACAATCTGGGCCATCTGCTTATCTGTATGAATCAGACAATCCTTGGCCAGCACAATACGAAACACCCACGCCAATATTGTCCGCACAGCCCGGACAGTAAACGGAGTTCTCACGCCTATCTTTCAGAAGGAATACTCCCTTACCGGCAGGACAGCCCTGCATGAAAAGCTGGCCACGGCCGGCGGGGCAGTTCTTATGAGCGCCTGCCTGGCCGTAGACGGAACCGTACTGGATCCAAAGGACGGCATATGCCACGCCACACCCGAGGGCGCTATCCGCAATATGGGACGAATCAGCAATCCCGGCATGGCGCAGACAGACCGCACCATTTTGGAAATCATGACGGAGAAAGATTAACACGCTCTAATCCACCAGCTTATCCAGTTCCTTCACATGCTCTGTCTCATTGGAGGTCTTATGCTTTGCCTTGGATGCGTACAGGTTCACGGAGGCCTGGGACTTCTTAATAGGCTGCATGGTGCCTGCTCCGGCCACGCATCCGCCCGGACACGCCATTCCCTCCAAAAGGTAGCCATTGTATTTCCCGGCCTTTGCCATGGTCAGCAGTTTTCTGCATTCCTTAAGGCCCTCTGCATTGGCTACCTTAATCTCCTTATCCGGATAACGCTGGTGAATCACATCCACCACGGACTTGGCCACCCCGCCTGCCACCGCAAAGTTACGGCCGTCCGTGGAAGCGTCATTGACGCCTTCCGGATCTTCTTCTATCTTCTCCACATCCACATGACGGGCGTCAAAGATGCCGTCCATTTCCTCAAAAGTAAGAACGAAATCCACATCACTTCGTATGTCTGTACGCATAGCCTCCAGCTTCTTGGCTGCACAGGGACCGATAAATACAACCTTTGCATTGGAATGGTGCCGCTTAATCAGCCTTGCCGTCAGGGTCATGGGGGTCAATGCCATGGAAATACAGTCCGCATGCTCCGGAAACAGCTTCTTAGCCATCATGGACCAGGCCGGGCAGCAGGATGTGGCCATAAAAGGAAGCTTTTCCGGCACTTCCCGGATGAAGTCAATCGCCTCCTGGGTAGCGCACAGGTCAGCTCCCACCGCTACCTCAAATACATCCGCAAACCCCAGCGCCTTCATGGCTGCACGCAGCTTGCCGGGTGTAACCTTGGGACCGAACTGTCCCACAAAAGCCGGGGCAACCGCCGCATAAACTCTTTCCCCTGACTGGATGGCGCGTATGACCTGGAATATCTGCGACTTATCCGCTATGGCTCCAAAAGGACAATTCACCAGGCACATTCCGCAGGACACGCACTTGTCGTAATCAATATCCGCCTTTCCATTCTCATCCGTGGAAATAGCGTCCATGCCGCAGGCGGCGGCGCATGGTCTTTCCTGAATAATGATGGCCTTATAAGAACAAACATCCGCGCATCTTCCGCATTTGATGCATTTATCGTCATTGATATGGGAGCGTCCATTGGTCCTGTCCAGCTTGATGGCATCCTTAGGACACACCTCCTCACATGGATGGGCCAGGCAGCCCTGACAGCCGTCTGTCACAAATACCCTCTTTTCATGACAGGCATTACAGGCAAATTTAATCACATTAATCAGAGGAGGCGTGTAATAGGTCTCCGGTCTGTCCGCCGCTTCTATGTTATCCGAAACCGGCGCATGTTCCGCCGCGCTGCGGTACGGAAGCCCCATGGCCAATCTGAGCCGTTCCCCGACAATAGCCCTCTCCAAAAAAACGTCATTGCGGAAATTACCCACTTCTCCCGGTATAATTTTATACGGAAGCTCTTCAATACGTTTATCCACCGGCCATTCCGTATGATAGGCCATCCTTGCCACTTCCCTGAATATCCTGTGTCTGATTTCCTGTATACGCGTCTCCACTCCTCGCATATTCCTGCCTCCTTGTTATGAGCACTTAGAGACCGTCTTTTGGTCTCTTACGTGCGATACATGCCGCTTTTAACAGTACCGATTATATACCAGCCCATGAAAAGTGCAAATGCCTAAATGCGTTTTTCCCCCTTTGTTCTTAAAATAAAGCACGGATTGCAAATAATCGAGTAGGAGGAAGGCGATTATTTCGCCTTCCGACCTCTCACACCACCGTAC
>OWIL01000199.1_pt1 | contig 42979 bp, 39 predicted proteins | sample 1732871 | NCBI WGS metagenome assembly OWIL01 (sample SAMN05065763, study PRJEB22554) | human gut metagenome | biome: ENVO:2100002; feature: ENVO:00000062; material: ENVO:00002003 | host: Homo sapiens | place: USA
TATATTTTGTTGGCAAACTAATTATACACCAAAGTGTCCTGTACGATATTTTTTTCTTAAAAAGTTGTAAAGTCGTATACTGTTAACTATATTAACTATTAATCATCCTAACTATAAACACATCACACAAAATAAATCAATAATTAATTTAAAATTCGTACATATTACATAATACATTGGTGCATATCTATGCATTATGCTGAAAAAAGAGTATCATTTTCCGAAGAAACCTCCTTGCAGGCATTGTATGGAAAAAATAGCACGGCAAAAAATACAAAGAAGAATCTCCGCCTTATCTTGCAACATCTCTAATAATCCGATATAATAATTTTGGGGTTCGCGCATGTCGCGTGAGAATGAAAATCAATATAATGGGGAATACATATTGTACGGGCATTTCCCCTAAGAACAAGGAGGATTTAAAATGAACGTAATCAGCACAGAAAAGGCACCAGGCGCAATCGGACCATACTCCCAGGGATTTGAGGTTAATGGAGTTATCTACACATCCGGTCAGATACCGGTAAATCCGGCAGACGGCAGCGTTGCAGAGGACATCGCAGGACAGGCTGAACAGAGCTGCAAGAACGTAGGCGCCATCCTGGAAGCAGCAGGCAGCGGCTTTGACAAGGTATTTAAGACCACCTGCTTCCTGGCAGATATGGGCGATTTTGCAACATTTAACGAAGTATATGCTAAGTATTTCACTTCCAAACCAGCCAGAAGCTGTGTGGCAGTTAAGACCCTTCCAAAGGGCGTTCTGTGTGAAATCGAGGCAATTGCTGTTAAATAAGGATTGACCTGACATACGCATCAAAAGCCGCAAATCTCTGCATTTTGCCGGGAAGAGCGGTTTTTTTGACCCCGTCGGCGCTCCGTAAGAGAAGGAAGAGTGGAATGGATAAAATAGCGATTCTGAAAAAAGCGGTTAAGATACTTCTGGTATTGGGACTGGCAGGATGTCTGGTTCTGTTCCTCATAAACCTGTACATGATCCGGCGAGAAAAACCCAATATCATCAGCGCGGATGATGCGGCAGCCCTTGGAGATGTGGACTGTATCATGGTACTGGGCTGCAGTGTCAGGCCCGACGGCACGCCATCCGGCATGCTTCGGGACAGGCTGGACAAGGGAATAGAGCTGTATGAGGGCGGTGTGTCGGACCGCCTTCTCATGAGCGGAGACCATGGTCGTGCGAACTATGACGAGGTAAACCGGATGAAGCAGTATGCCATTGATGAGGGCATTCCTTCCGGGGATATTTTCATGGATCACGCAGGATTCTCCACCTATGAGAGCATGTACCGGGCCAGGGACATTTTCCAGGTAAAGAAGATTATCATTGTTACCCAGCGCTATCATATGTACCGGGCTCTTTATGTGGCGCAGGCCATGGGGATGGAGGCATACGGCGTGGAGTCAGATCCCAGGCAGTACGGCGGCCAGAAAATGAGGGACCTGAGAGAACTGCTGGCCAGACCCAAGGATTTGATTTATACCATTGTAATGCCTAAGCCCACCTATCTGGGAGATGCCATACCAGTCAGCGGAGACGGCAACGTTACCAATGATAAGGAAGAAAACCGGGATAGGAACGAGTCCGGTCAGAAGTAAGATATATCCAGAGGACATAAAATACCCCTGAAAACAGCTTATGGGTATGAATCAGCTGTTTTCAGGGGTATTTTGTAACAGTTCACGTAACAGAACAATAAGGAGGCTACAGTTTTACGAAATAGCTGGCATCCTTGCCGCAGACCGGACAGATAAAGTCAGGAGGCAATGTCTCAGACTCCAAAATATATCCGCATACGGAGCAGCGCCATCCGGTAACCTTGTCAGTGTCCGCCTGATAGGAAGGAGCCTTTGGCGGAGTAGTTCCGTTTTTCTTCAGATGGTAATTGGAATAGGTAAGCGCCGGTGTCTGGGAATCCAGGACTTCTGCCTCCACTGCCTCGCCCACAATAATCATATGGGTTCCCACGTCCATGGAGGATACAACACGGCAGGTGAACCGGGCACAGACGCCTTCTGTGGGATATGGATTATAGAGACTGTCCCGTCCATGTGGAATGCCGTCGTATTTCTCCACATCCTTGCCGCACTGGAAACCAAAACGTCTAATCAGATCCATTTCCACATCGTCGGAAAGTACCACCGCGGAGAAAGTGCCGGATGTCTCAATCAGCTTAAATGTATAGTTTTCCTTGTTAAGAGCAATGGATAACCTGGCGGGAGATGATGTAACCTGGGTCAGAGTGTTGATGACACAGCCGCTTTCCCTGCCGTCTGCGCTGGTGGAAATAATGTAAACGCCGTAACTTAATTTGAAAAATGCTTTTGAGTCCATAAAATGTACCCCTCCTGTGTCTCTTTTGCCTTTTCGGCTATAGTTTGATTTTACCACGTATAATTGATAATATGTAAGATAGTTGTATTGTATCATATAAATTCCATAAAATCAATAATAATTACTATTATTATAAAATTATTATTTGCAGGCGGTTTCTTATTTGAGGTTATTCTGATACAATGGTTGTAAAAGAGATTCTGGGAAAGAGCCTTTGGGAAGGCGCCAGGAAAAGCATATATAGAAGCATGGATGAAAGGACAGGCAGTGAATGGGTTTGCTTGAAAATAAAAAGCTTGAGAATAACAATATTGTCATTATGAATTTTACGGGAGCATATGAAAAACAGGAATTTTACGGGGATTTGGGCGCTGTGTGGCTGGACCTTAGAGATATACAGGGCACTAATTGTTACTGTGACGAGGAGGCGGAGGCAGCCATTAAGGAGAGAATCCGCCCAATGGGGCCCTCCGGAATTCATTTCCTGGATTCAGGAAATTACCATTATGTGAGTAAAATATGGCTGGATAAGGTAGAGGGAGAATTTGAACTGCTGGTGTTCGATCACCATACAGATATGCAGATGCCTATATTTGGGAATATCCTGTCCTGCGGCGGTTGGATTCAGGTTGCTTTGGATACAAATACGGGGCTGAAGCGGGTCTATCTGGCAGGGCCGCCCTGTATGGAAGCGGAAGCTGACGGGAATCGGGTAGTTGGAATCAATGAAGAGGAACTGAAGGTGCCGGGGTGTATCAGCCGCCATATGGAGGACTCCGGGCTGCCTCTCTATATATCACTGGATAAGGATATTCTGAACCGATCCTGCGCAGTCACTAATTGGGACCAGGGAGAGACGCAGCTGGAGGATGTGCTGGCCTGCATAAAAGAGGCGGCGTCCTGCCGCGGTATAATAGGAGTGGATGTATGCGGGGAGGACCCGGAACAGGAGGGAATCAGGGCCAGCCAAATCAATCAGAATACTAACAGGGAGATTATCTGTAAATTAATGGAAGTTTGTGGTATACTGTGTCCATGATGAGGGGCAGCAGGATGGATTGATGCGAAAGCAGTGAGAAAGAAACGAGGTAAGTGCACATGAAACCGGTGATTGGAATTATACCATTATTTGACGAGGAAAAGGACAGTATCTGGATGGTACCCGGATATATGGACGGAATCCGCCGGGCAGGCGCAGTTCCCATGATATTGCCGCTTGTCTGTGACCAGGCGGATTTACGCCAGATAAACAGCATGTGCAGCGGGTATCTGTTTACAGGCGGACATGATGTGGACCCATCTCTATACGGTGAGGAGAAGAGCGGCCTGTGCGGTCCTGCCTGTATGGAGAGGGACCGGCTGGAACAAAACGTGTTCCGCATGGCGTGGGAGGACCACAAGGCGGTACTTGGAATCTGCCGGGGTCTGCAATTGATTAATGTTCTTATGGGAGGCACTCTGTTTCAGGATCTGCCCTCCGAATTTCAGGGTACGTGCAGCATAGAGCATCATATGAAGCCGCCGTACAGCCGTGTCTGCCATCAGGTGGAACTGGTGCAAGACGGACCGTTATGCAAACTCCTGGGAAGGAACAGCATGGGAGTGAACAGTTATCACCACCAGGGAATCAAAAAGTTGGCTCCGGGGCTTAAGGCCACGGCCGTGGCAGAGGACGGACTGGTGGAAGGGATATACGCGCCTGACAGGGAGTACATACAGGCTGTGCAGTGGCATCCGGAGTTCATGTCTCCGGGTGACGCTGATGCGGGAAAGATATTTCGATCATTCATAGAAGGAAGTAAGGGAAATGCATAGAGATTTGACTACAGGTTCCATTACAGGAACCATGCTGCGGTTCGCACTTCCCATGATAACAGGAAATCTTTTGCAGCAGTTTTATAATATAGCGGATACGCTGATTGTGGGCCGGTATCTGGGGGTACAGGCACTGGCGGCTGTTGGGGCCGCCTATGCGCTGATGTCATTTCTTACCTCCATTCTTCTGGGGCTGTGCATGGGAAGCGGGGCTGTGTTTTCCCTGCGCTATGGTGAAAAGAATGAGAGAATGCTTAAATCCAGCATGTTCGTGTCGTTTGTACTTGTAGCGGCAGTGGCTCTGGTTCTGAATACTGCGGTTTTCCTGTTTATTGACCCAATTATGTACCTGTTGTGTGTACCCGTGGAAATCTATGGCTTTATGCGAGAATATCTGTGGGTCATATTTTTTGGCATCAGCGCTGTGTTTTTGTACAACTATTTTGCCTGTCTGCTGAGAGCCGTAGGGAACTCTTTTATACCGCTGGTGTTTCTTGGCATTTCAGCCCTGCTGAATGTGGGATTGGATTTGGTATTTGTCCTTGTCTTTAAATGGGGTGTTGCCGGTGCCGGTGCAGCCACTGTTGTTTCCCAGTTTGTGTCAGGCATTGGAATCTGTCTGTATACATATTTAAAGATGCCTGAATTCAGGATAAACAGAAGCTATATGAAAATGGACCGGAAGGTTCTGGCGGAAATATCCGGTTTTTCGTTTTTGACCTGCGTTCAGCAGTCTGTGATGAATTTCGGTATATTGATGGTCCAGGGACTGGTCAACAGCTTTGGCGCTGTGGTTATGGCGGCATTTGCAGCAGCAGTGAAAATAGATTCCTTTGCCTATATGCCGGTGCAGGATTTCGGAAACGCGTTTTCCACTTTCATAGCCCAGAATTATGGGGCGGGCAGGCATGACCGGGTGGAAAAAGGAATCAAAAGCGCTGTTACAGCTTCCGTCCTGTTTTGCCTGGTGATATCGTTTATTGTATGTGTGTTCGCAAGGGAGCTGATGCTTGTTTTTGTACAGCCCCAGGAGGCTGAGATATTGGCGGTGGGAGTGCAGTATCTTCGGATTGAGGGGACATTTTACTGCGGTATTGGATGTCTGTTCCTGCTGTACGGCCTGTACCGCGCTGTGAGAAAACCGGAGATGTCCGTGGTGCTGACGGTCATTTCATTGGGAACCAGGGTGGTTCTCGCTTATATCCTGTCAGCGATTCCGGGCATTGGTGTTGTGGGAATATGGGTATCAGTGCCTATTGGCTGGTTTTTGGCGGATTGTACCGGGTTTGCGTATTATTGGATGAAGCGCAGGGCCATATTGGGGCAGGGTGGAAATTGAGGTGAATGATGGGAAGTGGAACTAAGTTTATGGGAGGGACGATAAAGGAACGATAAAGGGACGATAAAAACTTCTTGACTTGAAGTTAGCTCCAGATGATAGAATGATGAGAGATAACAAAACGAGAGGAGATTTACATATGAGTAAAAATGTATTAGTTATATCAGCAAGCCCAAGGAAAGGCGGTAATTCCGATACACTCTGCGATGAGTTTATCCGCGGCGCACAGGAATCTGGAAATCATGCGGAAAAGATTTTTCTGGCCAGTAAGAATATCGAATATTGCATAGGATGCGGCGTCTGTAATACCACTCATAAGTGTGTTCAAAGGGATGATATGGCGGAGATACTGGATAAAATGGTGGAGGCGGATGTCATTGTATTGGCCACGCCAGTGTACTTTTATACCATGGATGCACAGATGAAAACATTGATTGACCGCACGGTTCCCAGGTATACAGAAATTCAGAATAAGGATTTTTATTTTATAGTAGCCGCCGCGGATACGGAACGGAAGATGATGGAGCGCACCATTGAAGGATTCCGGGGATTTACGCAGGATTGTCTGACTGGAGCCAGGGAGAAGGGAATTATATATGGAACTGGTGCCTGGCAGGCAGGAGAAATCAAGGGGACACCTGCTGTGAAGCAGGCATATGAAATGGGAAGAAATGTATAGTTGAAAAATAAAATGCATGATGGACCGGAGGGTGTGTCATGCATTTTTTGTGTCTTCCAATTATGATTTCATGGGATATATGCAAATTTCATGGGATATATGCAAGATGAGTTTGAGGTGAACGCGGTGGATGTCCCTTTGGGAGACTTTTCATTTTCCGGGGAATAAAATATTTATGTGGTATAGATATATGTGACTCATAGTCCGTTGATAAATAAGTCACATTTCGTTACTCTTACCTGTAAGAGAGGCGAGGGAGATGGAGTTTTCTGGCGATATAAAAATAAAAGTTGGCAACAGGATACGCCAATTAAGAAAAGAACTATTATTAAGTCAAGAGTCTTTGGCGTTTAAGGCAGGCCTGGACCGCACCTATATTGCATCTGTAGAAAATGGAAAGATAGGTTTATCGACGCAGATATTTGCAGCCATGTTGTTGGGAGCGGTTTTGGGAATCGTTATCGGGGAACCAATGACCAAAGTCGGGTTTATCGGAACTATCTGGCTGAATTGTATTAAAATGATTGTGGTGCCAATGGTACTTGTCACCATTGTGACGGGTGTTGTTTCTCAGAAGGATATGAAGACGCTGGGAAGAATCAGCTTCCGTATTATGGCATATTATATTGTCACCACACTGGTTGCCTGCGCCATCGGCATCCTGGTTACATCCATTGTAAAGCCCGGCGCCATAGCCAATTTTACAGGACTGGCATCTAAGGAGGTAACTGGCAGCGCGGACATCACGGTAGCTGATTTCTTTACAGGAATGTTTTCTTCCAACATTACTCAGACCTTTGCGGACGGCAATATCCTTCAGACCGTAGTCATCGCAATTCTGCTGGGCGTGGCGATTTTAAGGATGAAGAATCCGGAGCACAAGGAGAAGGCAATCAAGGGCATGAACGTGCTCAATGATATGGTATTTTCGCTGATTAACATGATTATGCTGGTATCTCCAATCGGCGTATTCTTCCTGATGGGAGATTCCTTCGGAAAGTACGGAGCCGGCATCTTTACCAGCATGGCAACCCTTGTAGGCACCTATTATCTGGCCTGCCTGGTGCATGTGGTACTGGTTTACTGTACGGTCATCTGGGTGACGGCAGGAATCAATCCGCTCAAGTTTTTGAAGGACAGTGCCGAGCTGTGGGTATACACCATCTCCACCTGCTCCAGTGTGGCACTGTACGGCTGTGTTATCCTGTTTATCAGCCAGACCATCGGCGTTCCTGTCACCCTGGGAACCATGGTGAAAATCATCCTGATGTCGGCCATTCTTTCCACTGGCGGCGGCGGTATCCCCGGAAGCGGTATCGTAAAGCTTCTGGTCATGGTAACTGCATTTGGCCTGCCTACAGAGATTGTGGGAATCATAGCTGCGTTCTACCGCCTGTTTGACATGGGAACCACCACCAACAACTGCCTGGGAGATCTTGCGGGTACGGTGTTTGTGTCCAAGCTGGAGGATAAGGCGGCTGCTAGGGCAAAGTCGGCATAGGCAGTTTGATGAATTGTCTGATTGTTTGCGCTGTCTGCCGAGATTAATCATATATATAATTAAAAGGTCCCGGATTCTGCATGAATCAGAGCCCGGGATTTTTCTGTAAAGTCTGAATCCGCATATCAGTTATGAAAATGTTCTTCGGTTCCGTTTTCAGTCCGGACTATGATTTTCCCGCATATATCGTCAAATAGCCCTGTTTCCAATATGCCGGTCATGGCCTTGAGACGGACGGCTGCCATGGGGTAATCCATGTCAGCGCCTCCTGTCATGTCCGGGACGCGGCTGCCACATGAACGTGCAGGCCGCCTTGCGGCTGGCCTGCAGCCGTCACGGCCGCCTACAGCCAGCTATGCCCGTACTGTTCCAGCATACGGTCCGCTTCAGCCGGTCCATGGGTTCCGGGCTTATAAGGATACACCGGAAGCTGCTTTCCCGCATGGAGTTTCTTCAGATGGCTGATGTAATTCCAGCTCAGCTCTATCTGGTCCCATTGTGAGAACCAGGAGCGCTCCCCCGCCATACAGGCAGTGATAAGACGTTCATAGGCCTCCGGGGTGTTGAGCTGATGAATGAGACTGCAGTTCTGGCAGAAATCCATCTTGGCCGGAATGATATCCTCAGAATCACCGGGACGTTTAATATTAAACTGCAGATAAACGCCTTCCGTCGGCTGAATCTTAATGATTAGTATGTTGGGCTCCACGTCCGGATAAGGCCGGCGGAAAATGACAGCCAGTTCAATCTCGCGTTTCCCTGTCTTTTTTCCGGTCCGGATGTAAAAGGGGGTTCCTTTCCAGCGTTCATTGTCAATGAAAAGGCGCAGGGCTCCATAGGTTTCTGTCTGTGAATCCGGTTTTACAAGAGGTTCGCCGCGGTAGCCCTCGTATTGTCCCAGGACCAGAGTGCTTTCTATGGACGTTTCATCCGCCGGCCGCAAACAGCGGAAGACATCCAGCTGGGCATCGTGCAGCCCTCTGGGACTAAATTCCTCCGGCCGCTCCATGGCCATGATGGACAGAATCTGGAACAGATGGTTCTGTACCATATCTTTCAGGGCGCCGCTGGCATCATAGTAACCGCCGCGGGTTTCCACGCCCATGTCCTCCAGGGCGGAAATCTGCACAGATTCAATATAGCGGGAATTCCACACGTCTGTAAAAATAGGATTGGAAAACCGGATTGCCTGGATATTGCGGACCATTTCCTTTCCGAGGTAGTGATCGATGCGGTAAATATGCTCCGGGCCAAAGAATGCCTCCAGCTCTGTGTTAAGGGCTGTGGCCGCGGCCAGATTCTCTCCAAAGGGCTTTTCCAGTATCACTTTGCCGGAGGAGGAACCATGGACCAGTTTAAGTCCCTCTGTGATGGCGCTGAAAAAACGGGGAGCCACAGCAAAGTAAAAGATGTGGGAGCTGATATCATTTTCCCTGTAATAATGATTCAGCCCATGATATGCTTCCAAACGGGAAAAATCCATCCGGTAATAATCTATTTTTTCTGAGAAACGGTCAAATGCTTTTTCCTCAAAGGAGAGCCGGGTGAATTTCTCCACCCAGTCCCTGGAAATCCGACGGTAATGGCTGCTGTCGTAGTCGCGGCGGCCAATGATGGTGATGCGGCTGTCTTGGGGAAGCTTTCCGGTGATATCCATGGTGTAAAGAGCGGGAAGAAGCTTGCGGAAGGTGAGATCCCCGGTGCCTCCGAAGATGGTAAGGTTAGTGCTGATTATCATTTGCCCACCTCCATTCATGGTGGAATACGCCTTCGCGGTCTGTTCTCTCATAGGTGTGGGCTCCAAAGCAGTCGCGCTGGGCCTGGATTAAATTGGCGCCTGCTGCCTTTGCCCGGAATTCGTCCAGGTAGGACACAGCGTTGCAGAGGGCGGGAATGGGAAGGCCGTTCATGACGCCTGTGGATACAGCCTGGCGCAGGCTGTCCTGATGCTCATTGATGCGGGACAGGAAGAAACGGTCGAATATGAGGCTTTCCGGCTTTGGCTCAGCTTCAAATGCGTGGGTGATGTCATTTAAGAAAACAGCCTGTATGATGCATCCCGCGCGGAATATGGAAGCAATTTTCCCCAGGTCCAGATTCCAGCCGTACAGCCTGGATGCATCCTGCATCAGGGAGAAACCCTGGGCATAAGCGATGATCTTCCCTGTATACAGGGCTTCGCGGACCATGGCCGCAAATGCCTCTTTATCAGGGGAGAGGCTGACAGCCGGGGAATGGATAAGCTCCCATGCCTTTTCTCTTTCATCCAGATGGTTGGACATGATGCGGGCCGTGCAGGCAGAGGTAATCATGGAGATATCCACGCCTTGCTTCAGGGCTTCTATGCTGGCCCACCTTCCGGTTCCTTTCTGTTTGGCGCTGTCTTTGATGCGGTCAATGAGCTCTCCGTCCGCCAGGTCGTCGGCCTCCCGGAAGATACCGGCAGTAATGCCAATCAGGTAGCTGTGAAGCTCCCCGTCGTTCCAGAATTTAAAGATATGAGCCAGATCCTGATTGGTGAACCCGCCCACATATTTTAACAGCAGATAGGATTCTGCAATCAGCTGCATATCCGCGTACTCAATCCCGTTATGGACCATTTTTACATAATGTCCTGCCCCGTCCGGGCCAATGTAGGAGCAGCAGGGCTCGTCCATGGCCCTGGCGGCAATGGCTTCCAGTATGGGGCGCACTGATTCGTAAGCACCGGCATTGCCTCCGGGCATGATGGAGGGACCGAACCGTGCGCCTTCCTCCCCTCCGGAGATGCCTACCCCCAGGTAGTGGATTCCCTTCTCTGCCAGCAGGGCTGCCCGCCTTCTGGTATCCTCAAAAAATGAATTCCCTCCGTCCAGTATCATGTCCCCCTCTTCCAGAAGGGGAACCAGCTGTTCTATGACGGCGTCCACCGGTTTGCCGGCCTGGATCATCAGCATTACCTTACGGGGACGTGAGAGGGCGTCTGTCAGTCTGTTCAGGTCATAAAAGGGAGTCAGGTTCTCATGAGGATGGTCTCTCATGACCTGCTGTGTGACAGCGGCGCTGCGGTTATAACCGCCCACCTTAAATCCGTGGTCAGCCATATTCAGGGCAAGGCTTCTGCCCATAACGGAAAGTCCTACGATTCCAATATCAAGTTTTGTCATTCTGTTACCTCCTATCAGGTGAAATCCGGGTTAGATAGTATGTTGGGAAAGAACAATGGAAACAGCTTCCGGCGCAGGTACGCGGGAACATATGTCCATGAGCCGACCTGTTTCCTGGTTAATCTGAAAGCTTACAAGGCCGCCCCGTGTGCGGTTGGCAACCAATAGATACCGGCCGTCCGGCGTAAGAACCATGTCGCGGGGATGGATGCCGCCGCATCCTGTTTGCTGGATTTGCGCAAGACAGCCATGGTCAATCTTAAAAACCGTTATGACCTCGGCAAATCGGGTGGACACATACAAAAAGCGTTCGTCCGGCGATAAACGTATGGCAGCTGATGCAGGCGGTTCCTCATATACTGCGTCCGAAGGCAGGATGGAACAGATATGCAGGAGCCTCATGGAAAAGTCAGGAAGGGATATACTGTTATGGCTGCTGTCCGTCCCTGCGGCAGCATCTTCTGTCAGACTGTAGACAAAGACCTGATTGCTCAGCTCACTGACAAGGAACAACTGCTTATGGTCCCTGTCAAAAATTCCGTGGCGGGGACCGGTTCCCGTGTCAAAGGCCAGCTCAGATACAAGGGAAAAATCCTTCTGACAGTCAAACACCATCACTTTATCCAGCAGCAGGCAGGGAACCATCATATAGTGGCTGTGAAATAAAATCTGATGGCATCCGGCCTTGGGCGCAATGAGGATTCTTTTGGCCAGTTCAAGGTACGGGCGGGCGGGCCGCTTTTCATGTCCATGAGAACCTGCCTCATATTTTATCCCGTATATCAGTATGGTACCTTCATGGTAGTTAGCCGTGTATATATAACGGTCATCCCGGACCACGTAGCAGGCCGGCGAGGACTCCTCAAAGACTTCCGCTGCCGGTGAGGCAGAGGCATTATCTTTATTATGGGCCGTATCTAAAAGACATATCCCGGACCGGCCCTCTCTTTTTAATGGGGAAGCCAGCAGAGAATCCTTCAGGGAAAGAAACTTACAATCAGGGGCTTCATAATATAATTCGGGATAAGACATTGCACCGTTTCTTAAATCAATGGTAAAACGGTAAATGCCCAGGCTTTCAGGCGAGGCATAGGTACCGAGAAATCCGGTGAGGCTGTTGTTCATGGCAATTCCTTTCTGAGCAAACTGTAATCAAATAAACATCAGTTGCTATCTGTAATTATAAAAGTTACAGTACTATATGTCAAGTGATATTTGGTACTATTTTACGGGATAATTTTTTGAATGCCTTTTTGGATGTTTTTAGAATGCGCCATATTTATGGATTGATGCAATATAGAGGGTTTGGAATGAATGGAACTAGAAATATAAATGTTGGAAAATCGGACGTCAGGTGAGAGGACAATATGTTTTATGAATTCAGCGGTCTGCGCAGCAAACCGGATATAAGGTATTACTTTGCAGGATAGAATCCGCTGGGAGCCTCGGACAGATTAATCATGATATTCTTCATCTGTGTGTAGTGCTCCAGAATAACCTTATGGGTCTCACGGCCAATACCGGACTCCTTGTAGCCGCCGAAGGGTGAGCCCTCCGGAATCTGATTGTATGTATTGACCCACATACGTCCTGTCTCAATGCCGCGGGATACGCGGATGGCGCGGTTTAAGTCGCGGGTCCAGACAGCGCCGCCAAGGCCGTAAGCATTGTCGTTGGCCATGCGGATGACCTCGTCCTTGAATTTAAGGATACAGGCCACCGGTCCGAAGATCTCCTCCTGGGCAACACGCATATCATTGGTCACGTCAGCCAGCAGGGTGGGACGCATGAAGCAGCCCTTTGCCAGTTCGCCTTCTGTTAAGCGTTCCCCGCCGCAGATCAGGCGGGCGCCTTCCTGCCTGCCGATTTCCACATAGCTTAAAATCTTTTCCGGCTGGCGTTCGTTGATCTGGCTGCCCATCTGGGTCTCAGGATCCCATGATACGCCTACCTTAACATTGTTAAATGCCTTTACAGCGTCCTCAAGGAACTTATCATAAATACCCTCATGTACGAATACACGGGAGCCCGCGCAGCATACCTGGCCCTGATTGAACAGGATGCCTAACTGGAGACCGTCAATGGCCTGCTCCCAGTTGCAGTCCAGGAAGAAGATGTTGGCGGATTTTCCTCCTAATTCCAGGGGGGCCGGGATAAGACGGCCGGCTGCGGCCAGGGCTACCTGACGTCCTGCCTCGGTGGAGCCGGTAAATGCCAGCTTTCTGAAGCCCTTGTGGTCAAGCATATACTGGCCTGACTTGGATCCGGAACCGGTTATCACGTTGAATACGCCTTTAGGAATGACATCCTGTACCAGGCGGGCAAATTCAAGGACGGAAAGGGATGTGTCGCTGGATGGTTTAGATACGCTGCAGCATCCGGCTGCCGGGACCGGAGCCAGCTTCCACGCTGCCATAAGGAACGGGAAGTTCCGGGGAACAATCTGTCCTACAACGCCAATCGGTTCACGTAATATCAGGGAAAGGAACTGCTCATCCAGTATATTGGCGCTGCCTTCCTCTGCCGTGATGCAGCCCGCAAAGTAGCGGAAGTGTTTTGCGCTCAGCGGAATATCGATGGCCATGGTTTCGCGGATTGGCTTGCCGTTGTCCAGGGATTCTACCATAGCCAGGTGCTCTGTATTCGCGTCGATGATGTCAGCAATTTTATTCAGGATGGCAGCGCGTTCACTGGTAGGAACCTTCTTCCATGTCTCAAATGCTTTCCATGCTTCCCTGACAGCATCATCCACGTCTTCCTTGGCAGCCTGAGCACACTCAGCCAGCTTTTCTCCATTGGCAGGGCACTAAAGAATTCACCATCAGAAGCGTCACGCCACTGTCCCCCTATAAAAAGCTGATACCTGTTCTGAAGTTCTGGTTTGTTCATGTAATACCTCCTTGTTTTGTGTTGTTGCACTCCTATAAATAAGGCTTATAAAAGCCTTGCTTCCGATTACATTAACTACCATATCATTTTCATGTAAAAAAGCATTATTTGTTAAATTGTTTTCATAATAGTTTTTACTTTGACAAATTTTCAGTTATTATAAATTGATATAAAGGGAAAGTCGCGCTATAATGACTGTCCCGAATACCCCAGGTGCGCGCGGGCCAGAGGGAAGGGGTGCTGTATTGGGTATCCGGATGAGGAGACTCAGATGGTACAGGCCGGGGAGTGCAGGGCCGAGGATGGATTTCCGCTGTTTGCGGGGGAAGAGTAGGTGTATCTGGGGTTATGGCGGAATAAAAGAAATATTTATCTTTATACAAAAACGGACATGGTGATATTTGACAAGGTTATTTAATTTAAGATAAAAATATGTTATAATTTGTACAATGTAAAGGGAAGGGGGGAACATATGCAATACTACGCGCACATCAGCGACGACAAGATGCGAAGGCAGACAGTGAAGGAGCATCTGACAGGGACGGCCAGGCGTTCTGAACTGTTCGCAGAGGCTTTCCGGTGCGGAGCATGGGGGTATGGATGCGGAATTCTGCACGACATTGGAAAATATACCCAGGGATTCATAAAGCGTCTGGAAGGCGGTTCCATTACAGACCATGCCACGGCGGGGGCCCAGGAGATGATGGGGCTGTATGCCAGGACCAACCCGCTGGCTGCTTATTGCGCCGCTTACTGTATCAGCGGCCACCATTCGGGACTTCTGGACGGGGGAAGGAACGGCGACACGGCAGGGGAGGCCACGCTTCAGGGAAGGCTTAAGAAGCAGTTAGAGGATTACAGCCCATACAAGGATGAAGTTGAGATGCCGGATTTTCCCGGGCTGCCTTTGAGACAAATAGGCAAGGGAGGATTCAGCCTGTCATTTTTCATCAGAATGCTGTTTTCATGCCTTGTGGACGGAGATTATCTGGATACGGAGCAATTTATGCTGGGACACGATGCGGGAAGGGGGGACCATGATTGTATGGACGTCCTTCTCAGGCGTCTGGAAAGCCATGTGGAATCCTGGCTTTCCAATGATGATTTGATATCTGTAAATGGAAGAAGGACGGCTATACTGAAGGCATGTCTGCAGGCAGGCAGAAGGAAGCAGGGACTGTACCAGCTCACGGTACCTACCGGCGGAGGCAAGACCATATCCTCCCTTGGGTTTGCCCTGCGCCACGCAGTGGAACATGGTCTTGACCGGATTATTTATGTGATCCCGTATACGAGTATCATCGAACAGAACGCCCAGGTATTTAAGGAAATCCTGGGAAAGAAAAATGTTCTGGAAAACCATTGTAATGTGACGTATGAGGACAATGAGAGCGCCCGGGAGTTAAAATTGGAACAGTTGGCCGCCGAGAATTGGGATAAGCCGGTGGTGGTCACTACAAATGTCCAATTTTTTGAATCACTCTTTGCCTCCAGGACTTCGGTATGCCGCAAACTGCATAACATTGCCAACAGTGTGATCATATTTGATGAGGCACAAATGCTGCCGGTGAAATATCTGATGCCATGTATTCGGGCTGTCAGCGAGCTTATATGTAATTATCACTGCACGGCTGTTATCTGTACGGCTACCCAGCCGTCCCTGCAGCCCTTCTTTCCTGCAAAGATACAGGAACTGGAGGCGGCGGAACTATGTCCGGATGTAAAAGGACAATATGATTTTTTCAAAAGAACAAGGATACACCTGGCAGGACGGATATCCCAGGAGCATCTGGTGAAGGAGCTGGAAGGCCGGCATCAGGTCCTTTGTATCCTGAACAGCAGAAAGCGTGTACAGCGTATCTACGAGTCCATTGAGGACCGGGGAACGTATCATTTATCCACATTGATGTATCCAAAGCACAGGAAGGAGCTTTTGAAGGAGATTCGCGGCCGTCTGTCATCAGGAGAACCGTGCCGGCTTATTTCCACCAGCCTGGTGGAAGCAGGCGTGGATTTTGACTTTCCGGCCGTATACAGGGAGCTGGCCGGAATTGACAGCGTGATCCAGGCTGCCGGAAGGTGCAACAGGGAGGGAAAGAGGGATCCGGAAGAATGCATTACTCAGGTATTTACTTTGGAGGAAGAGGAGGATATCCATATACCACAGGAATTAAAACTGCCTATTTCAGTTGCGGGGCAGATTGTGGGAAAGTATGAAGATATATCATCGCCGGAGGCCATTGGAGAATATTTCACCAGGCTGTACCGGTATAAAGGGGAGGGATTGGACGCAAAGGATGTGGTGGAGCAGTTTGAGCAGGGAAGCCGTTCCTTCATGTTTCCATTTGCATCAGTGGCTTCCGGGTTCCGCCTGATTGAGAGTAATACCAGGACCATTTTAATTGATACAGAGCCGGAAGCAGCGCAGATTGCCATGCAAATCCGGCGGGGAGAGCATAACAGGGAGCTTATCAGGCAGGCGGGACAGTACTGTGTAAATGTTTTTGAACATGATTTTGAAGCGTTAAACGGCGCTGGCCGCCTTGAACAGATAGACCAGGAATTTTATGTTCTGAGGAATAAGGAGCAGTATACAAGGGAGAGAGGACTTGTGATTGACGTAAGCCGCGGCGATGCCGTCATGTTTTGAGTCCCCTTCATGAAAATGGCGTATGCCGGAAAGGAGTGAAGTGATGAGCCGAGGAGTACGGGTCCGGATGTGGGGGGATTATGCCCTTTTCAGCCGCCCTGAGATGAAGGTGGAACGGTGCAGCTATGATGTTATGACTCCCTCCGCCGCAAGGGGTATGCTGGAGGCCGTCTACTGGCATCCGGGGATGCGGTGGGTGATTGACAAAATCTATGTGAGAAAACCCATCCAGTTTACCAGCATCCGAAGAAATGAGGTAAAGAGCAAGGTATTGGCAGGAAATGTATTGTCTGCTATAAACGGGGGAGGAAAACCGCTGTATATAAGCAGCAGGGAGGAAATCGTACAGAGAGCGGCCATTCTTCTGCGGGATGTGGAATATGTGGTTGAGGCTCACTTTGAGATGACCCCCAAGGCAGTCCCAGGGGATAATGAGGGTAAGTTTAAGGACATTATTATGCGCCGGCTCCGCAGGGGTGAGTGCTATCACAGACCGTATTTTGGATGCCGGGAATTTCCTGCCCAGTTTGCCCTTTATGAAGAGGAGGAGGTAGACACTGCATATGCCGGAACGGAGAGGGATTTGGGGTATATGCTGTTTGACTTTGATTACTCAGATACAGAGGACATTAAACCCATGTTTTTCAGGGCCGTCATGAAGGATGGTGTTCTGGATGTAAGGAATTGTGAGGTGGTGCGATGATTCTCCAGGCGCTTGTTGAATATTATGAAGCCCTTGAGCGGAAGGGAAAGATAACCAGTCCGGGCTGGTGCAGGGCCAGGGTAGCGTACGGGCTGGATATTTCAGAGCAGGGGGAGCTTAAGAGCGTCATTCCCCTTAAGCAGGAGCGGCAGAAAGGTAAAAAGACAGTCACGGTACCGCAAAGCCTTACGGTACCCCAGATGGTTTCCCGTTCTTCCGGTGTATCCGCCAATTTCCTGTGCGACCATTCCGGTTATATGCTGGGAATTGATAATAAGGGGAAACCGGAGCGGTCCAGGGAATGTTTTGAGTGCGCCAAAAAGAAGCATAAGGACATTTTAGAGCATATCAGCAGCCCCGCGGCCGGGGCGGTGTGCCGGTTTTTTGACCGCTGGGCGCCGGATCAGGCAGCGGAAAACCCATGCCTGATACCGGAACTGGAGGAGATTATATCCGGTTCTAATCTGGTGTTCATGGTGGATGGGGAATATGTCCATGAGGACCCGGATATAAGGCAGTGCTGGGAAGAATACAGCCGTCAGTCAGGCACAGGACCTGTGGGCGTCTGCCTGGTGACAGGGCGCAGGGAGGAAATAGCCAGGATTCACGGCACCATAAAAGGCGTCCAGGGGGCCCAGTCCAGCGGTGCTGCGCTGGTTTCCTTTAATGCACCTGCCTTTGAATCATACGGCAAGGAACAGAGCTTTAACGCACCGGTGGGAACATACGCGGCCTATGCCTATACCACGGCGCTCAATTATCTCCTTGGGGACCGGACTCATAGGACAACCATCGGTGACACGGCAGTGGTTTACTGGTCCGAGGAAGGCGACGAACGATACCAGAATATATTTGCGTGCGTATCGGAGCCAACGATGGAGAACCAGGAAATAGTGGATGGGGTATTCAAGAACCTGGCAGAGGGAAAAGCGGTTGCGGCTCAGGATGTCCAGGACAGTCTTGATATGGACAGGAAATTTTATATATTAGGTCTGGCGCCCAATGCAGCCAGGCTGGCAGTGCGTTTTTTCTATCAGGACAGCTTTGGAAATATATTAAAGCATATAAAAGAACATTATGACAGAATGGAAATAGTGCGTCCGGCAGCCGACGCCGTGGAGTATCTGGGAATGTGGCGTATGCTGCAGGAGACCGTCAATAAAAAGTCCAGGGATAAAAAGCCGGTTCCCAGTATGTCCGGGGCAGTGTACAGGGCAATTATATCCGGCAGCCGGTATCCGGCGTCCCTGTATCAGGCCGTGCTTGGCAGGATACGGGCAGAGCAGGACGACGGGGACAGCCGGATTTATAAGATAACCAGGGGAAGGGCAGCCATTATCAAAGCATATCTGCTGAAAAATGGAAATGAAAAGGAGGAAATAACCATGGCGCTGAATGAAGACAGTAATAATACCGCGTACATCCTGGGAAGGGAGTTTGCGGTTCTGGAGGCAATCCAGGAGGACGCCAATCCGGGGATTAACGCCACCATAAAGGATAAGTATTTTAACTCTGCATGCGCGACGCCGGCGGCAATCTTTCCCATTTTATTTAAGCTGAAAAACAGCCACATGAAGAAGATGAACAATGGGGCGAAGGAGATATATTATGAAAAAATACTGGGTGATTTACAGGGAAGGCTGACTGTCGCAGAGGGGCAGAAGGCAGCCTGCCCAAGGCGGCTTACCCTGGAGGAGCAGGGAATGTTCATATTGGGATATTACCATCAGACTCAGAAGAGATATGAGAAGAAGATAAAGGAGGAGGATTAAAATGGCAGAGGTGATTAAGAACAGGTATGAATTTGTGGTGTTATTTGATGTGGAGAACGGAAATCCAAACGGCGACCCGGATGCAGGCAATCTGCCGAGGATTGATCCGGAGAGCGGATACGGTATCGTGACGGATGTGTGCTTAAAACGTAAGATACGCAATTATGTGGAGACACTGAAGGAAGACGAGCCCGGGTATAAAATATATATCCGGGAGGATGTACCTTTAAACAGAAGTGACAATACCGCGTACATTGAGCTTAAGACAGATGAAAAGGGAATCAAGGAACTCAAAAAGAAAGACCCTCAGGTAGACCAGAAAATCCGGGATTTTATGTGCCGTAACTTTTTCGATATCCGAACCTTTGGCGCGGTCATGACAACCTTTGTAAAGGCTGCGTTAAACTGCGGCCAGGTGCGTGGGCCTGTACAGCTGGGATTTGCCAGAAGCATTGACCCCATTGTGAGTCAGGAAGTGACCATTACCCGTGTGGCTATCACCACAGAAAAGGACGCGGAAAATAAGAGTACGGAAATGGGAAGAAAGAATATCGTTCCCTACGCCCTGTACCGCGCGGAGGGTTACATATCAGCTAATCTGGCCAGAAAATCCACGGGCTTTTCAGATGAGGATCTGGAACTTTTGTGGGATGCCATCATCAATATGTTTGAAATCGACCATTCCGCAGCCAGGGGAAAAATGGCGGTCCGCCGGCTCATCGTGTTTAAACATAGTAAGGAACTGGGAGATTGCCCTGCATACAAACTCTTTGATGCCGTGGAAGTAAAAAAGAATGAGGAAGTGGAGTATCCCAGAAAATACGGGGATTACACGGTTGCCGTCCATAGGGACCAGATTCCGGAAACGGTTGAAGTTTCGGAGAAGATATAATGGAATACAGGGAGGATGACTTCCTCATGGTGTCCGGTATCCAGCATTTCACCTTTTGCAGGCGCCAGTGGGCCCTTATACATATTGAACAGCAGTGGAAAGAGAATGAGCATACCATAGAAGGAGAGCTGCTCCACAAAAAGGCCCATGATCCATATTTGGCAGAAAGGCGGGGCGATGTGATGATAAGCAGGGCATTGCCTGTGTATTCCAGGAGTATGGGTGTCAGCGGGGAATGCGATATTGTAGAGTTTCACAGGGCGGAGGATGGAATCGGACTCCATGGGCACAGGGGACTGTTCCGGGTATTTCCGGTGGAATATAAAAAGGGGAGCCCAAAGGAATCAGAAGCAGATATACTGCAGCTGGCGGCCCAGGCCATGTGCCTGGAGGAAATGCTGTCAGCCAGGATTGAAGCGGGGGCGCTGTATTACGGAGAGATTCACCGCAGGAATGTGGTGGAGATTACAGATGAACTGCGAAAACGGGTAAGGGATATATTTCAGGAGATGCATGAACTTTATGACAAGGGATATACACCAAAGGTCAGATGGTCAAAGAGCTGTAATGCCTGCTCCATGAAAGATATATGTATGCCGAAACTGGGAAAAGCATCACCTGTCAGGGATTATATCCGTGGGAAGATTGAGGAGGATGTATGAGGAAGTTATTAAACACCCTGTATGTTACTTCTCCTGACAGTTATCTGTCGCTGGACGGGGAAAATGTGGTAATCTATGACAACGATACGGAACTGGGACGGATACCGCTCCATAATCTGGAGGGAATAGTGTCCTTTGGATACAGGGGAATGAGCCCGGCCCTCATGGGGGGATGCGCGGAGCGGGACATATCACTTTGCGTCCTTTCGCCTCAGGGAAGATTTCTGGCCCGTGTGACCGGACGTGTGCGGGGAAACGTACTTCTGCGCAGGAAACAGTACCAGGTTTCCATGAATCAGGACGCAAGTCTGATGATAGCCAGAAACTGTATCCTTGGAAAAGTATACAATGCCAGATGGGTTCTGGAGAGAGCTGTGAGAGACCATGGACTTCAGATTGACACAGAGAAGGTGAAGGATGCGGCCGGATTCCTGAAACAATCCCTCAGGCGCATAGAGGAAAGCCGGGACATGGCTCAGCTGCGGGGGTATGAAGGGGAGGATGCCAGTATTTACTTTGGGGTTTTCGACCAGCTCATATTACAGCAGAAAAATGATTTCTATTTCAAGGGAAGGAACAGGCGGCCGCCTTTGGATAATGTGAATGCCATGCTGTCATTTGTGTACACGCTGCTGGCCAATACAGTTGCGTCAGCATTGGAAACAGTTGGCCTGGACCCTTACGTGGGATTCATGCATACGGACCGGCCGGGCCGCCTTTCCCTGGCATTGGATTTAATGGAGGAGCTGCGGCCGGTTCTGGCAGACCGTTTTGTGCTTACCCTGATTAACCGGAAGATGGTAAACAAAAAGGATTTTTCCCGGAAAGAAGACGGCGCTGTCATTATGGGGGATGAGGCACGGAAGCTGTTGCTGTCAGAATGGCAGAACAAGAAAAAGGAGATGATTACCCATCCATATCTGAATGAGAAGGTGGAGTGGGGAATGATTCCATTTGTTCAGGCCATGCTTCTGTCCAGATATCTGCGAGGCGATATAGATGAATACCCGCCGTTTTTCTGGAAATAGAAAGACACCTGACAGATGGGCCGGAGGAGGAAGGTATATGCTGGTACTGATTACATATGATGTGAATACGGAAACCGCCGCAGGCAGGGCCAGGTTGAGAAAGGTTGCAAAGCAATGTGTCAATTATGGCACCCGCGTCCAGAACTCCGTATTTGAATGTATTTTGGATAATGCCCAGCTGATAAAGCTAAAGGCGATACTGACAGATATAATTGATGAACAGACGGACAGCCTTAGGTTTTACAACCTTGGGAATAAACACACTACAAAAGTGAACCATGTTGGGATGAATAAGGGGATTAATGTGGAAGAACCGCTGATATTCTGACCTGGCCGCGGGCGGTAAAGCGGTATAAAGTATTTTGGTGCGAACCTGAAGCAAACATGGATTTACGGTAAGCGTCAAATAAGAACGTGTAGTGAAATATTTGGCGTTCTCCTGTAAACTTAGGGTTAGAGTTCTTAGAGTTCACTCTCAAAACTCTAAATCCAGGTAAAGGAGAATACTCATGGACATTTCCACTTTAACTCCGGATAAGCAGGTAAAACTTCAGTACTGGCTGGACGTGATCCGGCAATGCAGAGCCTCCGGTCTGACGAACCAGGCATGGTGCGAACAGCATGATATCTCTTTAAAAAGTTATTATTACTGGATTGCAAAGATCCGGAAGCTGGCTCTTGAAGAACTGCCCAGAAAGAATCATGGATGCAGGCCGGTAATGGAGCGGACTGTGTTGCTGCCGGATGCGGCTCCGGAATTTACAGAGGTATCCCTTCGCGGCAGACAGGATTCCTGTGCCGCCCCCGCAGCAGTACTCCATATTGATTCTGTGACTGTTGACCTCTTTGAAGATACTCCCCGCGAGTTGCTGGAGGCCATCCTGAAAGCAGTGCGGTCATGTTAGGCGACCTCTCCCGGGTAGAAAAGATCTATCTGCGCGCCGGGTACACAGATATGAGAAAACAGCTGGACGGCCTGGTGGATATCATCCAGTACAGCTTTCAGCTTGACCCTTACAGCAACTCCCTGTTCCTTTTCTGCGGGAAACGTGCGGACCGGATCAAGGCAGTCCATTATGAAGGAGACGGCTTCTGCCTTTTCTATAAGCGCTACGAAAACGGCCGTCTCCAGTGGCCGCGCACGGGTGAAGAAGCCAGACAGATCTCCCATCAGCAGCTCCGCTGGCTGTTGGAAGGCCTGAATCCGGAGCAGCCCAAAGCAGTCCGGAAATGGACTCCCCAAAAGACCGGAAAAGTCGAAAATTCCTTATAAATACTGGAATATCCTGCTGTTTTATGGTACAATGGATTCATCATTACAGGAAGGTTTTCAGCCCATGCCGGACACAGAACAGGAGTACAAAAAGCAGATCAAAGAACTGGAACAGCAGGTCCGGCTCCTGAAGGAGCAGGTTGATTTCCTTACCCGTAAACTTTATGGGACAAAATCAGAAAAGACGTCTGCCTTCGAAATAGCGGGGCAGATGTCTCTTTTTAATGAAATGGAATCCTGTGCCGCTCCGGATGTACACGAGCCGGACCTGGTCGAAGTCGAAAAACATCTGCGTAAAAGGAAGTACGCAGGCCAGCGGGAAAAACTGATCAAAGACCTTCCCCGCAGCAAAGTGCTCCATACGATCGATGAAAGTGAACAGATCTGTGAAAGGTGCGGGGGTGCCATGGTAAAAGTCGGTGAGGAGTTTGTCCGTACCGAGGTACAGTTCATTCCTGCACGCCTCAAAGTGATTGACCACTACCGGGAAACCTATGAATGCAGGACATGCCGCAAAAACAGAACACCTTATATGGAGAAGTCCCCGGTGCCCTGTCCCCCGGTCATGCATTCCCTTGCGTCTGCTTCCACAATCGCATGGCTCATCCATCAGAAGTTTGAACTGGGCATTCCATTATACCGCCAGGAAAAGGAATGGGAGGCCCTGGGCCTTTCTTTAAGCAGGGCGACGATGTCGAACTGGCTTCTGACAGTCTACCGGGACTGGCTTTCCCATGTGGTCGGTCATCTCAGAGAGGAACTTCTGAAACAGAAGTATCTGCATATCGATGAGACTCACGTACAGGTACTGAAGGAATCAGGGAGGAAGAACACTTCGGATTCTTATATGTGGGTATATTGCAGCATCAGGGACTGTAAACGGCCAGTCAGGTATTTTGAGTACCAGCCGGGGAGAGGTGGAAAATATCCGGAAGCATTTTTAAAGGGTTATACCGGATATATCCATACGGATGCTTATTCCGGGTACAATGGAGTCAGGGATGTCACAAGATGCCTGTGCTACACCCATCTGCGCCGCGCTTTTGTAGACGCGCTGCCAAAAGACATCCATGACCCGAAAGCTTCAAAACCCGCGGAAGCGGTCGTTCGTCTGAATAAGCTGTTTGAGATAGAAAAGGAACTGGACGGCCTTCCCCCGGAACAGAAGAAAAAAGAACGGATGAACCGCGAGAGACCACTTCTCGAGGCTTTCTGGTCGTGGGCGGAGATAAACTCTGCCGGAGAACTTCCAAAGTCGAAGCTCCATACAGCTTTCCATTATGCCCTGAACAACCGCCAGGAATTCTTCAATTATCTGGAAGACGGGCACTGTTCGATCAGCAACTCACTTGCTGAAAACTGTATCCGTCCATTCGTGATCGGCCGGAAAAACTGGCTGTTTACCGGAAGTCCGAAGGGTGCTGCCGCAAGTGCAGGGATCTACACTCTGGTCGAGACAGCGAAAGCCAATGGACTGGATGCAATGAAATATATCAAATATATCCTGTCAGATATGCCAGGGAGTACATTTCTTGAAAATCCGGAATATCTGGATGACTATCTGCCATGGGAGCCCATGGTGCAGGAACGTTGCCGATGACCACTGCCCTTTTAGTATAAGAGGCTGGTGGTTATTTTTCTATCCACTATCTTATTTGACGCTTACGATTTACGGGGGGATTCGCACCGGAAAATTTGCACAATGAGAACGGATTTGCGAGTGTGCAGGGATGGTTGGCCGTGATTTGAGGGGGGTGGGATATGATTTGTTTGTGGAAATGTGATGAAGAATAGTAGTGGTTATTGTGTAGTATTTCTGTCTCCACCCTCGCGGTGGAGTGGATTGAAATAGGATTTTAGGAGGTTGCCATGGGAAGATTGCCAGTCTCCACCCTCGCGGTGGAGTGGATTGAAATATAATTATCAAAAACTTCTAATCCCATTTTTTAAGTCTCCACCCTCGCGGTGGAGTGGATTGAAATAGCCATAATAAATGAAGGTATTAGGACTGGAGTAGTCTCCACCCTCGCGGTGGAGTGGATTGAAATAGGTTGCGTTTTGGAGAAAGCTATCTGTAGGAGGGTCTCCACCCTCGCGGTGGAGTGGATTGAAATCACAGAGCAGAACACCGATATTGTCCTCTTATTTGTCTCCACCCTCGCGGTGGAGTGGATTGAAATTCCACAATTGGTTGTCTTTCCATAGCTTACCTCCCGTCTCCACCCTCGCGGTGGAGTGGATTGAAATTTGGGAACACATGCTTCTCTGGCATCCCATAATAGTCTCCACCCTCGCGGTGGAGTGGATTGAAATTACGTATATACCATGATTTTTGAATAAGCAATTTGTCTCCACCCTCGCGGTGGAGTGGATTGAAATCACCTATGATATTTTACTCAGGTCAGGGGTAGAAAAGTCTCCACCCTCGCGGTGGAGTGGATTGAAATTCAGACTTTATGAAGGAGCAATTGATGACCCTGCGTCTCCACCCTCGCGGTGGAGTGGATTGAAATTACTCAATTTGCAGGTGGGAGTAGAAATACCAAAGTCTCCACCCTCGCGGTGGAGTGGATTGAAATTATATGGAGATAGACCCAGACCTTGTTGAGCGGAGTCTCCACCCTCGCGGTGGAGTGGATTGAAATTCCAGGTTCCCTCTTGAAAGCTGTGTCTCATCTACGTCTCCACCCTCGCGGTGGAGTGGATTGAAATGACATGAGTGTAAATAATTTTATCAATATCATTGTCTCCACCCTCGCGGTGGAGTGGATTGAAATATCCCTCTGCCTCCTTATATGGCTCCGGCAATGGCAGTCTCCACCCTCGCGGTGGAGTGGATTGAAATTTTTACCTCCTTATCATAAAAATCAGTTATTGGAGTCTCCACCCTCGCGGTGGAGTGGATTGAAATCGCATATATGGTCCTCTGCATAATGCTTTCCCATGTCTCCACCCTCGCGGTGGAGTGGATTGAAATTTTATAGGACCGCGTGATGGATGACTTAATGCTGTCTCCACCCTCGCGGTGGAGTGGATTGAAATTCCGGGGTAGTCTCATAGCCGTTCACATAATAGCGTCTCCGCTCTCGCGTCGGAGCAAGTTAAAAATCCGCCAATTACAGAATTACATCCAGTTGCCCTCTCCTCTGCCCTTTTCGCAAACGCCGCAATCCCTTTTGAACTGCAAAAAGGTTAGGTAAAACTAATTCCGTACAACAAAAAAGATGGGGCATGCCCCATCCCTTCCATAATCTTGTTAGAATGTACAAAGAATGCATACTTCCATTATCCCTTCCATGCCCGAATCTCTTTAAGCCCCGGCACCAGCACCTTAGCGCTGGTTTCCAGAATGATCCGTCCCTTTTCAGCTGTGGCGCCTGAGGGGTCCCCGCCGATTCCGATGGGTTTGCCGTCTTCTGTTTTCCAATCCTCGGATACCCAGCCAATGGATACATTTCCGTAAAGTTTCAGCGCCTGATTGTCTTTAAATGCAGTGGGAATTCCCGCCTCTGAGGTCTCTGACTTTACCAGGGACGGGTCCACGGCCATGACCATGGAGGTTTCCATTTCACCTCCATGGAAGTCCCAGATATTTCCTTCTGAAATCGTGGCCGTCACATCCGGATGGCTAAAGGCCCCGGATGAAAGAATGAAAGGGGAGATGCCGAACTCGCTGCGAAGCTCCCTGCTTAAGACCTGTACAATGGGAGCATTTCCTCCATGACACACCAGAAAAGCCAGCTTCTTAAAACCGTGGCGGACCAGGCTGGTGCTGATATCATATAACATATGGTAGTAGGTATCCGGTTTAAATGTGATGGAGCCGCAGAAATTCCTGTGCTCCGTGCTCAAGCCTACGGGGATGACCGGAAATATCAGCATGGGAAAATCTGAATTTTCCACTTCCAACTCCCTGCGTATATAGTCTGTCATGGCCTCTGCGATGATATCGTCCGTACCCAGCGGAGCCTGGTTTCCGTGCTGCTCCAGCGCACCCAGGGGAATCAGTACAATGGTTTCATCCTTGTTGACCTGTTCCATCTCTAACCGGGTTAAATCGCTATAATTTTGAATCATGTGTATATAACCTCCTGACTGGATTTTTCAGCCCTCGTTCCTTACAGCGTTTCCTCATGTATTTCCTCACGCGGTTCTCACAGCCGGATAAACTGCCAGCAGTCTGGTGTACAGCAGATACCCCACAAAGCAGTTGAGCCCCAGCTTAATCAGGTTGAAGGGGATGGTGGCCATAAAGATGAAGGTGGTCAGATCGCTGATGGCCGGATTTACCGCAGCCACCATGGTAATCACCTGGTTCAGAGGGAGCCCCATGGCCGCTGCATACAGGGGAAGGGTGATAAATGCATTGCAGAAACAGGCAAACAAGGTCCTGATGGGGACGCTGACTGCCAATGACGCGATTGCTGCCCGGCGGGTCTTTCCGCCTTTTTTGTAAACTGCCCACATGGGGATTACGAATAATACAACCCCGATAAGATTGGCAAATTCCCCTACATACATGGAATTGGTGCCGACCGTGAGAAGCTTGATGATGATTTTGATGATTTCCACCCAGGCGGCGGACGCTGGCCCCATGAGGAACAGGGCAATAATGGACGGCACATCGCTGAAGTCAATCTTGTAAAAGGGCGGCATCATTGGAACGGAAAATTCCAGGGACATGAGGGCGCCGGCAACTGCGGCCAGCATACCGGTGTAAATAAGTTTCTGAATACTCCATTTTGTTTTCATAGCAAAACCTCCTTGATAAATGCTTTCGATACGGTGATTCAGCAATGAATGAAGTTCCAGGAAACAAAAAATCTCAGGTTCCGGGGAACCTGAGATTAACTTCATAGTCAATATAAATAAGGGAGGATACTCAATATTTATATGAACAAAATTGTCTTCTCTCATCCAGACTATACTGTCGGTTTTGGAATCGCACCAAATCAGCCGCATGCAGCGGGTCGCGGACTATACCGCCGGTAGGGAATCACACCCTGCCCCGAAGAACCTATTCATTTGCTTATCTCATTTTAAATTATCACAAATAACAATGGCTGTCAACTGCAAAAGATGCAGTTTTTTGTTGCTTTTTTCACGATTTTGTTGATAATAGATATAGATGCATGTTTAGCAAAAAAGCAAAAGAATCCTCCGCCTCCACAGGTGGAGGGATAAATTGCCGGAAACAAACGTAACGTCAGCGGCGGGCGGAGAAAAAACAGTGTCCCCCACTGACATGAGGTCAAAATACGCATTTGTATAAGATGTGGTCGCGCTCTGTTAAATGGCCAAGCTTGGATTGAAACGCATATGAAAGGCAGATTTGACAGGCGAATCGACTTCCGATATACTAGAATGAAACGTATCCCGTGTTTTGTCCTGTCCGCGGCCAGTGTAATCAGCCGTGATTGATGGATTATAATGGACAGGACTCCGGCGGGAAAGCAGTAAGGAGGTATGTATGGATTGGCAGACACTGCTTTGCGACGACCGCATCCGCAGCTACAAGAAACAGTCCTCCACGGACCTGCGGACAGAGTTTGAGAAAGATTATCACCGGATTATCGGCAGTGCATCCTTTCGGCGCCTCCAGGATAAAACCCAGGTGTTTCCGCTGGACAGGAGTGATTTCATCCGTACCAGGCTGACTCATTCTCTGGAGGTTTCATCCCTGGCCAAATCACTGGGACAGAATATATCAGAGAGCATCCGCACTATTATCAAGGATGAAACTTTTACGCCAGAACATAAGGCGGCGGTATGTGACATTCTTCAGTGCGCCGGATTGATTCACGATATCGGGAATCCTCCCTTTGGCCACTTTGGTGAGACAGCTATTCAGGACTGGTTTAAGAAGAACCTGGAGAGGCTTACGTTTAGAGGGAGAACCCTTGCGGAAATTCTGGAGCCCCAGATGGTGCAAGATTTTTGTCATTTTGAGGGAAATACCCAGGCGTTCAGGGTGGTGACAAGGCTTCATTTTCTGGTGGATGAGCATGGCATGAACTTGACAAAAGCTCTCTTGGGAACTATTATCAAGTATCCGGTATCTTCCCTGGAGATTGATAAGGACAGCGGCGATATCCGAACCAAGAAGATGGGATATTTCCATGGCGACAGGGAGAATTTCCAGGATGTGCAGGTGTCAACCGGCACATTGGGAAAAAGACATCCGTTGGCATTCATATTAGAAGCAGCAGATGACATTGCCTATAAGACGGCAGACATCGAGGACGCGGTCAAGAAGGGCTGCATTTCTTATGAACGCCTTTTGGCTGAGTTAAAAGCGTATAAGGCCGGCAGCCAGACAAACCACTATATCCAGATTGTATCATGGCTGGAGGAAAAGTATGGAAAGGCCGTGGGAAAGGGATATGACAGACCGGACCAGTATGCGGTGCAGAACTGGATTATCAGCGTCCAGGGCCAGATGATTTCGGGCGTTACGGAATGTTTTGCCGGCAACTATGAATCTATTATGGAAGGTACCTATACCAGCGACCTTTTTGCGGGTACGGATGTGGAACTGCTGATGGAAGCACTGGGGGATATTGCCTTGCGGTATGCGTTCAGCACCAGACCCATCCTGAAGCTGGAGATAGCGGCCCAGACAATATTTGACTTTCTTTTGGACCGGTTTGTGGACGCTGTGATTCCCTACGATACGGATCTGCCCATGACCCAGGTGCAGAAAAAGCTGGTTTCCCTTATATCTGATAATTATAAGATGATATATTCCATGTGCGCCCGGGACAGGGATGATGCGGAACGGCTGTATCTTCGTTTGCTGCTGGTGACGGATTATATCTGCGGCATGACAGATACATTTGCCAAGGATATGTATCAGGAACTCAATGGTATACGGTAGACGGCCAAAGGGAGGCCCGATGGATAGCGGGAGAAAATACAGGGCCAGGTGGGGATATCTGGCCGCAAGTATCATTGTTTTTATAATTGAGTTAATTATCGCCCTGTATGTTCATGATCGCATCATTAGACCTTATATAGGGGACATGCTGGTGGTGGTACTGGTGTACTGTTTTGTCAGGGTGTTCGTACCAGTGGGAATGAAGCGGCTGCCGTTATATGTGTTTCTCTTTGCGGTTTGTGTGGAGGTGATGCAGTATTTCCGTCTGGCAGAGATACTGGGGCTGCAGGGGAACGCCGCGGCCAGGATTATCCTGGGTTCTGTCTTTGACTGGAAGGATATAGCCTGTTACGGCGCGGGATGCCTGCTTATACAAATATTTGAAATTCGAAGGAGGGCCTTATGAAAGGTTATCAGTTGAAAATTACCATAAAAGGCAGTAAACCGCCTATATGGAGACGCGTGGTGGTGCCGGAGCAGTTTACATTTTGCCAGCTCCATCAGGTGATTCAGGGGGCCTTTGGCTGGTGTGATTACCATTTGCACAAGTTTGAGTTTAAGAAACCGGGGCTGCTTATAAGGGAAACGTGGGAGGAAGACGATCTGGCGGAATCCTGCGGCTGCGATGTGCTGGAGGAAGGCACACAGATTGGAACTCTAATAACAGAGAACCCTCGTTTTATATATACCTACGACTTCGGGGATACATGGGAACACCAGATTCTTATGGAGAAGGAAGTGGAGTATGAATACAGCTATCCCCAGGTGTTAAAGTATAAGGGAGACAATATTCCGGAGGACTGCGGCGGTATAGGCGGTTACTATGACCTGTTGGATAAGCTGGATGACCCTGAGGCTGAGGACCATGACTTGATGGAGGAATGGGCCTGCCAGCAGGGAATGGGAGAGTATGACCTGGATGAAGTAAACGCCAATCTAAAGGCACATCCGGCATTTGGACAAGGCAGAGCGGAAAACGCCCAGGAGGATGCGGTCCGGGAACCTGCGGTACAGGAACATGCCGCCGGCAAACAGAAAACCGGTATCCAGGATGCTGAAAAGCCGGAAACACAAAAGCCGGCTCCAAGGGTAATCCATACTCTGGAGGAATTGTTTTCCAGATTTGATAAGACTGAGCTGCTGCGCATTGCCAAGGTTCATCATATTGGGGGATGCGATGAGCTGGGTAAGAATAAGCTGGCTCCGGCTCTGGCCGCCGCCCTGCTGGATTCCCAGCGCATGGGGCGGTTCTTCGGCACCTTAAGCGATGAGACCACAGCAGAGTTTGAGAAGGCCGCAGCAGCCGGAGGTATAGAATACCAGGGAGACCTGGAAGCTCTGAACTTCCTGCACTATGGCGGTTACTGCGGGTTTACCAGCCTGGGTACAGCAGTTGTTCCCGCAGATGTGGCAAAGGCATATGATGAGATGAATACAGAGAAATTCCGGTCTGATCGTCATTACCGCAGCCAGGTATGGGCTTGCTGCAAGGCAGCGGTTTACCTTTACGGCGCCGCTGACGCGGGGCAGGTGGAGACAATCTGCAGGGCAGTTGGCTGCGAGGCGGATGCAGGGGAAATCACCCGCCTTTGCCGTGAGATGAAAGGTGTCTGGACAGACTTTGCTTATTGGGACGGCCGGTTTATTGACTGGAATCTGATTCAGGCAGATGCCTATAAAGATGTATTGAATTATCAGAAGGGCAAGGAGTTTTATATACCTTCCGCCCCGCAGGTGAAGGAGATTGCCAGAACCGGAGCAGTGGAGCTTAAGAAGCATATCCGCCCGCTGAAGGCATTTTTCCTGGCCATGGTTGGCTGCGATGAGGAGACTGCTCGGGAGGCAGCTTCCTCCATCCATCATCACGTAAGGCTGGGGACAACGCCGAAAGCAGTGGAAGACATCATGGAGCATTTTGGACTGAACCTGGATTCCCAGGAAAAGATGAACGGATTCGATGAAATCATGGAACAGGTATGGAAGGAAACCAGGACGGTTGGAAACTGTGGTTATAACCGGGTGGAGCTGGATGCCAAGACAGCCCGCATTGACCCGGATGCGCCCTGTCCCTGCGGCAGCGGCAAGCGTTACCGCCAGTGCTGCGGCCGTAAGTAGGGAAGCGGAGGTGGAATGCAGCCATGTTTGAACGTGTGGATTACAGAGTGGAACGGATTGACGGGGATTATGCTTATCTGAAACGCGTGGATGTTCCGGATGACGATGAGAAATGCGTGGCCAGGGATCTTCTGCCTGCTGATATCAATGAGGGCAGCGGGCTGGCGTATGAGATGCTGGAGTATACGCTTCTGTGACATGCCAAAGCGGCACCAGCGATATGAATAAGAGGCAGTATGGATAAGAAAACAGAGCGTCTGGTCGATGTGGCCAGAATGTATTACGAGCAGGACAGGACCCAGAGTGAGATTGCGGACCAATACGGTATATCCCGCCCCATGGTCAGCAAGCTTTTGAAGGAGGCGCGGGATAAGGGAATCGTCACTATACGGATAAGCGCACCGCAGGAGGAGTCCGGCGGTGCGCTGTCCCTCATGGAAGTGGTGGGACGCTGTTTCGGGATTTATGACGGTGTGGCTGTGCCCGACGGACCAAATGATCAGACCACCAATGAGGCTGTGGCAGAGGCGGCCATCTCTTATCTGTCAGGGCTGGGAGGCACCGGCCTGGGCATTGGATGGGGCCACATTATCGGTGATGTGGTAAAGCATATGGAACAGAGGGAGACGCTGGTTCCCATAGGAACATTTGTCTGCCCGCTCATAGGAAACGGCGGTGTGGGACTTAAAAATTACCACTCCAATGAGCTGGTTCGTTCCATTGCGGAGCACAGCGGGGCCCAGCCCAGATTTATCTATTCACCGGCCTGCGTGCTTTCTGAGCAGGAGCTGAAACTGACCAGGGAGCTGGACAGCTACCACGAGATATATCATGTCTGGGAAAAACTGGATGTGGCGCTGGTCAATATCGGGAATTTTCCTTCTGTACCGGATTTTGCGTCGGAGGCCAGATATGGAGACCAGCTTATACGGCAGAAGGCAGTGGGACGCATCCTGAACTACTTTATGGACAGCCAGGGGCATATTATCCGGTCAGATACGGATTACGCCATTCAGATTCCACTGGAGCTTCTGTCCGGGACTAGGCATGTGGTGGGTATCTGTTCTGCCAATACCAGCCCAAAGGCATTCCGGGGAGCCTTAAAGACCGGTTACCTGAAACATTTTATTGCACCGGAGCATGTGGTCAGGGAAGCGCTGGAATGATGAGCGGGGATGAAGAGCGCTAAAAAGGCCGGGACATGTGAGGTCAGACCTGGTGCGCGGCAAGAGCTGATGATTGTACAATGAGAATGTATGATTGCACAGTGCGGGCCAATGAAACATAGGTTACATACGTAACCATAAATGCGCGGTTTGCTAAAGAAACTGCGCATTTTTTGTGCATTAGGGCAAAAAACAGAGAAAGGCACGATGAATAATTGACAAATAAACTAACAAATGTTAATCTAAAATCATGGATAATTTTGGGAAAATGCATGAGAGGAGGTTACATATGTTACTTTCAAAGGCGGAAATTACAAAGATGCTCAGAAAAGCTGCCCAGGTCTGGAATGAGAACAAGGATTATCTCAGCGAGATTGATTCCAGATTCGGTGACGGGGACCACGGCGTCGCCATTGGCAAGATTGCCGGTCTGATTGAGAAGAGCCTTGATGGCTGGGATGATGATGACGTGGAGACTTTTTTGGAGGACCTGGGAGATAATACCATGGAAATCGGAGGCGGAAGCGCAGGTCCATTATACGGAACCATGATAGGAGGACTGTCAGGTCCCCTGGAAGGAAATAAGCCCATTGATGCAGGGACTCTGAAGGAAATGTTTACGGAATGCTTGTCGGCCATGGAAGACATCACCAACGCGGGCGTGGGGGATAAGACTATGATGGACGCCCTGATTCCTGCTGTGGAAGCGGCTCAAAGCGCAGAAGACGATGTGATGGCTGTCCTGGAGGCTGCGAAGGAGGCAGCGGCCAAGGGCGCAAAGGAAAGCGAGCAGTATGTGTCCAAGTATGGCAGGGCCAGAAGCTATAAGGAGAAGACCATCGGCACCCCGGACGCGGGGGCAGTGAGCACATCCCTGTTTTTTGCGGGACTTTGCGACGGACTGAAGTAGACGGCATACGAAAGTAGACGGCATACGAAAGTAGACGGCATACGGATGCGGTCAATAAAATAAAATGGGAGAGGTAAAAATTATGAAGATGAAGAAATTTATAAACAATCCTGAGAATCTGACGCCTGAGCTGTTAGAAGGCTTTGCCGAGGCGCACAAGGAGCTGGTGACCCTGGGCGAAAACCGCATGATCATTAACAATAAGCTGGCTGAAGCCGACAGGGTTACCATTGTGACCCAGGGTGGATCCGGCCATGAGCCGGCTATCAGCGGATTTGTGGGAGAGGGAATGGTGGATATCTCCGTGGTGGGAGATGTCTTCGCGGCTCCCGGACCGCAGGCCTGCCTGGACGCCATAAAGCTGGCAGACAAGGGCAAGGGCGTTCTCTACATAGTCTTAAACCATGCAGGCGACATGCTTACCGGCAACCTGACCATGAAGAAATGCGCAAAGGAAGGATTAAATGTTATCAAAGTAGTGACCCAGGAGGATATCGCCAATGCGCCCCGCTCCAACGCCGACGACAGGAGGGGACTGGTGGGATGTATTCCCACCTATAAGATAGCGGGAGCAGCGGCTGCCGAGGGAAAGAGCCTGGAGGAAGTGGCTGCCATTGCGCGGCGGTTTGCAGATAACATGGCTACCCTGGCCGTAGCCGTATCTGGAGCGACCCATCCCGCAACAGGAAGCCTGCTTGCCGACTTGGGCGAGGATGAAATGGAAATCGGCATGGGACAGCATGGAGAAGGGGGCGGCGGACGCCAGACCATGAAGTCAGCCGATGAAACAGCTAAGATCATGCTGGACGGCCTTCTGGCTGACCTGGATATCAAGGAAGGCGAGAAAATCATGCTGATTCTCAACGGAACCGGCGCCACTACACTGATGGAGCTGTTCATCATTTACCGCAGGTGCGTATCCTGCCTGAAGGAGAAGAACGTCGAGATTGTGGCCAATTATGTGGGAGAGCTTCTTACCGTACAGGAGCAGGCCGGCTTCCAGATGTTCATGGCAAGGATGGACGATGAGCTTCTGCACTACTGGAACGCGCCGTGCAATACGCCGTATATGAAGAAATAAGAGGGTGTTTAAGAACGTTCTGATGGCACAAGGAAAAATCAGTTTGAGAGAAAGATGAGGAGGATATCGGTCATGGCGGCAGAATATATGCATATAGGAATCCCGGTCCTGAACAAAAAAGAGGGCATGACATATAACGAGGACATGAAGTTCTGGGTAAGCAATGTGGATGACTATGATTTTAAGATAGAGTACCTGAAATTCGAGGAGGGGACGCCCTTCCCGGAGATTCTCTCCAAGCAGCCCCATGTGGCTTACAAGGTGGACGATCTGGACCACTATGCCGCCCAGGCTCAGAGAATCATATTCGGGCCGGCTGACTGCGGCCCTGGCGTGCGCCTGGCATTTGTAATCTGGGATGATGCTATCGTTGAACTCTATGAGGAAAAGTAAGGAGAATGCCGGATGTTAGTAAATATGAACCATGTTCTGCGGTATGCGCAAGAGAAGCAATGCTGTATAGGCGCCTTTGACACGCCGAATCTGGAAATTCTTATGGCGGTCATACGGGCGGCAGAGAAACGTGAGGAACCAGTTATTATCCAGCACGCACAGCTTCACGAGTGCGAGATGCCTATTCATATCATCGGCCCCATCATGGTGCGTATGGCGAAGGAGGCCAGAGTTCCTGTCTGCGTCATGCTGGACCACGGCGAGGACCTGGACTATGTGAGAAAAGCCCTGGATTTAGGCTTTTCCGCTGTTATGTATGATGGCTCATCCCTTGCTTACGAGGAAAATGTGGCTATGACCAGGGAAGTAGTGGTCATGGCAAAGGCCTGCAATGCGGACGTGGAGGCTGAGATTGGCATTGTTACAGGCCATGAGGGAAAAATCTTTGCCATCAACGATGTGAGCGACGCTTATACGGACCCTGAGCTGGCGGCCAGATATGTAAAGGATACGGGAATAGACGCCCTGGCTGCATCGGTGGGAACCGTCCACGGATTCTATGCCACCAAGCCAAAGCTGGATTTTGACCGGATTGTGAAAATTAAGGAATTGACAGGGCTTCCGCTGGTAATGCACGGGGGATCCGGCATCAGCGCGGCGGATACCCAGAGGGCGATCCGCTGCGGTATCCGTAAAATCAACTATTTCTCCTACATGTCTAACGCGGGCGTGAAGGCAGTGAAGAAACTGCTGGAGGAGAAGGAAGTCAAATATTTCCATGATTTGGCTAATGCGGCAGTGGATGCGATGGAGCAGGATGTGCTGAATGCTATGGGGATGTTTGCGTTAGAGTAGGTTTGAAATAAGAGAGCTGTTTTTGTTCCGGCGGGTCATGTGATGACGTGTCCGGACGGGCAGCTCTTTTTTTGATGTCCAGGCGGGGATGTTTTTATGCCCTGTTGAAATATTATTTTACGCATAATGAGCAAATTCATCTTGTATTTTGCATAATGTTATGATATGTTATACATAACAATATATGACGTCAAGGAGGAGCTGTTATGTTTAATTTTGATGAGGCAAAGGTTCTGCAGGAGCACAAAAACGGACTCGGCATTGTGGGAGCAACAGAGAAAGCAGTAGATGAGGTAGTGAGGAGAGGATATAAAAATATCTTCTTCATCGGAATTGGGGGAACCGTGCTTTATGCCAACCAGATGGCCCACATAGTAAGGGAAGAAGGTTCTACCATTCCGCTGTTCATCGAAAACGCAGCGGACTTCTGTGTGGTGGACAATCCCCATTTTTCCAAAGATTCGGTGGTAGTCATTGAGAGTATTTCCGGTGATACGAAGGAAGTGGTGGCTGCGGTGGATAAGGCCCATGAAATCGGAGCAACGGTTATAGGGTATGTGGAGAAGGAAGGCAGTCCGCTCTATGAAAAATCAGATTATCTCATAACCACCACAGGCGGCGGATACTATTTCTGGTACACCGTGACCCTGCGCTTCATGTATCATGCAGGCCAGTTCCCACAGTACGGGAAGTTTTTTGAGGAGCTTAAGAATATGCCTGAAAATGTGGTGGAGATTTATAAGAAGGCAGATGTCAAAGCGGCGGAATACGCGAAAGCATATCAGGATGAACCTATTCAGTATCTGGTTGGTTCCGGCAATCTGGAGGACTGGGCTGTCTGCTATGGTATGTGTATCATGGAAGAGATGCAATGGATGCGTACAAGACCCATATCGGCCTCTAATTTCTTCCACGGGACATTGGAGGTTATTGACAAGGATACCTCTGTAATTTTAATCAAGGGTGAGGATAAGACACGTCCGCTTATGGACAGGGTGGAAAATTTTGTCCACAAGATCAGCGCTAAGGTGACTGTGTTTGACAGCAAGGATTTTGAGCTTAAGGGGATTAGCGATGAGTTCAGGGGAATGCTCTGCCCAATCATCATGCGTTCTGCCTTCCAGAGGGTATCCACCCATCTGGAGCATAACAGACGGCATCCTTTGGCCATCAGGAGATATTATAGGAGACTGGATTACTAAACATACCAGGTCCTTCGGAAAGCATGCCGGCAGTTCCAAAGATGCATTGAAATCAAGGAGAAAAGGGATGTTTGAAACGGTTGCGCGAATACTTTCCCAATGGTATACTTAAGCTATGTATGGTCATGTATCGTATAATAATGATACAGACATAATCAATGGAGGCGGAATCATGGGAAAACTGAACAAGGAATCAAGCGTCCCTTTGTATCAGCAGCTGATGGAGGTAATCCAGAATCAGATACTCAACGGAGAATTAAAAGAAAATGACAGGATACCTACTGAGATAGAGCTGAGCAGGGAGTATGACGTCAGCAGGATAACAGTGCGTAAAGCCGTGGAATTATTGGTGGAGGAGGAGATACTGGTAAAGCGCCAGGGCATAGGAACCTTTGTGTCGCAGAAAAAGCTTTGCCGCAATATCAATGGTTTCATGGGATTTACTCAGAGCTGTCTGGCGGAGGGAAACACGGCCGGGGCACAGTTGGTGTCTGCGGAACTGGCAGAGGCCACCATGGTGGACGCAGAGGAACTGAAGATTCAGGAGCATGAGAAAATCATTAGGATTGTGCGGGTGCGAACCTGTGACGGGATTCCCGTTATGCTGGAGGAAAATCATTTTCCGGCCCGTTTCGCATACCTTTTGGGCCATGATCTCACAGGATCCCTCTATCAGATATTGGCGGAGAATGGGACAATTATGGAGAATGGCATTAAGAGGATTGGAATATGCCAGGCCAATGAGATTGAACACAAGTATTTGGGCGTGGATCTTGACAAACCCCTGCTCTATGTGAAGGATGTCAGCTATGATCGGGAGGGAAATCCTGTCCACAACTGTAAAAGTGTGATTAATCCGGACCGCTATAAAATGACGGTCATGGTTAATGCTTGAGAAAAGGCGGACAGAGAGTGATAACAATCAGTAAATCCCAGGTGACGGTAATGAATATCCAATATGGCTATTATCCACTGGAGAAATTCTTAGATGACGCTGCCAGGGCTGGCGTAGAGCATGTGGAGCTGTGGAGAGCAGCTCCACATTTTCATTTGGAAGATATGACGTACACAGATGTGTGCCGTGTCAGGAAACAGATTGAGGAAAGGGGCCTGTCCCTGGAGATAACAGATGGAAGATACAGAGTGGACCCTACATTCTCTGTTTTACAAAGTGTTGAGAGGTTATATGACGTGTTGATTTGATGTAAACAGCGAGCGGCAAATATACTAATAAAGCGGATTCCCTGCGTATAGGCAACTGGAATTCGCTTTTTTTTGGCAAAAGGCACAAAAACGGCATGAGATAGATGTGAAAATTATACGAAAATCAGATTGCGGCCACATTTTATGTTTACAAAATATACATAACGTCATATGATGATTACATGATAATTAAAACACATTGACAAAGAGGTGAGGACATGTTAAGAGTACTGGGATTGGGCGATAACGTGGTGGATAAGTATATGCATATCCGTACCATGTACCCCGGCGGAAACGCATTGAATTTTGCAGTCTATGCAAAGATGTTCGGAATTGAAGCCGGCTATCTGGGAGTGTTCGGAGATGATGAGGCTGCCGCCCATGTATATGATACGATCCGTGGTCTTGGGCTGGATCTCTCCCACTGCCGTTTTTATCCGGGAGAGAACGGATACGCTAAGGTGCGTCTGGACGACGGGGACCGGGTGTTCATCGGCTCCAACAAAGGCGGGGTATCAAAGGAACATCCTCTGGAGCTGACTGGAATGGACAGGGCTTATATAGCCGGCTATGACATTGTACATACCAGTATCTTCAGTTATGTGGAAGATGAACTTCCGTTAATCCGTCAGGCATCATCCTTTGTATCCATGGATTTTTCGGACAGTGCAGACAAGGAGTATTTGAGACAATGCGCGCCATATATTGACTGTGCCAGTATCTCCTGCGGCGATATGCCCAGAAATGAGATTGAGAAAAAGATGGCTCTGATTCGGAAATTCGGATGCAGACATATTGTTATTGCTACCAGGGGGTCCAAGGGAGCGCTGGTAATGGTAGACGGGCGTCTCTACGAACAGTCCCCATGTTTGGTAGAGGCGGTGGATACCATGGGAGCGGGAGATTCCTTCATTACCTGTTTCCTGATAAATTATGTGGATGCCATGAAGGACTCCAGGGACTTCCCGGCAGCATCGGGAGCCAGAGGAACAGTGACAGCTGCAGACTATCAGGATTTGGCAGTCAGAACCAGTCTGTACCGCGCAGCCGTTTACTCGGCAGGCAACTGCCAGAAGGATGGATCATTCGGATTTGGCAAAGTGTTTCAGGATGAGTAAAGCATTATACAAAAAGTATTATGAAGAGGCGAAAGGAGTTTATTATGAGAAAGTTTGTTAAGAAAGCGGCGGCTGCCCTGTTGGCAGGAACCATGGCAATGTCACTTACAGCTTGTGCGGGATTTACCCCCAGCGGCGGTGACAGCAAGAAGGACGCGCCGGCTTCGTCGGAGGCAGGAGCTGACACAGGTGTTGCTCAGGCTGCTCAGACACCAGGAGAGAGAAAAACCATAAAGTTTTTCCACAGGTTTCCTGATGAGCCGTTCAATGGCTTTATCGAAAGCAAGATTGCTGAGTATGAGGAGGCGCGTCCCGATATCGACATCGTAGTTGAGAGTGCCCAGAATGATCCATACAAAGAAAAAATTAAGGTAGTGGTTGGCGGTAATGATGCTCCTGATATTTTCTTTAGCTGGTGCGGCGAGTTTTCGGAACGGTTTTTAAGAGAAAACCTGATTATGGATCTTACCCCGTACCTTGAAGCAGATAAGGAGTGGAAGGATTCTCTCATGGAGTCCCAGCTGGTAAACTATACGAAGGACGGTGTTACATACGGTATTCCATTCAGACTTGACTGCAAGCTTTTCTTCTACAATACACAAATATTTGAACAGAACGGCCTGAAGGCACCGGCTACATGGAATGAGCTCATTGAAGTGTGTGATAAGCTGAAAGCGGCCGGTATCACTCCCATATCTTATGGAAACCAGGAAAAGTGGCCGGCAGCGCACTATATTGGCAGCTTGAACCAGATGCTTGTAAGCGATGAGGTGAGAGAGAAAGATTTTGATCCTGCCCAGGGAGAGTTCACCGATCCTGGTTATGAAGAAGCATTAAAATGCTATCAGCAGCTGATTCCTTATTGCAACGATGCAGTGAATGGTACAGCAGCAGACATGGCCAGAACCAATTTTGCAATGGGCAAGTCAGCAATGTACTATGCAGAACTCATTGAGATTCCATATATTACAGACCTGAACGCCGACCTGGATTACGGTATGTTCAAATTTCCTGTAGTGGAAGGTCCAGGCAATCCTGATATATTAACCGGCGTTCCGGAAGGATTTGTGGTTTCGTCCAAAACACAGTATCCGGACGAATGTATCGAGTTCCTGAAATGGTTCTTGGGACCGGAAGTAGGCAGGGAGCAGGCACAGACCATCGGCTGGTTCAACGCATCAAAAAATGTGACAGAAGGAGTCAATGATACGAAACTGCTGGACGGCTATAAGGTTGTAAATGAAGCCAAAATCATGGGACCATGGTTTGACAACGCTCTTTATTCAACAACATGTGATGAATATCTCACAGCAGCTTCCGACCTTACAAATGGAGATATTACACCTGCGGAGGCAATGGCAAGAGTACAGAAAGTCGCTAAAGAAGCCCAGAGTCTTGTATCCGGGCAGACCAAGTCAGAGTAATCTATAGGGGGATGTGGAAACATCCCCCTGCAACATAAGAAAGTAGGTAAAAGCTATGAGAACGAAGAAATTCACTCCATATTTGTATATGATTCCCGGTCTTATTATGGTACTTGTATTTGTATACATACCGGTCATAACGAATATTGTATACAGCTTTTTCAGCTTGTCATCCTACTCATCTTCGGCAAAATTTGTGGGTATCAGTAATTACATCCGTTTTTTTACTAAGGATACCCTCCCTATCATGCTGAAGAACAACGGACTGTACTGTATTATTTCCCTCGTCGTTCAGGTGGGTTTCGGAACATTGCTTGCGCTTCTTCTTGAGAGTAAGGCTACAGGACGGTTCCGTAATGTGTACAGGAATATATATTATATACCGGCCCTGATTTCACTGACAGCAGTAGGTATTCTGTTTACCTTCATATATCAGCCGGACCTGGGCATGCTGAACTCATTTTTGAGAGCTATAGGACACGGGGATATGGCTCGTTCATGGCTGGGGGATTCCAAGATTGCCATATACTGTATCATAGCCATGAGTCAGTGGCAGTTTACCGGATATATCACTCTTCTCATGGTAGTGGCCATACAGAATGTGCCCAATGATTATATTGAGGCAGCGTCTATTGATGGCGCGGGGCCTGTAAAACGCGCGCTCCATATCGTACTGCCTCTTGCAAAGGAGCAGCTTCTGGTATGCTCAGTCATTACGGTAATTGGAGCGTTCAAGTTGTTTACCGAGGTATATTCCACCACGGGAGGAGGGCCAGGAAACAGTACGCAGGTATTGGGGGTGTTCCTTTATCAGAACGCATTCCTTCACGACGACTTGGGAATGGCGGCTGTAACCGGTGTATTTATATTTATGATAACCATGGTGCTGTCACTGATTCAGATGAAGATCACCAGGTCTGGCGAAGTGTAGAAAGGAGCGGCATATGAAGAAACGAACAGCAGTAACCGTACTTTTGAATATATTCTTCATACTGTTGGTGCTTGTGATTATACTGCCGGCAGCCTGGCTGATTATGAATTCGCTGAAGACCAATGTGGAACTGTTTACCGATTCTCTGGCGCTGCCTGCGAAGGTACAGTTTGCCAACTATATATCGGCATGGAATAAAGGACTTTACAAGTACTTTGGAAATTCTGTCATTGTAAGCTCCATTTCCCTTATATCCATTCTGTTTCTAAGCTCCCTGCTGGCCTATGGCATAACCAGATTCAACAGCAGATTCGGAAATCTGATATTCCTGATTACATTAGGGGGCATGGCCCTCTCGGAGCAGGTGGCACTGGTTCCTCTGTATAAGATACTTCAGGCCGCACACCTGTATAATACGTATTGGGCGGTTATCCTGCCGTATGTGGCATTCAGGATACCATTTACTGTATTTCTGATGCGTGCTTATTTTATGTGTATACCAAAGGAACTGGAGGAAGCGGCAGTCATTGACGGCTACAACAGCTTTCAGATATTCAGAAAAATTATAGTCCCTATCAGCAAGCCGATTTTTGCATCCTGCGCCATTGTGAACCTGAATTTCGTGTGGAACGAGTTTCTGTTTGCCAATGTGTTCCTGGAGAGTAAGAGTATTATGACCATTCCTATCGGTTTGATGACGTTTAAAGGCGATATGAGATCAGATTATGTGGTAATGCTTGCAGGCATCACCATTGCATCCCTTCCAATGATCATACTGTATCTATGTATGCAGAAACAGTTTGTGCGAGGTCTTACCTCTGGTGCGGTTAAGGGCTAGATAATGGCCCTTTGACTATCTCATTGGTTCCGTTTTGGAAATGACAGTCATATAGACATAGTCCTACCTCCATAAGAAGGGCCTCCGGCAAAGCATCAGCTGACGGAAGCCCTTTTAGGTGCGCCCGGCGGGCGCACGTTCTAACGGGTGAAAGTCCCTGACCCGCC
>OWIL01000212.1_pt1 | contig 42095 bp, 45 predicted proteins | sample 1732871 | NCBI WGS metagenome assembly OWIL01 (sample SAMN05065763, study PRJEB22554) | human gut metagenome | biome: ENVO:2100002; feature: ENVO:00000062; material: ENVO:00002003 | host: Homo sapiens | place: USA
TGAAAGAATACACACAAAAGCTGAAAGAATATGTGAAAAAGATCCGGATCTGCGGCCCGGAACGCAACAGCTATTCCAAAGCGGACCATGATGCTACGTTTATACGGAGTAAGGGGGAGGTATATGCTTTTTTAGGGAAGTAACAGACCTCCGGATCAAAAAGTGAGGGGGCTGTGGGAAATAGAGTCCGTCTACTCTATTTTTTCACAGCCCCCATTTGTTCCTTTTCAGGAAACTTCGCAAATCGGCCAAGATAGTGTATAATAGACTTGAAATAAAAAATGGCATAGCAAAAAAGCGAAGATGTAACTTCGCCATGACGTTGCCTATGTAGTTTTTTGTTTTTGGTTTAGGCTGCACTATCTGACGGTAGAGAAAGAATAAGGCGTATGGAGCTATCCATATCCCATAGCCTTTCGATAGCGTTCAAACAGTGCAGTTTTTTTGTGGTAAACTTCTAAAACCAACATAGAAGTGCCACACTCCGGGCATCTGAGCGGATCATAGCCAAGAGCCAGAAGGATTGAATTACGCCAATCCAGAAGCCTGGAAAGATAACGCTGCTTCTTAGGGGATAAACATTTCCGGAGATTTTTTTCCTGTTTATGGTGCTTTGCATAAATCCCATAGCAACGGACCATTTTAAAGTGTCTGTCAGGGATATGTACAATCAGGCGTTTGATAAAGTCAATGGCGGGGATGCATTCGGTCACAGTTTCATGGTCCTCATGGCGCTGATAGTGGATGTCACAGAAGTCCCATCATAGGCATCAATCCTGGAAGTGGCAATGACGGGCCGGCCCAGATATCTGCTGATATATTTAATAGTGATATCAGGGGAGCGCGGATTGGGTTTGGCCCTGACATAAAACCCATCGGGATGGTCTTTGTAAATCTGGTTTTTAAGTTTCTTAAAAGACGGTCCAAGTTTAAGGGAGAGCTGCTCCAAAAGGACTTTACGGACAGGCGCAGGAAGCGATAATCAAAGTGAGTATGAGGGCGCCAGGCAGTGAAGTTACCAGCCCCGCCTTGGGAAATCAGGGCATGGATGTGAGGATTCCATTTCAAATCCCTCCCGAAGGTATGCGGGACGCAGATAAAGCCAGAATTAAAGTTTTTGGACTTGTTAAGCTTGAAGAACATACGCAGGATGACATCCCTGACCGAATGAAACAGGCAGTTAAGAAGGGAATGGTCCTTAAGAAAAAAGATGCGGAGTTCTTCAGGAATGAGTTTTAAAGCCAGGGATGCCATTACATTCATGAATCTGGAATAGTCTGCTTTGGAGTAGGAACAGGCATAATAAAAAGCAGTCAGTGACTTTTGGGTGATGGCAGACAAAAAATGTCGGTAGAGGGAACGGATGGAATCCGCCGACTCCATGGCAAGTATGGATAAAGCCAGTAGAAATAAAGTCTCCGCGGCAGGGGAAGAAAACGTTTTAAATATAGATGGAAAAATATTGTTGAAGTCTACCAATCAGGTTCTTTTCGTTGTATAATGAGTTTGTCGTACAGAGTCACTTTCCTTTGTATATTTTGCTGGCAAACTAATTATACACCAAAGTGTCCTGTACGATATTTTTTTCTTAAAAGTTGTAAAGTCGTATATTATGTATAGTCCCATGCCAATTACCCAAGGGAAAGCTGGATTGCTTATGATGAATTTTTTGCCAAATTCTCGAAAAAAGCAGACGGGACTTTGTTGTATATGGGAAGAGAGGCTGTTTAAAACTAATATAACGGTGATAAATGAGAGTTTTATATTTCCGAGATGCCGCTCCCTTCCTAGAAAAATGTGATAGAAGTCCCTAAAATCTCAATAACTTTGTGATTTTGGTTGTAATTTCAAAACGATTAGCATATAATAAAAATATGATTGGGAACCACGAAAACTCCAATAAAAGTGTGAAGGAGTGTATCTATGGAACGATTGATTTTGAATAAGCTGCTGGATTGGAAGAATTCACCCTACCGCAAGCCTCTGATATTAAAAGGCGTGCGCCAGGTGGGCAAGACCTGGATTCTTAAAGAATTTGGCAGACGCTATTATGAAAATACCGCCTATTTTAACTTTGATGAAGATGAGGAATATAAGCAGTTCTTTGAAACCACCAAGGATGTAGATCGGATTTTGCAGAATCTGATGCTGGCCAGCGGTCAGAAGATTATACCGGAAAAGACACTCATCATCTTCGATGAGGTACAGGACTGCCCCAAGGTCATCAACTCCATGAAGTATTTCTGCGAGAATGCGCCGCAGTATCACATTGCCTGTGCCGGTTCTCTGTTGGGAATTGCCCTGGCGAAACCTTCGTCTTTCCCTGTGGGCAAGGTCAACTTCATGCAGATCGATCCTATGACCTTTATAGAGTTCCTGCTCGCCAACGGTGATGAGAATTTGGCGAAGTATTTGGAGACTGTTGACACCATTGAGCCGATCCCCGATGCTTTCTTTAATCCTCTTTATGAAAAACTCAAGATGTACTATGTGACCGGCGGTATGCCCGAATCCGTTCTGATGTGGACGGAGGCACGGGATGTAGCTGCCATGCAGGAAGCCCTGTCCGGGATCATTGGCGCCTACGAGCGGGATTTTGCCAAGCATCCCAATATCAGTGAGTTCCCGAAGATCTCTATGATTTGGAAATCCATACCGTCTCAGCTGGCAAGAGAAAACAAGAAGTTTATCTACAAAGTTGTCAAAGAGGGCGCAAGAGCCCGTGAATACGAAGATGCCCTGCAGTGGCTGGTAGATTCCCGTCTGGTGCACAAAATCTACCGCAGCTCCGCTCCCGGCCTGCCTGTGGCTGCCTACGATGACCTTTCTGCCTTTAAGATTTATCTGGTGGATGTGGGTCTACTCCGCCGTCTGGCGCAGCTGGCTCCTACAGCCTTTGGTGAAGGCAACCGCCTGTTCACGGAATTCAAAGGCGCTCTTACCGAGGACTTTGTGCTTCAGACCTTAATCACGCAGTTTGAAGTGATTCCCCGATACTGGAGCCAGAACAATCCTCCTTACGAGGTAGATTTCCTCATTCAGAGAGAAAATGACATTTTCCCTGTAGAGGTCAAATCCGAGACCAACACCACCAGCAAGAGTCTCAAGAAATTCAAGGAGTTGTTCCCAGATCAAGTGAAGCTCCGTGTACGGTTCTCTCTGGATAATCTGAAGATGGACGATGATGTACTGAATATTCCACTGTTCATGGCAGACCATGCAGATCGGTTGATTGGGCTGGCATTGGAGCAGAAAAACAAGTAAAAAACAATTGGGACACCATATGGACTGGAGGTATTACCAGTCCCATTACTGTTCTGGAGCAAATCACCTATTTGATGTTTATGAAGCTGTTGGATGACAATCAGCTGAAAGCGGAGGCTAATGCCAATCTGCTGGGTGTTCCGCAGAAAAGCAAGGTGTTCCAGGATTTGTGTGATCAGCGAGAGCCCCCGTGTGGAAACAGAATATAAAAACCTTCGCTGGAATGTGTTTCACAACTTTGAACCTGGCCAGATGCTGACCAATATCCAAACCTATGTGTTTCTCATCAGAACCATCGGTGAAGGCAAGGATACTGCTTTCAGCCGCTATATGAAAGACACTGTGTTTCTGATCCCTACGGCAAAGGTGCTTGCCAAGGTTGTTGATGGCATTGATGCCATGGATATGAACAACAAGGATATTATGGGCGATGTTTACGAGTACCTTCTCGGTAAAATTGCCGCTGCCGGTGAAAACGGCCAGTTCCGTACACACCGGCACATCATCAATATGATGGTGGCGCTGATGAAGCCCGCTCTCAAGGACTCCATTCAGCGCAGCCTATATCAGCGAGAATCAGAAAAAGGAACTGATGAAGACCGACAATATGCGTTACTTCAAGTCCGGTCTGCTCTCCGGCTTTGATACCGACCAGTCCAGGCTGCGGATTAGCTATGAATATGATGCTCCACGGCGTTGAGGATCCGCACATCACCTATCAGGACTCCCTTTCCGGCGAGAACACCGAGCGTGACCAGTATTCCCTTATCATGGCAAACCCGCCATTTACCGGCAGTGTATTCCAAGAGGAAATCAGTAAGGATCTGCTGGCACTGTGCAAAACCAGAAAGACAGAATTGCTCTTTGTAGCGCTATTCACTAAGATGCTGAAAGTGGGCGGTCGCTGCGCTTGTATTGTTCCCGATGGCGTTCTCTTTGGTTCCTCTAAGGCGCGTCAGGCGATCCGCCGTGAGTTGGTGGAGAGGATGTCTGGTTCTATGACATGAAGGCAGACGGCTACAGTCTGGACGATAAGCGTTCTGTATATCAGGGAGAATGACATTTCGGATATTATTGCAAGGTTTAATAATCGTGATGCGCACTGAACAGAGCTTCTTTGTGCCGAAACAGGAAATCGTAGATAATGGATATGACTTGTCCATAAACAAGTATAAAAAGACGGAGTATGTGACGGTAGAGTACCCCTCTACGGCAGAAATTCTGGACAAATTGGATACCTTGGAAACTGAGATCCAGAAGAGGTTGATAGAACTGAGGGGGGATGCTATGATAATTAAACTCGGATCTGTCATTACAGAGTATTCTGAACGCAACAAAAACGGAGAAAACATCCCAGTTAACAGTGTAACGAATGAGCAGGGATTAACCCCTCCAGAATCAACGTGGGTTCTGTCGATTGGCAAAGTTGTGAGGATAGAGTTATAGTCAGTCCGCTATATGTAGTGTTCGATGTCAGTGAAAGAATTATAAGGTCATATACAACTGGCAGTGTGCGGGACAACCTCAAGTTTTCTATTTTGAGTGAGTTTCCGATAAGCCTCCCCCCGATAAATGAACAGCGAAGAATTGCTGCTACTCTGGATAAAGTGGAAGAGACTATAGCCTTACGGCAAGAGGAATTGACAACGCTGAACCACAAAATATCTGCGCCTTTCTGGATATTGCAATCGGCTATATTTGTTCTATTTTCGCAGAACCATCAACAGTACCATCTATATGTATCTTGGGATATGTCGTTCTTGCAACGGTGGTCATTCTTATATTGGAATTTGCGGCATCATATGTAATAGCAAAAATAGAATACCCGAAGGATTTTCGGGTTTCAGAAGAATATGTGGATATTAAAAATGGACAATTAGTGATGCAGCAGATAGAAGACGATTCCTAAACCAACTGGATTCGAGGTGTTTTGATGGACTTTGTGATGTCCACGATGCGCTTAAAAGCATGGTCGTTCCCATACCGTTTCGGAATGGTATGCTGATGCCCACTACATTGGGGGTGGCTGCATCGGGAGATAGCGGTATGGCGGTTAAGCAAGCATTCAGCATTCTGAACCGCTTGCGGCTCTGGGAAATTGAGCTGAAAAAGAATGAAGAAGATATTCGCAAGGGGAATTCCTGCAGGCGGTGCAGGAGAACACCCGAAACTTTTACTGGACGGGGAAGATCACGACGAAGGCGGGAGTGGAGTATCCGTTCACCTATGACGATATCGTGAAGGGGAGCGGGTATGTCACGGCGCAGTGCTGCGGCAGTTCGGAAGATCGAGCTGGGGACGGTGTATGCCGCCGAGATGGGTATTTATTTGTACTCTAAGATCGACCGGTACACGCTGAAGGACGCGAAGGTGGAACTGTCCTACCACCTGCAGCTTGCGGACGGCTCTTATGAGGAAGTGCCGGTGGGCATTTTCGAGGTCTGCGAGGCGAACCGGACAGTGAACTGCCTGGAGCTGAAAGCCTATGACTATATGCTCCGGTTTGACAGGAGCTTCAACGGCTTTGAGACGGTGGGCAAAGCCTATGCCTTTCTGGAACTGTGCTGTCTGGCCTGTGATGTAGAGCTGGCGAATGGTCCATGATTTCTATCGTCAACGGGTTGATATCTGAAAAGAAGATTCTGGACGACACCAGAAGCGAACTGCCTTACGAGCAGCTTTCTCGGGTGGTCGCCTGCCTTGAGGCGGGCAGTGGGAAAGGACCTGATTTTATATCCTGCTGTTCATGGTAGCCGGGCATTCGATACACCTCTGTATTCTACATTTCATAGGTTGACATCAGGAAGCTGATAATTATAGATCTGCCATGACATTGCTGCGGCAGCAGCCTGCATGTCGTGGATCAGATCTGTACTATGTAATTTGTCCAGAATTCTGCCGGTTGCTCCGGATATACTGATGGCAAAGCCAGGATCTTCAAAACCTTTAAAAACAGGGAAACCCACACATGTGAGACCAATTTCAATTTCTTCGTTATCCATAGAATATCCGCGCTCCCGGCTTAGCTTCAGCTCGTTTAATAGCGCTTCTCTCCGGGTGATTGTATTGTATGTCTTTGCCTTGAGGGGGAAGGAAAGGATTTGGTCAATTTGTGCTTCTGTTTTGTAAGACAAAAGGCATTTACCTACGCCGGTACAATACATGTAGTTTTTAACACCCATTTGAGTGTTGATAAAAATAGATGAGTCCGATTCTACTTTATCCAGGTAAATGACGCTGTTATCGGACTGTACTGCACTGTGTACCGTTTCATGATATTTGTGAGAGAGCTGTTCAAGAAAAGGATGTGCAATCCGTATCAGGACATTATTCATTTTAAGCGCATTGGTGAGACACAATATCTTAGGCCCAAGGCAGTACCTTTGATTATCTTCGTTCTGTAAAAGATAGCCCAGTGCCGCAAGACTGTTCACAAGGCCAAAGGTGGTACTTTTATTTAATTCCAACTTCTCGGAAATGTCCTTTAAGCTTAATTCTACCACACTGTTCTGAAAAAGTTCCAAAATGGACATGGCGCGCTCTAAAGATTGGATGATTTTTGTTGTTGCCATAATATACCTCCTGTTATCTAAATAGTAATTTATCATCTTAAGCAGAATAATTCAACCGTTTTATTTTTTAACTTATACAACATGTACAAAAATGATTTGTAATTTTGTGTTTAATTGTCATTGACGTAATTATAAAAATAATATACTATTACAATATAGAATGAAGTTCTATAATATAGAACACAATATCATCTTTATAAGGAGGATATGCATGGAATTTAGAAGCAATGAAATTATGCATGGTGAGGATAGTCCCTTTTACCGCTCTCTCTTTAAGTCTATGGGGTATTCTGATTATGAACTGGATCACAAGCCGCTTATAGGTATTTCCAATACATGGAATACCTGCGTTCCCGGACATTTTAATCTGAATCAGGTGAATGAGTTTGTAAAAAAGGGAATTTACAGTGCGGGGGGAACTGCGGTAGAGTTCGGAACAATTGGCTGCTGTGATGGAGTGGCGCAGGGACATATAGGCATGAATTATATTCTTCCATCAAGGGAAATTATTTGTAATTCCATTGAGGTTATGGTGCAGGCCCACCGGCTTGATGGCATTGTTCTTCTGGCTTCCTGCGATAAAATAGTTCCCGGTATGCTTATGGCTGCGGCGCGTCTGGATATTCCGGCAATTGTATGCGTTGGCGGTCCCATGCTGGGGGGAATCGAATTTGATGGCAGGAAATCAGACCTGACATCCATTGATGAGGCAAAGGGCATGACCCGTTCCGGGAAGATTACAGAGGAAGAATACCGCGCACTTGAGAATACGGCATGTCCGGGGTGTGGGTCCTGCTCATTCCTGGGCACTGCAAATTCCATGTGCTGTGTGTCGGAAGCAATGGGTATGAGCCTGCCTGGAAGCGCCCTGATACCGGCTCCTTATGGGGAACGCCTGAAGTCTTCTTTTGAATCCGGACGCGCTATTGTGAAACTGGTAATGAACAACATTACGGCAAGAAAGGTTATCACAGAGGAGTCTATTCGCAATGCTATTAAAGTAACTATGGCGATCTGCGGGTCTACCAATGCTGTACTTCATATTGCGGCCATTGCCAATGAGGCGGAACTGGATATGAACGTGGTGGAGGAGTTCAGAAAGCTGAATCTGACAACACCTCAGATTGCGAAAGTGAATCCGGCAGCGAAGTGGGATATGGAAGCATTTTACCGCGCAGGCGGAATCCCGCGGGTAATGGATCATCTGGCTGATATTATTGACCGCAGCGCCGTCACATGTACCGGGGAGTCTGTGGATGAAAACCTTAAAAAGCAGGTGTACTGGTATCCGGAGAACCGTGAAATCATTAAGACAGTGGATGATCCATTCTCCGTAACAGGCGGTGTTGCCGTATTATCAGGAAATCTGGCGCCTGATACAGCAATCTCTAAACCGGGTGCTATTGCTCCTCCTCTCCACCGTTTTACGGGAAAGGCCAGATGCTTTAATTCAGAGGAAGAAGCGGAAACAGCGATTCTGGGTGGTGTGATCCGGAAGGGGGAGGTTGTGGTTATTCGATACGAGGGACCCAAAGGAGGCCCCGGAATGAGAGAGATGTTTAAGGCCATGAAGTATATTTATGGCATGGGATTGGCAATGGATACGGCCCTTATTACGGACGGACGTTTTTCCGGGACAAATAACGGATGCTTTGTAGGGCATATCTCGCCGGAAGCAGCAGAAGGCGGTCCGCTGGCCCTTGTAGAGGACGGAGATGAGATCCTGATTGATGTTATAGATGGAAAGCTTGAACTCCATGTCCCGGATGAGGTCATCAGTGAGCGCAGAAAACATTGGGTAAAACCGGAAAAAGAGATTCCGAATGGTTATTTAAGGCTTTATTCCAAAGTGGCTTCTTCCGCAGACAAAGGTGCGGTAATTCAGTGTTGATCAGATAGACAATATGACGGGGGTATATTATGGCAACAATAAGTACATTAGGCGCTGCCGCCGGACTTGTAATAGCAATTATATTAATTATTTTGAAGGTCCCGCCGGTATATGGCATGATGCTGGGCGCATTGGCAGGCGGACTGATTGGAGGGGCAGGACTGTCAGAAACAGTCGGCCTGATGGTGTCCGGCGGAAGCGGCATGGCGTCCGGTATCCTGCGTATCATTGCAGCCGGGATGCTGGCCGGATTCCTGATTGAATCTGGTTCGGCGGAAACCATTGCTCATACGATTGTTGTAAAGATGGGCAGTCGTTTTGCTCTTCTGGCAATCATTCTTTCTGCATGGGTCCTTCAGGCGGTAGGAACCTTTGGAGATGTGGTAGTGGTAATTGTGGCTCCCATTGCCCTGGATATCGCTGCTTCTACCAGATACTCTAGGGCGGCTGCGACCATTGCCCTGATTGGAGGTATCCATGCCGGTAATATTATTTCTCCTAATCCGAATACCATTGCCTTATCAGAGAATCTGGGTATTCCCATGACCTCTGTTGTGCTGGGGGGAATGATTCCTGCATTAGCTGGAATTGCATTTACATATATATTTATGACAGTACTTAAGAATAAGGGTGAAATGGTGGGTTCCAAGCCTGTCAATAGTGCGGTTATTGAGATGAAGCAGCTTCCTTCCATTGGCCGTGCGCTGGCCGGACCCTTTTGCACAATTATTCTGCTGATGCTCCGTCCAATCTGCAATATTACCATGGATCCTATTGTAGCTCTGCCCATAGGAGGAGTGATTGGCGCCATCGCTATCAGAAAGCCCAAGGAGATGTTGAAGTACGCCAATACGGGTATTCAGAGAATGAGCGGCATTGTATTGCTTCTTTTGGGAACAGGAACCATATCAGGTATTATCTCTAATTCCGGACTGAAAGATACACTGATTAACCTTGTGGAGGTATCCGGAGTCCCCGGATATATCCTGGCGCCGTTGTCTGGTATTGTTATGGGTGGGGCTACCGCATCCTGTGTAGCAGGAGCTACCGTGGCATCCCAGGTATTCGGCCCAACCATCCTTTCCTTAGAGGTGACGGCGGTCCAGGCCGCAGTAATGATTCATGCAGGCTGCTGTGTATTTGACTGTCTTCCCCATGGCAGCTTCTTCCATATCAGTGCAGGAACGCTGCAGCTGTCAATCAAAGAAAGGCTTAAGATTATTCCGTATGAGTCGCTGATTGGATTGGGTATGACGGTTGTGGCAACATTTGTCTACGGTGTATTAGGATTTACATTTTAATTTTAGGAGGCATTTTCTGTGAAAAAAATAAAAGCAGGTATCATCGGTCCAGGTAATATAGGAACCGATCTGATGTATAAGATAATGAAGAGCAGCAACCTGGAAATGAAGCTGATGGCCGGTATTGTGGAGTCTGAGGGGATAAAGCGGGCTGCGGGACTGGGGTTTGAAACTTCGATTAGAGGCGTGGATGCAGTGGCTGCTGATGATGAAATCCGAATTGTTTTTGATGCAACCAGTGCAAAAGCACATTTACATAACGCGCCTATTTTGAAGCAGGCGGGAAAAATTGTTATGGATATGACACCGGCTGCAGTTGGTCCCTATGTGGTGCCATGTGTTAATCTGGACAGCCTGCCATCTGATACAGATAACTTTAACATGGTGACCTGTGGTGGACAGGCCGCGGTTCCTATCGCTTATGCGATTAATCGTGCAGCTGATTCAGAGTATACCGAGATTGTGTCAGCACTTTCATCTAAAAGTGCCGGGCCAGGAACCAGGGCCAATATAGATGAATTCACGGAGACTACGTCCAGGGCGCTGGAGATAGTGGCGGGGTCGGATAAAGGAAAGGCTATTATTGTATTAAATCCAGCTAATCCTCCGTTAATGATGACCAACACAATATATGCACTGGTTAAGACTCCGGATGTAGCAAGAATAAGGGAATCAGTAGAAGCAATTGTAAAAGAAGTAAAAAGTTATGTTCCGGGCTACCGTCTGCGCGTGCCTCCGGTTATTGACGGAAATAAGGTTACGGTTATTGTAGAAGTGGAAGGTGCGGGAGATTTTCTTCCGGCCTATTCCGGTAATCTGGATATTATTAACCAGGCGGCTGTGGCAACGGCTGAAAAGGTGGCGGCCAGACTGCTGAATGGAAAGGAAGAGATGGCATGAGTGGAAGAAGGATTAATTTAATAGATACAACCCTGCGGGATGGCAGCCATGCCGTAAGCCATAGTTTTACAGTTGAACAGGTGAAGGCGATAGCTGGCGGGTTAGACAGGGCCGGAGTGGATTTTATAGAGCTGAGCCATGGGGATGGAATTGGCGGTTCATCCATTAATTACGGGTTTTCTGCCGTCGATGAACTGACATTGATGCGTGCGGCCAGTGAGGTGATTAAAAATGCCAAGCTTACCGTGCTGCTTCTGCCGGGCGTGGGCACGATAGAGGATTTGAAACGGGCGGAGGATACAGGAATCAGGGCAGTGAGAGTGGCAACCCATGTTACAGAGGCGGATGTATCGATTCAGCATATACGGTATGCCAAAGGCAAGGGCTTGTTTGTTGCAGGATTCCTGATGATGTCCCATATGGCGGAACCGGACAAGATTGTGGAGCAGGCAAGAATTTTTGAGGCGGAAGGGGTTGATTATATTAATTTGGCAGATTCCGCCGGGTATATGGTTCCGGATGATGTACGCAGGCGTATCTCAGCATTAAAGGAGTCAGTAAGTGTCCCCATCGGATTTCACGCTCATAACAACATGGGGCTGGCTATGGGCAACAGTCTGGCTGCCCTTGAGGCGGGTGCAGAATATATTGATGGCACATGCAGGGGACTGGGAGCCGGCGCGGGGAACACCCAGATTGAGGTGTTGTGTACGGTTCTTAACCGTATGGGTTATGATATTAATGCGGATATCTATCAGATGATGGATGTGGCTTCGACAGCAGTGGAGCCGCTGATGCGCCGTCCGCAGGTAATCCGCACAGATTCCCTTATGCTGGGGTATGCAGGGGTCTATTCAAGCTTCCTTCTTCACGCGCGCCGGGCCGCAGACCGGTTTGGTATAGATATCAAAGATATCCTTATAGAACTGGGACGCCGCGGCATGGTTGGGGGACAGGAAGATATGATTGTTGATGTTGCTTACGAATTATCAAAAAATAAGCTATAGTTATAGTATTGTATTGACAATGCGCGGCCATGTAAAGGTTCATGCAGGAACGAAAAATCAAAGACGGGTATATCGTTGTAAAAAATCTAGTATACTGATGTCCTCATGGACATGCCTGGGCTCCGGTAAACGGCAGATACGTGATGCTTTTCCGCTCATAATGTGATAAAATAACTAGAATATCGAATGAATATACAAAATTCCGGAGGTAACAGCATGAATAAGATGGAACATATAACCGTTGTGTATTTCAGCCCCACAGGCGGAACCAGAAAAGCCTGTCTCAGCCTGGCCATGGAGATGGGGAAGAAGGTAAAGGATGTGGACCTTTGCAGCCTGGAGGGAGAGTATTCCTTTGGACCGGAGGATACCGTAATTGTGGGTGTGCCTGTGTTCGGCGGCAGGATACCCGGATATGCGGCGGAGAAGCTTACATATCTGAGAGGCGGCGGGGCAGCGGCAGTGACGGCGGCTGTCTACGGCAACAGGGCCTTTGAGGACGCCCTGCTGGAACTGGACGACTGCTTAAAGGCGCAGGGATTCAGGATTGGGGCAGGGACAGCGCTGCTGGCAGAACACTCCATGGTCCGGGACGTTGCGGCAGGCCGGCCGGACGGCAGGGACCAGAAGGAAATGGCTGACTTTGCGGCCAAAATTCTGGAAAAGCTGGAAGGGGACGGCTGGCAGGAGCCCCAGGTTCCCGGAAACTGTCCTTACCGTGACTGGAAGCAGATGCCGGTGATTCCGCTTACCAACGCATCCTGCATATCCTGCGGGCTGTGCGCTGCCAGATGTCCTGTACAGGCCATTCCTGTGAGCAATCCTTCCTCAACGGACCAGTCCCGCTGCATCCTCTGTATGCGCTGCATTTCCGTCTGTCCGGTGAAGGCCAGAAGCCTGCCTGAGCAGGCCTGCGCCATGCTGGAGCAGAAGCTTTCTTCTGTCAGGGATATCAGACGGGAAAATGAGCTGTTTTTATAATCCACCTATTGAATCCCGGTGCATTTCGGATTATAATCTTAAGATGTACTTGTAAAAGGATGGAAAACGGGTTTACAAAAAAGGGAAGGCATTGGAGAAAAGATGATGAAAACAAAGAAGACCCTGAAAGAAACCGTGGTGGAGGGAATCTACCGGGAGATAGAAGAAGGTATCTATAAGCCTAACGATATCATCCATGAAGGGGAAATCATGGAAAAGTATGCCATGAGCAAATCGCCGGTGCGGGAGGCCCTTATTGAGCTGTGCAAGGATAATGTACTGAAAAGTATACCAAGGGTGGGCTATCAGGTGGTTCCGGTGACCTTGAAGGAGATACTGGATCTTCTGGAGTTCAGAATTGATGTGGAGACAGGCAACCTGAGGCGGCTGTGCCAGAGGATTACCCCTGAGCAGATAGAACATTTAAGACAGCTGGACACCATCACAAAGGATAACCACGAGAGGATGGTGGCCATCCATTGGAACCGGAACACGGATTTTCATTTAAAGCTCTGTGAGATGGGTGGAAACAGTTACATATGCGATGTGATTGCCGCGGCCCTTCAAAAATCCTGCTCGTATATTTCCCAATATTTCCAGACAGCCTGGAAGAAGAATGCCGAATCCAACAGCTTTTACCACAGGGAAATCATTGAGGCCCTGGAAAAACGTGATACGGAGCGGGCCATTGAAATGCTCCAGAAGGATATACTGAATGTAAAAGAGCAGATTCAGGAGAATTATTCTCTTTGAGAGCAGGCCGCGGGATACGGGAAAATGCATAAATGTTAAGGATGTAAGATTGATGACGTCAATTTTACATCCTTTTTTTGAAGTAAAAATCTAACACTGTGTGAAAATAAACAAAAATAATGCTGTATGGCGAAAATATTTTATATAAATGGATAAAAATTATTTGACATGGCCGGTCGATAGTGTTATAATCACGATTAGTAAGATTACTAATAATATCAGTAATGCGATTAACGGAGGAGACAGCTATGACAAAAAAAGAGAGAGTGACAGCAGCCATCCGGGGAGAAGAGGTTGACAAGATACCCAGCGGTTTTTCCCTGCATTTTCCTAAGGAATCAGCTTTTGGAGACGCAGCCGTAAAAGCTCATCTGAAATTTTTTGAGGAATCAGATACGGACATTCTTAAAATCATGAATGAGAACCTGGTTCCCTATATGGGAGAGATTAACCATGGATCCGATTACAGCATGGTAAAAGAGATGACCATGGAGGACGGCTTCATGCAGGACCAGGTGGAGCTGGTTAAGAAGATTCTGGCCGGATGCGGCAGGGACGCATTTATCCTGGGTACCCTTCACGGCATTACGGCGTCAGCCATCCATCCCCTGGAGAAGATGGACCCCAACTATACATACGATCAGGTAAGGGAGAAGCTCTGCCGCCTTTTACATGAGGATGAGGATACGGTACTGGCAGGGATGAAGCGTATTGCGGACGTGATGTGTGAACTGGCCGGGACATACATTGAACTGGGCGTGGACGGCGTGTATTATGCGGCCCTGGGCGGCGAAACACGGTTCTTCACGGATGAGGAATTTGATAAATGGATTAAGCCCTTTGACCTGCAGATTATGAAGGCCATCAAGGACGCGGGAGGCTACTGCTTCCTCCACATCTGCAAGGATCAGCTGAACATGGACCGCTATAAGGATTACGGCCCCTACGCGGACGTGGTGAACTGGGGCGTATACGAAGCGCCGTTCAGTTTAGAGGACGGACGGAAGATGTTTGCGGGAAAAACCATCATGGGCGGCCTGCCGAACCGTCACGGCGTACTGGTGGACGGACCGGCAGAGGCAGTGAAGGAAGAGACAAGGAAGGTGATTGAGGACTTCGGAAGAACCCATTTCATTTTGGGAGCTGACTGCACCCTTGCCACAGAACAGGATATGGACCTTTTAAAGGCAGCCGTAGAGGCAGCCAGGGAATAATGTAACAGCGAATATCAAAAGGAGGAACAGAGAATGATGAACAGAAAGTTAGCAATGGCACTTGCGGTATCCATGGTGGTGGGCTCTCTTGCGGCCTGCGGCGGCAAGACCGACCAGGCAGGCACCACCGCGGCATCCAAGGCAGAGAACGCCCAGGGCGGCCAGAGCGGGACGGCTGAGGGCGCTGAGGCAGCGGACGGTGAAAAGACCGTATATCCCGCGGGAACCCTGGTGGTGTATGCCATGGGAAACCCGCAGTACAGGCAGCAGTGGTTTGAGACATGGCTGGAGGACCACAAGGATATTGCGCCGGACGTGAAGATTGAGTTTGTCCAGACAGAGGGAACCGCGGACATCCGCGAGAAGATTACCATGACAGCATTGTCGGGAGCCACCGAGGACCTTCCCGACGCAGCTATGCTGGACCCTGTAACCATCATGGATTTGGCAGGTGCAGGCCTCTTAAAGGATGAGACGGAATATCTGACCCCTCTACTGGATAAGATGGTAGACGGAGCCGCCACAGACGCCACCATCGGCGGACGCATTTACGCGCTGCCGGATTCCGTAAGGCCCCAGGTGCTGTTTTACAACCAGGAGATTTTTGACAAGCACGGCGTGGACGCGGAGCAGATGAAGACCATGGAAGGCTACATAGAGGCAGGACGCCAGCTAAAGGAAAAGAGTAACGGGGAAGTTTACCTTTCCTACATTGATCCAACCAGCAAGACCTGGAGATACTGGGGCCGCAGAGGACTTATGCCGTCGGCAGGCGCTAAAATCTGGGATGAGAGCGGCGAAGTTGTAATCGGAAGCGACGAAGGGACGCAGAAGGCATTGGGCGCCCTGGACACCATGAATTCCGAGGGATTGCTGTTAAAGACAACCATCATGGAACCGGCTCTCTACGACGCCATCAACAAACAGCAGGTAGCCACGTTCTGCATCGGCGCTTTCTGGGATGAGTTCATGAGAAAGAACTGCGAAGCCACCAAGGGGCAGTGGAGAGTCATGTCCGCTCCTGAGTTTGAAGGCGTTGGCAAGGCAGGCGCTCCTGTATCCCAGTACATGGCCATCATCGAGAAGGGCGACAATCCTTACTCAGAGCTGTTCCGCCAGATGTGGTATGATTTCACCTTTGACACACAGGCAAAGGAAGTATGGGTGAATTCCATGGAAGAACAGAACGCGCCATATTCCAACCCTGTATCCAGGGAAATGCTGGAAGACCCGTTCTGGAAAGAGCCATCTGACTTCTACGGCGGCCAGTCCTTCCGCGAGATGGAGGGCAAGTGCCTGGAGAACGGCGCGGCAAACCTGGTGGTGACACCTCAGGATGCGGAGGCAGATGAAATCATTTCTGCCGAGCTGGAGAAGTACGTGGCAGGCAACCAGTCCATGAGCGACGCCATCGCCAACATGGATAAGAACTTAAAAGCTAAGATCGGCAAGGCTGAAATCAGCCAGTAATGCATGAAAAGGCTCCCGCCCCGAGGAGGGAGCCTTTTATAAACCTTAAGGAGGAGGCAGCGAATGTTAAAAGCACTGAAAAAATACAGGGCTCCCTATTTGTTTATCATGCCCTTTTTTATCCTGTTTCTTGTATTTCAGCTGGTGCCCACCATATGGACGTTCTACATCAGCCTGACAAACTGGAAGGGAATCGGGACTCCGAATTTCTGCGAGTTTGACAACTACAGGAAAATGCTGATTGACGATATGTTCTGGGAATCCCTGGGCAACACAGTGGTCTACTGGCTCACCGGACTGGTATTCATTATCTGCTGTGCCCTGCTCATCGCGTCCCTATTAAACAGCAGATACTTAAAGAGTAATTCCGCCAGGGCATTTTTCAAAACGGCTACCTTCCTTCCGAATATATGTGCAGCCATTGCCATGGGTCTTATTTTCCGAATGCTGTTTGATGAAAACGTGGGCCTGGTCAATGAGCTGGTGACAATGCTCGGGGGCAGCAGGCTCCCCTGGCTTACCAGCACCACATTTTCAAAGATACCGGTCATTATCCTGAATGTCTGGAGATATACCCCATGGTTTACCATGATTCTCTTATCAGGACTGCTTAACATATCCAAGGATTACTATGAGGCAGCCACGGTGGACAGGGCCAACGGGTGGCAGCAGTTCTGGTTTATAACCCTGCCGTCCTTAAAGAACATCCTGTTTTTCTGTTCCGTCACACTGACAGTGGATATGTGGAAGCTGTTCAATGAATCCTATATTCTTCCGGGGCCGGGAACCTCCAACTCATCCCTGTTCCAGTACATGTACGAGTCAGGCTTTAATGTATTCAACATGGGTTATGCATCGGCAATCGGCGTTATCCTGATTCTTATTCTGATTGTCATATCCATCATCCAGTTTGTGGTAAGACACAAGCAGGGCGAAATATAGAAGGAGGGAATGAAATGAACAGAAAGAAAAATACGTCTGCTGTCCTGGTTTACGGCGTACTTGTATTTATCACCATTATCTGCCTGTTTCCCATTGTGTGGATGTGCCTGATTTCCATAAAGAGCGCCAGTGAGAGCATTACGGGATTCAATTCCCTGATGGTTTCAAATCCCACCATGGCAAACTTTAAGCGCCTGTTTGAAATGATTCCTGTTGGACAGAATGCCTTTAACAGCGTGTTCACCACCATCATGGGAACCATTACCTCCCTGTTTTTCTGTGCCCTGGCAGGCTTTGCCTTTGCAAAGTACAGGTTTCCGGGCAGGAAATTCCTTTTTTACTTTGTCATTGCCACCATGCTGGTGCCGCCGGAGGTGGGAAGCGTGCCTTTGTTCATCATCATGAAGAAGGTGGGACTGATTAACAGCCTCTGGTCTTTGGTAATCCCCAGGATTGCCACTGCGGTGGGTATCTTTTACATGAACCAGTACATAACAGATGTGCCGGATGAACTGGTGGAGGCGGCCAGGATTGACGGATGTTCTGACTTCGGCATCTTCACCAGAATCATTCTCCCGGTTATCAAGCCGGCCATGGCCTCATGGGGAGCCATCACCCTGATTGCCAGATGGAACGATTTCTTCTGGCCTCTGCTGTACTTAAGGAAGCAGGCAAAGTACACGCTGATGGTGACGATTTCACTGCTGCCGGTCAGCGAGGGGTTATCCACCCCGTGGCCCGTTATACTGGCGGGCACCACCCTGGTTATCATACCTATCATCATCCTGTACCTGATTCTGGAGAAGTTCCAGAAGGCGGGTATGATGGAGGGCGCTGTTAAGGGATGACCTGGTGCGTATAAAAGCACATTGACAATCCAATGTTTTTTGCCTATGATTATGGCATAAGCAAAGACAGGAAAAGCAACAGCATTTTCAGGAATATTGCATAGGCAGTAAGCCTGGACGGACAGCGGTTCGCTGCCCGGAGCCGGCATGGGTTCCAGGAGGGAAGAGATATGACCCGGAAGGATTTGTGGAAATATTGCGGGGTGGAGCAGTGCAGGGAGATGATGGGGCAGGATAGTTGTCTTTAGACGCTGTCAGGTTAAGAAATTATTTTGTCAAATCCTTTTTTTCCTTTCTCTTTACTGTCCCTGATACATTCGTCCAGCAAAAGGGTTGAGTAGCCATGTCCCTTAAATTGTCCGGATACCCACAGACAGTGAGGATCGGATTCATACTTAAGCAGTATGATTCCGATCACCTTTATTTTTATTACCGTGAAAGGGTCTTACACCCCCTGTATAACCGGCTGTATCTGCCTGCCCTCCAGGGCCTCCTTCAGGGTGTTCTCTATGAGCCCGGTACGGGCAATCATGGAGGTGGGCTTTTTCACCGGGTCGTCCTGGCCAAAGGGGACAAAGTAGATGTTCTTCATGTTGAACAGCAGGCCGATGTTCTTAAGGTTGATGCCCAGGGCATCGTTGGTGGATACGGAAATCACCAGGGGCCTGCCGTTTCGCAGATGTGCTTTCGCGGCCATGAGGACCGGGGTGTCCGTTATTCCGTTGGCCAGTTTTGCCAGGGTGTTGCCGGTGCAGGGGGCGATGAGTAGGACATCCAGGTACCCCTTTGGACCAATGGGTTCGGCCTCCTCGATTTTTAGTATGGGCTTCATTTCCGTGATGGATGTTATCCGGTCCATAAACTCGCCGGTATCCCCAAAACGGGAGTCCGTGGACTGGACGCTCCCTGAGAATATGGGGTGCAGGACGGCTCCTGTCTCCTTCAGATGTCTGATTTCCTGTTCTATCTTTGCAAAGGTGCAAAAAGACCCGGTGACGGCCAGGCCTACATGTTTTCCTTTTAATTCCATATTGTTCTCCTTATTTCTTACTGAGTCTGTGAATCCCGGATATGCTCCATGACGGCCTCATAAAGAATGATGGCAGAGGAATGGGGGGAGTAACGGCCGGGAAGTCCGGGGCATAATCTGGCCCGTATATTCAGGCGTTTAAGGGCCTGGAAGTCCACCCCTCCCGGAGCGGAGGCAATGTCGATGACAGCCGCATTTTCCTGAAGCTGTTTTACCAGGGCACCATCCAGTACCAGGGACGGTATGGTGTTGAATATAAAGTCAAACTCTCCTATGACGGATTCCAGTTCCTTTAACAGGCAGGTATCGTATCCCAGACAATGGGCCTGGACCAGCCGGGAGGCATCGCGGCCTGCCACGGTTACGCCGGCACCCATGCCCTTCAGCCGATCGGCCAGAATGGAGGCGCATCTGCCGTATCCGGTTACCAGGCAGCGGCTTCTGTAAAGGTTCACCGGACTTAAGGCTATGGCCTCTGCCACGGCGCCCTCTGCGGTTGCCACGGCATTCCTCCATGCCACCTCCTCCATCCGCATGAAATCATGGCAGGGAATGGAAAGGGAATCACAGCGCTCCCTGACAGAGGAAGGGATATTACCTCCAAAAAGTATATGGGTGTTTTTCAGGCAGTCTGCGAGGGCTTGTATTTCCAGGCCGGGCAGGCTGTTTTCTGAGAAGATGGTTTTACCGTCCTTTGTAAAAGGAACGGGGCAGAGGATGATATGGGAATCTTCCATGGCTTCTCTGAGAGAGAAGGGGGAAGAGGGTCTGTCATAGTAAAAGAGGGTCCTGGCTCCGGACTGACTTAGAAGCCGGTTCAGGCAAATATGCCTGGAATCTCCGCCCAGTATGAGGAATTGATGCATGGATACGCTCCTTATGAGATTGGTTTCATATTGTCACTATATGACAGAAGGAAATAATTGGTACCATAAAGATGAGTTTGTCATATTTTCATAGTATAATGATTGAATCGGGGGACTTATGTTTATGAGACACAGTATTTTTGAGGGCAGCGCTTCGGCAGTGGTGACGCCCATGAACGGATATGGAAATCTTGATTTTGACGCCTTTGGAAGGCTTTTGGAATGGATGATAAGGGAAGGGACGGACGCTGTGGTGGTGAACGGTACCACCGGGGAGTCGGCCACTTTGGACGACAAGGAAAAAATGGCTGTCATCCGCTATGCCGTAAGGCAGGTGGACGGCAGGATTCCTGTTATCGCGGGTACGGGGAGCAACTGTACGGAGCATGCGGTGGAGCTGTCCAGAAAGGCCCAGGAGCTGGGGGCAGATGCCCTGCTGCAGGTGACGCCTTATTACAATAAGGCATCCCAGGATGGGCTGGTGCGCCATTTTACCCAGGTGGCGGACCATGTAAGCATACCCATCCTTTTATACAATGTGCCAAGCCGTACTGGGGTGACCATCCAGCCGGAAACCTACAAGATTCTGTCGGAGCATCCCAATATACGGGGGACAAAGGAGGCCAGCGGCAGCCTGTCCCTGATTGCCAAAACAGCGGCTTTGTGCGGGGAGGGATTTGATATCTATTCCGGCAATGATGACCAGACCGTCCCCATCATGTCCCTGGGCGGCAAGGGGGTGGTGTCAGTGCTGGCAAATATCATGCCCAGGGAGACACATCAGATGTGCCGTCTGTACCTGGACGGAAATGTGAAGGAGAGCAGGCGGATGCAGCTTAAGCTTCTGGAAATCATGGAAGCCCTGTTCTGGGATGTAAACCCCATACCGGTGAAAGCAGCTCTTTGCATGATGGGAGTCTGCGGGGATGATCTACGCCTTCCGCTGACGCCCATGGAGCCGGAGCAGAGGGAGAGACTGGCAGAGGTCATGAAACGGCAGGGAATCAGTCTGAAAAAAGAATTGCATAATCAGACAAATCTGCTATAATAAAGGGAGTGAAAGAATAGCAGTTTGGAGCTTTATGCACAGAGAATCAAAAGCCGGCAGCAACCATTGCTTCAGGGTGTTTCTGAAAATGTCAGATGCCTTTTAATAATGGTTTGCCCGGCTTTTATCTTTGAGGACGTTATTCTTTGAAAAATATAACCAATCAGAAAAAGGGGGGCATATCATTGGACCAGAATCAGCTTCACTATGGGATATCACTGAAATTATATTTTGAAAATAAGGCATTCGGACCCGGCATGTCAACACTGCTGAGGGGAGTGGAATCCACCGGTTCCCTTCAGGGGGCGGCTCAGACCATGAACATGGCTTACAGCAAAGCGTGGAAGATGTTAAAGGAGTCGGAAAAGGCATGGGGGTTCATGCTGACGGAGCGGGAGACTGGAGGAAGGGACGGTGGCGGTTCAACCCTTACGCCTCAGGCTGTCCGGCTGTTGGAGGCATATGACGCCTTCATGGCAGAGACAAGGCAGGAACTGGACCGGTTATTTGAAAAACATTTTTCCCGGGAATGGGTGGAAGAGCTGAAGCAATCTGCTGAGCTGGCAAAAGAATAATATAAGATGGAAGGAAATGGATGTAAAATGACGGAACGTACAAAACAACTGGTAATTGTAAGAGGCGGCGGTGATATTGCTACCGGTACCATCCATAAGCTTTGCCGCTGCGGATACCCGGTGCTGGTGCTGGAGTCGGGGTATCCCTCGGCAATCCGCAGATGTGTGGCCTTTTCCGAAGCAGTATATGACGGTACGTCCGAGGTGGAGGGAATCACCTGCATCAAGGCTTCCTGTTACGATGAAGCCTGCACCATCATGGAACAGGGAGCAGTGCCCGTCATGATTGACGAGAACTGCGGGGTGCTGGAAAAAGTGCGGCCCTGGGCGCTGGTGGATGCCATCCTGGCAAAGAAAAACCTGGGTACCACAAGAGATATGGCGGATAAGACCATTGGACTGGGGCCGGGCTTCACAGCCGGACAGGATGTGGACCTTGTGATAGAGACCATGAGAGGCCACAATCTGGGGCGCATCATTGGAAACGGAAGCGCAGCCCCCAATACCGGAGTTCCCGGAGTTATCGGCGGCTATGGGGCTGAGAGGGTCATTCATTCCCCGGCCAAGGGGATTTTCTTTGGCAAGGCCCTGATTGGGGATATGGTGGAACAGGGCCAGGCCATTGGCGTCATTGTGACCGGACAGGGCGAGGTCACGGTGGAAGCTTCCCTTACAGGGCTATTGAGGGGAATCATAAAAGACGGGTATCCGGTAGTGAAGGGATTTAAGATTGCTGATATAGACCCCAGAAAAAGTGAATATGAAAACTGCTTCACCATATCGGACAAGGCCAGATGCATCGCGGGCTCCGTGGTGGAGGGCCTACAGATGCTGGAGGTGAAGCAGGGGTATTGATTGGAAAGCCTATACGGCACAGACCGCGCATTTTTCTTCCAGGATTTCTGTGAGGGCTGTGCCGCTGCTGGTATGGCAGCGGACAATCTCCGTGCCGCTTCCCACCTCGTCCAGGGCGCAGCGTATCATTTTGTGGGACACTGTGTTGGTAAACAGGACCAGCAGGTCAGGACTGCCAATCTGTTTATCCAGGCTTGCGCTCATTTGGGTAAATACTTTTGCCTTACACTTGTAATTCCTGCAAATCTTTTTATATTGGCTTACCATGCGGTCATGGCCTCCGATAATGACAACGCTCATGTAAAATCCTCCTTTTGTGGTGTCCATTTGGTTAGTTGCAACTAACTGTGTAATGACATAATACAATAATTTTGTAAAATTGTCCAGCCCTTTACATGAGAAAGTTTATCATATTTCCGGGGCCGATTTTGTGTTGTTTTGGCATCAGGGCTCTTCACAGGAATTTTTGCCGGCTGCCGGCATTTTACAAATGGGGAAAGGTGTGATATACTATACAGATACCCCGTTAACACTTGAACAGTATCTGTTCGGAAAGGTGGGAATTTGTTTAAAAAAGGAGAATACATTCTCTATGGAACCGTAGGCGTATGCCAGGTGGAAGGCATATTGAAACCTGACTTCTCTAATAATGACAAGGTATATTACAGCCTTGTGCCAAAGTTTGACCAGGATACAACCATCTATATACCGGTAGACAGCCCAAAGGTAAAGATGAGGGAAATCATGACCAGACAGGAAGCAGAGCAGTTTATACTGGCCCTGCCGTCTGTTGCGTGCAAGCGGTATGCAAACGACAAGGAAAGACCCCAGGTATACAGGCAGGTTCTCGAGTCCGGCGATTGTGTTGAACTGGCATTCATGATTAAGGAGATATCAGAGATGGAGCAGCACCGCAGAGGAAAGGGAAAGCCCCTGTCCATCCGCGAGCGGGATGGCGTCAAGAGCGCCCGGAAGCTGCTGTTTGGTGAGCTGGCCACTGCCCTGGATATCTGTCCGGAGGAGATTCCGGATTATATTACCAGCCAGATTGGGGAATCGTGATATATCTGTGAAACATTTAACTATTTTAATTTAGTCTGAACTGTGGTAAAATCTTGAGTTGAAAGAATCAGATTCTTAACTTGGGAAAGGCGGCAGGAGAGATGGAAAAGAGTATGGGTACCCGTGGACAGATGTCGGAGGCTGTGTCAACGGGTATTTTTTTGACTTTGTCCGGAGGCTTTCAGGATGCTTATACGTATTACTGCAGGGGAAATGTGTTTGCCAACGCACAGACAGGCAATATCGTGCTCATGGGGAGCCATTTGGCTGCCAGGGAGTGGAACGTGGCCCTGCGGTATCTGGCTCCTGTCCTGGCCTTTGCAGGCGGAGTGTACATGGCGGAGCATGTGAAACGGCTTCACCGGCAGGACAGGAGATTTCATTGGAGGCAGCTGATTGTGGCCATTGAAATCATCCTTCTTTTTGTGGTGGGATTTCTGCCCCAGGATATGAATATGGCGGCCAATATCATTGTTTCATTCGTATGCGCCCTTCAGGTCAATGCCTTCAGGAAAATCAAGGGAAGCCCCTACGCCACCACCATGTGCATCGGAAATCTGCGCAGCGCCACAGAAAACCTGTACTGGTACCGCCACACGGGCCAAAAGGACCATCGCGATAAATGTATCCGCTATTACGGAGTTATCGGCATATTTGCGGTGGGAGCCGTCATGGGCAGTGTGCTTACGGCCCATCTCAGGGAGCGCACCATATGGGTCAGCTGCGGGCTGCTGCTGGTCAGCTTCCTGATCATGTTTGTAAAAGAAGATATAGAAGGCGGGCATGTGTAAAAGCTGCCTCCCAAAGAAATGTAGATATATGGAAAAAACGGCTGAAGGTACCGGCTGTGATTCGGCGGCTTTCCCATTGACAAGCGCGTTCTTATGAAGGAAAACCCGGAGCGTTCCATGATATTCTGCGGCATGATTCACGGTGAGATGGAGCAGAAGGAACGGCTTAAAAATGTGGACGCATTCAGGCGGGTAGGGTTCCGGTACCTGATTGCCGCGGATGTGGCTGCCAGGGGAATTGATTTTGAGGACGTCAGCCTGGTGGTGAACTACAATTTCCCCATGGGAAGGGAGGCTTATGTGCACCGGATTGGTCGGACCGGGAGAAATGGCAAAAATCATAACAGTGAAAGAGGCGGCAGAGCTGGTACAGGACGGCGCGGTTATCGGTTCGGCGGTCCAGGGAATGACAGGCTGGCCGGAGGAAATAGGGCTTGCCATTGAGAACAGATTTATGGAAACAGGACACCCGTCGGGCATCACCCATATCCACGGGGCGGGTCAGGGGGATTTCGGCCGTATGTCTGAGGACGGCAAAACCTGCCGGGGAGAGTGTGCGCTGGCCCACGACGGACTGCTTTCATGCAGCATACACGGCCATGCGGGATGTTCCTTTAAGGTGACAAAGCAAATCGTGGACAACAAGATTCTGGCCTACAACATTCCACTGGGAGTGGTGGGGCAGATTTGGAGGGAGATGGGGCGCGGATTCCCGGGCCTTCTGACAAAGGTGGGACTGGGCACGTTCATGGACCCCAGATACGACGGGGCCATGGTCAACGAAAAGACAAAGAAGGAAGGGAAAGGGCCATTGAAAATCTTAAGACAGCGGGGGCCTCTCCGGTTATCATTGTGGCCGGATATAAAGCGGACCAGCTGATGGATTATCTGCGGCCCCTGGATATCATGTTTGTCCGCAATGAAAATTATGCCTCCGGCCAGATGTTTGATTCGGTCAAACTGGGGATATCCAGGGCTGCCGAGCTGTGCGGCCGAATCCTCATCACGCCTGCGGACGTCCCGCTGATTGAGCAGGCCGCCTTTAAACAGGTGATGGAATGCCCGGGCGCCCTGGTGCGCCCGGTCTGCGGCGGCCGTCCGGGCCATCCGGTCCGGGCGGATTCACGGCTGGTGCCGGATATCTGCGCCTACAGGGGCGGGGGAGGGCTCAAGGGAGCCATGGAGCGCCTGGGGGTGCCGATTACGGAACTGGAGGTGGAGGATCCGGGAATTTATCTGGATGCGGATACGCCTCAGGATTATATGAGTCTCAGATACTGGAATGATTACAGTCAGATACAGAAACAAAGCCCTAAAATGATACATTTCCGTATTTCAATAGGAATGACCTCATAGGGGTGTGGAAATGGTCAGGTGTGCCGCAGAGATGGAACGCCCGGCCATTTTCGCCTTAAAAGACTATGAAAACCCATATAAATTCCAGTTTTGCAGTGTATCTATCTTTACAAAATCGAACGCTGGTGCTATTCTATATGTAATGCGTTATTTGAAAAAATAAATAACGGGCGGAGGTTAAATAGAATGAAACTGATTCAGACAGTGGATGCGGAGGGCACCGTACTGTGCCATGATATCACACAGATTATTAAGGGCGTGACAAAGGATGCGGTATTCCGTAAGGGCCATGTGGTCACCAGGGAAGACATACCGGTCCTCTTAAGTGTGGGAAAGGACCAGCTCTATGTATGGGAGAAGGAGGATGGAATGCTTCATGAGAATGATGCGGCGGAGATTCTCTGTGACATGTGCAAAGGGCAGAATATGGAGCGTTCCCAGGCAAAGGAAGGAAAGATTGAGCTGACGGCAGCATGTGACGGCCTTCTGAAGGTGGATAACCGGGGGCTTAAGGCGGTAAACGGATTCGGACAGATGATGATAGCCACCCGTCACGGCAATTTTGCAGTGAAGAAGGGGGATAAGCTGGCAGGGACCAGAATCATCCCTCTTGTGATTGAGGAAGAAAAGATGGAGGCGGCAAAAAGGGCGGCCGCAGAGGCAACAGGGGGATGTCCCATCCTGGAGCTGAAACCATTTTTACATAAAAAGGCAGGTATCGTTACAACGGGCAACGAGGTGTTTTACGGCCGTATCCAGGATACCTTCACCCCTGTGATCCGGGGAAAGCTTTCGGAGTTTGACACAGAGGTCATTGACCATGTGACGTGGAACGATGACGATACCAAGGTGACGGCCAGCATCCTGGACATGATACAAAAGGGCGCGGACGTGGTTGTCTGTACGGGCGGCATGAGCGTGGACCCGGACGACAAGACGCCGCTTGCCATCCGGAACACAGGAGCGGACATCGTATCATACGGAGCGCCGGTGCTTCCGGGAGCCATGTTCCTGCTGGCCTATTACCAGGTCAGGGATGGGGAAAATCCCCGTACGGTTGCCATCATGGGACTTCCGGGGTGCGTCATGTATGCCAAGCGTACCATATTTGATCTGGTCCTGCCGAGAATCATGGCGGATGACCAGGTGACGGCGGATGATCTGGCCGCGTTGGGCCAGGGCGGGCTTTGCCTTAACTGTCCGGAATGCACCTTCCCCAACTGCGGGTTCGGCAAGGGGATGTAACAAACCGTTTGAAAGGAAACAGACATGGAATTTACACATTTTGACGACCAGGGCAACGCCCTGATGGTGGATGTAGGGGATAAGGCTGAGACAAAGCGGGAGGCAGTGGCCAGAGGAAGCATCTTTATGAGCCCTCAGTGCCTGGAAAAGGTGGCGCAGGGGACCATGGCAAAGGGAGATGTGCTGGGGGTTGCCAGAGTGGCAGGCATCATGGGGGCCAAAAGAACCTCGGAGCTGATTCCTCTGTGCCATATACTGAATCTCACCAAGCTTACCGTGGATTTCACCATAAAGAAGGAGAGCAATGAGATTGAGGCGGTCTGCACGGCCAGGACCACGGGAAAGACCGGCGTGGAGATGGAGGCGCTGACAGGAGTGTCCGTGGCGCTGCTGACAGTCTACGATATGTGCAAGGCCGTGGATAAGTCCATGGAAATCGGAGACATTTACCTGGAACATAAAAGCGGAGGCAAGAGCGGGGAATTCCATAACCCCAGATGTGCCCGGAACAGGGGATGAGCAATATGAAGGATGCATTGGGTAGAACCATTGACTATATGAGGATATCCATTACGGACAGGTGCAACCTGCGCTGTAAGTACTGCATGCCCTATGGGGTGGAGTGCGTTCCCAGATGGGATATCCTGTCTCTGGAGGAGATCCGGGCCGTGGGAATCTGCGCTGCCAGCCTTGGCATACGCCATATCAAGGTGACAGGGGGCGAACCCCTGGTGCGCAGGGACTGCTGCCAGCTGGTAAAGCAGCTTAAGAGCACACCGGGCATTGAGAAGGTAACCATAACCACCAACGGCGTACTGCTGGAGCGGTATCTGGACGATTTGACGGAGGCCGGGATAGACGGCATCAACATTAGTCTTGACACCCTGGACAGGGATCTGTATCAGAGGATAACGGGAACCGACGCCCTGGGTACTGTGACGGAAGCCGTCAGGCGGGCCTGCGCCATGCCGTTATCTGTTAAAATCAATGCAGTGTCCATTGATTTCAGCCAGATGGATGAAGAACACCGGGAAGCCGGACAGGATGGCTGGCGGCAGATGGCGGAGCTGGCAAGGGAATATCCGGTGGATGTGCGGTTTATTGAGATGATGCCCATTGGTTACGGCAGGAATTTTAAGACCATCAACCACCAGGAGCTGCTGGAGGAGATGATGAAGGCATACCCCTGTATGGAGGAGGATGACCGGGTTCATGGCTTCGGACCGGCTGTCTACTACAGGATACCGGGATTTAAGGGCAGTATCGGACTGATCAGCGCTATCCACGGAAAATTCTGCGGCGACTGTAATCGGGTGCGCCTTACCTCCCAGGGCTATCTGAAGCCCTGTCTGTGCTATGAGGACGGGGTGGATTTGAGGCGGATACTTAGAAAAGGACAGGAACGGCCTGAGGAGGAGGGGCATTACCGGTGGCCCTATGCCGGCTGTCCGTCTGACGGGGAGCTTCAGAGGGAACTGAGGAAGGCCATGGAACAGGCTGTTTTACGCAAACCCGCGGCCCACTGCTTCGAGCGTCCGGGTCAGGTAACAGAAGCACATAACATGATTGCTATTGGAGGATAAAGTATATGTCAGAGCAGACAAAACAGAGTGTCTGTCCCGCCGGAGTGGTGAAGGCCATCTGTATCAGTGATAAACGGGGAATTGAGAAGAAGGCCATAGAAGAGGGGCATTTTCTGGTGGATTTCGGTATTGAGGGAGATGCCCACGCAGGCCGCTGGCACCGCCAGGTAAGCCTTCTCTCCTATGATAAGGTGAGGGCGTTCAACGAGCGCGGGGCCAATGTTATAGACGGGGCTTTTGGCGAGAACCTGGTGGTGGAGGGTATTGATTTCAGAAGCCTTCCCGTGGGTACAAGGCTGTATGCGGGCACCGTGCAGCTGGAGATGACCCAGATAGGAAAGGAATGCCACAGCCACTGCGCTATCTACAAGCGGATGGGTGAGTGCATCATGCCGAAGGAGGGAGTGTTTGCCAGAGTTGTCCGGGAGGGAATCATCCGTCCAGGGGATGTGATGCGGGTGGAGCCGCCGGCGGAGGAACGTCCCTTTACGGCTGCCGTCATCACTCTCAGCGACAAGGGCGCCAGGGGAGAGCGAAAGGACGAGAGCGGTCCCGCGGCAAAGGAGTTGCTGGAAGCGGCCGGATATGAGGTGGTGGAGCTTCTGCTTTTGCCGGATGAGCCGGTCCAGTTAAAGACACAGCTTATACGTCTGGCCGACAGCCGCCAGGTGGATCTGGTGCTGACCAGCGGAGGAACGGGATTTTCCCTCAGGGACCAGACTCCCGAGGCCACCATGGCAGTGGCTGAGCGCAATGCGCCTGGAATCGCCGAATTCATCCGCATGAAGTCCATGGAGGTGACGGACCGGGCCATGCTCAGCAGGGGCGTGTCCGTTATCCGGGGAAAGACCCTGATTGTGAACCTGCCGGGAAGCCCCAGGGCGGTTAAGGAGAGCCTTGGCTTCATCATGGGCAGTCTTGACCATGGACTTAAGATACTCAGGGGAAGCGCCTCGGAATGCGCCAGAAGCTAACGTGGGTCTGAACGCAAATTCAGACACACTCCAGAGATACAGATAACAGTGATATAGGAATACAGGCGCTTGCCCGGTATAAATGCTCATCCGTTGCAGATGGGCATTTATGTGGGGAACGATATGGTCGTTTGAGTATAACGAGTACCTGTGTTTGTATATAAATAATATTCTAAATCCAGGAGGATTAAATTATGAAAAAACAGATTTGCATGATGATGGCGGCAATGATGGCGGCAGCAGCCCTGACCGGCTGCTCAGGCGGGGCAAAGGAAACAACGGCGGCCCCCACCGCGGCAAAGACAGCGGCAGAGACAACCCAGGCACCTGCCGCCGGTGAAGAGACAGAAGCAGAGTCTTCGGCCGGGGAGACTATGGCAGCCCAGGCAGGCGAATCCGCGGAGATTCTGGTTGCGGCTGCCGCCAGCCTTAAGAATGCCTATGAGGATGAACTGATTCCCATGTTCCAGGAGCAGTATCCGGGCGTGATTGTCAAGGGTACGTATGACAGCTCAGGCAAGCTCCAGACGCAGATTGAGGAAGGACTGGAGGCGGATGTGTTCATGTCGGCCGCGACCAAGCAGATGACAGCCCTGGACGAGGAAGGCATGATTGAATCCGACACCGTCACCAACCTGCTGGAGAATAAGATTGTGCTCATCGTTCCCGCAGGCAGCAGCGCGGGTTTTGAGAAGTTTGAGGACATTGAGAAGGCAGAGAGCATTGCTCTCGGAGACCCAGCCAGCGTGCCTGCCGGACAGTACGCGCAGGAAGCTCTTACCAGCCTAGGCATCTGGGATAAGATTCAGGACAAGGTAAGCTTTGGAACCAACGTGACAGAAGTGCTTAACCAGGTGGCCGCGTCCAGCGCTGACGCGGGTATCGTATACGCCACCGACGCAGCCGGCATGGCGGATCAGGTGCAAGTGGTAGCTGAGACTCCGGAGGGCAGCCTTGCGGGGAAGGTCATCTATCCTGTGGCGGTAGTGAAGAACACGGCTCACGCAGAAGAAGCAAAGAACTTTGTGGAATTCCTTAAGACGGACGAGGCCATTAAGGTATTTGAGGAGTACGGATTCACGAAAGGCGAGTAAGGAAAAAGGGAGGAACCATCCATGGACTGGTCACCGATACTGATATCTATGAAAACAGCCAGCTTGTCGATTTTCATTACGTTTTTTCTGGGAATCTTTGCGGCATGGGCTGTGGTGAGCATGAAAAATGAAACATGGAAGCTGATTTGGGACGGCGTGCTTACGCTGCCCCTTGTCCTTCCCCCTACGGTGGCCGGTTTTTTCCTTCTCTATATTTTCGGGGTAAAACGGCCGGTAGGACAGTTTTTTATTGAATATTTCAGCGTTAAGATTGCATTTTCATGGACAGCTGCGGTGATTGCGGCCGTGGTTATGTCCTTTCCTTTGATGTACCGCTCTGCCAGGGGCGCGTTTGAGCAGGTGGACCAGAACCTGGCGGCGGCAGCCAGGACCCTGGGTATGAGCGAGTGGAGCATCTTCTGGAAGGTGCTCATGACAGGAGGCATGCCGGGGGTTGTCAGCGGAGGCGTACTGGCCTTTGCAAGGGGACTGGGAGAGTTTGGGGCCACTGCCATGATTGCGGGAAATATAGCAGGCAAAACAAGGACCCTTCCCATGGCGGTCTATTCCGAGGTGGCCGCAGGCAATATGGATACGGCGTACCGGTATGTGGCAGTGATTGTGGTCATCGCATTCCTGTCCATTATATTGATGAACTGGGCGGCATTAAGGCCCGTGAACCGGAAGGGATGAAAGGGGAACAGCCGTGAACTCAGAATACAATCTTCATTTGGAAGTTGATATAAGAAAGAAATTAAAGGGTTTCAGCCTGGACATCAGCTTTGAGGCCGGGCGGGGATGCCTGGGCATCCTGGGGCCGTCGGGCTGCGGCAAAAGCATGACACTGAAATCCATAGCCGGCATCATCCGCCCGGACGAGGGCAGGATTGCCCTGCGCTATGCCCAGGGGGAGGCGGCCGGGGGCCGTGTTCTCTATGACTCTGCCCTCAAGATCAATGAGAAGCCCCAGGTAAGGCGGGTGGGCTACCTGTTCCAGAACTATGCCCTGTTTCCGGGCATGACCGTGGAGCAGAACATCATGGTGGGATTAAAAGGGGGACGGGGAAATGTGGGGCTTAGAAGGCGCCGGCCCATGTCCCGGGAAGCCGGGGAACAAAAGGTGTCCGAGATGGTGGAACGGTTCCGGCTTCATGGTTTGGAAAAACGCTATCCGGGCCAACTGTCAGGGGGACAGCAGCAGAGGGTGGCCCTGGCCAGGAGTCTGGCCTATGAGCCGGAGGCGCTGCTGTTAGACGAGCCGTTTTCAGCCATGGATACATACCTGAGGGAAGGGCTGAGGCTGGAGCTGGCCGGCGCCCTTAAGGAGTATGACGGGGTGACCATTATGGTGACCCATGACAGGGATGAGGCATATCAGCTCTGCGATAATCTGCTGCTTATGGACAGAGGATGCGTGCTGGCAGCCGGAAGGACACGGGACATCTTCCAGAATCCGGTCACATGCCAGGCAGCCAGGCTTACGGGGTGTAAGAACATATCCAGGATTGAACGTCTGGGGGAACGCAGGATACGGGCCGTGGACTGGGATGGCCTGGAGCTGGCCACGGACCGTCCCGTGGGTGACGCCATCACATACGTGGGCATCAGGGCCCATGATTTTGAACCCCTGTCAGAGAGCGGCGCCAGGGCTTATATGGAGCGGGAAGACGCAAATCTTATAAAAGTATGCTCCCCATGTATTTCCGAAATGCCTTTTGAGTGGTATATTACTTTACAGAACGGTCTGTGGTGGAAGAAGGAGAAGGATATCCACACCCACGATACGGCGGGGGTGGTTCCACAGTGGCTAAGGTTGGCGCCGTCCGCCCTTTTGCTCCTGACAGGAGAACTTTAGAGGCATATATCAGGCCGTTATAATACTTATCAGAAAGGCGGAACAGACTTATGAGGACAGGGGCTGTCATTATCGCAGCAGGCCATAAGAGCACAATCAGCCGTTTTCAGCCCATGCTTCCCGTGGGGGACAGCACGGTCATACGCAGAATCATCATCACACTGAAACGGGCGGGAATCGAGCCGGTGGTTGTGGTCACGGGACAGAAGGCGGACGAGGTGGAAAAACATATTGCCGGACTGCGGGTCATCTGCCTGCGCAATCAGGATTATGAGCAGACTCAGATGTATTACAGCATCTGCATGGGGTTAAATTATATAGAGGATTTATGCGACAGGGTATTCATCCTGCCTGCCAAATTCCCCATGTTCCTTCCGGATACCATACAGCGGATGATGGGTTCCCGGGCAATGGCCGCCTGTCCTGTATATGACGGGAAACGGGGCCATCCGGTCCTGGTATCCAAGGCAGCCATCGGGCCTCTTTTGGCATATCACGGTGAAAGAGGACTGAGAGGGGCTCTGCGCCAGCCTGAAATCAATGCGCAGCTGGAAGAAATTCCGGTGGAGGATGAAGGGATTATCATGGCCGTGGAATCGGACGAGGACTGCGCCCTGGGCAGTCTGGGCAGGGAAAAGCTGGCCGTATATCCCCAGGTACAGCTGACACTGGAGCGCAATGAAGGATTTTTCGGCCCCCAGGCAGCCCAGTTCCTGTCTCTGATCGGCCATACAGGCTCCATGCAGACAGCCTGCAGGCAGATGCATATGTCCTATACCAAAGGATGGAAGATTTTAAAGGAGGCTGAGCGGCAGTTAGGCTACCCTCTTCTGATTACACAGTCAGGTGGGGCGGAGGGAGGTTTTTCGCAGCTCACGCCCAAGTCTAAGGATTTTCTGGACCGCTACCTGCGGATGGAAAAGGAACTGCGCATGGAGGGGGAACGGCTTTACAAAAAATATTTTTCCGGGGAGGAAGAGACGGAGTCATGAAAACATTATTTACAGAGTTAAGACAATTACTGGAACAGGGGGAGGAAGCTGTCCTGGTGACCATTATTGCCAGTTCCGGCTCCACTCCCAGGGGAACCGGCTCCAGGATGCTGGTAAGGAAGGACGGGTCCATAGAAGGAACCGTAGGCGGAGGCGCCGTGGAGTACCAGGCTATGCAGACAGCCCTTAAGGCCATGGAGGACAAGGCTTCCTTTGCCAAAGGATTCACTCTTACCAGAAACCAGGTGGCGGATATCGGAATGGTGTGCGGCGGAAATGTGGTGGTATATTTCCAGTACATCCGCCCCGGCGACCAGGCGCTGTCCGGTCTCTGCGGCCAGGTCCTGGATGCCCTGGCAAAGGATGAGGACAGCTGGCTTATACTGGATATCACCGACGAGACATGCTGGCAGATGGGTCTGTACAGCCGAAGCCTGGGCCTGGCCGGGATTAAGGGGCTGGGACAGCTGCCGGAGGAAGAGCTTTTCGGAAGTAATGCCCTCCAGAAGGAAGTGGATGGACGTAAGTTTTATATCGAGCCCCTGGTACAGGCGGGGACTGTCTATATATTCGGAGGCGGTCATGTGGCCCGGGAGCTGGTTCCGGTGCTGGCCCATGTGGGATTTAGATGCGTGGTCATGGATGACAGGGAGGCATTTGCCAATCCCCGGGTGTTTCCCCAGGCAGAGAGGACCGTGGTGGGGGATATGGAACATATCAGCGATTATGTGGATATCCGTCCCAGAGACTATGTGTGCGTCATGACCAGAGGGCACCAGTTTGATTATTACGTGCAGAAGCAGGCCATGGCTCTGCATCCTTATTACATCGGCATCATGGGAAGCAGGAACAAGATACGGGTGGTGACGGATAAGCTGCTGGCGGACGGCTTCTCCCTGGAGGAAATCCAAAGGTGCCATATGCCTATCGGCACAGACATAGGAGCCGAGACACCGGCGGAAATTGCCATCAGCATAACAGGGGAACTGATTGCTCAGAGAGCTGCCAGGATGGGCAAAAAGAGATAGATGCAAAAAAAATTAGTCAATCTAAAATATTTTGCATTCATGCACAAAAAACAGATGTGTGTTCACCAAAAGATTAGATATAATGCGGATTGCTAAGCAGGTCTGCCTGACATATAATGAATCTATCACAGTGATGGGGAACATATTGGAAGGAAGGAATCAGTTATGGCAGTCATCGGAGTTATATTAGTGTTTGGTATCCTGAGTTTTGATTTGTATGGTGTAATCAGGAATAATATCCAGAAATAAGGACGGATTAAGGCCGGACAGGATAAAATCCAGCAGGAATAGAACAGCAGCCGGAAGCGGGGGAATGCCCCTTGTTTCCGGCTGTTTTTGAATGGAAGTTTTTGAATGGAAGGGAAAATCATCTTTCCCAATTTACTGTTTTATGATAAAATAGTCAAAGTATCAAAATAAGTTTTTGTATCGACTGTAAAAGTGGAGAAAACGCCATGAGGGCTTATTTTTACGAGTATGGCATATGGACCGGAACAGACAGCCTGTGGCATGGCCTGGGGCTGGAGGGACGGATGGAGCAGGCACGGTCCGTGAAAGGACCGGGCCCTTTTGTGATATCCATGGCAGGGGCGGGGGGAAAGACATCCACCATCCGCAGACTGGCCTGGGAGGCCGTGAGACGCGGACTTAAGGTGCTGGTGGTTACAACGACCCATATGGCCCGTCCCGGTGCTTTTGGAGCCTTTGAGGGCAATGCGGAAGAAATCAGGACCGTTCTGGGATGCCACGGCCTGGCTGTGGCCGGAAGGCTGGCGGAGAAGGGAAAGATTGCATTTACAGGCTGGGAATTATATAGGGAGGCCTGTTCCCTGGCGGATTTGGTGCTGGTGGAGGCCGACGGTTCCAGACGCCTGCCTTTGAAGGTGCCAAGGGCCGGGGAGCCGGTGATACCGGACAATACAGACATGATTTTATGTCTCAACGGCCTGTCATCCCTTGGAAAGCGGGCTGAGGACTGCTGCCTGAGGCTTGAGGAGGCCAGGGCTCTGATGAACCGCCACGGCCGCAGACACTATGAGGATAACCGCAAGCCGTGGGGCAGTGCGGCGGATGGACTTGGCCGGAATCCGGAAAACAGGGCGGACTGGGTCATACAAAAGGAAGATATGATGACACTGATAAACCATGGATATCTGCTGCCCCTGCGGGCGGACTATCCGGGAGCGGATGTCCTGCCGGTATTCAACCAGGCCGACACCCCGCAGGAAGCAGCGCTGGCCGGGGAAATGCTGGAGGGCATGGGAGAGACATCTGGGGCTGCAAGCGGACAGCTGGACCAGGACGTGTCTGCCCGGTTATTTTAAAGGATGGTTATGAGGGATGAAGATATCGTTTATCTATATGGCTTCCGGATTTGGAAGCCGTTTTGGCTCTAATAAGCTTCTGGTACCCTTTAAGGGGAAGGCGCTTTACCGTCATGGGCTTGACTGCATCTGCCGTGCGGCGGGGGAGCTGGAAAAAGAGGGGTACCAGACAGAGGTTCTGGTGGTCAGCCAGTATGAGGAGATTCTAGAGCAGGCCGAAAGCCAGGGACTGCGGGCGGTCCTTAACAGATTCAGCGGCCAGGGAATCACCGCTTCCCTCAGGCTGGGAACTGATTCGGCCTCTCCTGAATCAGAGGCGCTTCTGTTTTCAGTGGCTGACCAGCCGTATATGAGTCCGTTCACCCTGAAGGAATTCATACGTGGTTTCCGGCTGGCCGGGAAGGGCATGGGCTGTGTGTGCCATCAGGGAAAGCGGGGGAATCCGGCCATATTCGCCGGCGCCTACAGGGAAGAACTGATGGGGCTTCGCGGAGACAGGGGAGGAAGCGTAATCATGAAGGCGCACCCGGAGGATGTGTGGACCATGGAGGTGCCGGAGGAAGAACTTAAGGACATTGACAGGGCAGAGGATTTGGGAGCGGTACAGAATTGACGGCGGCATTTTTCTAAAGCTATCCGGTGCGGCCGGGACAAAACAGACAGAACAAACGGAAATGTGGTGGGAGTATGAAACAGTCGGTTAATCAATCGGACAAACAATCGGACAATCAAAAGAAGAATGATTTTTCCAAGGGCAGTGTGGTTGGAAATATCATGAAGCTGGCGGTCCCCATGACCCTGGCGCAGCTCATCAATGTGCTGTATAATATTGTGGACCGCATTTACATAGGAATGATACCGGAGAACGCCACCCTGTCCCTGACAGGGCTGGGGCTCTGCCTGCCCATCATATCCATTGTGATTGCCTTTGCCAACCTCTTTGGCATGGGCGGTGCTCCCCTGTGTTCCATTGAGAGAGGCAGGGGGAACGAAAAAGAGGCGGAGGCCATCATGGGCAATTCCTTTGTGATGATGGTGGCGGTGGGGATTCTGCTGACGGTCCTGGGACTGATGTTCAAGAGACCCATGCTGTATCTCTTTGGGGCCAGCGATGCCACCATTTTCTACGCGGACGCCTATGTGACCGTCTATCTCATGGGCAATATCTTTGTCATGACAGGCCTGGGCATGAACAGCTTCATCAATTCCCAGGGGTTTGGGACCGTGGGCATGATGACCGTGCTTTTGGGGGCGGTCACCAATATTGTACTGGACCCCGTCTTTATCTTTGTTTTTAACATGGGGGTGAGGGGCGCTGCCCTGGCCACCATCCTTTCTCAGATGCTGTCAGCCCTGTGGATCCTGGCCTTCCTCACCGGCAGGCGGACCATCCTGAAGCTGCGGCCTTCCGCCATGAGGCTGGACTGCGGCAGGCTGCTTCGCATCGTAGGCCTGGGTATGTCCGGGTTTACCATGTCCATCACCAACAGTCTCGTACAGATCATGTATAATTCCATGCTCCAGAAATTTGGCGGCGACCTCTATGTGGGAATCATGACCGTAATCAACTCGGTCAGGGAGGTCATTTCCATGCCTGTAAACGGCCTGACCAACAGCGCCCAGCCCGTGCTGGGGTTTAACTACGGAGCCAGGGAGTATAAAAGGGTACAGAAGTCCATTGTATTCATGTCCGTGGTCTGTATTCTGTATACAGTGGTGGCCTGGGGATTTGTGGACTGGTTTCCGGCGTTTTTCATCCGCATCTTCAACCGGGAGGGCGATATGGTGGAGGCGGGAATCCCGGCCATACGTATGTATTTCTTTGGATTTTTTATGATGTCCCTTCAGTTTGCGGGACAGTCCGTATTTGTGGGTCTGGGAAAATCCAGAAACGCGGTATTTTTTTCCATTTTCCGAAAAGTCATCATCGTCATACCCCTTATCATCATACTGCCCACTGTATTCGGAATGGGAACCCAGGGAATACTGATGGCAGAGCCCATATCCAATTTCATCGGAGGAGGAGCCTGCTTCGGGACCATGCTGCTTACTGTGTGGCCTGAGTTAAAACGGGGCGGAGAAAAGATCCACAGCTAAAGGAGAAAGAACCAATGAAAAGACCATACATGAAGGCCGCGGCCATACTGGGGACGGCAGCGTTTCTGTTTACATCCGGCTTTGCCAGGGCAGAGGACCATGCCGCGGGGACAGCCGGTTATCTCAAATCAGCCACCTACTATTCCGATGACTGGGTTATCAATTTCTGGAACAGCGAGAGCCGCCATATGGACCAGGAGCTGGCCCGCATTGCGCAGGACGGCTTTAACAATATCATTCTGGTGGTACCCTGGAGGGAATTCCAGCCAGGCATGTCCCCATGCACATACAACCAGTATGCCTGGGACAAGCTGGACCGTGTCATGGATGCCGCCGCTGCCCGGGGACTGAGCGTGATGCTGAGGGTGGGATACACCTGGGATTACTGCGGGGCCGGCAATGTGATGGACCGGTACCAGGGGCTGATGCAGGAGGGCACGGAGCGGTCGGCCTGGCTGGAATATGTGGGCCGTCTCTATCAGGCGGCATCCTCCCATGAGAATTTCTGCGGAGGATTCCTGACCTGGGAGGACTTCTGGAACTTCACGGATGCCAGCGCGTCCCTGGGAAAAGGGGTAAAGGGACGCAGCATGGCCAGGGACTGCGGATATGTGGATTACGCCAGGGAAAATTATGAGCTGGAAGAACTGGAGGAGATGTACGGACACAAGCTGTCCGGCTACGACGACTTGTATTTTCCGGCAAAGGATTCCCGGGCCAGAAGCGTATTTTACGGGTTCTACGACCAGTTTTTAAATGAACTTCTGGCTGACAGCCAGACTGTGTTTCCCGGTCTGTCCATGGAAGTGCGACTGGATGTGGACCCGGTGGAACACAAGGACGGAAGCCGGGAGGGCTTCATGCATTCCTCCACCTTCCCCAGCGGAAGCGCCGCCTATACCAGCGCGATGTACGGCATTCCCATGGGCTTCATGAATGAGCATGAACGCGTGACGGCAGCGGAAGCACTGGAAAAGGTTCCCGTGTTCCTGAACCGCCTTCATGTGTACAGCGGAGGCAAGCCGGTGTATCTGGACCAGTTCCTGTTTACGGACAATACAGTTGGATATGAGCACAATGCCCAGCTGCGGGACGATGAAAAATCATTGTATCTGGAAGGCGTTGTTCCCATTCTTAAAAATTCTACCATGGGATACGGCATATGGACCTACCGGGATTACGGGGACAATAAGCTGTTCAACGCCCAGTTTGCCCTTGGCGCGGACGGATGGCGTTTTTCCGGAGGAAGCTATATTATGGAGGATGAGAACGGAAAATCCGCAATGATTCCCTCCGGCGGAAATATTTACCAGAACCTGGGCAGCCGGATGACAGGCAACACAGGAAAAGATACTTATGTGAGGCTGAGGACAGGGGCAGAGGAAAAATGCAGGCTGACCATACGCATGGGCTCCCAGACAAGGACTGTGGACGTGAAGGAGGAGCGGAAGGTGGAGCTTAAGTTCAGCAGCTGCCAGCCCTCGGATTTCACCATCAGCGTAAGCGGAGGCAAAGGCGCCTATGTGGACGACGTTCAGGTATATACCTTTGTGACTCAGGGAGAGCTTTACAATATGGACGGCAGTGAAGGAAAATGCATTGAAGCCCTGCGGCTCATGAATCAAAAATTATAATCCGTACATACTATCCTTGTCATTGGTAAGAATAAAGACCAGGAGAAGGAGGTAAGGACGATGACCAAGCTGGAATGCAGTGTAAAGAACTGCCTGCACAACGCTGATAACTGCTGCTGCAAGGCAGCCATTGCAGTGGATGGGAACAAGGCTAAGACAGCAGAGCAGACCTGCTGTGCGAGCTTTGACGAGAACAAGGGAGGCAAGTTCACCAACCTGTTCAAGACCCCTGAGACAAGGCTGGAGATTGCCTGCGACGCAGTAAAATGTGTCTACAATGAGGAACACCGCTGCAGTGCTGAGCGTATTGATATCAGCGGTGACGGAGCCTGCGAATGTACGGAGACCAGATGCAGTACCTTTAAGGCCAGATAGATTCAGAATCAGGACGGATGTGTGAGGGGACGGGGACGTCTTGCGGGGAACCGGAGGGCGTCCCCGGCCTTTTGCCGGAGGCAGGGTGGAGACAAGCCTGGAGAAAAGTTTATAAGAAAAATTTGAAATTAGAGTTGACAAATACGTTCAAATGTAGTAGATTAATATAAGTTGTGAGAACGACTGACAGGAAAGCAGGTATCCGCCTCACCCTGGCACGGGTAAGTGACCCGGGTTTATAGATGAAACGATGTGCTGTATTATTTCCGGATATTTCCATGTGAGATAGGGCAGCAGATGGTTTTATGTGAGAAAGTGGATAGCCGGGCTGTCCGCTTTATTTTTTGCCCTACAGGGAAAGAACGGGGGCATGCTGATTCCAGAACAACATGACTTATTTGGAGGTGTACGACTATTAGCGAATTAATGATTAACGAGCAAATCAGAGACAAGGAAGTACGGCTGATTGGCGAGGACGGGGAGCAGTTAGGCATCGTGCCGGGAAAAGAGGCGCTGAGGCTGGCTCAGGAAGCAGAGCTTGACCTGGTGAAGATTGCACCTACGGCAAAGCCGCCGGTATGTAAGATTATCGACTATGGCAAGTACCGTTATGAACTGGCACGCAAGGAAAAAGAAGCCAAGAAGAAACAGAAGGTAATCGAGATAAAGGAAGTTCGTTTGTCACCCAACATTGACACCAACGACCTGAACACCAAGGTGGGAGCTGCCAGAAAGTTTTTGGAGAAGGGCGACAAAGTGAAGGTAACACTTCGTTTCCGCGGTCGTGAGATGGCCCATATGTTCAAGTCCAAATACATCCTGGATGATTTCGCTGAGAGTTTAAAGGATATCGCAGTTATCGATAAACCCTCCAAAGTTGAAGGAAGAAGCATGGTTATGTTTTTAACTGCAAAACGTTAAAATAGAAAGTTTTAAGGAGGAAATTTACAATGCCAAAGTTAAAAACCAGCAGAGCAGCAGCAAAGCGCTTTAAAAAGACAGGAACCGGTAAGTTAGTCCGCAATAAAGCTTACAAGACTCACATCTTAACTAAGAAGTCCACTAAGAGGAAGAGAAATCTTAGAAAAGATATCGTTACCGATGCTACCAACTCAAAGGTAATGAAGAAGATTTTACCATATCTGTAAGTTTGAATTGTAGAAGGAGGAATTACCGATGGCAAGAGTAAAAGGCGGTTTAAATGCAAAGAAGAAGCACAATAGAGTCTTAAAGATGGCTAAGGGCTACAGAGGTGCCCGTTCCAAGCAGTACAGGATTGCAAAGCAGTCCGTAATGCGTGCCCTGACCAGCTCCTACGCAGGCAGAAAAGAGAGAAAGAGACAGTTCAGACAGCTGTGGATTGCGCGTATCAACGCTGCAGCACGTATCAACGGCCTGTCCTACAGCAAGTTCATGTACGGCTTAAAGTTAGCTGAGGTTGACTTAAACCGTAAGGTTCTGTCTGAAATGGCTATCAATGACGCAGAGGGATTCGCGAAGTTAGCTGAGCTGGCTAAGTCCAGGATTGCTTAATTGAAAATTGATATAAGAACACAGGAGGGTATTGCAGGACAAGCTGCAGTGCCCTCTTTTTTGAAACGGCCTTTTCACGGCTGATTTCTTTGCGTTTACCTTTATCCTGAACAGGAGTATGAATCGTGGCTGGGCGCAGCCGCCTGGCAGCTGACCATAGCGGCAGGCGTATTCCGGGCAGAAAACAAGGGAAAAAGCAGCCTCCAAGCGTTATAATAACCAAAGGAGGTTGTGGGCAATGATTAAGGATGCATATGTACAATACCAGTCGCGGAAAGCGGCAAAGGACCAGTTTGATGCAATGGAACTGCTGCCGGGGCGGGTGAAGATGGAGCGTAATGTCCACTATATTGACGATGAGACGGCTGCCATGAATCTGCATCTGGCCCTGATGATGGCGGTCCTGGAGGACGGGTTATGGCAGTGAGGCTGTTCGTGAAAAGACCCGCCGTGCAGGGTACAGGAAAGTAAGGGAGAAAAAGAGGGACAATGAAGAAGGCGGATAATAAGAACCCGGAATAGAAATCCTTCATGTAAAATACTGGATGAGGCAGAGGCCCTGGAGGTAGTGGAGATGAACCGGGAGCTGTCTCTTATACACATCTGACGCTGCCGACGACTTAATAGGTGTAGA
>OWIL01000218.1_pt1 | contig 41483 bp, 53 predicted proteins | sample 1732871 | NCBI WGS metagenome assembly OWIL01 (sample SAMN05065763, study PRJEB22554) | human gut metagenome | biome: ENVO:2100002; feature: ENVO:00000062; material: ENVO:00002003 | host: Homo sapiens | place: USA
TGTTTTGCAAAAAAAGAATGCTGAAGTCAGCATCTTTCGATGCCGACCCCAACATTTATTATAGAACCAGACAACAGGACCTCACTCTTTGGAATTTGTGACGCGTGTACGTTCCTGTTGTTCATTGTTTAGTTCGTCAAACCGGGTGTCCATCGTTTTAGCAAAGTTGTCTTTGTCTGTTTTGCTCATATAATGAGCCGAATTACTTAAGATGAGGTCAAGCTTCTTATCGACCTCCCGGATTTATACTGTAGAATTTCTTTAATATTAGCCGCATTGTTTTTGAACTTTTTATGAGCTTTTTCTCTCCAAGCGGGTAAAAACATATTAAAAGTATAGTAATGTCTGTAATGGAATCAGTTTTATCGTGTGGCAGGTTTGCATATTTAGGAAGAAATGCAGATGTAATTATGGCAATGTTGTTTCGGCAAGAAGCCTTGTACGGGTAGCGACTTTCAGCAACGGGTTGATGCGGACGGCATTGTTAAAATCATTTCGGAAAGTAATTTTTTACGACAGGACGAGAGGCGCCGGGGAGTTTCCCGTCTTGCTTTGCCGAATCAATATGATGGAGCATACTCATAAAAGGAGAATGTATTTGTCCCGGTAATGCAGTCGAGAAGCCAAAGAGAATCGGGAAGAACGGAAGCGACAATATTGGTGCGTTTCTCCGGCGGCATGTGCGCCGTCACGATTTGCAGTTCTCCCGCATAACGGAGAAACTGTTTGTTGTCGATTGTTATGTCTCCGATTTTCCGGGGTGAGGGTGTATCCGTTAACGGTTCAATTATGGTACCGCCGCAAGCAAAACGGCTCTTGTCGGCGCGGATTGCACAGGCTGCGCCGTCCTGTCTCATACGAAAAGGCCGGTCGAGTAACTGCCGCGTCAAAGGACTGTTGTCATATATGATGATGGGTAATCTGATATGTCCCGTGTCTGCGGCCAGCCCTTTTTTTAACAGAGCGATATCGGCAACGGTTGCACCTGAATCGCCGATGAAAATGTCGTCAGTGCCGAGACAACGTAAGAGAAAAGCCGCTTTTTCAAGTGATAAGGACCGTGTTTTTTCTACTGTCGGCAAGCCTTCGTGCAGAGGACCGCGCTTATCGTGACCGGCAGCCACAAAGGCGCCCGTTTTTATGCCGTAGCAGTGCAAAAGGTTATTTTGCGCGGCGACCCGGTCGGGAGAAAGTCCCGAGTAAGGGCGGGGATAAAAGTTGTGGAGTCCGTCTATACGGGAAAAATCGGCGTGTTCTTCTTCAAGCATCTTTAAAAATGTGTCGTCTGCAGTTGAAGCGTTGACCTGTACGTTAACCAATTTTGTCCAGGCGGCGATCTCCGCCGCTGAAAAGCCGTCGTCCGGACGAAGCGTCGTAATACCGGCGGCGATAAAATCAAGGATTTTCTTGCCGAAAAGACATTTTACCGCAGGTGAAATGTCGGCAATGATATCCATGCGGTGCGCAGCCGCCGTGTTGAGAATATAGGCCAAATCGGTTTCGAGTAATGCCGTGTCCGCTTCGGGAATATGAAGAGATAAGAAAATCCGTTTTGCACCGGCCGCCAAAGCGGATTGTAATGATGCCTCCAGCAGGTTGCGTTTGTCCAGGCCGGGAAAAAGGGAGATACCTGCGCTCATCTCATCCCTCCTTTTCCGGCGATACGGGATCTGTGAAGCCGATTAGATAGGCAGCTGCGAAGCCGACTGCATACGCCGTAATAAGGCCGATCAGATAGGCGGGAATATCCGTTGCAGCCGCCGCCAGAGGAAGGCCGGAAATACCGAGTGTTGCCGCGCCGACGCCGAAAGCAGCCTGCACGGCGCCGCCGCAGGCACCGCCGATGCAGGCCCCGATAAAAGGCTTGCCCAGGGGCAGAGTTACACCGTAAATGAGAGGTTCGCCGATACCCATGATACCGACCGGTAAGGCGGAGGCAACGGTTTTACGGAGAGCTTTATTTTTTGTTTTTGCGTAGACCGCCAGCGACGCGCCGACCTGTCCGGCGCCGGCCATGGCGAGAACGGGCAAGAGCACAGTTGCGCCGTAGCGAGCTAAGAGGTCGGCATGAATCGGTGTCAGCCCCTGATGAACGCCGAGGAGAACGAGGGGCAGAAATGTCCCGCCCAGAATAAAGCCCGTGAAAGCACCGCCTTTGTAGATTGATGTCGTTGCCGCCGTACCTACCGCTTCAGAGAGAAAATTTCCCAGAGGCTGACAAATGCCGACAGCAACAACAGCGGATATGACGACAACCAGAAAGGGTGTCAGAAAGAGTGTGAACATGTCGGGAATGACGCGTTGGAGCTTCTTTTCCAGTGTTGCCGCGAAGAAACAGAGCAGGAGGACGGCAATAACGCCGCCGCGTCCCGGCGTAAGCTGTTCTCCGAAAAGGGTGATATTTGCCAGGGCGGGATGGCTGACGACTGCCGCCAGGACACCGCCTAAAACGGGAGTGCCGCCGAATTCCCTGGCTGCCGACATGCCGATGAAGAGGTTGAGCCCCCAAAAGGCTGCATTGCCGGCAACGGCGGCAATTTGAAACCATGCAGTGCCGGTCAATGCCGGCTCAATCTTACCGACACTGTTTAAAATACCCGTAATCAGACCGCACGCAATAAAAGCGGGAATGACGGGTATGAAAATACGGGAGATTTTTTTGAGCCCTTCTTTGCAGGTGGCGGTATTGCGTTTTCTGATGGCTTCCCGCAAATCCGCCCCGTCGCCGACGGTTGCCTTTGCAGCCAAATCACGCAAACTTTCAGGACTGTATTTTGTGGCCGTAATCGCCTTTAATTCAGCCGTCACTTTTTGCGCCTTGCCGGGTCCCAGGATAATCTGCCATTCCGAACCGACAACAGCAACGCCTTTGACACCGTCGACCGCGAGCAGGTCTTCTTTCGTGAAGTGCTCTTCTTTGACGGAAAAGCGCAAGCGTGTCATACAGTTATACGGAGCGATAATGTTATCTGCCGGACCTATGTGTTTGTATATTTCTTCCGCCGTTTCTCTATAGCTCATAAGTTCCGTCCTTTATGGCCCTGTCGATGTAGCCGTCCGCTTTTTCCAGAGACTGTGCCGCAGCGGCGGCATCGACATGTAATAAAAGCATGATAATCGCCGGCTTTGCGTTGCCGTTGCAGGCATCAAGCGCCGCTTCCGCTTCTGCGCGGGTACAAGCGGCGGCGGCCATGACGATACGTCTGGCTCGTTCCTTCAGTTTGGCATTTGTGGCTCTGACATCAACCATGAGGTTTCCATATACTTTACCGAGGCGGATCATTACGCCTGTGGAAATCATGTTCAAAATCATTTTTTGGGCCGTACCCGCTTTCATGCGTGTAGAACCCGTGACGACTTCCGGCCCCGTGACGGCACAGAGGTCGATATCGCCGATGGCGGCAAGGTGCGATCCGGGTGAACACGTCACCGCTACGGTATAAGCACCGGCTTTTTTAGCGTATTCGAGAGCTCCTGCCACGTACGGAGTACGCCCGGACGCGCTGAGTCCGATAACGGTATCCGTTGCCGTCACCGCTTCTTTTTTCAAGTCATCGGCGCCGTTTTCCGGAGAGTCTTCCGCTCCTTCTTTAGCATGGGAAAGAACGGTTTTACCGCCTGCTATAACGGCGCGTACCAGTCGGGGCGGCGTATTATATGTCGGCGGGCATTCGGCAGCGTCGAGCATGCCGAGTCGGCCTGATGTACCGGCCCCGATATAGAGGAGCCGGCCGCCTTGCCGGATTCGCTCCGTTACTTCATCGATGACGACGGCTATGCGCGGGATAATTGCTTCCACCGCGGCGGCAACGGTTTTGTCGGCAGCGTTAATGATACGGAGCATTTCTTCTGTTGAAACCGTATCGATGGAACGGCTTGCACCGTTTCGTTGTTCCGTGGCAATTTTATCTAAATCTATCATTGTAAAGACCCTTTCAGACGGCATATATAAGCTATTATACCACAGCGGGAACGGCTTGAAAGAATTGCCTCAACGGATAAGACATGGTATTATAATAAAGTGCATCATATCCTGTGCGCCCATAGCTCAGGCGGATAGAGCAGCGGTTTCCTAAACCGCGTGCCGGAGGTTCGAGTCCTCTTGGGCGCACCATATAAAACGTAAAATCCCTAAGCGTCCGGCTTAGGGATTTTTTATTACCGTTGTAAGCGTAAGGGCAATTCCAGATCACAGCGTTCAAGCAAATCTTTTTGCTGCAAAATTTCTGCGGCAGGACCGTCTGCGGCAATTTTTCCGGCATGCAAAAGAAGAACGCGGTCACACGTGTCATAGATGAAGTCGAGGTCGTGGGACGCAATGATTTTCGCACAGTCCAGGCTGTTTAAAACGGCGATTAAATTACGCCTGTTTTTAGGATCCAAGGTGGACGACGGTTCATCCATGAGTATCAGATCCGGTTTGAGGACGAGCAGGCCCGCAATAGCCGTAAGCTTTTTTTGACCGCCTGAAAGGCGGTATATTTGTTTGTCAGCCATAGCCTCCATCTGTACGAGCGACAGGGCGGCAGTTGTTCTGCATGCGGTTTCTTCGCGCGAAAGTCCGCTGCTTTCAGCGGCAAAGGCTACGTCTTTGGCGACAGTCGGCATGAAAAGCTGGCTTTCCGAATCCTGAAAGAGATACCCTATGCGGCGGCGGACAGCTGCTATGGTTTTGTCCGTTATTTCCATGCCCGCCGCTTGAACGGTTCCGGTTCGTACGGGCAGGAGGGCGACGGGCAGCTTTAATAATGTCGATTTGCCTGCGCCGTTGCCGCCGATAAGCCCGACCCGCTCACCGGGACGGACGGAGAAGGTTAAATTTTGTAACGCTTTATTTTCGACGTGGTCCTCATCGTACCAGAAATCTACGGCCGAAAAGGATAAGATGGGCTGTAATTCGTTCATACTGACTGAAAATCCTTACGTTATATTCCGGAATATGCCGCCGATGTATTCGAATACCGGGAAAATCCGGCAAATGAAGAAATATGCCGAGGACAGGCATAGAAAGAGAATATCCCGGCCTTCGACCGCACGGGCATGAGCATAGGAGAAAGAGCCGCGGAACCCGCGCAGTTGCATGCTTTCATAGACTGTTTGCGCTCTGTCGACAGTGCGCAGTAAAAGCTGGCCTAAGAGAGGACCCCAGGCGCCGGGATATATGCCGCGGCGCGTCGGCGCGCGTAAAGCATAGGCCGTTGAGATGCGTTCACCGCCTTGCAGCAGGAGTATCAGATAACGATATATGAGAAGTAGCGTCGTCGTCAGAATTGACGGCATATGAAGCCGGTCCAGAGCCGCGCAGAGGGATTCCATTCCCGTGACGGCGATGAGTAAGTATACGGAAAGCATACTGAAGAGCCCTTTCAGGAGGAGGACGGCAAGAGAAACGACACCGCCTGAAAGGGAATGCCCGCCTATTGTGAGTACGACGGAGGTATCAAAGAAAAGATTGAACAGACCCACTGTGGATAAGAGCAGAAGAGCGTTTTTAATATGTCCGGCAGCCTGACGCAAAGACAGATTCGCAAGATCGTATAGAATGATGAGATATACGGACATACTCAGGATACCGTTTAAATTATAGCGATCGAACGAAAGCAGCGTGGCCAGATAAAAAAGGACGGCAAGTAACTTTACCAGCGGATGTAATCCGTTTAACGGGGTATTTCTTGCTGCCAGATCATCAAGAATATGGATATTTTTAACAGATTTACTGATCCGGCTTATGAGAATGCGCCACCTTTTTGAAGCACCGCCCGATGAGAATAATGGAAATAAGAACAACAGCCGCTCCTGCAAGTCCCGAAACGGATGTGCCCGCCGCACTTTCGGCGCCTATGAAATTATAATCGGGCAAAACAGCGGTGAAACGCTGTATCTCCTCGACAAAGATATAGATGCCGCTTTTTGTTCCTTCCAGCTCAGTATTTCCCGTAAGACGTTCGACGGACCACTCCAGCCCGTCCGGGAAAGCTGATGCAAATTGTGAAAGGATGCCTGCCGTAACAGCTGCGGCAGCCGTCAGGACGGCGATGATTTTACCGAAAGAAAGACGGCCGCAGGCAATTGGCGCGGGTTCGGACTGCCGTAATAAAGACGGTCTCGCTTCATAGAGGAAGACGAGAACCGCCGCCGTAATAAGGCCTTCGACAGCGCCTATGGCCAAGTGGATGGGCTGCATAACGAACAGAAACGCTGTAAAAGGGAGCTCCGTAATGCCGGAAGCAAACGTTTCCGCCGAAACGGAAAAGGCGCCCAGCTGTAGTGTTATAATGGAAGCGAAAAGAGAAACGGTAATAATTTTTTTCTTCGATATCCCCTGTTTCAGCGCGAGCTGCCAGATCATGCCGCCTATAAAGCAGCCGTAGAAAGCCATATTCCATATGTTGGCGCCCAGGGCGAGAAGACCGCCGTCGGCGAAAAGCAGGCATTGTATAAGCAGTACACAGATCATAGTCAGAAAAGCGGCATACGGGCCGACGACAGCCGAGAGCAAGACGCCGCCGCAAAGGTGGCCTGACGAGCCCGTGCCGGGAATGGTAAAATTAATCATTTGCGCGGCGAAGACAAAAGCCCCCATAACGCCCATGAGAGGAATAAGTTTATCCCTGCTTTCTTCCTTTATTTTTCTGATCGAACAGACTGCCGCCCCTGCCGAGCAGGCATACATCACGCCTGCAACGGTAGGCGCCAGCAGTGCATCTGCCATATGCATGGACAATCCCTCCTTTATAATAGTATGGAAATATTGTATATGTTGTTGCCACGTATGCTTCACCTGCTCTTAGTCTACCATTTACTATGATACATGTGTCAATATGTATTCGTAAATTATACCCTGCAAAGGATATCCTTGTATAAGTCGAATGTGTGGGAATGTAAAAAGCGGCAGATACTCAGGATTTGCGAAAAGTGAACCGATTTCTAACAAATAGGTTACTCTTTTAAATTTGCGTTTACAGGGAGTATTCGGCGGCGTACAATAATGATGCGGTTAATTGATATTTTTTTTCATCTGTTAGGAGGATATTATGAATAAAAAGATATTTACAGTCCTGGCTGCGGCGTGCATCGGCGGGGTTTGCAATTTTTCGACGGTTGACGCCCACGGCGTGTTTTTTGCCAATCGTATTGATGAAAAGGTCCTCGTTTTGGGGGAAGGCCCTGTCGATAATGCCTATGACCCGTCTATGGTGACGCGTCTGAAAGGATATAACACGGCGGGTAAAGAAATCCCCGTAACCATAATAAAGCACGAAAAGAATATTTCCATTGTGCCGCCTGAAGGATTGGGTACAACCGTCACTTCTTTCGATTACGGATACTGGACAAAGGACAAAGACGGTAAGACTGTACATAAACCGATTACGGAAGTGCCGGGAGCGATAAAGAGCACCCATGCCGTTAAATACGATATACAGTATTGGGATGCGGCGGCTAAACCCGTACAATTTACGGAAATTCCCATTCAAATCGTGCCGTCCGTCAATCCGCTAACCCTGAAGAAAGGCGATACCTATGAAATTCAGGTTCTCAAAGACGGCAAGCCTTTTGCCGATGCACCGCTTATCAAGGATGTTATCAATGATTTAACCGGAGAAAGCAAGACTGATGAGAACGGTAAAGCGACGGTTGAAGTAACGGCGAACGGTCTTAATGTGGTCGGCGTGGAGGTTGCCTATCCGACGCAGAATAAAGGTGAACAGAACAAGTATTTCAGTGCCCTGTCCTTTATCATTTATCCGGAAGAAATAGGCTCTGCGCCTGTAAAAGAACTGTACTGACAGGAGCTTTGTTCTCCTGTCAGTACAGTTCTTTTATTCCTTATCTTTTCGTCCTTTCAGTACGTCCTGTATGGTAAATACTCCGTTCAGCACACGCGGAAATCCGGTATACGGAATGGATGCAAACCTCCGTTATTTTTCCGGAGCAATACCGACATTCAGGGCCGCATTTACATGGACGCGCAGCTGTGCTTCGCAACCGCCCTGCGCTATCAGAGAGGAAAGAGTGACGAGTTCTCTCTCCTGCAGCGTTAATTCGGGCCGGCTGTATATATCGCCGAAAACTTCCGCAAGAAGTTGACTTAATGCGGGAGAGACCGCATTAAGCGTTGCGATAACTTTTTCCCCGTGGATATTGTCTACTTTTTTCAACATATCCATACCCCGGTCATATCTGCTTTTCATTTTAACACCTCCTGTATGATACAATACTTCTTAAAGTACGGTTTAAGTCAAGTGTGATAAGGAGCTTTATAATGAAAATCAGTGAATTTGCCGAATTACTCGGCGTACCTGCATCAACATTGCGCTATTATGAAAAAAAAGGATTTCTGAAAACGGAGCGGGTTAACGAGATCAGGGAATATAAGGAGTCCGATATGGAGTATATTCGTTTTATAAAACGGTTGAAAGATACGGGTATGCCCCTGAAAGAGATAAAGAGATATGCCGATTTGCGGTATGAAGGAAACAGGACAATTTCCGACAGATTGGAACTGTTGCGGGCATATCGGCCGTTACTTAGCGAAAGGCTTGAACAATATCGGGTATATCTGGAAAAGCTTGACGACAAGATAGCCTTGTATGAAGAGGCGATAATTACGGGAGAACTGTCTGCCTCATAACAGCTTTCATGAGGAAGCGTATTTTTATGCCTGCCGGCATATAACGCACCGAGGCTGTGTTAGTGAAAATAAATCCGCCCCTACCGCGCCTTGCGCGGTTTTGCCCGAACAGGATATAATAAAAGCCGTAAAAAACATAGCCGGCGAATGAGGATACGTATAGTTTTGTTTGCGGATGGGCCTATTAAAGCGGGTAAGACTTTATGGGGCTCACGGCGCGGCAACAGGGCAGTTTGTTGAAACCTTACGTCGCCGGGAAATAATATAAAAGTCTGAGGGGATCCATATGAGCATAGTTGCGGAGCGAATTGCCGAACATAAAGAAGTATTGGAAGCGACCAAGACCTTGGCGGGAGCCATAGAAGAAGCGGGGATTTTAGTGCGTGATGCGTTGGCAGCGGGGCATAAGCTCCTTATCTGCGGTAACGGCGGCAGCGCTGCCGACTCGCAGCATATTGCGGCTGAAATTGTCGGCCGTTTTAAAAAAGAGCGTGTGTCGCTTCCTGCTTTGGCCTTGACTGTCGATACGTCGATCTTAACGGCCGTCGGTAACGATTACGGGTTTGAAACGGTATTCAGCCGCCAGATAGAGGGGCTGGGGCAAGAAGGAGATGTCCTTATCGGTATTTCTACGTCCGGTAACAGCCGTAATGTTGTAAGAGCCGTCGAGACGGCAAAGAAAAAGGGACTGCTTGTCATTTCCCTGACCGGTGAAGGCGGTAGGCTCGGTGACATGGCCGATATCTCTCTGGCCGTGCCGTCGCGGGTAACGGCTCGTATTCAGGAAATGCATATTCTCATGGCACATATTATCTGTGAAATTGCGGAAGAGAATATGTAGTGCGAAACGGCAGGGACCGCATTAAGAACGGAGTATCGTTCTTAATGCGGTCCCTGCCGTTTCGGTTGCGGGCCGTTTAGTTCTTGTTTTGTTTACGCACGATAAAGCCGCCGATCGTCATGGCAAGCCCAAGGCCTGTAATAAACATGCCGACAATGTGGATCAGCGTTTCCCGCTGATTGTTTGCCGAAATGGCTTGTGCCGCCGCCTGGGCGTTCGTCGCATGTCTGGCTATTTCCAAATTGGCCTGTTGTTGATCGGGATTTAAGAATACGGTTGCAAGGCCGATAAGCAAAAAGATAATTCCGATGTAAAGCATGTTCTTTTTTAACATATAATACTGTCTCCTTTTGATATACATAATCATAATACAGTAACAGTATAAAGGAAACCGGCTTTTTTGTGAAGACGATGCAAGCGTTATCAGTTTTGGGACGATCTTACTTTTTTTCGGCTGCCGGCAATTTGGAGCAGGAGAATTACCCCGAGAATCAGAATACCTCCCGTGATTTGCGGGGCCGTGAATCTCTCATCCAATATGAAAAAGCCGAAAATAGCTGCGAAAAGAGGATTGATGGCTGTAAAGAGGCCCGCTTTTTCTGCCGTTGTATACCGTTGCGCGACAGGCTGCAGCGTAAAGCCCAGGATCGTACAGATAAAGGTGAGCGCTGAAATAACCTGCCACTCAACGGGGCGTGTCGGAATGAAAGGCGTTTCGAAGAGGACTGTGCCGATACTGCTGTAGAGGGAGAGAAAGAAAAATTGCATAATACCGAGGCTCAGCGGGTCGAAACGATGCGCCGTTTTAGCGGTTGCAATAATCCAGAAAGCATAGCAGACGGAGCCGGTCAGACAGATGAGTTCACCCCGGCCCGGACGAAATTCCGCTCCGTTTAAAGTGAGCAGGCCGACGCCGCAAATGATGAGCAAGGTACACAGGATGACGATTTTTTCCGGCCTGCGGTGATAGATTACGGCTGTGATGACAGGCACCCATGCGACCGCCGTATTTTCCAGAAATGACGCCATAGACGAGTCGATTGTTGTCAGGCTGATGAGTTCGCACGTCATGCAGGCAAACATAAGACTGCCCAATTTGGCGGCGCCTTTTAAGAGATCCGCCGTCACATAACGGCGTAAATAGTTAAAAAAGATAAGGCCTAAAATAAGAAATGCCGCGGTAAAACGGATAGCGAGGATTTCCAAAGGCGGCAGTGTGGCCAGCCCTATTTTGGAAAACAAATACGATGTACTGCGCATGATAATAACGAAAATAAGCAGCGCTTCGGCATAACGTTCTTTCATGGTTTTCCCTCTTTCCTCTTTACTATAGGTACAGGATACTATATAGTTTGCTGTGAGAGAAGTGAATGATTATCAATGAAACGGTGACAGTCTGTCACAGGAGGGGCAATGGACACGAAACGCTGCAAGTTATTTTTGACTGTTGTGGAAACAGGCAGTATGGCAGGTGCCGCCGCAAAAACCGGATATACGCCGTCCGGCATAGTACGGGCCGTAAAAGCGTTGGAAGGAGATCTGGGATTTTCTCTGCTGTATCGAAATACCCGGGGAATTGAATTGACGGAAGAAGGGAAACTTGTTTTCTCCACTTTCTGGCGACTGCTCGAACATACCAATTAGAGAATTGAATTGACGGAAGAAGGGAAACTTGTTTTCCCTCAATTAAAGGAACTGGTTTATCAGAGTGAGAGAGTCGAAAATTTGAGCGATAAAATCAAAGGCCTTGAAACGGGAGAAATCTCTGTAGGAACCTACTTCAGTACGGCTGCGAACTGGCTGCCGCCGGTTATCCGCTCTTTTCAGGAGACGTACAGGCATATACGCATTCATCTGGAAGAAGGAGGAAACAGAGAACTCTACACATGGCTGGGTGAACGGAAAATCGATTGTGCCATCTCTTCTTATCGTAATTTTAAAGGGGATTGGATCCCTTTGCGTCGGGATGAACTTATCTTCTGGCTACCCCGGGGGCATGAAAAAGCCGAAGCCGGTTCCATCCCGCTGGCCGATATGGCAGAAGAGGCGTATGTGCATACTCTGCCGGGCCTCGATACGGATACGGAGTTTCTCTTTGCTTCGGAAGACATAAAAATCAAGCCCCGCTATACGTCCGTCGATAACTACACGACGTATCGCATGGTGGAAGCGGGACTCGGTTTTGCCGTAAATAATCGGCTTATGGCGGAAAATTGGAACGGCAACGTGGCTGTCGTCTCCATGGATCCGCCCCATTATATTGAACTGGGCATTGCCGTCCCCTCTTTGGCAGATGCATCGACAGTGACGAAGAAGTTTATCGATTATGTGAAAGAAGGCGTAGCGCAGGGATTATAGGCTTAGAAGCCTATTTCCTCGCCGACGATGATGACTTTGATACGCCCGGCGGGACGACAGACACGGGTGCGCAACAGCTGGGCGCAAATAGAATCGGGTGTTTTACAGTGGCCGCACATGCCGGTTACATAACAGGGTGTCTTGGTACCGGTAAAATGCTGTACGTTAATGGGAGCGGCTGTTGAACGGGCTCGGACCATAGCCGCTTCTACGGTTGGTGCGAATTTGTTCATGCCGGCGATGACGATGACCTGTTTAGGGCCGTAAGCCAGAGCCGCGACACGATTACCGTTGCCGTCAACATTAAAGAGTTGCCCGTCTTCGGTTGCCGCGTTTGTACCCATGATAAACGTATCGCAAAGAAGGGCGCGCCGCATCAGTTCCAGCCGTTCCTCCGGCGTTGTTGCCGTATCTCTGTTGATGACGTGATTATGTTCCGCTACGTACGGCCGCAAGCCGATTTCATCAATGGAAACGGAGCCGCCCCAGGAGACGACATGGTCTGGCGGGATATAGGATACAGCCTGCTCCAGTGCTTTTTCCACGGTAGGACAGTAGGTGGCTTCAAAACCGCGTTTATTGAAGTTTCGCGCGACAATGGGGCCTTTTTTATCGTAGGCCCGGTGTCGTACATCGTTTCTGTCATTCATTCATATCACTCCTCATACAGCAATTGTCTGAAAGCGGGATTATTCCTGATTTTATCAAAATGTGTTTGCGTTTCCGCCGCCTTTCGGACGTTTGCGCTATCCAGCTCCAGCGCTTTTTTTAAGTAAACGACGGCCTGTTCCGCATCGCCCATGTCGCCGTAAATAGTGGCGATACCGTAATAACTCCACGTATTGGACGGATCGCTGTCAATAACTTTCTGAAACCAGCGGATCGCTTCATCATTGCGGCCGTCGATCTTATAGGCCAGGGCGAGATTGTAAAAGGTCGCCGTATCGTCGGGCGCATAGTATAAGGCCTTTTCAATGTCGCCGATGCCGGCGCGGATGTCTTCCTGTATGCCCGTACCGTTGCCGCGCATGGCAAGGGCCACGCCTCTGCCGGCAAGGGCCGCGTAGTTGGCTTCATCCTTTTCAAGAGCTGATGTATACAGGGCAATGGCTTTATCATAATCGCCCTGTTCATATGCTTTTTGCCCGTCTTCGGACAGGCGCGCAGACTCCGCGTTGAGGGGATGTGCCGAAGTCTCCGGTTCATTTGGCGGTGAAACGGCTGTACCGTGTAACGGATTGCAGCCGGTCAGGACAGATAAAGCCAGGCAGACGACGCATGCCGAGGCTGTTGCTTTTTTCATGGTAAAATCCTCTCTTTCAGTAGTATTATATCACAAGGTCAGACGGGAGCGCTGCCGTATATGCTATAACAAATGCAGCGCCTGGGCCAATCTCGTTCCCGTCGGCTATATGATAGGCTTCAACGCGTTACCTGCGTATTTTACCTCATTTCTTTAAAAATCGGCGTTACACCCTTGATTTTATGCGGGATGGGACATTTTTTTGCCGATCCCGTTCTTAGAGGAACCTCGGTTATCTCCATGGCGGCGTCCTGTGCTATAAATATACTTATTGCGGCGCGGCTCTATGACCTTAACATTCATCTTTCGATGACTGCCTCTATTATAACCAATCTTTTCTGCATTTGTATCTTTTATCCGCTTTTATGTACTCGTGTACCTTGGCGTGTTCCCTTTTACATAGTCCCGGAAGGAGAAGATAATATGAAAGTATAGGAAAAACAAAAAAGAATCGCAATAATAAGCGATTCTTTTTGTAAACGTCAAAAATTCGTCAAAAATCAGGCGAAAATTCTTGAAATGGATAGGGAAGCTTGTTGCCTCATGTCGTCCGTATAATCAATATACGTATGTAAGACTGTGGCAATGTCATCGCCGATAAGGGCGGCGACGGTCTTTATATTTTCACCGTTGGCAAGAAGTAAAGACGCATAGGTGTGCCGCAGATCGTGTATGGTCGTCCCAGGGAATATTTTTTTGATGCGGCTGTTTATATGGCCGGTACAGCTTGAACGAATAGGGAATAGACGGCCCGATATATGAGGCGGAACGGTTGCGGTATATTCGCTTATGATGCGGCAAAGTAACGCAGGAATAGGAATGCGGCGGTAACCGTTAGCGCCGTTCTTGATGGATTTTGTACCGTATTGCCGATCGCCGATAAGATTGAACTGCTTGGTAACGGAAATAGTGCCGTTCTTTATATCAACATCTGAACGAAGAAGACCGATAATTTCACCGTACCGAAGGCCGGCAAGGCCAGCGATGGCGGCAATAGTATATATACGTATATCCAGTTGTTTCAGTTTATGTAACAACTCCATGAGTTCACTTTTTGTCAAGGCATGAATTCCCTGTTTACCGTGTTTGGACAAAGATGGAAGCGAAATGGATTCGGCAGGATTATCAGGCCGCAAGGAATAAGGGTGAACGGCAAGCTTCAACAACTGTTTTAAAAAGGTCAGTGATTGGCGGCGTGATGCGGGACTGTATGCCCATTCCTGCATGGCGGATGTAATATCAAGATACGTAATATCCGCAACGGGTTTATCTGTTAAAGTCGCACCGAAGCGCAACAATGCATTGATATAACTGCGGACAGAGTTATATTCCAGATCTTTCGCCTTGAGTACGATAGCGGCAAATTCACGCAGTGTTATACCGTCCAGTTCTTTAGGCCTGGAAGCGGCTGTCTTTACTTGCGCCCGGACAGCTTCAAGTACATCCTGTCCGTATGCCTTGGCAGCTTTTTTCGTCAGGAATCCTTGTTTTGATTTCTGTTTCCAACGGCCCTCGTTGTCTTTATATGATAAAATGACTTGCCAACCCTTGTCTTTTTCTCTAAACGTGAAATTGTACTGCATAAGAATCACCCTCTTATAGTTGTTCGGCAAACCGGTCGAATTCGACCGGCTTAAATAAAGTTGAACTCTTTCCATTTAGGAAAGAGTTAATAAAGACAAAAAAAGGAACAATATCTTTCGATACTGTTCCCGCAAAAACATAAAGTTTTTTTTCTGTAACAGTATCTTACATCAGGCAAAAATAAATTGTCAATAATGAAAAAGGCTCCGGCTTTGTGCCAGAGTCCTTATAAAAAATTAAGACGCTTGTCCGAAGACGCGCGTCCGATAAAACCGATATTCGGTTTTTGTAGTGACTAGAATATATCAGATTAAAGGACCCTTGTCAATATTCTTTTTTGAGTTTAGCGAATACTTTACAGATAAATTTATAGGTTCCTTGAAGAGCCGCATTTTTCATGTAAAAGTCTTTGTTTCTTAGCATTCTCCGGGTGAAAAGCGATATAAGTTCTTTCTTTCGCTGGTCACGCAGATATTCACTTTGCACAATTTTAGGATAAAAATATAGTAAACAAACAAAATCATGAATAGGCTTATTCTTTAAGTTTCGCTGTTTAAGCCGCTTATTTTTTCTATGAAACATAGTGGATATAGTTTTTGCTATGGTAGCATTTACATTAATACCGGAATTACTTCGAACATCATGAATTAGGCAGTTATTGTGTGCAGCGGCATTTCTTAAATCTCGTATTGGGAATAGTAGCTTTACATCAAATGGAAGTGTTTTGGGATATTCTTTATTGTAACAAGCGGCAAAATTGCAGAGTTCACCGAAAGAAAGCAATTCAAACAGTGCCCATGCAGGATAATTAGGTGCATACTTTTCTATGAGCTCTTTGCAATAAGAAGTTGTTAAAAAAGCCGCCAGTTTATTGCGATGTTTTTGGCTGGGGTCCCATATTTCGACTATATGATATCCATCTTCGTTATTATTCTGAGCGATATTTTCTAATAAAACAGTACGTAATGAATGTTCAATATCTAAGCACATATGAAGAATTAAATACCGTAAATGAAAATCGATTGTGGATAAATCGCGTAAATAAGCAAAATCAAGATTTATATATTTTCCCTTGTTTGGACATGTATCCACTTTGTCGTAATTTTTCCGATATGCAGCCAATTTAAAATAGTAATTATGTTCTTCAAGAAAATGTTTTGCATCTCCTTGCGATATGAAGTTAAAGGTAATTCCTTTTGACTTCATATGCTCAATTAATTCGTCGGACGTACGTAATTGTTTTGGGAAAAGAATAGAATATACTCTTTTTTGCTTTTCCGGTGGTAAATCGACATAAGCCTGATAGAGTTTTTGGGGAGTCAGATTCGACGAAGTTGACATGTAAGATATCCTTTCTAGGAAGTAATATAGTAAAAAACATTCTAGTAATACCGCGAATACAACAAGCGGCTTTCAAGATAAGACAGCTCTTGAATTTGCAATTCTTGGAATCCGATGATGGCGAACAGGACGATAATAATGACTAGGAAGATTTTATTTGTTTTATTCTCCATAGGAAGTGCTCCTTGAATATGAATTAGATTTCTATTGGTGGCACCAGACATTTTTAATGATTCATATTATAGCTTTGAACAGCGTCGTTATATTCGCGAATGGCTTTTTCTTGTGCTTCTTTGATGCGGCGAATATCATTATTAGCGTTTTCTAAATACCGTTGGACTTCGTATTTCAGGCTGACTAAATCATTGTAAGACATATTGTAGGTGACGTAATAGTTACTGAATTCCGGGTAGCCGCTGTACGAGGAAAAGTTACTGCCGCCGTAAACATAGGCAAATGAAGATAGCGTAATGGATGAGAGCAAAAAGGTTATGGCAATAATTTTCTTTAACATGTGAATCATCTCCTAGCTGTTATTTTTATCCTCTATTTTGATAGGGGATTCGCCATATTTATTAGGGCCTTCGATACCTGGCGTGATACAAAGAATAAATTCAAGGATTAAAGAAGGAATCAAAAAGAATTGAAGTATAAAATTAATAATACAGTAGTAACCGGATTTACCGAAGTCATGCCAACGACGGATGACATATGATAGGTTGAATGGTATTAATATTGAAAGGATGAGTAAGGCTAAGAGATAATTGTCTGTAATAGGAGTAGGGTTACTCATAGTTTTATTTTGTAGCATATAGGCAAATGTTAACGGAATAAGGCTTAATAATCGAAAAATCACATAACGCTTTCGATTAACGCGGCCTTTAAAAGAACAATGTTTTTCTATGAAACTACGTTCTTTTCGTGGCGTATCCGCCGCCGGTATTTCTTTCTGTACAAGATTACTTTCTGTTAGTGTTTGTTTTATTTCAGATAATTTATGAAGATACTTATTAGTAAGATCATATTTTTCTGCTAATAGTAAACATTTGTTACAATACTCCCAATCCTGTAGTTTAAAAAATAATTCCGTGAATTTGGAATATATTTCAGCATTCATATGATACAAATTACTAGTTTCATTTGCATACCGTGAGTTAATAGCAAATGGAGCGTATCTTTTTCTAAAACAAATCATTTGCTTTATATATACATCAATACGGCTTCTGCAGATAGGAATTAAATTAGAAGTAACATCTTGCTTTATCCATTCATCGACAATGGTAAGTAGACTGTTGTAAGAAGCAATAAAATCTCCATAAGCATAGTTAAAGTTTGAGTATGGCTTAGAGTAGTTCTGTCTATACGATAGTTTAATATTGTAGATATACGGGTACAATGCAAAGATCAGTATACACAGAGCAACAACTAGATCAATTGATTGCCAATCACTTTTCTTTAAAGGAAAAGCATAAATAGGATTAAAAAGAAACAATATGCCTGCAAAGAATAAAGTATGTATTACGTGTTCTTTAGAATGAAGATAAATCATAAAAAGTGAATATAGTGTAAGATAAAATCTTAAAAAGAAATAGGGTGTATAGGAATGAAAAGAATTATAGGAAGGAGAAGAATTAAAGTAAAAAACAAATAATAGTAATGCCGTAAATAGATTTAAAAGCGTTAGAAATCGCCAAGATTTTTTAAATGGATAGTTCGTACCATCAGCATAAGCTTTTGAAAGCAACTGCTTAGTGGATACAAAATATTTAGAAGTTAGTTTGGATAATAGTGAAAGAAACTTATTAAAAAATAAACGGACTTTAATACCGAGAAAGCAAAGACCGAAAGCAAGTATAAGTAATCCAATAAAGAGGAAGATGGATTCCAATGGTATATAATAAAAAAAGACACATGCAAACACTAGTACTAGTGCAATAATAGCAATGTCCGTCCAGAACATTAGTGCATCCTCCTAAAATCAACAAAAATTATATTGCGTCCTCGTTTTTTACTTCGGGGACGGCAATTCTATACTGTAAATCTAAAATGGTGTCTACCGTTTCCTTACCTTCTGGTGTAAGGCGGCGGTATTTTTTTATTAGAGATTGTTCTTCGTGTGTGAAGTAAAATTTTGATGGCTGTACAGAAGCAGAGGTATCTAAATCGTATCCCATAAGCCAACCGGGAGAAACAGATAGGGCTTCTGCGATTAATGCAATCTTATCTTGTTTCGGCTTGTATTTCCCTGATAAGTAATCGGATATAGAAGAAGCACGGATTTTGGTGATTCGTGCTAAATCTGCTTGAGAAATTTGCCTATCTTCCATTACTTGCTGGATTCTTTCAATTAATATATTTTTCATATTTTTACCTCAGATAAGTAATTATAGTTCAATTATATACGGTAAAACGTAGAAAAACAATGCAAATAAAAAATATAAAACGGAAAACCGTTGACAAAAGGTAACGAGTATTGTATTATGAATACGGAAAACCGTATAGAAAGAAGGTGAAAAAAATGAATCCCCAGTTTGATTACGCATACTTGCGAGGTTTTATTATTGAGCATTTTAAAAATGTAGAAAATTTCGCGAAGTTTCTAGACATAGGCACTACTGCAACTTACGATAGATTAGGGAATAGAGTGCCATTTACTCAACGTGAAATTGATAAGGTAGCTACACAAGCTGCTAACAGAAAATTGTCTGCAGAAGAAGTATCTAATCTTTTTTTTACTCATAAAATACGGAAAACCGTATAAAATAATACAACAAGGCAATAAGTTCCGCTTTGCCAAGCTCTTCAGACATGAAAAAGAGCTTGATTCAGTAACACTGTCTCAAGCTCTTAACCTGTGGCCGGGTTGGAAGACCGGACACACCTTAGTTTTCTCTGCATAGCCTTGCAGGTCGACCGCCCTTAGGATGATGCACCCGGGATACATTTCTTCGGTGCGGTTTTCCGGATAAAGGGTTCCACCCCCTTATCTTCTTCGGACCGCTCGTCACTTAGGCGGCAAGGACCGCCGCTGTCTTAGGCTACAGAACGTATCGGAGACTGCCGGAAGTTGTGCCGACAATGCAGAAACAAGCATAGGTCAAAATGTTGGTCAAAATAACCACCATCCTTTCCTATCGGGGAAAGATTTGCGCTATGGGAGCCGCAACCCCGCCGGAATCATTGTAAATCTATGCTTGCCGTTTAGTCAAGTAAACAAGAAAGCGAGGAAGAGCATGTTTGGAGAGTTTGTAAAAGCGGAACGGTTGCGGCAAGGCTTGTCAATTTACGCACTGAGCAAGCTGACGGGAATAACACGTAAGGCTTTAGGCGAGATTGAGCGCGGTGCCGATCCGAAGCTTAGCAATATGAGGCGCATATGTGCGGCCTTAGGCGTTGAATATGTTGTGAAGAAAAGGAGTGAAAGGAGAAGATGCAACAAACCACATACACACAAAGAGAGTTAATGGAAAGATGGAATGTGTCCAAACAAACCATCATAGGAATGGAAGCAGATGGACGCCTGTACAGATTAAAGAAATTACCGGGAGTACGATACAGGGCCAGGGAAATCCGTGAACTGGAAGGAATGGATGAGAGCGACTGGGGACCGATGAGCCCGTTCGAGCGCCGTCGCCTGGTAGCGGAAAATATGCAGCTAAAGGCGGAGAACACGCGTCTGAGAACACACTTACAGAAAGTGGTAGTAGACGCAACCGTGTATCTGCAGGAAGAGAGCGAAAGAGAGGTGGAAAAGGGTGACAGAAAAGCAAGTGAACATTAACGGATATATCGTAACGGCTGATATGGAAGAAGATCAGAAGAGAGCAATGCTGCATTGTGTATTCGAGGCATTGGATATGGACTTTGAAAAAGAAGTAAAGCTTTATGAGAAATGCAGGAAAAAAGAAAATCAGCACGCTGGAGACGTGCCGATTTCTTTGTAAATTATTCACGCGGAAGTTTCAGAAGATTATCAGTAGTGGAATTATTTGGAGAAGAACGAACATATTTCTCGCCCAAGGGACTTATTGCAGCAATTAAATCAGGATATGGCCAAATATCTACTTGAATAGAACCGGGGTCACTTTTTACTGCATCATGAACCGAGGCTTTGGGATAATAACCTTCTTGTTGAGCTCCTATTATATAAATTTGATCAATTTCCAAGAGGCTATCGGAATAATAGGAACCAGCTCTCATTTTTATTTTTGTTGCACGCATCGTAATCACCCCCTTTCGAGGCAATTATAGCACATCTAAAAGGGGAGCAGATTATTTTTAGGTTTAAGGAGATGACGAATCATAAAAAGCGAATGGATAGTGACACTCGGGTATGAAGTGATTCGCTTGCTAGACAAAGATAATCCAAACCCGATTCACAATATTGAAGTACTTGGGGTGGGATTTGAAAAAGAATCCGAGGCACAGCGATTCGCAGATAAGTTAAACGCAGATACCGCCGCCCTGAGGCGGCTGGTAAACACAAAAAGGAGATAAGAACGTGCAGAACGCTACTGAAACGCAGAACATTACTGAAATCATACGATATTGTAAAAGACAGAGAAAACACTTACACACACGAGCAGATGAGATGGAAGCAAAAAACATTCCGGCAACGGCAATACGGGCAACAGCCGCCACGTATGCCGATGTGATTGATTTTATCATAAGGCTGCAAGCAGGGAAGTAGATGAGTTAGAAAGGGAAAAGAAAAATGGAAGCAATGATAAACACGACCTGTGCAGTAGTAGTCATTACGGTTGTCCTCTTGGCAGTACAAGAATTTAAGCGGGGGTAGTAAGGATGAAAACAAACATTGACCGGATGAAAGGGATTATGCGAGAACGTGGGAAAACATTTGAAGGAACAGCTAAAGTGATAGGCGTCTATAGAGATACATTTACAAGGCGAATGAAATCCAAGGGAGCACAGTTCACTATTGCCGAGATACACGCTATGGCTGATTATATCCCGTTGACAGTAGAAGAGATTCAAGAAATTTTCTTCAAAAAATAAGCAGGGTACCGGAATACCCTGCTTATCAAAACAAACTTATTTAGTTTTCTTGGACGGCGTTTGAGATAGCGCACTGCCGGCAGCAGTTTTAGACGCTTTGCTTGTACGACCGTCACGAAGAACTTTGGAAGCAGCTGAAGCTGCTCTTCCGGACGTTTGTTTTGAATTTTTAACCATAGTCTCACCCCCTTTCTTTTCCTCGACTATACAACATATTGACGCATTAATCAAGAAATAGGGTTTATTTACGCAATATGCTGTACTTTTCGGACACGTAGGAAAGCAGAAGCAGAAGGAGAAAAATAATGAAACGAACAGTAATAGGGGTACCGGTGCCACCGCCGTGGGTCAACAAACGGTATGAACAATTACATGAGTGCCGGGAACTCCATCCGCCGGTAACAGCGTCCGAGCGTAACGAGGAGCGGGACAAACGTCGGGTTACACTCGGCAAGGCAACAAGGTATATGGTCGCAGGTTTGATTGCCATCATCATTGTAACAATGAGATCATGTGTCGGCAGCCGGGAAGAGAAGCCCGTACAAACGGTACAGTATACTGTCAGGAATCAGGATACATTATGGGAAATCGCTGCCAGGCACGCAAACGAAAGAGTAGATATACGCGATGTGTATCAACAGATAATCGAAGACAACAAGCTATCGTATGACGGAGTAATCAGACCGGGACAACGGTTACTGATCCCTCGATATGAAAGGGAATAACAATGAAATGCTGGTATTGCGGGAAGCGGCTCAAGCCGTGCCAATATGATTTCGTCGTGACAAGAGAAGGCACATTGCGGCCGGTGTGTCACGATGACCGATCTTGCAAACCGAAAAGCATTTGGGGCGGCAGCAGACAAAAGAAAAGGAGAGAAGAAAAATGATGATAGTATATGTATCCCATCCGTACGGCGGTGTGCCGGGAAACCGTGTGAAGTGTAATGCATTGATTCGCAAGCTTAGCGAGAAGTATCCGGAAATCCTATTTATTTCGGCTCTGCATGCGGTCCGTAGACCGTATGAATCGGTAGACTATGCTACGGGACTGAAACTGGCACTTGAACTGGAAAGCCGTTGCGATGCGGTATATATGGCCGCGGGATGGGAAGAAAGCGTCGGCTGCCAGGTAGAAGTACAGTTTGCGAGAAAGTACGGGTTGGAAATCGTAGGCGAAGGATACGAGCTGACCGATGAGCCGGAAGCGGAAGACCGGTATATTTCGCCGGAAGGCTTTTATGCCGATCTGGATAAGTACATTAAAACGGCGGAAAAAGTCATTGCGGCAGCGTGGAAGAAGAGGAAGAAAAAGAAATGATATGCCCGAAGTGCGGTAACGATCCGAACCACGTCGTCCATTGCCCACGGTATGGTCCTATCTGCATGAGCCATTGCCCCGCGTGCCGGTACTGGACGGAACGGGTTACGTGGCATTGCCGATACAGATTGCAGTTATATGGGGCAAAAGAAAAAGGCCTTGCGCAAATACGCAAGGCCTAAGCCCGAACAACGAAACGTTGACTTATATATTTATATAAGGGGCGCGGTCAGCTAAACCTATACATATTATACATTATATAGCAAGAAAAAAACAGTGGTTCCGTCCACTGTTTACACTAGCTCCAAGGTATTAAATATACAGTCAACATACACACAATGAGTAAAGGAAATTACTTATATGTATGTCAAAGAAATTGTCAAAGCGGGACCTGTAATCGAAGTAAAAAAATATCACAGCTCCCGTTATCGTACTCCGGCGATGCCACGGACCAAAAACAAAAGCAGGACAAATGGCGACCAGTGGATCGTAAACGAGCGAAACTCAATCAGAAAGCTGCGACTGCTCATATTGGAGAACTTCACGACCGATGATATCCGCATTGACCTGACCTATGCGGGCGAAGAACCGACAGAAGCGGAAGCGACGAAACGGCTGAACAATTTCCTGCAGACTTTGCGGAGACGGTACAAAAAGGCAGGGCAGGAGCTGAAATGGATCGTGACGACCGAATGTAACGGTCACCGAATCCATCATCATATCCTTATCAACAATATCGACTGGGGCCGAAAAGAATATCAAGCCTTGTGGCCGTGGTCGGCCATACCGTACCGGGCGTTTACCTACTACGACGGTAAGCCTGCCGACGCGGAACGGGTGGCCAAGTATCTGGTAAAGGAAACGAGAAAAACCTATTGCCAAAAAGACAGGTGCCAGCGTTCTCGTTACCGGGCCAGCCGCAATCTGCGAAAACCGAAAATAGAAAAAGAAATCATCAAGAGCAAGACCTGGCGGGAGCCGAAGCCTGTGCCGGGATACTACATAGAAAAACCGGTGCAGTACGGATATACGGCATACGGCTATCCATATATGTTCTACCGGATGATACGAGAGGATGGTGACAGTGAAATACCTCATCAGAAAAAGCCTGAAAAAGATAGAAAACATTATCGACGGCCGGGAAAACGTAATCATGCTGACAAAGAACGACTGCATGAAAAAGGACGAGGTCATCCACTTCGTGGCAGTCGAAAACGGAAAGCGGACGGGTAGAGGCTGCTGGTGCCGCATTGAGAACGTATACGAAGGAAAACTTGTAAAGTACAGATTGACAAAGACAGAGGGAAAAAATGGAACTCACAAAAAGAAAGCCCATTAAACTGAAAGGGAAAAAGGCCCGCGAACTGTATGAACACGTCTACGAACGAGACGGCGGCACGTGCGTCAATTGCGGGGCGTATATTCCGTTCGGATTGAAAGAACATCATGAACCGTGCGGGATATATAAGAGCGACGAGCCGAATAAGACCTGCATGCTGTGCGAGACGTGTCATTTCAAACGGCACAACGACGGCAAAGAAAGCGGAAAGATTAGGGATACGTGCGTAGCCTACCTGCAAGATCTGTACGGAGAAGCGGGAGCACGGAAAGAATGAAAACTATATTGCGGTGGCCAGGATCAAAGTGGCGGATAGCCGACTGGATTGTCAGACAATTCCCGACACATGACACGTATGTAGAACCGTTTTTTGGAAGCGGTGCCGTGTTTTTTACAAAAAGGCCATCCGGTACGGAAACGATTAACGATATTGACAACGAAGTAGTGAATCTCTTTCGGATCGTTCGTGACCATGCGGAAAAATTGTGTAAGGCTATTGAAATGACACCGTATAGTCGACAAGAGTATATAAGCTCCATGGATACGAAGGATGCGGATCCATTGGAACGAGCAAGAAGATTTCTCGTGCGGACATGGCAAGGATATGGCAGTAAGACAAGTTGTACTACAAGTTGGGCACATGACAGAACTAATACTGTATTTAGGCCGAAATATTGGAGCTTGTTGCCGGAACGTATTTTAGATATCGTGGAACGGCTGAAAATGGTACAGATTGAAAATATGGATGCATTGGAGCTCATCGCGCTATACAACCGAAAAAGTACATTGCTCTACGTAGATCCGCCGTATCTGTTAGAGACGCGAACGAGTAAGCACTATAAACACGAATTTACAACGCGGCAAAAACACTTGGCACTGTTGGAAGTATGTATGAAGCACAAAGGACCTTGTCTTATCAGTAGCTATGATAACGAGTTGTACAATACTGTTTTGAGGGATTGGACAAAACGGACGATTAAAGTACAGACAAACAATGCCAAAACAGCGATCGAATGTCTATATCTAAATCGGATGGCCGACATGGAAATGAGATTATTTTGATAGAGAAAGAGAAACGATATGAATACCAAGACAATGTTCAGCAGCCGCAATGATACATGGGAAACGCCGCAAGATTTCTTTGATAAGCTGGATGACATTTTCCATTTCGATATCGACGTATGTGCCACGGCAGACAACGCAAAATGCAGTGTGTACTACACTCCGGAAGATGACGGATTACAAAAAACATGGAAGGGCACATGTTGGTGCAATCCGCCGTACGGCAGAAACATAAGGGAATGGATAAAAAAGGCGTATGAAACGGCTAAAAGTGAAACCGGGACGGTAGTATGCCTCATTCCGTCACGGACTGACACAAAGTATTGGCATGACTATGTAATGAAGGCCACGGGGATATTTTTTGTAAGGGGTAGATTAAAATTCGGTAATAGTAAAAATAGTGCTCCATTTCCCAGCGCGGTCGTTGTTTTTAAGAAAGGAGCAGTCCCAGAAGAATGGCTTAATCGGGATGACAACGTAATGGTTAATTCTCCTGCAGCGCTAAATGCTTGTGCTGTCAAAGGATTTTATCGGGACGTGCAATTAATTGCGAAACGAATGGGGGATAAAGCATGAAAATGAAATGGCATGACGCAACGAAAATGTTACCGCCAATGGGTATGACTGTGCTGGTGAGAGACGGAGATAACGAATTTAAATATATGCTATGTCGGTTATTTGGCAATGAGTACGAACTTTGTTTTATGCCATATGTAAAAGGCTATGACTGCATTGAGATCAAGGATGGCGTGGTGTGGACAAGAATAAAACTGCCGAAGGAGTAGGGTGACATGAGACGAATCCGAAAGGTCAAGATAGATAAGACGGGAAAGATATATATTACATGGGAAGTAAACATAGATGGGAAAACGATGGGATGAGTATACGATGAAATGCAGCGACCTGCCGTTACCGTCATTTAGTGAAGCGATAGCCGGATTGGCCGCTGATGTGATATATCTTTGTGAACTGCCGGAAGTAGCAGAAAAAACAATCATTGTCCGAAGCGTGTCATTTTCGTACAGTGAAGACGGCGTGCAAGGTGCTGTTATATCAGCGCAGCGGGAATTAATACGCTCCGTGCAGCCGCTTAATCTTAACACGCCGCATAAGCCGTATCAGCCGTATAACCCGGAACAGGGGGAAGCGGATCCGGACATGCTCATGCCGGCTACTATCATAGAGCACCTGAACGAAGTGGAAGATGAAGCCCAACGATATATTGACGGAGATCGGGCGCAGGGGAGTTTATTTGAGAAGAAAGATGAGTAAAACAGCAGAAACAAAGAAATGTGAAAAAGCTATATATCGTGCTACCGCTAATAAAATCGGCGTATATGGCTGCTTTGAATGTACGCTGGGAGCAGGATACGGAAACGAAAGAGTTGATTTTATCACGATGGATAGCAAGAATATCTTTCGGTGCTACGAAATAAAAGTGAGCATATCTGATTTTAATAGCCGCGCGAAAAAAAGTTTTTGCGGAGATTTCAACTATTTCGTTATGCCTGAAGCCTTGTATCGTGAATTGGAAGACAAATCTTTGCTGAATCCATATTTAGTAAGCGGTATCGGAATATATGCGGTTAATGATGGCGCAAGCGTAGTCGTAAAAGCGAAAAATAAAAATATTCCGCTGCACAGAAAAGTAGAATTAATGCACGCTATGGTACGAAGCTTATCCAGATACACAAGAATAGGAGAGTAACAAGAATGAGATACGTAAAGAAACCGATAGTAATCGAAGCATTTGAATTTGACGGGGATTTTATTGACAAGGATGGGAAGCGGTATGTACCGCAGTGGGCGATAGCCGCGCTGGAAAAGGGTGTAATGGAATTCGAGGGGCCTGAATTATATATCAATACGCTGGAAGGACGACATCATGCGTCGGTCGGGGATTACATTATCCGAGGTGTAAACGGCGAACTCTACCCGTGCAAGCCGGATATCTTTGAAAAGACGTATGACAAAGCAGCTGAATAGCATGAGAAAAGATTACAGAGAAAGGCGGTGATGCGGGTGATACAAGTGAATGTAGAGGGGATTACAGACACCAAGAAATTTCTGGAAAGTATAAGAAGCAGTAAATACAAGATCGAAGCATTGTCTTATGCCAAATATCTGGAAGAAAACGGATTGGTCTTACGGGCAACGGATCCGTCAAAACCGCTTATACCGAGCGGTACGAAAGTAGATCTGTCTACGCACGTCATTAAAGCGGAAGAATTTGCAAAGACAATCAATGACGAGATAGCACATCTATACACGTTACGATCCCGCGGCAAACAGCTAATAGAACTCTTGCCGGATTATCGTGCACAGGCGGTGATGCGGCTGTATTACATAGATTTCGTGCCGTGGAAAGAAGTATCACGGCAGATACATGTATCACCGTCCAGGCTATACGAACTCCGTCGCATAGCCATATTTCAGTTAAACGACAAAATTCGTGCGGCACGATTAAGACAGCTCACAAAACTCATAAAACAAGTAGCAGTTGCAAAGCCTCACTGAAAAAAATTGAAAAAAATAAAAGACAGGAGTAAAAAGGAGTTGCAAGTGTGGTAAAATGGTATCGGTAAGAAATCGACAAATCCATACGGGCGTTCGCGCAAAAGCGGGCGCCCTTTTTGTTTGCAAAAACGAGGTGCTACGGTGGTCAGGTGCGACAATATCAAATGCAAGTACAACGAAATGGAGCTGTGCAGCAACAAACGATTAATCATCTCCCGCGAGCGTTGCACCTGCTTCGAAAGAAAATACCGTCGCAGCAATAAAACAGACCTCAATCATGAACCGGTTATCCACAGGAGCCGGAAGCGGGTTATCAAATAAGGGGGGACGTATGGACAAACATTCGAGGGACAAGCCGCAAATCAAGCGGGAGAAGATAATTTTAAAACAAACAGATACGCGCCCGAATAGCGCGCGCAAAAATAATACTAAAAGGAAACGGAAAAGAGCGGTCACGTGGCGTAAATTTTACACGGCAAAAAACATGCTCATCATATCGGGAATGTGCCGTAAAGGCTGGACGAACGAAGAGATCGCCGAGTACATCGGAATAGCCGTATCCACGTACTACGAATGGATAAAAAAATATCCGGAGTTTTCGGAGGCCGTCGGAGAAGGAAAAGAATACAGCGTGGCCACGGTCGAAAACGCACTGTACCAAAAAGCCTGCGGCATTGAAAAAGAAATTACGGAAAAAGAAACCGTATCCGTAAACATGGTAGACAAAAGCGGCAAGAAGATGGGGACGAGAACAACGACAAAAGAACGAAAGAACGTTGTGTATATCGCCCCGGATACGAAGGCCGCCATCTTCTACCTGACGAACCGGGCCGGCGACGACTGGAAGCAGAAGCAGCAGACCGAATTAACGGGAAGCCTGAATATAGACGCCAACATCAAAGCAGTGGACCGGCTCAAAAAAGCAATGGAAAGAAAGGAAAAACCAAATGAAACGGTGGCTGTTGATAACAACGCTTAAACTGGCCTGCAAAATGGGATATGCGCAAGGTACCGTCAAGGCGTATAAACTGCGGCTGAAGCTGTGGTGGAAAGAAAGGAGACAACCGTGAAAAAATATATCGGAGTAAAAATAATAGCGGCAGAGCCCATGAAACTGGGAGAATACAACAAGCTGCGAGGCGTATGTGTTGACCAAGACGATGCACATTACGACGATGCGGGATACAAAATAGTCTACTCGGATGACTATGTATCCTGGTCGCCGAAAGCCGTATTTGAGGAAGCGTACCGTACAACGATGGGCATGAACTTCGGGCTGGCAATCGAAGCAATGAAAAAGGGCTATAAAGTCCGCCGGAAAGGGTGGAACGGCAAAGGCATACACATCGCGTTGCACGAGCCGAAAGACGCAGGCGAAGACATGACACATCCGTACATATACATCGATACGACGCGGCTGATTTCGGAAAATCCCGACGCCCAGCGGGATAGAGTACCGTGGCTTGCAAGTCAGACGGATATGCTGGCGGACGACTGGGTGATTGTAGAGTGACGATAGACGAAGCGTACGAAGTACTGGACTGTCTGGGACAACTAGCACACGATCCGGAAGCGTTTGTATGGTTTGCATTCGACTGGGAAAACGATCCGGAGCTGCAAGGGAAGCAGCCGCAGAAATGGCAGCTGGAACAACTGCGGAAAATCGGTAAAGGCCTTGAAGCTCCGAACGAAGTCATTCGGCAGGCCGTCGCCTCGGGACACGGTATCGGAAAAAGTACCCTTGTGGCATGGCTTATATTGTGGGCCATCTCTACCTATCCTGATACACGCGGCGTCGTAACGGCCAATACGGAAACGCAGCTGCGGACAAAGACGTGGCCGGAACTGTCAAAATGGTATTACCGCTTTATCGGCAAGGAACTCTTTTGCCTGACCGCTACGTCCCTATTCAGCATCCAGCAGGGCCACGAACGGACGTGGCGCATCGACGCCATCCCGTGGTCGCCCATTAATACGGAAGCCTTTGCGGGGCTGCACAATCAGGGTAACCGTATCCTGCTCGTATTCGACGAAGCGTCGGCCATTGACGATCGGATATGGGAAGTATCGGAAGGGGCCATGACGGACGCCGATACGGAGATCATCTGGACGGCATACGGGAACCCGACGAGAAATACGGGGCGTTTCCACGACTGCTTCTACAAACAGCGCAATCTTTGGGATACCGTAAAAATAGACAGCCGCAGCGTACCTATTTCCAATAAATCCCAACTGAAACAGTGGCAGGAAACGTACGGCGAAGACAGCGACTTCTTTAAAGTCCGTGTACGCGGCGAATTCCCGTCCACGTCGGAAATGCAGTTCATCTCTATCGATTTGGTGGATGCGGCCCAGAAGCGGACGATAAGACCGAGCCAGTACAACTTTGCACCTACCATCCTGGGCGTAGACCCGGCATGGACGGGGGACGATTCGTTCGTTATCTATCTGCGGCAGGGACTGTACAGTAAAAAGCTGGGCAGTTACCCGAAAAACGATAACGACGGACACATGGCATCACTATTGGCAGGATTCGAAGACGAGTACCGGGCGGACGCCGTATTTATCGACCAGGGCTATGGCACGGGCGTCTACAGCTTCGGCGTAACGATGGGCCGTAAATGGCGGCTGGTATCCTTTGCAGCCGAATCGGGAACAAAGGGATATGCCAATAAGCGGGCAGAAATGTGGGCGAAAACCAAGGAATGGCTGCAAGACGGCGGCGTACTTCCGGACGGCGATATCATCCACGACGATCTGATAGGCCCGGAAGCATACGTAAATGATAAAGGCCAAATCGTACTGGAGAGCAAAAAGCACATGAAAGACCGGGGGCTTCCGTCGCCGAATGAAGCGGATGCCTTGGCACTTACATTTGCATACCCGGTACAGCGTAAAAAGGTTGGAAGAGATGCAGTAAAAACCGACTATAAACTATTCAAAAGGAGATGAGGATATGTGTGTAGCAGCAATTAAAGGACTATTCGGGATGGGCGGTACAAAAAGTCCGGAAATGCAGAAGATAGATCCCGTCGCAACCATGACAAACGTCAACGACGGACAGTCCATGACGGGAGACGAAGCGGCGGCAAACCGCGTAAAAAAGAAGCGCGGCTTTGCGTCGACGCAGCTGCAGGACTGGCGGCAGAATACGGTATTGGGTAACAACAGTAATGGCAAGAACACGCTGGGATAGGAGACGACATGAGGCCAAACATAGAAACGGAAATAGCAAGAAGCCCGACGGGAAAGACTTCATTTAAAAAGCAAAACCGATATCCGGACAAAGAAAAAGTAATGCAGCGGCATGCGGCCTTATTCAGGCAGCGGCAGCATTGGGTAACGGTCTGGAAAGACATCCGGGACAATGAACTTCCGTACGACGGGCAGTTCGACGATGACCAGGCAGGAAAGCCGAGCATGCATGACGAGGAGCTTTACAGCAACATTACAGGTGACTGCAGAGCTATCTTTGCAGCCGGTATTATGAGCGGTCTCACACCGCCGTCGCGGAAATGGTTCAGGCTGACACTGGCCGACGCAACGATTAGCGACAACAACATCGTAAAACGGGTACTTGACCAGCGTTACGACATCATGGAGTTCATCTTCGCCAGGAGCAACTACTACAATACGATGCACACCGTGTATATGGAGCTGCCATACGGGCAGGCCCCGATGGGCATATTCCAGACGGGCGGACGAATAACCTTTGTACAGTACCCGATAGGTACCTATGCACTGGCGACCAACGCCCGCGGCATTGTGGATACCTTTGCGCGTAAAGTCAAAATGACGGCGGCGCAGCTTGTCGGGCAATTCGGTATAGATAACTGCCCGCAGCACGTCCAGGAAGACTACCGAAAAACGGGCGGACATAGCGAATGGTATACGGTGTGCTGGATGGTAGAACCGAACCGCAGTGATGCGTCAGGCGAAGGAAACCGTAACATGCCGTTCAAATCGGTCTATTGGGTAGATGGATCGAATCAGGATGAAGTGTTGGCCGTATCGGGATTTGAGGAATGGCCGATCCCCGTTGCCCGGTACAACGTAAAAGGCCTGGAAGCCTACGGCACCGGGCCGGGCTGGGACGCACTGCCGGACGCCCGCATGCTGCAGAAGATGGAGTACGATTCAGCCGTTGCGACGGAGCTGGGTATTAAACCGCCGCTGCAAGGTCCTGCCGAGATCATCGACACGATAAACCTCTACCCCGGGTCATACACACCGACGGGGGACGGGATTAATCCGATCCAGCCCATATTCAAGGGCCAATTGGATATCGGTACGCTGGACGCGAAGATACAGCGTATTGAAGACAGAATCAAGCGAAAGTTCTCGACCGATCTGTTTCTCATGTTAGAACAAATCGACCGCGGCCAAATGACGGCGCAGGAAGTCATTGCCCGTAACCAGGAAAAGATGGCGCAGCTGGGGCCGGTAGTCGAACGGCTGCAAAGCGAATTCCTCGATGTTATCATCGAGCGGGTATATAACCTGCTCGACCGTAACGGTATCTTCCCGCCAATCCCGGACGAAGTGGCAGACATCATGGAAGGACAGGAAATCAAAATAGAATACCTGTCACCGCTGGCACAGGCCCAGAAGATGAGCGGCCTTACGGCTATCGAACAAGGCATTGCTTTCACCGGGCAGGTGGCGCAGTATGACCAGCGCGTCCTGAACCGCGTGGACTTTTCTGACGCCGTGGCCAAATACCTGGACCGTATCGGCGTGCCGGCAACAATGATCCGCAGTGAAGAAGAGTACCAGAAGATACTCGAAGAGCAGCAAAAGGCACAGGAAGCGGCGGCCCAGGCGGCAGCACAGGCCCAGGCGGTAGAACAGACCGTACCGTTGTCACAGGCGGCAAAGAATGTGCAGGAAGCGGCAAACGACGGCAATCCGGCACTGCAGGAAATCCTAGGAATGGGGCAGTAATATGAAAGATGAACAAAGTCAGGAAATAGCCCGTAGGGACAAAGAAGCCCTGGACTACATCATGCAGGATCCGAAAGGCCGCTGGTTCATGGCACGTCTGATGGACAAAACGCATATCAATATCACGACGTTTACGGGCGATCAACTGACGACGGCGTATAACGAAGGCAAACGGTCCATCGGGCTGACATACCTGAGAGAACTCACGAAAAATGTGGATAACATCGGGAAAAAGCAGGAAATGGAAAAAGAATATGCTGAAACGATGGAACTCATCAGCAGAATGGGAGAGAAGAAAGATGGAAAAAGATTGGTTTGATTTACAACTGTTTGCCGAAGGCGGCAGCACAGGCGGAGAGCCCGACGGTAATGCCGGTGGAGAACCGGACGGAAGCGGCCAAGGAGCGGCAGGCGGAGAGCCCGGCGGTAATGCCGGCGGGATCCCACCCGTTAAGACCGCATTGGGCGGAGATGGCGGCGGTAATGCAGGCGGAGAACCGGGCGGACAAAACGTCCCGGAAACGTACGACTTTGCCGGTGCCGTAAGCGAAGTCTTCGGCGACGAGGCGGAACTGGATGCCGACATATCCGGGAAATTCACGGAAATCCTGAAAGGCCTGAACGCCACGCAGGAACAGGCGGCATCGGTCGCAAAATTCGGCATGGAGTATGCTAAAAATATCGGCAGCGAAGTGGCGCAGCAGATCCAGCAGTCATATATAGACGAAGTCAACGGCTGGGGAGAAGCGGCGAAAAAAGAATTGGGCAGCCAGTTCGATGAAACCGTTGCGCAGGCGTGCACGACCAGAAATTACCTGGAAAAACAGATCCCGGGCTTTACAAAAATGCTTAACCAAACCGGTGCCGGCAATCACGTCGCCATGATCAAGGCAATGGCCATGATGGCCAAACTGGTAGGAGAAGATACCGGCGGAGCCAATGGCGGCACGGGCGGTGCCGGAGCATCTACTATTTACGACAAGACAGACTTTTCCAAATACTAAGGGGGTAACTAACTATGAGTACGTACGGAATAACAGCATTAACGTTTGACGATTTGAGAAAGAGAATGGATCCCGACGGGAAGATTGCGTGGGTCATGGAAATCATGGCGCAGTCCAATCCCATCATGCAGCAGATCCCGTGGATGGAAGGGAACCTGCCGACGGGGAACCAGACGACATTACGGACGTCGTATCCTCATCCGCAGCTGCGTCGCATTAACCGAGGCATTAAACCAAGCAAATCGACGACCCGCCAGATCGTAGATACATGCTGCATCATGGAAGGGATGAGCCAGGTAGACGTACGCACGATCGGACTGGCACCGAACAAAGAAGGTACGCGTCGGTCGGAAGATACGGCGTTTGCCGAAGGATTCACGCAGGACGTTGCCAAATATATCTTCTACGGAGATACGGATACCAATCCGGACGAATTCAACGGCTTTTCCGTCCGCATGGACCATTTCACGGGAGATAAGGGAACGTTCGGCTATCAGACGATTAACGCCGGCGGTACAGCAGCAAACAAGCAGACATCGCTGTATATCGTAGACTGGGGCGAAAACGCCGTAACAGGTATCTACCCGAAGGGCAGCAAGGCGGGCCTCAGTGTTGAGGACAAAGGCGAACAGCTCATTAAAGACGAAGACGGCGGCACGTACCCGGCACTCGTAACGTGGTTCTCGTGGGATGCTGGCCTTGCCGTACAGAACCTCAGAAAGGTAGCGGCAATCCGCAACATCGATATGGACAAGAACCCGGCAGACGTAACACAGGCGAAACGCAAAGAACTGGTCGAAAAGATCATCATTGCAAAGAACCGTATCGTCAATCCGAAACGCCCGATCATCTACGTATCGGAAAATGTGTATACGCTGCTTGAACTCTACCTCAACGACAAAGCCAACATCTACGTCACACAGTCCGAAGCCATGAACGGCATTAAGAAACTGTACGTACAGGGCCTTGAAGTGTGCAAATGCGATGCACTTAAAGAAACCGAATCGGTAATTGCATAATAAGGGGGATACTATCATGATATTCGATGCAGAAAACACGTTTTTTTGGAACAAAGCATTAAGCGGCACATCCGCAGTCAGCGATATCATCAAAACAGGCCCGGGCGATGCGGTTAATCCGCTGGGCCTGTACGTCAAAGTAGATAAAGCGTCTGCAGACGTTACGGTCACGCTTAAAACGTCGGCAAAAGAAGACTTCTCCGGTCCCGTCACGCTTGGCACCTACGCCCTTAAAAAGGACGGTGTGCTTAAAGTCAAATTGCCGTACGGGGACTTGGGATACCTTCGCATGGACGTTGCTGCCGCTGCCGCATTGACTGCCGGTAAAATCTCGGCAGCTCTTGTAATGGATATGGATCTTGAGTAATGGACGGGATCCCGTTTAAAGACGCAGGGCCACGCCGCAAGCTGGAAGACATGCACGCAAACGAATTGCGGCTGAAACTGGACAACGCCGGGATATCGTATCCCGACGCGGCGACAAAGAAGGACCTGATAGACCTGGTACGAGAGCATCATTTATAAGTAAGGGGGAGCGGCATCAGTCTTAGCCGCTCCTATTTTGTAGGGGGTACGGATATGACAGATACGGATATATGCAATATGGCCTTATCGTATATCGGCAAAGGCACCATCACGAATAAAGACGAAGACATAGAAGACGCGCGGGCATGCAACCTGTTTTATGATGCGGCCCGGTGCGAAATACTTCGGGCCTATCCGTGGGGATTTGCGCACCGCATAGAACGACTGGCGCTGATAGACAAAGAGGTACCGGGATGGACGTACACATACGGATACCCCGACAAATGCCTGAAAATAAATAAAATAACGGAAAAAACGCCGTCCGTCGTACAATACGAACGCTTTGAGATTATCAACCTGGGAAGCGGTACGAAAGCCGTCATCACCGATTTGAAAAACGCCTATGCCGACTACATTTGGGACGTGGAAGACGCCGAACTGTTCGACGATCTCTTCGTAACGGCAATTACCCATTTACTGGCGTCTAAAATAGCGATGAGACTGACGGGGAATCCGCAGATAACTAGTCAGGAATACCAGCTATATAACGTATGCATGCAAAACGCAAAACTGCAGTCGGCCCGGGAAGAGCACCAAAAACCGAGATTCCACAGCGGCTACATTACGGCGCGGCGAGGGGGAGACGGACGTGGCTAACGTATATCTGATACAGCCGGCATTCACGACGGGTGAAATCAGTCCCGCCGTAGGCAGCCGGGTAGACCTGGATAAATACCGTTCGGCCCTGCTGAATGCGGAGAATACGATCATCCGCCCGTACGGCGGCTGCTACAGACGGCAAGGATCGAAGTATATCGGCGAGACGAAATACAGCGATAAAGACACGGTTCTTGTATGCTTCTACGATTCCTTGGCGGACGCGTACCTGCTCGAAGTGGGCTGGAAGTATATCCGCGTATGGAAAGACGGCGTATATACGCAGACGGAACTGCAGACACCGTACGAAGATCCGAAAAAACTGCAATGGACGCAGTCCGGGGACGTCATGTTTATCTGCTCGGGAGACCATCCCGTAAAAGAACTGCGCCACGGCAGTATGGGCTGGGAACTGGTGGATATGGAAATCCTTGAACCGTATTACGACATCATGACACAAGCCGAAAACATAGGTAAAGCATTTGGGTCGCCGGGCACACATACATATATCATCCCGAAAGACGGCAGGTACACCGTAACCATTGCGGGCGGTGGTGGTGGTGGCGGCGGGGCCGCTGATGATATGCAGGGAAGTAAGCGACATGCAAACGGCGGCAGCGGCGGCAACGGCGCGCTGCAAACCGCGGAATATACGTACAGTAAAGGGACAACCGTAACATTTGTCATCGGTGGCGGTGGCAGTGGCGGGACGGCACGTCGTCAAAATAATCAAGACGGCGTTGTCGGAGACGGCGGCGGAAGCGGCGGTACGTCCGTTCTGACCGATACGGCGGGCCATCGACTGGAAGCGGTCGGCGGCGGTGGCGGCGAAGGCGGAAAATCTAAAGCGGACAAGGTAGGCCTAGGCGGTTGGAAAGGAAGAGACGGAAATAACGGACAAAGCTACGGTAATGGCGGATACGGCGGTAAAGGCGGTGTATACGTATCGGATACCGTATCAAACGGAGATAACGGCGGCAGCGGATACGGGGAAATAAAATACCTGGGCAATAATTCCGTATGGGCGTCCGCACTTACAGGGGAAGATATTACCATTACAGCCGTACAGGAAACCTTCCGGCAGGGAATGGCAGGCGGACATATACGGCTAAGTCACGCCATGCCGAATAAGACCGTATCAGTAAGCTTTTACGAAGAGACGAGCACCAAAACGAGTGAAGCGATTTATGTGGGTAACAAATGGAAGATTGTAACCCACGGTACACATCACAGCGAAGTAAAGCTGCAGAAATCGACGAACGGCAGCGACTGGAAAGACTACCGTACCTATACGTCCAACGACGACCAGAACTATACCGAATCAGGGGCGGAGACGGAAGGCTGCTGGATGCGGGTAGTCGCGACCATGTGGAACGATGACGAAGCAAGCAAGAGCAAGCTGACCGTAGACCTGTCCCGTCTGCCGTATACGCACGAGGGGACTGCCAAAATTAAAGAAGTCCTGTCGGGAACACAGATAAAATGCTACGTCACGAAAGAATTCGGCAGCACGGAAGCAACGGAAAACTTTGCATTCTCGAACTGGAACGCTTACTACGGCTATCCGACACATTCGGGCTTCTTTCAGGACCGGTTTTGCCTGGCAGCCACGGCAAAGAATCCCTATACGATATGGATGAGCCGCACAGGCGATTATACGAACTTCAGCGTAGAAAAAGCGGACGGTAACGTAACGGACGACAGCGCGATTAAATTAGACCTTATCGTCCGTAACAGATACCAGATACGGCACATGATACCGTCCAACGATTTGGTTATCCTGACGAGCGGCAACGAATGGATTATCAGCGGCGATTCGGCTATTACACCGGCTAAATGTACACCGAAGGCGCAGACCATGCGGGGATCATCTACGTGCCTGCCGCAGCATATCGGTAATCGTATTATCCATGTACAGCGATCAGGATCGACCGTTAGGGACTTGGGATACCAGTACGAATCGGACAACTATAACGGCGAAGAGCTGGATATATTGGCGACACATCTGGTAAAGAACCATGCCCTCATCTCTTCGGCGTATTGCCAAGAACCGGATTCCAATTTGTTTTTTGTCAGAAACGACGGCGTCCTGCTTTGCCTTACAATTATCCGGGAACAGAACGTATTTGCCTGGTCGCATATGGTGACGGACGGTAAATACAAATGGATTACATCCATCCCGCATAACGAAAACGACGAACTGTACGCTATCGTCGAACGGACTGTAAACGGCGAGAAGAAACAGTACATAGAATACTTCGAGCGAATGAACGACGATACGGACGAATACGTCGATTGCTACGTCATGGGAAGCGGCAATCAGATATCCCTGCCACATCTGGTAGGCAAAGAAGTATATATCGTAGGCGACGGCGTACAGCAAGAAAATAAAGTAGTACCGGAAGACGGCGTAATTGAACTGGACGAAACCTATACCCGTATCATTGCAGGCCTGCCGTACACGACAAAAATCGAACAGCCCGGCATGGAACTCAGTCTGAAAGAAGGGTCGCTGCAGGGCCGGGTACATAAAGTCAATACCGTCGTACTGCGGGTAGAAAACACTTACGGCGGCCATATTGGACTGAACTTTAAAAAAATGGACGAGCTGAAATATGACGAAGCCTATACCCTGTATACGGGAGATTTGACACAGACAATGCCGTCATCCGGTATCGGGGCGAATACGCACAACCATATTTGTATCAAAAGCGACGAACCGTACCCGTTTAAACTGAACGCTATTATGAAGGAAGTGAGTATAGATGGCGGCATGGCAAGAGCATATAACGGTTAGACCCATTACCATGGCGGAACTGCCGGATGTGCTGTGGCTGACGGAAAGACTGCGGCCGCAGGACAAGCTGGAAATAGAAGCGACGGACACCGACATGGAAAAATTTGCAGTCGATCCGGATATGGAAAACTATATCGCCTATGCAAAAGACGGGCCCGTTTTTATGTGGGGCGTAAGTAAATACCCTGTATGGGAGATGGGCCATCTGATATGGTGCGTAACAAGATATGATATGTACGAAAAATACAAAAAGGAATTCGTGCAGATGGGACATGAAATCCTAAGTGAATGGAAGAAGAAATACGATATTATGTGGAATACCGTCCTGGACAGTAACGAACAGTCAAAACGATGGCTGAAATATATGGGAGCTGACTTCGGGGAGCCTCGGGAATGTCAGGGACGGGCGTGGAGAATATTTATGATATAAGAGGTGATGATAATGTGTGGACTGCCGGGACTGATAGGCATGCAGGTGCTGTCGGGACTAAGCCAATACCAACAGCAAAAACAGCAATATAACGCGCAAATGGCCGTGTACAATACACAAGCTGCGGCGGCGGAAAACAATGCGCGTATCAGCCAGTACAAACAAGAGCAGATAGCAGACCAGTACGCGGAAAAACAATCCAAGCTGAATGACCGTATGCGGCTGGCGGCAGGTAACGCGGCGGCGGAAGCGGGAGCAAGCGGGCTGCAGCTGTCAGGATCTCCCGTCGATTTATTGGCATCGGGATACGGGGCGTATTACGACGATACGAATACACTGCTGCAGAATCAGCGTAATGACATCTGGTCGGAGCGAGTGAACGAGATTAATTATGCGAATCAGGCCAACAGCTACCGGGCCGGGGCGGAAAACATGCGACGGCAAAAGAAAGCTGCCCTTTGGGGAACCATCTTGGGTACGGCGGCATCTATATACGGCCTGAATCGCACCTATGGCGCTATGGGAAATACAGGTACGCAAAGCGGTACATCGAACATGTTTACCAACAACCTCTTCAGCAGCACCGCACCGAATAAATACGCGATGGCGTATCTGGGGAAATTCTAACGGGGAGAACATAAGATGATCATCAAAACCAATAACCGGGCAGTAGATCCGAATACCGTCCAGGGCCAAGTACAAGTATCATCCGACGGCAATGCGTACGGTGCCAATACATCGGGGGCGCAGGTCATGCAGGCTGGGCTGAGCGAGGCGCAAAAACAAATACAGGCCTATATGGAAGACCAAATAACCATGGGCGTCATCGACGCATCGAACAAATACCAGCAGGGACTGAACGACCTGCTGAATAATCCGGATACGGGCCTTTTGACAAAAGAAGACGTCAATGCACTGGACGTCATGAAACAGTATCAGGAAGCGGAAGAAAAACTGCGAGCAGAAACATTGGCAAGCCTGCCGAACTATAGAAAGGCAAAAGACGCCTTTATGAAGATCGCCGATGATACGAACCTGACCAAACTGGGAGTAGTCATGAAATACCAGTATGCAAAAGGCGAGGAACATCGGGCAACATTGAGTACGACAAGGCTGAAAGGAATCATAGACAATGCGGTAGAACAAGGTACGGAAGCCAATGCCTTTGATATGTATGCCAAGAACAGGGCTGTCATCAGCAGCTTGTATGGGAATCGGATAGGCAAAGAAAATCTGGAACAGAAAATAAAAGATGCCAATACGAATGCCCTAAGCCAATATATAGCGGCTATTACGGCCGATAACAGTGCAACGGGATTTGAGACAGCGAGGACGTTGTTAGAGCAGTCTTCCCAATACGTAAATGACGCGGAACTGGCAAATATAAAAGCCGCCGTAGAGGGAAAACAACAGAAAAGTGATATAGAAAACCTGATTGAAGAAGCACGAAAACTGTTCCCGGGTGATGCGGAAAAACAAAAAGAGTTTATTAGAAAACATAATGAAACAACGTCATACGCAAGTGAGAGTGACGGGAGCCTATTTGATGGGAATGCGGCTGTAGAAAGTGCCGGAAGCGGAGATTATAACGCATACAATGAAAGTAGCGGTGCTTTTGGGAAGTATCAATTTTTACCAAGTACATGGGAAGAAGTGAGCGCAAAAACGGGCGTAGATCCAAGCGATCATTCTCCGGAAGCGCAGGATAAAAATGCGCAGTACTATTGGAATGAACTTAAAAATGAATTAGGCGGAAACGAAGAAGCTACCGTTGTTGCATGGAATTGGGGCGTAGAAAACGGAAAGCGATGGTTGGAAGGTAAAAAGACGGGCATATATAACGGTCAGGAATTTGACTTCGATAAACCCTATTTAGGTAATATGGCCGTAACTGAGCGAGTAGAAAAAGCAAAAGCATATGCAGCAAGCCACGGTGGCAATCTTGTAGCTGCAGGCATGAAGATGGCAGCCGAACAGTCCGGGCTAATTGGAATAGAAATGGCCAACGGGAAGAACGGCTGCGCTGAATTTGTAGGGAAATTCGGCAGCTATTGGAGCCCGTTTTTAAAGAACGAATCGGATAACGAAGTATACTATGTGCCGACAATGGTACAAGACGCAAGAAACAGCGGCATCAACGTAGTAGATTTTGACGCAAGCAAACTGCAGGCAGGCGATCTTATCGTGTATCACACGTCTGAAGGTGATGACGGACATATCGTTATATACGACGGCAATGGCGGCTTTTACGGTAACAGCAGTTCGTCCGGGCCAAACGGCCTTACAGTACACGGTTCCGATTACCATATTGAAGGCATGGAGCCGCAGCGGATTATAAAGACCGGCGGCAGTGTAAAAGCGGTCAAGAAAACAAGATGGGACAGCGCAATGCTGGAAAGTATTGACAGTGAAATTGACCGCAGAATCAAAACGGATAAAGCTAAAGAAAAAGAACGAATTGAGGCGAAAGTGGAGCAGGCAAGAAACCAGTACATGGACTGGAAATTAAATAATCCGAATGCGACAATGACGGAAAGTCGGGAAGTGCTTGCCGGAATTATCGGAGACGATAATGAATTACGGCATAGCGAACTAGGGTCAAGTTTAATCAGTTTGGACCAAAGTATACAAAAGCAGGCGGCAGAATTAAATAAGGCGGACATCAATGACATAAACGGTTTAAAAATGTCAATGCATTTGGGAGACATCACAAGTGAAGAAGAATTGACGGAATTTATTAATGATTCTGGAACTGTCTCTTATACACATCTGACGCTGCCGACGACTTAATAGG
>OWIL01000222.1_pt1 | contig 41299 bp, 56 predicted proteins | sample 1732871 | NCBI WGS metagenome assembly OWIL01 (sample SAMN05065763, study PRJEB22554) | human gut metagenome | biome: ENVO:2100002; feature: ENVO:00000062; material: ENVO:00002003 | host: Homo sapiens | place: USA
CACCTATTAAGTCGTCGGCAGCGTCAGATGTGTATAAGAGACAGGGTGACGCAAGCGTTGAAGGGATGCGGATACGATTTGAGCCGGATACAGTTTATAGTACGAACTAATAAGAATAAGGTTAAAAGAAGGTGAAAAGGTGAATTATGAACTACATATGTGGTTAAGAAAAATTATTATGAAGGTTAATAAAAAGTCATGTTCTAATGTAGTCACTATAATGGAAGGTTTGGTGATGATAAGTGTTTTAACTGTTTGTGTACGATAAAGGCGGTGGAATATGAGCGAAGAACAACTTAAGAGGTATTGGCAAGCCTACACAGACGCATGGATGCTAATGAAAAACTGTAAAAAGGTTACGAAGAAACATATAGAAGAAATGCTATGGAAGCATGACATCGGAGTCATGAGACGGCTGTTTTGCCTAGCCGTTTGGCAAGAAATAAAGAGAGTCAAGGCAGGTGGTGAGCCATTATTGGAAAAGGATTGCCAGAGGGCATTTACATATACATGGAAACTGTTTAAGCAGTATAGTGAACCCAATGATTCTGATGAATACTGGGATGGTCTTATAGATGGAATAAAAGATTTGGGGAAGGAATTCGGAGAAAGTCAATTCATCAAGAATCTATTAATACATGTCTTATTGGAAGAAATAGAACGTATTTATAGAGAAAAAAATTGATACTGTATGGATGATAAAGACACATGATTTGTCGAAGGAGTGAGGAGATATTATGACACGAACAGAAAGGCGCCGCGTAGAGCGAGAGAACAGAAAATAGCCTACATATAATCTATCCAGAGACCAATTGCGGGAAATTAAACAAGAGGCTACCCATAACGCGGCAGAGACTGCTTTTCTCATGATGCTGGGCATTCCAGTATTAATGTTCAAGGACCATTTTGGTCAACTGATGCGTAGGGAAGTGGATGGAAAGAGTCGGGAACAGCGGTTCGTGGATTACTGTATCGAGTTTTATAGGCAGTTTGATAAGGGGCTGTACACACTGGATGATATCCGTTCAGTGCTGAAAGATGAATGTAATATTGAGATTGAAATGAAATAAGCCGGGGGGAGTACCCCGGCAATAAAAAACATTAAAAAAGAACATATGTACGAAAAAGAAGCCCCGTGTGCTTGGTGGCTGAAGGGCTTCTCCTCTTTGGATAGGATAATTATAACCTATCCTGTACAAAATTACAAGGAAAGGATGGGCGGAAATATATGGCAGAACAGGTAAGTATGGATGATGTTGTCAGGCGTGTGATGGATAATATTGTAGATGTCATCGAAGAACAGGAACGACTTAATCAAGTAAAACAGATACTCAACATGTGTTTATCGGAATTTCAGTTTTTTACAGAAGAAACAGCGTTGTCTAATGAAATAGATAGGTCAGTGGAATACCTTAATGCCTATTTGCTCCAGATGAAGCTGGACGGTTGTACAGATGGTAGTATTAACAATTATAAATGTAATCTAAAAAATATGATGACATATATAAATAAAAATGTAACGGAGATTACATACCAGGATTTAAAGGGGTACCTTGCATATGGGAAACTTGTGCGCAAATGGAAGGACAGAACTTATAACAGCAAACTCATATCTATTCGAAGTTTCTTCTCTTTTTTGTATACAGAAGATTTATTGCCAGAAAATCCTGCCAAAAAATTGAAGGAAACGAAAGTGGAATACAAGATAGGAGCAACGTTGCGTCCTGAACAACGTGAAATGGTTAGATGTGCCTGCGAAAATGAGTTTGAACTTGCATTATGTGATATGCTATATGTTACGGGAGTTCGAGTGTCAGAGTTATGTGGTATGGATATTTCTGATGTGGATTTTAATTTAAAAACTGCAATAGTTTATGGTAAAGGAAGAAAAGAGCGTCAAGTATACCTTAATGGTCAGGTAGCACTTCATTTATGGAGGTATCTGGACGGTAGAAATGATGATAATCCAGCTTTATTTGTGTCTCCCAATAGGCCAAAGAGCCGCATTTCTGGTCAGACAGTTCGTAATATTTTACAGTGTATAAAGGCAAGAGATGCAGAATTGGAAGGTGTGAAAGTTACTCCCCATGTGTTCCGGCGTACTGTTGGAACAGATATGATTAACAAAGGTGCTCCAGCTGAAATTGTAAAGGAAGCACTTGGACATGTTAAGATTGATACAACATTAAAATGCTATGCAGCAATCAGCAGAGAGACAGTACAACAGGCACATGCAAGATTTGTTGGATAAAGTAAATCCTGGAAATAAGGTAACACTTTTTGATACCCCCCTAGGTTAAGAATTTTACAGAAAAAAGACGGAAATGTTTTTTGAGAAATTTTTGAATTTTGGTATTTTTTTAAATACGAAAAGTTGATTTTGAATTTGTGTCGAATTTCTTTCGGATTTTGCAAAAACACTGTCTCGTTGGTGCTTTGCGATGCCAATTAGGGTAGTAGTGCTAGCTAGGCAGTATACAAAATATCCAGTATAAGTGCATGATATCACAAGCGCGGATAATGTGCAAGCCTGTAATATCGTCTTGACGCACCACAAGCGCTGTTGTTGGATTTTACAGGCGTTATCCTTGTAATATGCGACAAAAGCATAAAAACGGCTATGCGGATAAAATATCATGTTGTCAATTCGCAAATTCCCGCACCGGCTGCCGGGCGGGAACTGGGAAATAGTGCGGTGGACTGCGTACACTTTTGTTCATGGGCCTCCCCTTCTCTCGTTTTGATTTTTTTTGCACGCAGGAAATACGCCGCCCGTCTGCGTCCCGTCCCGCAGTTTGTAGGGTGGTGTATTGCCTGTATGCTGGATGCTATCGCGCAACCGTTAAGCGCCGGATGACGTCACCGGGGCGTTACTGGGTTTTATGGGTGTCCGGCTTGCGTTGGCTTGTAGACGGGTACGGGGCCGCCGCAAGTGCTTAAATCCCGCTTGCAGGTCGTAAACCTGCCGTCGGTCAGAGCCGGAAAGCGGGGAAATATTGTTATGCTGTTGCTTGTGTCCTGCGGGCATGTTCCGCCTGCCAGAATGCTTTGGCGGCTTCAGAAACGCGTTTTTCGTGTTCTTCCAATTTGGCCGCGTCAGTGGTGGATAAAACACGATACCACCAACCCGCGTTATATTTATGGCATTTACAATCATAGGTGCGTTTTCGGCGCATGTACCGCTCAAATATGGCAATTTTTGTGCGTGCGTTTGGGTCAAGATAAAAATCAGATGTTACCTGTAAACCAGATACACAAAATCCATCATTGATAAACAGGATTGCCCCATTTTGCGAGGCGGTATGTGATGTTATTATCCTGTAACCATTTCTCAATCTGTTTCATGTCGTTCCTTTCTTCCCCTTTTTTGGGGACTGCGATTATTTAACTCTTGATTATTTATGCTTTTTGGTGTAATATAATGATGTAATTGTCGTTGGCAACATAATGGGTTGCTTGTCAGCCGGGAAACCGATTTCCCGCACGTGGATTGAAATAACATTATTATTACAAAACATTATGTTTAAGTGATGGAAAAAGGGCCTATCCTGTAGGCTCTTTTTCTTGCGGCAATTTCACAATTGCCATTTTCCAACCGTCTGGCCCGTGTCGACGGTGTGCTCCGATGGCAATAGCGATAATTGCTTTATCTAACATTGTTTTCAAGGTTTTCTTTCTCCCCTTGTCCCTGGGGACCGGGAAATGAAAAAGCAGCGGCGGGAGTCGAACCCGCCCAAATGCCGCCAGGCTGCCTATTATGCTGCCTTTCCACCGGACAAAATTTCGGTGGGGTCAAATCGAAAAATAAATGCCTTGCGAAATTTGCTGTAATATCCACCACGCTCTTTCATGGCGGCGGCTTCGGCCTTATATGCTTCACGGTCAAGCGTTTCTTCAATTCGTACAAGCCACAGTTCGGAGCCGTCGCGGGTGTCCTCGCCCTTTGTGATTTTGTATGTATATTCGGCGTTATTTTCGATTCCTTTGGGTGTTTCTTTCTTCGGTTCTGCGGCTTTTCTGCTGGCTTTCTTCGCCGGTGTTGTACCCTGATTTTTGATTCTGGCGGTTTTGGGTACAACCTTAAATCCCCTGTTCCATTTTCCAATGTTGAATGATTCGTAAAAGTTGCAGTGAAAATAGTCAATCATAGAATCGGAATCATCGAAATTGTATGATTGCATAAATTTGTAGACATCTTCCAGAACTGTAAATCCGTATTCTGTGAAATATTGCTTGTCGCGGTCACTAATACTATGCAACTGCCAATGCATATTATCATCCGCTAACATTTTTTCAATGTCCATAGCCAGCCCGCACCCGCCATAATAACCGGCTTTTTCTGCTTCCAGATGTTCGGCGTATGCTTTGCGGCAGGATTCTAAATCAAAAATTTGTTCCGGGGCTTCCATAACGGAAATGTTAATGGAAGAGCCGCCAGCAAAATATTCAGAGGTAACGGAAAACTTCCAAGTTGGGTATTTTTCTTTACAATAAATTTTGATTGTTTTTGAAATTTCCGTTGTGCTCATGTTGGAATTGTAGCGGCTACCTTCCCAGCCCCATTCTGTATAGAATTTGCGGCGGGTACTGTCGGCGGTTTCCGTGGTCTGGCTCTGCGGCTCTTCGATGTTATGGCGATTCTTCCAGATTGGAAAAAGTGCGTCATACTCACAGTTGATTTCTTTCATGGTGTCAGCGTTACCACCAGCGTCCGGGTGATTCTTCCGGGCCAGGGCCTTAAACTGGTTTTTCAAATCCTCTAGGGATTTCACATTTTTAAAATATTTTGTCATGGTTTTTATCTCCTCTCATTTGGTGGTACGGTTAAACAGTTGCGATAACAACGGCATCCTCTATGATGATTTCGCCCTCGTCATTACCATAGGTAACACGGTCTCCGCCGATGATAACAATATTTCCATAGTATACTTTGGATGCGTTAAGGGCTTTTTCCAGCTTTGACTTGATTTCATCCGGCTCGTCCCATCCGGAATGTATCTTGGTATTGTATGCGCACGTGCCTGGAAGCTCTTGCGGCTCATCCGTCTCGTATGTGGAGCAATCGTGCTCATAATCCCAGTCATAAGAGTTACGGCAGTAATCTCCAACGTTGTAATGCTCATCGTCTGCCAAATGTCTTATGCCTATATATTCGGCTCCGCTGGCCTCAATTAAATCGATGATGTTTTTTACCATGGCTTTTATCTCCTTTTTGCTTGATGTGTTGTTGTTTTGTTATGCCTAAATTATAACGCACATATAAGCAAAGTACAATACCGGAATAACTAACAAAATAACGCACATATATAGACAGAAAAATGTGCAAAGTGTATAACGCACATATTTATTGACAATGTAACGCACATAATATATAATTAGGTAAGACACATATATGAACAAAGGCGGTGGAATGATGGGAAATAAGGAGTTAAAGACAACAGATTCGCAAAGAAAAGCTGTGAGAGAATACGAAAAAAGAAACTACAGATTAAATATTGTTTTCCCTGATGGGACAAAGGAAAGGATTGAGGCGCTTAATCTTAATAAAACTAATTCCGCCTTTATCCGTGACACAGTATTAAGTAAATTGGATGAGTTGGAAAAAATCTTAAAATAACGCACATATAATATTGACAATATAACGCACATGTAATATGCTTGGAGTATCAACAAAGAGGATATCAGGGAGTCATATAGGAGGTAAGTAAAATGGATAAAAATAAAGAACTGCGCAAAGCGGCATTGGAAATTATTGAGGGGCGTCGGAATGTGACCGAGGCCGAACTGTTAGATAGCGATTGTCGGTACACTACCGTTTTGGTTGATGGCGTAAGTTATAAAATTTATATGGTTGGCACTGATGAGTGTTTTGATATGGACGAGTTTTATCAATACGGCATCACAGATAACAATCGTCTGCTAAAATTTTATTTTGACTTGCCAGATGACGATGATTTTGACGGAGATTTGAGCAATGTGGATTATTCCCAGGCATACCGTGTTGTAGATGTCACTGGGGAATGGGATTATACTGATTTAGGCGTTTTTTTGGATGCGCTTAAATAGGCTATTGACAGATATTATAAAATCTGCTAGAGTATAACCAATTGATAATTATATATAGCGTGTATGTGTGCTAGTGTCTCGGATGCCTTGACCACACATGCAGACCGCCGGCCAGTAGATGCGCGGCGAAGTATAACCAGTCCACGGGGCCTTGACGTTATAGACGGATGTAACAGTCTGTCTAAGCGTTGGGGCCTTTTTTATTTACCTTAACCAGGCAGAGAGGGGGCCGCAATGCTTCAATGTGTCTGCCTTATAGTTAATACAAATACAGTGTAGCGGGATAGATATATATTATATACATATTCCCATGTGGATAGATAAGGATTATATATAATTGGGTTACATAGCCCCAGAGAGGAGATATACAGTTATGTCAGATATTAATATTAACATGGTCAAAATAACAGATAGGGACGGTAATACCATAGATGTCTATGCAAATGATATATCTATGTATCTCCAAGAGTACATCGACAATAGAGGCATAAAGGATATGCGTAAGGAGCCGCAGAGCCGCTGGAATGCTGCTCTTATATATATTAATAAACAGTTGTTTGCTGTTAACCGTGAAAGGTTATATACAGATACAAGATTAAACAATGCCTATAATCTGGATTTAATAGACTGTGTATGTGATATATATATAACTCTATGTTATGAGTATGACAAAGAGGTATCTATAAGTGGGTTTAGTAAATTGACTGGTATAGATACAGATACGGTTAACAGTTGGGGCAGGGAGGAGACGAGAGTAGGTTCAAAAGGTTCCGTTATATACAAAAAATTGAACATGGAGAACGAGGAAAGTCTGTCAAACATGCTCATTGGCGGGAAGAGAAATCCCGTCGGAATACTGGGAGCATTAAACAGGCGGCACGGATGGAATATGGGGCAGCCAAGGGGAGCGGATGGAAGCAAAGCGGGCATTACATATAGCCGCGAGGAGATAGTAGCCAGGGCCAAAGAAATGGAATCCTTGCCTGGGAGCGTGGATGATTTGCCGGATTAGACTACTATATTATCAGACAATACAGCGTGTCTGTTATACAATAGGCACAATTTATAGTGTATTGGTTATTGTGCATAATATTTTTGACAGATTTTGTGCAGATTTCAACCATAACTATTCGTGAAATTGATATTTAGCGAATAGTTGAGCCGGATACAGGCGGAGATAGTCCTTGAAACAGCAATATGCATAGATTTTGAACCGGAATTTATGCATTATTCCAGCCTGTCAACCGGCATATGCCAATGGGGCGGGAGGGGGTCTGCAGGAAGCCGCTTGCAGCGCCAGTTAGTCCCTTCAATTCCGAAAAAAACAAAAAGGCATTCCTGTCAGGAGGATACTCATAATGGCTAATAGCCAAGAACAGTATATCTGTAAGACATGGGGATTCAGTGTAAAGGGATTTCCCAAATACAATGAAGATGGCAACAAGATGGTAAGAGTAAACTATGGAGACATAGTTTCGTCAGATTCAAAAGGTTATCTGTGGAAAGATGAAATCTGTATCTGCCATAAAGAAAGCATTGTAGGAAAATACCACTTTCAAAAATTTATAAAAAAATAAAAAGGGTTTTTGGAGATGACAGTGCCATGGGGATATTCAATAAAAAGATATTGTTTGCGAAGCGAAAGAGATTTACATTTCTGATTTCGATAGCAGACTTTTCTTCACAGGAGTGTTATGAGATACATTTCCAGTTTTCGTTGACAGACCCATGGTGGCGTCCAAAGTATGAACCGGAATTTGGAAAAAGTAAAATCCCATTGTATGGCTGGTTGTTTTTCTACTTCGGGCGTAGAAGCATTGGTGTTCTGATTCCGTCTGGAAATGGGAGCGAACCGATAGCAAAGAAACCAATTTATGATAATAACGGTTGTCTTTGGAGACTTTATACGTTTCCTAATGCTGAAATGGCAAAGGATTTCAGAGACATATCCAAAAAGTACAGGGGAACCGTTTCGGTAAAATGCGAAGATGGAAATTATACAGTCGTGTATATCATCAGGAGAAAACGGATTTTGGGTTTTTAATTTATCAAGTAGAAAAGGAGCGCTATATGAGCGAGAAGCGTAAATACACAATATATGCCGTTGATTTCGACGGAACCTTGTGCGAAAGCGTATACCCTGGAATCGGCGCACCGAATCTGGCACTTATTGAGCATTTGAAAAAGCGCCGTAGGCAGGGCAATAAAATCATTCTCTGGACTTGCCGTGAAGGAGAGCGGCTTCTAGTGGTGGTTGACTGGTGCAGGGAACATGGACTGGCATTCGATGCGGTAAACGAGAATCTACCAGAGATGATTGAGTGGCATGGGAATGACTGCCGGAAGATTTTTGCAGATGTGTATATCGACGATAAATCGGTAAATAAGCCGAAATATCATGTGCCATATAGGGAGGAAAAATGTCATGATTGAAGCTGGAAAAGAAGTTACTTGGACAAGCCAGGCCCAGGGCAGCGGCAAGAAAAAAACGGGAAAGGTTATAGCAATTGTACCAGCAAAAAAGGATACAGATTTGCTTCTTCCGCATGACGTAAAACCAAGTCATGTCAAATATGATAGGCATATCAGTATCCACGAACGTGTTCTGGTTGCAGTCCCGGCGGGCAAGAGCGGGCAGATTACCCATTATTACTGTCCGAGAAAGTCTGTTCTAGAAGCACAGGGCAATTAAGCTATTAGGAGGAAGAAATGCGGGAGGAAGAAAAAGTAAGAATACTTGCTGAATGGTATGGGTATGAGCCACAGAGTCGTCAGTGTATAGAAGAAATGGCAGAACTTACGCAGGCCATTAATAAGCTTTGGAGAAAACAGAATTATGGAGGAAATAGTAAAGAGATCGCCCAGGCACATGCAAATGTTTTGGAAGAGATTTCAGATGTGCTTATTATGATATGGCAGATGAAAGAGCTGTTAGGAATCGGAGAAGGGGAACTTTCCCAGATTATCAATCAAAAGTTAGATAGGCAGTTAGAACGGATTTATTCTAAGAACTAAGTTTCATCGGGAGGTGAGGGCGATGTGCGGCAACTGCGAATACCACAAACGTATAGACGGCGAGTGGGTATGCGATAACGATGAGAGCGAGAACTACGGCATGGAAGTTGAATATGACTATGACTGCGTGGATTTTATGGAAAGGGACGAGTAGGCATGAATAAAACAAAAATTGACTGGTGCGACAGCACATGGAATCCGGTTACTGGATGTTTGCATGATTGCCCGTACTGTTATGCAAGAGGAATTTCAAACAGATTCGGAAAAAACCACCCTGATTATTCGGCGTATCATAAGGAGAACCCGGCGTTACATATTCTGGATAATCCTATTGACGGCACACCTTATCCGTTTGGATTTGAGCCGACGTTTCATTATTACCGGCTGGGCGAGTACAAGGACAAGAAAAGACCGAGGAATATCTTTGTATGCTCGATGGCGGACCTGTTTGGAGAGTGGGTTCCTACCGGCTGGATAATTGACGTGTTCAATGCGTGTAGGGAGGCTCCGCAGCACAATTATCTGTTTCTGACAAAGAATCCGAAGCGATATGCACAGCTTGGATACAGCGAAATAGGACTGCCCGTATATGAAAATATGTGGTATGGCTCAACTGTTACCAGTCCCCATATGGATATTTATTGGGGAAAGGGTGTAAATACATTTTTGAGCATAGAGCCAATTCTTGAGCCTTTTGGAGAGATTGGAAGTGCATTGAAAGACTCTCCACCGAAATGGGTTATCATTTAAGCTGAGACAGGAAAACGAAAAAATAAGGTAAAACCCGAAAGAAAGTGGGTTGAAGATATTGTTGAGCAGTGTCGTAAAACAGGCATTCCAGTGTTCATGAAATCCAGTCTGGCAGATATTTGGGGAGAACCGCTGATACAGGAGTTACCCGAAGGGTTGAAGAAAGGTAGGTAACATTATGAGCATAAAAGAATTTGCACAGCAGCTTAATGGCAAGGAATATGGATATCCGATGTTTACAGAAAAAGAGATTCAGACAGCGAAGGATAACGGCTGGGTCATCGTTACCGGCGCGTCAGATGACTTGATGGAGTTTGAGGGTGCATTACGAGACGAGGGCGGCTGTTTCGATGGTGGGAAGGTCTGGTTCTCGAAAGAGAGCGTTTATAACGGCGAGGACGATAAGGAAGATTTCCCAAATTGCATTGAAGCACTCTGGTGCGACAAGGAAGCCAGGGATGCGAATGGAAATATCATCACCTGGACTTATAAGACCGACATTCCACATGAGACATTCATGGTGTACGAGGACGGAGAACCGTATTTCCGGGGAATTGTGTTCTCGGTAAATGATTTGAAGTGAGACGAGGTGATGGACATGCCAAAGGTAACAATCATGCAGGAGGGCATGAGTAAGCGTGTATATATAGACGGAAAAGAAGTAAGCAATTGCACAACAGGGATTGATGTCAGGATTCGCCCTGATGAAATTCCGATAGTTGACTTTGAAATGATATTTGTAGATGGATTTCTGGAGTTATGTGATTCAGATGTAAGGATAAAGGCTCACCCGGAAACTTTGCAGGAAGCAGCTTGCATTGTTCGTGATGAACTTCTGAAAAAAGGAGACCTGTACGATGGCTTTGTGGCAAGTATTTTAAGTGTTCTTAAGCAAAAGGAGCATTATGTTGGCAATGGAGAATCTGAAATCAGTGCTGAATATGGGGCAAATTATCTTGCAGAAGAAATTTTAAACCGGATTATAGGATTGGAGGAGCATGATGGAAGCATTTAAGTGGATTGTGACTTGCGGAGATATTATCATGGCGGCAATTACTGGCTGGTTTCTCTGGAAAAATGCGCGAGATGCTGCTTCAGTAGTTGGATTTTCGCTGATGTTGTTTCTTTTTCTGGCAAGTGCCGGATTGATTTTGTGGAGGTGGCCGTAAAATGTACATATGCATGACAGAAGAACAGAAAAAAGTAATCATTGAAACCGGAAATATGATGGTTATTGATTTCAAGAGAATTTTGAACAAGATAAAATTATCGTTTGAAGAATTTTTGGAGACAGTGAGGAATTGTGTCGGATGTTTGGACAAATTCCGGGAGACTTTCTGGAAGCTTCAGGCGAAAGAGAAGTATACCATAGTTCGTAGACTGAACAGGTGCGGATTTAATGAAAAAGAAATTAATGTGATGGTGTTCGGAGCATATCACTGCCGGAATAATTGTTAATCTGTTAAGAACGGGAGGCAAATCAAAATGAAAAATTGGAAAACATGTGCCATTGTGGTAGTAGGAATTATCTTTGTTGCGGTGATGTGCGTATTTGGCGTGCAGAGTAGCAGGAATAAGGCAATAGTACTGGAGGAAGCTATTGAAACCTCAATGTCAGATATCAAGGTACAAGAGAAACGAAGAATCGACCTGCTTCCGAATCTCGTAGATTGCGTGAAACAGTATGACAAACATGAAGCAGAGACGCTACAGGCCATCGTGGACGGAAGAGGAAGCACCGGAGATATCGAGAATGTGACTACTGCAATCACAGCGGTAGCAGAAGCGTATCCAGAACTGAAAAGTAATGAGAATTACAAGCAACTTATGACGGAACTGGCTACCACGGAAAATATGATTGCCCAGTATCGTGAGAGCTATAATAAGCAGGTAGGTACATATAACCGGTATGTAAAAGGATTTCCGGCCAGACAGTTTTTGTCTTGGACTGGCTATGAGGTACTGGATTATCAGAGATTGGACTATCAGGCCCCAGTTGATGCGCCTACGAATTTATTTGGTGAATGATTATGAAAAAGTCGTGGTGGTTAGGACGTTTTGAGATAACAATGCATGAGATTCTGGTCAGCATTACCATTATTGCAGTGATGATGATTCTTGGATTCGTGTTTTCTGGAAAGATTGAAGAGAATCAGATGGACAAGAACGCAGAGTATTACAAGGCAGCGAAGATAACCGAGTCTGAAATGCTTCAGTATGGAATGGATACGGGCATTGGAAATGCTTTTGTGTATGGCTCATTGGAGCCTATGGATTCGGTCACATACCCAGAAATAGGCGGCCAGTACATGTTTGTGGAAAAGGTGGAAGAACACTATAATCGCTATGAGGAAGAAGTTACAAAGAAGGATTCAAATGGTAAGGAGTATAAGGAAAAAGAAGTATATTACCGATGGGACATTGAAGATAGAGAATTCCAGAATGCTAAAGAGATAAAATTTTCCGGAGTGGCATTTCCATATGGGAAAATTAATTTGCCGAGGCCTGAATACATAGAAACTATCTCTGGTGGTACAGTGTGGAGTTGTAGCTCTGGCGAATACGTAAAAGTCAGGTTTAAATATTATGGTTGCCAAGGACCATACATTGGTACTGTTTATAGCGACCTTAGGGACAACACAATAGCGAATAGCTCGCCTTTCTATGATGGGCAGACGATTGATGAAACTGTTGATTCCTTGACTTCTAATGTCGGTGTTTGGATATTCTGGATATTTTGGATTATTCTGACTTGCGGTGTAGTGATAGGGTTCTTTTATTTGGATAACAGATGGTTGGAGGATTGAATGATTTTCACCTATTTTGGAATTATCCTGTTCATTACATACGAATGGGTTCAATTCATATCAAAAAGACCTGCAAAGCAGGCAATACGACCGAATCAAGCCGGTAAGCACGGGATTCCTTACCCTTGTGAGCGGTCGAGGCATCCAGAGTAGCTATTGCCCATGGTGCAACTAGATAATGCGGATAATAATGTGGAATCCCAAGAAACATTATCTGGCGCATCGGGGCCAAAGTCAGTGTAGTCATGCGGTAAACTGTTGAAAAATCCGCAAAATTGCAAAAACCCAATCTAAAATACGAATCTGGTATAGTTGCTGGATTCGTTAAGCCAAGTATCCTAACGGTGGGGAGCGGTTTTGAAAATCGTGGACTGTAAAAGGTTAGAGGGTTCGACTCCTTCACTTGGCGCTCCGCATTATGCTGAAAGTGCGGAATCTTTGACATTTTGAATCTCCCCCTCATAGCTGTTTGCTGTTAAGGCAGAGCGAATCTGTCGTGAGGGTTTGGAACAGTAAGTCCGTACAGTATATGTTCCGGTTATTTCCAGATTGAGATAGCTGATGCATAGTTGGCAGACGTGTCACCTGTATGGGAGTTCCATACTTACCTATTCACCAAGGGTGAAAAAGGAATCTTGATTTCGCATAGCGATATCGAGTTCTTCCAAATACCATGGGCGGCAGCCGGATAAGCCATATAAACCGACCTTGGCAAGCAGGAGCTAACTGCTGCAGGAGAGGTAGACAGGCTTTCCACTGCCTATCTCCAAATGGAGAAAAGGTTCCTGGAATCGTGACAGCGGTTCTTGTAAAAACCTTGCTAAGATTTTCCCTAAAATACTTGTGGCAATTTTGTATGTGAACCGATAAGGCAAGGGGAAAAGCCTGCGGGTGAGAAGAAATTGTCCGTCCAGTTTTGCGAGGTAGCTGGACAAGAGTGGAAGAGGTCTGAAAGAGCGGAGTGGTGTTGTTGCTCTGCGGAGGCAAGCGAAAGCGACAATAAGGAAGCAGACCATAAGAGGGTGAGCTGTGTGGGACTATTCCCTCTTGACACCGGGAAAGACTGGATATGTGCACATATTTAAGTTGTCGGTGAAATGCTTGAAACCGAACTGGTCTTGTATGCACTATGTGATGGCGCGAAGCCGCCGTATACACGCGAAAAGTTGGGAGTAAGGGCGAGATTTAATCTTTATCTGGAATCCAGAGAAAACTCCATAGCGCAAACGCATGGCGCGATAAAAATGTTGCTAACGGGGGAAGCCCCCGTTTCGGGTGAGCAGTAGTGGTGACTGTGTTACGAGCAGATTGCAAAGCTGTAGTTTTTGGTAAACAGTGGGGTTCAAATCCCCTCTCGCCCACTTCAAATCTATATTTTATTGAGTGAGGTGCCAAAATGGTTGAGTGGAGGCAGGATATGGCGAGAGTAATATCAAAAACAGATGATGGAAGTTTTAGTGTTGATGTTCCGATTAGACTTATTGGTTCAGAATATTACATTGAGAAATATGCTTATGAAGAGGCAATAAATAAGGCATTGGATGAAATAGAAAAGTATAAAAAGGCTTTTAATAATGCAAAACAGGAGAGAGACAAACAGGTTTCTGAAATGATGGCACACATTGACTGTCTGAAAGCCGAATTACTGGAAGTACAGTGCCACTATGATAAATTGAAGCAGGAACTGGAAATTAAAGATGGAATGAAGATGTTCGATACGCTTATGGAAAACTCTTCAGGAGAGGCGAAGGAACTTCTTGCCCGACATCTGTTTGAAAATCTATGCTGTGTTGAATTGAATCAGAAAGACAAGGGACTGATTCTTCCGTCAGAGCCTATTGATGTAGCTTCTATGCTTATCAAGGCTACGGTAACAGTTAAAACAAATCCAATTAAAAAGGTGTTGGCTCAAAACATTCCAGATGAATATGAGACAGAGAAATATTCTAAAAGCGATTTGCGGCAGATTGCGAAGCATTTGCTGGCGTACTGCAAAAATGTAGAGAACGAGGATTGATTGAGCGGAGGTATAGAGATGATGAGCATGGAAGATATTGATTGGTTGAATCGGTGCAAGCAAGACCCTGGGAAATATCGAATTGATGTTGACAATGACTGCATATTTGTAACGGATTTGCAAGCAGATGATTGTGTACATACATTTTCAAGCTACGGATATGAGTTTGCACAGGAACTGTTGTGTTTTTTCGGTTATAATGCAGAATTAGTGTAAGAGAGTGTGATACTATGTATGTATCTTGTGATATGGTAAGTGCGTTGCGAACTTTTGGTATTGAGATTGAAAGCATTTCATTGAGAATGTTTTGTAACAACTGGCGTAGGCTTCACGGATTGCCAATGAGGAGGAAAAAAATGTATCCAGTAGAATTTCCAGAACAAAATAGCGTATTTGTAGCAGATGGATGTGACGATTTGCCAGCCTGTAAGCAGTATAATGAGCAGTTTGCGACCGATGAAGTGATTTCTCTGTAGCGTTTTTCGGATGATGATTTGGCAGATATATTAAAGCAAATTAAGGCTGGAATTAGACCGGCAATTCATTTGGATGTGATTGGCGGTCAACCTCCGGTAAGTATGTGGGTAAGGAAGAATGAAGATTGATGATAACACAATCAAAAGGATTGAACAGGCTTTTGGAATCCAATTGTATAACTGGCAGAAGGATTATCTGCTTGGAAAGCGAGATATAATTCGGTCAGGACGGTGCAACGGAAAGACGTTTGCTTATTGCATCAAATTGCTCTTGTCGGACGGAGATCCGATAAAGCGCAGAAAGCTGTGTAAATACGCAGATGGTTATGGAAACCGATATCAGGAATGTTTTGCCGGATATGCGTTGGAAATCAATGATATACTGATGGCAGCAGGGTTTGAAACGAGGTTAGAGAAATGAAACGAAGGTTTAATAAAGGGGATATTGTTCTTTGCACAAAGTTTTCTATCGAACAGAATATGATAATTGATGAAAGCGGAATCAAAGTTGTACCATGTGTTAATGATACGTGGTTTAACAGAAAGGCTTATGTCAGTAAAATCTATAAGGAATACATGGAGCAAACGCTTGGTGGAACATATGAGGAAAAAGACGAATATGAGATAACATTCCTTGATGATGGAAATACGTTGGCGTGGGTAAGTGGGAACGACTTAACACTCATGATGAGAAACGATTGTGCTCATATTCTAAGTTTGCTGGGAGGATGGAATAAATGCTTTTAAGACCAGAAATGGAATATGATACTCCTATGAAATACTGTACAATAAAAATTGATGAAAACTTATATCCATCTGTAATGAAGGAGCACAGGTTGATTTCAGAAGGACTCAATGTAAACATGGGAAAAGTTACAGATTGTAGAATCATTCGAAAATATATTCTTGAGAAGCCAATCGCCGTATTCAAACCAGAACCTTTTAAAGTTGAATGTGACGATGGACATTGTAGCATATGTTACATGGGTGATAATAGGTTATCAATAATTGAAATGGAAGGGACTAAGATGGATTTTTCAAAAGCAATGAATCCGCCAGAAGATGGATTTGACGGGCAGGCAGAGATAAAAATATTTCCAGACGGAAAAAGCTGGGTCGTGTGCCCATATTGTAGGAAAAAGCAGTTTCCAGTAAATAGCGGTGCAAGAATTAAAAATTTCCAGTATTTGTGTCGTGCAAACACTTGCAAACGGGAAATGATAGTTAACATACAGTGAACGTGTTGGAGGTACAAAATATGGCGAGGACGGTTGTTTTTGATTTTGATGGTGTGATTCATAGCTATAAATCTGGTTGGAGAGGTGAGGATATTATTCCAGACCCGCCGGTGAATGGAATTAAAGAGGCAATTGATGAGATTAAGGACGCAGGGTATGATGTAGTTGTAGTTTCTACTAGATGCCGGAGTCAAAAAGGTAAAGATGCTATTGCTGAATGGTTAGGTATGCATGGAATCATAGTTGATGATATATGCAAGGAAAAACCACCGGCAATTTGTTATGTAGATGATAGAGCAATTTGTTTTGACGGTCATCCAGGAACATTACTGAAAAAGATACAAACATTTAAACCATGGAACAAATAAAGAATTAGAGAGCCAGAGAGCCTAAGAGCCAGAGAGCCAAATTCTGAACGGAAGGAGGCTCTTTTTCTATGGATTTCCAGCAACACCGGGAATTAATCAAAAAATTAAAGCGGCAGATTACAGAGCCGCCGTCTTTGGACATTTTGCAACTTCTTCTGTCCGAACTTCAATACACTATGCAGGATAACCCGGATTTGGGTGCAGATGAACGAAAATATGTGTTTTCCTATTCAGGATTTATTAAGCGTTGGTCGTTACAGCGCTTACAGCAGACACTTGACCCTCAATGGGACAAGTTGTACTGGGATACTATGCTGTTTGAAGCCAGAAATCGTGTGGTGGACAGCTACTTGATTTATCTGGAGAAGAATCGGGACCCGGAGGATAGATTTTATGAGCCACGCCGCAAGCAATTCCTGAAAATGGGTTTCACGCAAGCGTTACAGGATTTGATTGATGATGAAATAGATATTTTGAGCATATCTACCGTACCTGGGAGCGGGAAGACCACGCTCGGAGAAATGTTTATGTCTGGGTTCATGGGATGGTTTCCGGATTTGTGTAACCTGTTTTCATCCCACAGCGGTCATGTTACCCGGATGGTTTATCAGGTTGTTTGCAATATCATTGGAATTGGTTTGAAGCCCGGACAGATACCGGAATACACATGGAGAGAAATATTTCCAGATGTTGAGGTAGAAAGCAACAATGCAAACGAACAGGAAATCAATCTTGGAAAGTTTAAGCCATTTAAGACACTGACCTGCAGAGCGTTGGGAGCTTCGCAGACAGGTGTTACCCGATGTGAGGGCATTCTGTATTGTGATGACTTGTGTTCTGGTATTGAAATGGCTCTTTCTAAAATTCGTCTGGATAAACTCTGGACGATGTATAGTACAGATTTAAAAACCCGAAAGAAAAAAGGAAAACGTGGGAGGACCTGCAAGGAACTACATATTGCGACTAGATGGTCTGTATGGGATGTGATTGGGCGCATAAAAACCATCTACCAGAATAATAAGCGTTGCCGTTTCATTTCAGTGCCCGATATTGACCCGGCAACAGGGGAAAGCAATTTTGATTATGATTATGGCGTTGGATTCGATGTGGAGTATTTTGAAGATATCGAAAAGTCGCTGGATGATATTACATATAAGTGTTTATACAAGAATGAACCCGTAGAACGCGAGGGAATCCTCTACAATCCAGATATGTTACGGCGGTATTATGGGGAGCTGCCGCCAAAAGAGCCAGATGCTATATGGGCGTTCTGCGATACGAAAGATACGGGTTCTGATTACAACTGTCTGGGTGTGTTTTACCAGTATGGTGAGGACTATTATCTTCATGATGTGGTATTCCAGAGTATTGACCCCTATTTGCTTGACGACTTGAATGCAGAATGCCTGGTTCGGAACAATGTTCAGATTGCGGTATTTGAGAGCAACAAAGAGGGTAGCAGAACCGGCGATAAGGTTCAGGAAAAAGTAAAAGAAAAAGGTGGGCGAGCCAGCATTGAAAAGAGATTCACAACTACCAATAAGGAAACGAAGATTATCGTCAATAGTCCATGGGTAATTCAGCATGTGCTATTTAAGCACCCAGATTGTTATGAGGTTAAATCTGATTATGGGCAATTCATGTCGTGGTTGTGCGCATACAGTCAGTTGGCGAAGAATGCTTACGATGATGCACCCGATATGGTAGCCATGTTAGCTGTTTACAGAAGCGGCGGAGGTGTAGCTTCAGCAAAGCCTACGCCACGACCATTCTAAATTAAGGAGAACAAGTATTATGCAAACTTTGACAAGAGAGTATCTGGCAACCTATGTGTACCTGGAATCTGAAATCAAAAGAATTCGGGGCAGAATAAAATATTATGAAAATCATCCGGTTCAGCAACAGTATGGCATCGTAAAAGGCTCTATGAAGCAGTTTCCATTTACTGAATGTCATTTTGTGGTTTCTGGTCCAACTATAAAGTCGAACTCAGAACGGGAAAAAATGGTACGCCAGTTGATTATCGACCTCAAAGGTAATGAACAACTTTTTGAAGATATGAAATTAGATATTGAGACTTTTTTGGAAACACTACCTGCTGAGGATATTGAAATTAAGCATATTTTAGGATTAAAGTATGTAGAACGCAAATCCGATGGAGAAATAGCGAAGAAATTGAATTATAGCAGGAGGACCATAGGACTTAAGATTGATAAGTTTCTGAATGCGATTCAAAAAGAAAAGAAGTAGCAATTTAGTTAGTAAATTAGGTACTGGGTCATTTACGTTCACCCGGTGTCAGAAAATGATAATCTTTGTAAACGAAAACCTCCAAGGGATAACACTGGAATTTATTTTTAACGAAGAATGGTCACGTTTACTTACATTCTCTAACGATGGAATAACATATGCATCCAGAGACAGAAAAACCGGAACAGATTCCGTAATATGGACAAAATGATTATTTGGTCCAGGATGGTTTCCACGCACCATTCTCACGATAGAAGAACTGCATTGTACCATCCGTGGTGCTAATATTAAGTGCATAGCCAAATTCTCTATTCACTCCGGTCAACCACTGGATTATAACATTATTACCGTCAATACCAATTGCAAATCCAGTGACATTGACCATGACAATTGAATTTTTCAAATTGTTAAAATCACTGGTATTCGTTTTACCTGTTAAATTGCTACTTTATTCATCTTTGCCACAAATGCCACTTAGGATATGGTAAAATGGTATTAGTAAAAAGTATGCGAGACATCCAAATTAAATTAAGGATGTTTGATATAACTATTAATATTGAAATAAATGCAAGCCGTTGAAGGATATAGAAAATCCTCCAACGGCCTTACTTTTTTGACATAAGAGGGTAAAAGCTGATGAACAGTAATAGCTTTATTGATTTATGCCATGGACATTTTGGTAGAAAAATTGCATATACGAATGTCGATAGAATTACCAAAGAAAATGTTGTTGGTGTCGTTGGTAAGGCCATTTCAGTTCTGAATTACAATCGACCGGCGATACGGTATCTTTACGATTACTACAAGGGTGACCAGCCGATTCATTACCGTGAAAAGAAAGTGCGGCCTGACATCAATAATAGGACTTGTGAAAATCATGCTCTTGAGATTGTTCGATTCAGTACCAGTCAGACATATGGGGAGCCGATACAGTATGTCAGCCGAAAAACAGATAAAAAAATCAATGATGCCGTGGATAAACTAAATGATTACATGAAGGACGCTCATCGGCAGGCCAGAGATATCAAGCTTGGAATTTTTCAGAGTGCCGTTGGAACTGCCTACAAGGTAACGCTTAAAGGAAAGTCAACAGATATTGTTCCGTTCCGAATCCATATTCCGAATCCGCTGAATACGATTGTTGTGTATTCGGCCAAAGATGATTCAGATATGCTTTCCATTCAGGTATTGAAGGATGAAAAGGACGAACAGTATTATCAGTGCTATTCGGATGATTTATATTTCATCATCAAAGGCGGTAGAGTAATTGATTCTGGAATAAATGGTTTTGGCGGTATTCCGATTGTGGAGTATCCGAATAATCCGGACAGGCTCTCCGACATTGAAATTGTGATTACGCTTCTCGACCAGATTAACAAAATGCAGTCTGATAGGATGAATGGCATTGAGCAGTTTATTCAGGCATTTATGCTTTTTAAGAACTGTGAGATTGATGAGAAGAAGTTTTTACAGATGTGTGACCTTGGTGCTGTGGAGGTTAAAGATTCCGGTCAGGGAATGCAATCAGATGTAAAACTCATGACGGCTGAATTGAATCAGCAGCAGACGCAAGTAGCCAAGGATGATGTATATCGGCAGGTACTTGTCGTTGAAGGAATGCCAGACCGGCAGCAGAATACCGGCGGTGATACCGGACAGGCGGTTTATCTGAGAAATGGTTGGGATTTTGCAGAGCAGAGAGCGAAGCTGGACGAGCCGTTCACAATCGAAGCGGAAAAGAAACATGCTCAAATCGTTCTGAATGTAATTAAGCAAACAACCAATGATGTGCCACTGACTGTCAGAGATTTTGATGTGAAAACCACTAGAAATTCCACTGACAATATGTTGGTTAAGGCCCAATCGTTGGATTACTTGCTGAAAAATAAGATTCATCCGCTGATTGCAATTACTGTATGCGGGCTGTTTGGTGACCCGGAAAAGGTTTGGACGCAAAGTAAGCCGTACATGGATACTATTTTCAAGACACAGCTTCAACTTGATGCTGAGGCAGAAAAAGAGAGAGCGATAGCGCTTCTTGAAAAACAGAATAACTCAGTTAAAAGAGGGGAAGTCGAGTAGACTTCTTCTTTTTATATTCAAAATATGGAGCCATCCGTTAAATGGTAGAATCCGGCAGGAGCAACCTGCGTAATCAAAAGCGTGGATTAGAAAGGGGAATAACATGACAAGAGAACAGGCAAAGAAGAATCTGGTTGCGCTTGGCGTCGAGGAGCCTACTGATGAGCAGGTAACCAATTACCTAAATCAGCACAATGGAGAAGTAAAGAAATATCAGGAAGACGCTGAGAAATGGAAAAAAGAAGCTGAAAAGGCGGAGGAGCTGCAAACCAAACTTGATGGTCTTGAGCAACAGAATCTTACCGAATTGGAAAAGGAGAAGAAAGCCAGAGAGGCAGCGGAAAAGAGAACGGCAGATTTACAGAAGCAGCTTACAACTTCCGCAGTCGAAGCGATTTTCGCAAAAGCAAACCTTTCCGGCGAGGAGTTTTCCGGGATGATTGGCGCATTATCCGGGCTTGATTTGGAGGCGGCAAAGACCAGCGCAGAATCTTTTGTCAATGGAATCTCCAAACGCGACGAAGCGAACAAGACCCAGTGGCAGAAAGAAACTTTTGACAAAACTCCGAATCCGGGTGGTGGTGGCGACCCGGACCCGAAAGGCGGAGATAAGAGTGCGGCCGCTGAATATGCGAAGAAATATTCGCAGGAACATAACCCACAGCCGACTCCGGTTTCGGTGCCGACTCAAACAATGACATTTTAAGGAGGATATGACATGGCTTACATGAAGGTTGAGCAGGGATATAGCCTGCCGAATTTTTTAGAATCTGCCGTTGGTCTGGTTCAGAAAACCGAGATGGTTACTCAGACGATGGCAACCACCGTAGGAAACAAGAAACTGATTTATGGCGGTACTGCGTTCCCTTCGAATGATGACACGGCAACCGGTATCGTGTTTGAAACCGTTGATATGACTGACGATACAAATCGTCCAGCCAGCATTATCAAAGCTGGAAGAATCTATGAAAATAGATTAAAGACGCCGTTGTCCAGCGAAGCCAAGACAGCTTTGGAGAAAAAAGGATTTGTAATTCTTGATGCTCCAGAATGTGAATTTTAATTGGAGGTGTAAAGATGCCATTTAATGTATTAGATACAATTAATGTTACAGAGAGATTAAATTTTTCTCAGAACTTCTCCGTTGCAAGGCCAACTGTTCTGGATACCATTTTCCCGGACGTGAAGACACAGCACTTCAAGGCTGAGTATTATCGGCTGATGCAGGGACAGAATTTGCCGACTCCTGCATTTGTGCATGCGCTGGATTCCGAGGCGCACATCGGTACCAGGCCAACTTTCGAGAAGGTTCTGACTGAGAAACTGTTTATCAAGGAGAAAATCAACCAGTCCGAGCAGCTTCAGATGTATATCAACAATGGTGTACCGGATGATAACGGTCTGGTGAACTGGGTATTTGACGATATGGGCAGACTGTCCGAGAGCGTTGTTACCCGTACCAAGATTGCCAAAGGTCAGGCAATGAGCCGTGGTGTAATGAAAATCAAGGAAAACAATCTGGATATGGTGATTGATTTTGGTGTTCCTGTGGCTCATAAAATCACTTTTGGTGATTGGTCTAACCCAGAATATGATATCTTTGGTGACATCATGAAGGCAGTTAAAATGCTGAAGGATGAGGGTAAAATTCCGTCCAGAATGCTGACCTCTGATACCCAGATTCAGCGCATGAGAAAGAACAAGGGCATCCAATCCGCAATCTACGGTAATATCAATGCGGGTAGACTGGTTACCATGAATGAACTTCGGTCTATCATCATGGAGGAGTTCGGCCTTCAAATTGCTGCCTGTGATGAAAGATATGCCTACATCAAGGCTGATGGTTCCAGAGTGAATGGTCGCTACTTCGATGAGGACAAGGTTACCTTCTATACGGCGGATGTATCTGGTAGGGCTGGTACTGGTTTGTGGGGACCGACTCCGGAGGAGGCTGAGTATGCTGCATTCCAGGAAGCATTGCAGAAAATGTTTGTAACCGTGACCATGTGGGCGACTAAGGATCCGGTTGCAAAGTGGACGAAAGCTTCTGGTATGTTTATCCCGGTTCTTCCGGACGTATATGGTATGGTAATCGCTACGGTTACCACTGCTGAGAACACTCTTGGCACTCTGACTGTGGAATCATCCGCCGGTTCTGCAAGTGGAGCAACGAAGCTGACTGTTTCCCCGGCAAAGGCAAGTGGAAATTCCTATAAGTACAAAGTAGGTGATTCCGTAACCGCTGTTGTCTTCGGTCAGAATGTCCAGACCTGGACTGCATGGGATGGCTCTGCTGACATTACAGCGCAGACTGGGAAGACCATTACCGTAGTTGAGTGCGATTCAGCATACAAGGCTCTGAAAGCCGGTAACGCAACGGTGACCGCAAAGGCAGGTTGATTGTGAGGTGAAATGAGTGGAAGCGGAGATTCTGGATGATGTAATTACATATCTTGGTGACGAGGTGGCCGAAAAAGATGTGTCGGTTCTGTTCATCTTAATCCAGAGAGCAATCCGAAAAGTTTGTGCGAAGCGGTATCCGTTTGGATACACGGACACGGAGAAAGAGACAGCGGTTGAGCGGTATCGGGACACGATATTTGCCGCCGCTGTTTATTATTGGGCGAAACAAGGGGCTGATGGTGAAAGCTCTCACAGCGAGAATGGAATCAGCCGTGCATATGAAAAAGAGGACGATATCTATTTTGATGTTGTACCAATGGCAAAAATTTTATAAACCGTTTAAGGAGGATTTTAACTATGATTTACGATTACAAGAATAGAGAAATTCATTTTGAGAACCCGAAAGAGGAAACAGATTACAAGGCACATATGGCGGAGTATGGACCAGGAACAGGAAAGACACATCCGGATGACTGTCCGTATTGTGCAGCGCGGGGCTGGAAAACATTCCCTGGTACTACATTTGAAGCTGAGTGCGATAAGTGGGCGGAGGAACATCCTGACGAAGTGGCCGATGCAGATGCATAAAGTAAGGTAACTCTCCTTTAAGACGGTGCGTGTCTGGCCGATACCTCCCCGGCCGGGCGCAGGGTGTGTGCTGTGAATGGTGGTGGGCAAGCGCATTTTTCTTTTGTGGAGGTAATGGAGGTAAGGAAGAATGATTTTTAAAGAAGCTTATGAGGCGCTGAAACAGGGCGCAGATATTAAAAGACCATCATGGAAAGGTTTCTGGCGCAAAGAGAACGGAACCATTGTTATGTATTGTAAAGACGGCTCTAAGGTTCCGTTTATGGAAACAGAGTGTATCTTTGTTGATATCGACCACATGATGGCCGATGATTGGGAAATTGTTGACGGAGATTCCATTACGGGACTTGATGTGTCAACCTTTACATTTGGAGAGGCAGTATCCCGGTTAAAGCGCGGTCAACGTGTCACACGTAAAGGCTGGAACGGTAAGAATATGTTTGTAGTCTACCAGAAAGGCTATCCTGATGGAATCCCGTGCAATAAGCAGACAGCGGCGGCGTGGGGCATGAATGAGGGAGATTTATTCCGGTGCGAGCCGTACTTACAGATTAACACGGTTGACGGCTCTCATGCCATGTGGGTTCCGTCTATCAGAGATGTGCTGGCAGAGGATTGGAGGGTAGCAGAATGAATTTTGGACAGGCATTTGAACAGGTAAAACAGGGCAAGGGCATGAGGTTGCCGCATTGGAAGGAAGATGTGGTTATTCGGGCGAGGTATCCAGAGCCGAACAATGATTTCATGTCGGCACCATATTTATACGTAGAAAGCCGTTTCGGACGCGTACCGTGGAAAGAAACCATGATTGAACTGTTTTCCGAGGACTGGGAAGTGGTGGAGTGATAAGGCGGTGGTTTTATGCGAGGACTGAAACGCAATAAGCAAAAGCTGTGGTATCAGCTTTATTCAGAGCATATTCCGGTCTATGAGACAGACCTTGACGGCAATATCATCTATGACCCAGTGACCGGAGAACCGCTGGTAACGGGCGATTTTACCATCGGATATACCGACCCTGTAGAGTTCCGAGCGAATGTGTCAGCCGCCAGAGGGGAAGCAAATACAGACCCATTTGGCGTTGATTTGGCTTATGACAAAACGATTGCCACTTGTGACATGAATTTGCCGATTGATGAATTGTCGGTATTGTTCGTGGATAAGAAGCCGGAATTTGGTGCAGATAGAAAGTTGACCAATAAGCCCGATTTCAAGGTTGTTAAGGTGGCAAAGTCTTTGAATTCGGTTTTGTATGCGATTCGGAAAGTGACAGAGGGAGGAACGCAAAATGATTCAACATGAGACATATAGATTTGACCAATGCAAAGTGACCTTTGATAAGGATATTTACGTAGCTATGCTGGAGCCAAGAGAAGGGAAGGAAGAACAATATCCAACAGTTCTACTGGATTATCGACCGATAGCAGAAGACGGAGTTGATTTACGAAAGATTCCTTGTGTTTTGGAATTCAAGAACGAGAAAGCTATTGACGAGTTGATTGATGTCTTGAAACATTTAAAGGAGACTTGGAAAACGGAGGAACGGAACGATGGCTAAATATAGGAAAAAACCCGTTGAGATTGAAGCATTTCAGTACGACGGGGATTTAAAAGGAAAAGACGGCAAATGGTATGTTCCGGAATGGGCGATAAAGGCTTTTGAAGATGGCGTCATGTACTATGACAGTCTGGAGTGTGATTTGCCGCCCGTAGAGCTGTTTATTAAAACGCTTGAGGGTGTCCATCATGCCAGTGTGGGAGATTATATCATTCAAGGCGTAAACGGAGAACTTTACCCATGCAAGCCGGATATATTCGAGAAAACCTATGACAAGGTTATGCCGCTGTCTCCGTTGCTTGAGTAGGTGTTTGTATGGGAAAACGAATAATCCGTGGAGAACTGTCCTCAAAGGGAATCCAGAGCATTATCGACCAACTTCAAGACTACAAACAAGACTTGCACCGCAAGACTGAACTGTTGTGTAAGCGGTTGGCAGAAGTTGGATTGACCGTGGCGCAGACGAAAATCGGAGAATCTCCGCTGGGTAAGACAATCTCCTTGCGAATTGATATGGAACCATCAAAGGCAGGCTGCAAAGCCATGCTGATTGCGTCTGGACAGACAAAATCAAATGATTATGGCACCGTAAATACGCTTTTGCTCGTTGAGTTTGGTGCGGGCGTATTCTACAATCCATCAGACAATCCGAAAGCTGGGGAAATGGGGTATGGAATCGGAACTTTCCCCGGACAGATTCATGCTTTTGAAGATGGATGGTATTACTGGGGCGAAGATGAGAAGTGGCATTACACTCACGGTGTGAAAGCCACGATGCCTATGTATAGCGCTTCGGTGGCTATCCGTGAACAGGTAGCGTCAATTGCAAAGGAGGTGTTCTCGTAATGCTTGACATTTCCTCACTGGTCTATTCCAGACTGATAAACAACGAGCAGATGAAGAAATATCTGAAAGGTAGCAGTACAACTAAGAATGACACTCCATCGGCATTTCCGTATTTGTATATGAAAACATTGGGTGAGCCAACAACAAGCTCTTCCTTGCAGAATAAGCAATGCGCCATACAAGCTGCTTTTGAGATTACCATTTATGATTCTACTTCAAGTACCAAAGCGAAGCAGCTAATCTTTCTGGCGGCTGACCTTATGCAGAAGATGGGATTTACAATGAATTACGGTCCGACTGAAATAGAACGGTCCAGTACAACAGAGGCATATCGCTGGATAGCAAGGTTCCGAAGAACCTATTGCGAGGGCGATGTGATATAGCAACTAAATAACTTTGAGCCATGCAGGAAACTGTGTGGTTCTTTTTTTATTCCAAATTTTAAGGAGGATATGAACCATGGGTAAAAATTTTATAGACCTTTCTACGGCAGGCATCCAGGTTGGATATGGGATTGAAGGGACGGCAGGCCAAAAACCATCAAAGTTTATCGACCTGCCAAACCCAAAGTCAATACCTGATTTCAATCCGGAAACAGCGACTTACGATGTTACGTCTCTGAACGACACAGTTTGGAAGCGTTACATTGATGGACTGAAAGACCCAGGTGGAGCGATTGCGATTACGTTCGGAATGTCTGATGGATTCCGAGAGATGTGGAATGGTATTTGTACCGAATACGAAAGTGCAAAAACATCTGGGAAACGCATGTGGATGGAATTTTTCCACCCTGGATTGACTGAGGCATTTTTCTTTACCTGTACTCCATCAAGTCTAGGATGGTCCGCAACTGATGTGGATAGTGCCTGGGACACCACGGTATCGGTAACACCAACTGGGGAAATTGGGTGGGCAGAGCCAATTAAGCCTACACCAAAGGAACAGATTGGGTCATAAAGAAAACTGGGAGGTAAATGAACATGAGAATTTTGACGATTGGTGGCAAGGAATATCAAATTGAATTTTCCTTTGATGCGGCAGAATATAAGGCTTGTGTGGACAAAGTTTTTAAAGTGGTTTCTGGCGGCTACATTATGAAGCGTGGAATCACTGGAGAAGAGGGAAAGGCTGAAATGGCGGAGGCCATGATGGACGGAACAGCTGATATGATTTCCGATATGGCGTCTCTGTCCATTACTTGCTTTTATGCGGGCCTTCTGGAAAATAATCCTGTTAAAGATGAAAAAGCAGCAAAGCAGTTGTTTAAGCAGTTTGTAAAGGAAAATCCGGATGATGACCGCGCATCATTTCTGGGAATGTATGAGTTCTTGAAAGGATGTATGGAGGAAGATGGTTTTTTCAAACTGACCGGACTGGACAAGTATCTGAAGGACATGTCCGAAGCAATGGAAAAGGCAGCAAAGGAAGTAGAAAAGGGGACGAAACAGTCTGCATTACCAAAGATTCCAACAGACCGCAAGAAGAAATCAACTTCCACAAAATAATATGGGAACATTATCTTCCGCTTGCGCTAAAAATTGGGGTTCATTATGAATTGTTCTGGCACCTTAATCCGACAAAACTGATTCCGTTTATTACAGCATATGGACAGAAACAGCAAGAGCGAAGTGATGAAATGTGGATGATGGGTCAACTTGTTATGGCGGCATTAGATGCAACTGTATGTAACATGATGCCTTTCGTTAAACGCAAAGGAAAAGGAAAATACCCTGAAAAGCCATATCGGGTAATTCCTATGACAGAAGAAGAAAGGCGGCAGGAAGAAGATAAAGAATTGCAAAAATTCCTTGGTTTTGCGGATTCGTTTGAGAAAGATGTGAAAAAGAAAAATGAGGGCATGTAGGTGTTACAGCCTATTTGCCTATTTTAACAACATAGTTTCCATAAACCAATAGGGCGAGTGACTAAAGCAGTTACCCGCCTTTTTTTATATGCAGAAAAGGTAGGTGAATACCATGTCAGATGTGATTGACGATTTAAAGGTCCAGATAGACGCTAGTACGCAGAGTGCAGATGCGAAATTGGATAAGTTCATTGCAAAAATGATGAAACTCCAGTCCACAATTACTGGTCTGGAAATGTCCAATGTAAGTAATATTGCTTCCGGAATTAATCAGATATCGGCGTCCATTCAGAATTTTAATAACAGAACAAAGACGGCAGATTTTAGTAGAGTTGCTACTGGAATGAATAAACTGGCAACAGTAGATGCCCAGGGAGTTGCAGCGACAGCTCAGGCCATGTCCACATTTGCAGCTAATATGATGGGGCTTAATGATGTTCATGTGGATTCTGATGGGATTTCTAACATAGCCAATGCCATATCCAAACTAGGGCGGGCAACAGTGACAGAGGCGACGCAGAATTTGGAGTTTCTGAAAACCAGTATGAAAGATTTTATTACTGGAATGAATGGTGCCGGAAGTTTAACTTTTGATGCGAATGGACTAGTATCGCTGGTAAATAGCGTGAGCCGACTTGGGAGCACAAATGCTACGCAGTCGGTCAAGAATCTTCCTCAGATTTCCACAGCTTTAAGGGGATTCATTACGAGTATGAATACTGTTGGAAGTGTCGCGTTCGATTTTGCTGGGCTTAATAATCTTGTGAGCAATATTACCAGATTAGGTGGTGCAAAAGCAACACAAGCCGCAACAAATCTGAAACCGATAAAGGACCAGATATTGCGATTCGTGAGTGGTTTGAATGGGATAGGTTCACTTAGCTTTGATACAACCAGTCTGGCTAATCTTGTTTCTTCCATTACTAAACTGGGAGGCAAGGCGGCCACAACGGCGATTCCTAATATTCAGGCACTTGGTACGGCATTGACCCAATTAATGGCAACATTATCCCATGCACCAGCTGTAAGCCAAAATCTTATACAAATGACAACAGCTCTGGCTAACCTGGCCGGAAATGGTTCAAGGGTTAGCAGTGCATCGACGGCGATGTACCGAGGATTAAACTTATATTCCAGTAGCGCAAGTAGAGCGACCAAAGCTACAAAAGGTTTAGTTTCCCAAATTGGTATGTTCTATGCCAAGTGTTTCTTGCTGATTCGTGGAGCCAAAGCATTGTGGAAGGCCACAGAATCATCCATGGATTATATTGAGACATTGAATTATTTTGACGCTGCATGGGGGCAGGTCGCTGGGAATGCGGCAGGAGAGTGGAAGAAAGCTGGTTATGAGTCTGCTGAAGCTTATGCTAAATCTTTCAGTGAGAGAGCAAAAGCATTGACAGGTAAAATGACAGGATTTCAACCAGATGCATATGGGAATCTAATAGCAACTGGAATGCCCAGTCTTGGATTGGACCCAGAAAAGCTTATGAATTATCAAGCTACTTTTGGTCAAATGGCATCCTCTATGGGTGTTGCTTCTGAAACTGCTTTGAAGTTATCCAATGCCCTTACTATGATTGGAGCGGATTTAGCTTCCGTAAAGAATCTTAAGTTTGAGGATGTATGGCAGGATATGGCATCTGGCATGGTCGGTATGAGCCGAACATTGGATAAGTACGGTGTCAATATTCGTAATGTGAATCTGCAAGAGAAATTATATGAGTTAGGTATAGATGCTAAAATTGCAAAACTGGGACAGCAGGACAAGGCACTTTTACGGACTATTATTTTACTCCAATCTACTAAATATGCGTGGGGTGATATGGCTGATACGATAGGACAGCCAGCAAACCAGTTACGCCTGTTACAGGCTAATTTTGCAAATTTGGCACGAACAATAGGTAACTTGCTTCTGCCTATAGTATCAAAAGTCCTTCCATACATAAACGCGCTGGTAATCGCCATACAAAGGCTATTTTCTTGGATAGGTGGTTTGCTGGGAATAAAGATAGGAGGTTTTAGTTCTTCAATTGGTTCAGCGGCTACGGATTTTGGGGATATGGAAGATGCTGCTGACGGTATTGCAGATAGTACCGGTGATGCTGCAAAGAACACAAAGAAGATGGCAGACAACCTCCAGGAATTCGATACATTGAATGTTATTAATTCGCAAAAAGATTCCGGTAGCGGTGGAAGTGGTTCTGGCGGAGGTGCTGGTGGCCTGTTGGATGATGCTTTCAATGATGCGTTTGCTGAATATCAGCTGGCATGGGATAAGGCCTTTGCGAACATGGAGAACTCAGCCCAAGAATTAGCTGATAAAATCACGAGGGCTTTTCAACGTATTTGGGAGGCCGCAGAACCAACCAGGGAATCTTTAAAGAGACTTTGGAATGAAGGGCTTGCTCGTCTGGGAGATTTTACATGGACTGCTTTGAAAGATTTTTGGAGTGAATTTTTGGTTCCTGTAGGAAAATGGACGCTTGGCACCGGACTGCCTATGCTCGTTGACAATATAAATGCTTTTTTGATGAAGATTGATTTTCCGGTGATTAATGATGCTCTGCGGAACTTCTGGCAGGCCCTCACTCCTTTCGCAACAAAAGTGGGGGAAGGTCTTATTGAGTTTTTTGGAGATTTACTGTCTATAGGTGCAGACTTTATTAACTTTACTGTCCCTAATGGTATAAACAGAGTAGCAGAGGCTCTAAGAAAGATTTCGCCAGATACAGCTGAAAAGATTGGATATGCTCTTGGCGTAGTTGCAACCGGGATTATGGGATTTAAGACTATAGATGCTGCGGTTAAGGGTGTAAAAAATATCTATAGTCCATTGCAAAAACTTTTTAAGTTAGTAGGCCCCATGAAGTATGTTGCAATTGCAGGTGGGATTGCTGGGCTTGTCTTTGCATTAGATAAGTTCGGCGTGATTGATGTGAATTGGTCTGTTTTAGCTACAGGATTTAAAAATTTGGCATCAGCGCTTGGAAAATTTGTTTCTGGTATTGGGCAGGGACTCATTAATTTCATTAAAGGGATTACCCCGATTGTATCGCCGACGCTCGAAACTTTGATTAATGGAACTGGAAAGGCATTTGAATTCATGGCCAAGGTATTAAATGCGATACCTGAATCCATGCTTTCGGGATTAACAACAGCATTTTTAAGCTTTTTCGCCGCCTTTAAAACTTATGAAATGGTGGTAAAGGCTGGTGGATTAATAACAGCGTTTGCGAATAACATTAAATTCTTTGGTAGTTTACTTCCTGGTATCGTTAACTCTGGCCCAATATTGCAAAATTTGGCATCTGCGCTGGGACCATCTGCGTTAGGTGGTATTGCGTTTACCGTAATAGCTGGAGGATTATTGCTGATTGCACAGCATATTATGCGAGTTACTGACGAGGCAGCTAAGAGTTCAGCCATAGGACAGTTTTCGCAAGCTATTAGTGATTTGAATGAGGAGGTTTCACAAAAAACAAATCAGATTAACACAAGCTTGGATAACACAAGAAATGCAATTGAAACCGCTGGTGTGGCAGAAGCACAGGTAGCAAGGGATTTGGCGAAAGAGTATAATGAACTGTCCGATAAAGCCTCTTTAAGTGCAGATGAAAAAGAGAGGCTAAAGAAGGTATCAGCCGACCTTGTTGATATTGTTCCAGGTTTGAAAGGATACTTTGACGAGGAAACAGATGCATTAAATATTCAGAAGAAATCCTTGGATGCAGTAATCCAGGGATACGAAAGCCTTGCACAGAAACAGGCTGCACAAGAGTATCTGAAACAGGCGTATAAAGACCAGTATGAAGCACAGATGAATTCTAAACATGCAGAGGATGAACTGAATAATGCGACAGACGAATATCTTAAGAAAGCGGGATTAACAAAAAAGGCACTTGATGACATAAAGAGTGGTTATCTTAGCGTAGACAAAATTAAAACTGGTATGGGGGCAACTACGCTAAATGGGGAAATCTTGAATGTTGAAGATTATGGATTTAAGGCTAATGAAGTGGGGGCTTTTGTAAAGGCAATTGGAGAATTGGAAAAGGTTTATGGAGAATATAATGAAACTCTAAAAGAAGCACAAGAAACAGAAAGAAAGGCAGGCGAGGAAATTAACTTCATTAATGATATCATTGATGAAAATACACAAAAGGAAAAAAAATTTATAGAAACAAAAAAGGCAGACATGTTGGCCTCTAACAAATATAAACAATCCTTACGAGACTTGAATACAGAATTTTCCAATTTGAATTTAACTCTATCGGAAGATTTCATGCAGAATTTAGCTTTGGATAAGAACTTTGACATTACCCCAATTCAAGAATTCTTTAAATCTTTGGCAGAAGGTGTCCAAGCATCTGGAGATGAAGTGCAGAGTGTTTTTAAGAGTTTGGGATTATCATTACCAAAAGAATTAGCAAATGCTATTGCGAAAATGGAACCGGAAGCCCAAACGGAAGTTACAAAGATGCTTATGCAAATCAAAAGTGGTGCTGAAGTCCAGACACCGGAAATAAAATCATTGTTTGAGAAAATTGGTTATGATTTACCAGATGCAATAGTGAAAAACTTTTCAGAAAAAGAACCTACAGTGCAGAATTCGACAATAGATTTGCTTGCCGGAATACAAAATGGGCACAGTTTGACCGAAGGACTTTTAATTGAATTATTCGCTGGGTTGGGAGTGAAAGTTCCGGAAGCTTTAATAGAACAGTTGGGTGATTCAAAGACAAGTGCCGAAGTACAGGCTAAGGCAGTTGAGTTATTAGCACAAATTTCATCAGCAGAAGAATCAGAACGCGGCCCGCTTATTGAAGAATTAAACACACTAGGACTAGATTTGGTTCAAACGTTTGCGGATGGTTTATCTGACTCTGAAAAGATAAATACAGTCAAAGAGAAGGCAGAAAATGTTCCCAAAACTGCCCAACAAGCAGCTGAAAAGGCTGGAAAGGATTCGTCAGGGAATAGTTTATTTGCAGAATTGGGAAGATTTTCTTTAAAAGGATTTATTGATGGATTGTCTGATAACTCTCTTTTGAAGGGAATAGCAAATGCGGGAGCAAGAATCTTTAACACTGCTAAGAATGCAATAAAAGAAGAGGGGGATATTAATTCGCCCTCTGGGGTTGGAAGAAGTCTTGGTCGATTTACGATACAAGGGTATAATTTAGGCCTTGAAGATGAAATGGAGAAAACTGTACCATTAATAGAATATTGGATGGGCGCTATGAAATCCACATTAAGTGGATATAAAATAGCGTTTCCAGGAGCTGATTTTTCCTATACATATGGAACGGATTTACTGAACCAGTATGCGGCAACTCCACAAGTATCCCTTCCAAATTTCAACTCAGGTGCTATGCACGTAGATTACGCAACAGAGATAAGTGCTTCATTAGCCGGGATAATTGATTATGATAGACTTGGAGAGGCTGTTTACAGGGCGCAAAGCAGAGCAATGCAGGAGAATCCTACAGTAATCGGTGATTCTGATATCTACAATGCTACTCGCAGAGGTGTATCAAAGCATTTTGCCCAAACGGGGAAAACTGGATTTAAAGGAATTGATTAAAGGAATATTGAAAATCCCCTTCCTACATGATATAGTTACATTATTATAAAGTAGGAGGGGATTATATTGAAAAAGTTAACTATAGTGTTAATGTGCTGTCTGGTGCTAGGGGGATGCGGAGAAAAAGAACCAGAAGTAAAAGAAACGACAATCGCTCAATCAGAAACAGAAAGAAAGGAAAAAGAAACCACCGAAAAAGAAAGTCGGTCAGGAAATATTTATGAAACAGAAAAGTTCATTACTAAAATGGTAGGGGATATTGAGTATCAGGTTCCTAAATCGTGGGACGATGATTCCAAAATTTCTGAAAATAATACATACTATTATGACGATAAAATGATGGTAATGGTACAAGAATCAGATTTTAGTTATGAATCATTTAACGAAATATTTAATGAAATGGACGAGGAAGAAGTCAGGGCTTCGGTTTTAGATGGAATAAAACAAGGCTTTCAAGATTATGAGGAAATATCAACAACATCAGAAAAAGTATTGGATGTAACAGCTTTTAGATTTGTTGGAAATGCGAAATTGAACGATACGAATTATTTTATGGATAGCTTTATATTTGCTTACAAGAATAGGACTTATTCTTTTGGGATAATGGTTGAATCTAATTCTGGATTAGATTATACAGAAGAATTTAATACACTGATAGAGAGTATTTCGATTATCGAAAAAGATGACAAAGACTCCAATGCTTCTATAATTAGTCAACTAAAAGAATTATACATAAGTGAGGCGCAGAATAAACTTCCTTATTCAAAAGAAGATAGCGATTCTTATTTTGAATTAGTCTTAAAAACAAGTAAGGAGCTTGCAAAGTCTGGTACTGGTGTTAGCGCAGAAGAACTAGCTAATAATCAGTTGTTCACTGCATTTTCACTGGCTGCTGGGTATTTGTGCAATAATTATGAAGAAGATACGGACTATGGAAAAATCGGAAATATGGCATTTGATTTAATCGGGTATATAGTTGCAGACGATATTAAAAACAAGGACAAAGTTCTAAATGAGTTCGATATAATGGCTGCTAAATATGACATGACTATCACAACGCTTGATGAATCTAACCAAGCGTTGAAGGAATCGGAAACATTAGGAGAAATGCAAGAGACACAACCAATAGACCTATCAACTGGCAAATACATTATTGGAGAAGATATTCCTGCTGGGAAATATGATATTGTCGGAATTGAACAGGGCAATGTGCATGTGTGTAGTCCGGGTACGGATTATGGTGATATTGTTAACGAGATAATCAAGCCTGGCGAGATAACATATGCGAATGTACAACTTGTAGATGGTTGCACGGTGGAAGTGGTTCTTGGGGGCAAAATTCAACTTCAACCGAAATAACTGGGTATATTATTAAAATATCTTTGATAAAAGGGAGAACCAGTAGATGTTGAAACTAATGCTCCATATCCTACTGCTGCGATAGCACAGTGACCTGGAGGGGATGCTATTTGAGCAAAAAAATATCTTGATTTGTTAATGGGGTGCCATTATTGGCACCCTCTTGTGATATTTCAGAGTATACGGAGAGTTTATGCTACAAAGTCGAATAAATTCAATATAAATTCCCGGCCCATTTGTGTAATTCTTCTGTGATAGATAACTTTGCCGTTGTCCAAGACTTCCTGTTTGATTTCCTCATAACCCAAGTTGCTGTACTGAGAATACATGACCCACGTTTCATTTACTTTATATTGGATTTTCTTTTCGGCAAGTAGTTTGTTCAGTTCTATGGCAGACTTCAGGCCGAGTTCCTTGGCAATTTCTGTCATCGTATATGTTTTGTTGACGTGCATAAGGATGGCGTTTTTCTTTTCTGCTGCCAGACGGGCGGCTCGTTCTTCTTTCAATTTTGTTAGGAGTTCGATTCCGAAATCCGGATTATTCAGGATGTCGTCGATTACTTTGTCGGTTGCATAGATTCCGTGTTTACGGATAGAGGGGAGGACTTCATCAAAAACCCAATTTTCAAAGTGTTCTGCAGAAGGTAATTCGCTATGCGTAATCAAGCGGTATAAATCTCCCTCTGGAATGCAATTCGTCTCCTGTTTGCCCCCATTTGAAGGTATTCCCAATTTGGTAACCCCTTTGCAATGTTGAATAACCGCTTTACTGGGATTGGAATAGCCAAGTGCGCGTGCAATATCAATACCGACAAAATAAATTTTTCCGTCAATCTCTACCGTCCTAATTTCTCCAAATTCATCATTACTAAAAATTTTTAATGCGTTCATGTTTGTTTCCTCCGAAAATTGATTGTTAAAAGTTCTAATTCTCAATCGGTTGAGGAACTGCAAGCGGCATTTCGCCGCCTGTAGCTTTTGGCAGACCGGGAACATACCCCGGCAGGACTACCGCCGATATATTCAAGCCCTAAGGCATGAATGACTAACAAAAAAAGCCTTGGCGAAATAAGCAGACTGTTACATCTACTTACAACGTCAAGGCTCCGTGAGCTGGCTGTACATCTTGGCATCATGGCGACCCAAGGTTTATGTATATGGTCAAGGCGACCGCATCGCTAGCATATACACACGAATGTTTAATTGATATTCAATCTATCATATTATTGTCAGTAAGTCAATATAATAATCAATTTCTCAGTGTTTTCTTCTCTACTCCGAATTATGTTTTAGAATAGTTGCAATATCCCTAAATGATTATTTAAGTCCCAAAATGTATATTGCATTAAGCCCAAATCCCTCATTGACATCAGCGTCAATCAATGTTACTGTGCCAGCTGAGTAATTTATGGATAGCAAAACGTTTGCGCAATATCCGTATGATTTACCTGGTATTGTTATGTACCGTGTTCCGTCTAAAATATGACTTACTAATGGCACAAGGGTAAAATTAAAAAACATATTACCATTACTCGCTTGCTGTATAATTACCATGATTTCGATAGTTTTATAACCATTAAATGAAATCCCTGTTATTGACTTATTAATCATGGATAAAGTAGCAAGCTGGGTTCCTGTCCCAACAGATGCTAAATTGCTACATTATTTTTATCTTTGCCACAAATGCCACCCTGGATATGTTAAAATGGTATTGTTTAGAAGAATGTCATATTAAATAAGTTTCATAATTTTCATTCAAAAAGTGATAAAGTTTATAGTGAGAGAAATATGATAACACCTGGGTAATCCTGGGTGTTTTTGTTTGCTAAGAGGGGATGATTATGGCTTTTGAAGGATGGTTGTTAAAAATAAATGGTAAGACGTTCACTACCAGACTTATTGCGGCTGAATCCCTAAAAATCACTCCAGACCAGATAATGGATTTAGACCCATATCGAGATGCGGATGGAGTATTGCATCGGACTGCGCTTCCACATACGGCTACCTCAATCGAATTCACAACAACTGCTTTGTATTTGAAAGATGCGGAAATACTTAATTCCTTCTTGCCGCATGACAACAGGGTGAAATGTCAAGTTGAATATTGGAATCCTAATACGTCCTCGTATGCTTCGGGGGCGTTTTATATTGCTGATGTGCCATACGAATTTTATATGGTTGATGAAGAGAAAAATGAGATTTTGTACAAGCCAATTAAGGTAACATTTACAGAATATTAGGTGGTGATAATAGATGCTGGATATTCCGGAGAGCATAAAGAGTTTATTTAAGTCTGACAATACAACAAATGATACACGGAGACATTTGAAATTGTATTTCTACAACAAAGATGTTCCCCTGTCTCCTTCTGGCGAGTTGCTTCCGATAGACCAAGAGCCGTGTTATGTGATAGACAATAAGCAGGTGCTTACCGAAGCATTGACAATCACTGAGAGCCTATGTGAAAGCGATGATTTGAAATTTGGAGAGTGTAATGCGGCGCAGTTTGAAATCACTGTGGCAGATGTATTGATTGACCTTTCCAGAAAAGAATTCATCTTCACCATTGAAGTTGGTGGATACGAAATGGCCATGGGGATTTATCGGGTAGAAAGTTTTGTGAGGTTGGAATCTGACCGCAGAAAAAAGAAAATCACCGCTTACAATCGAATGAGAAGATTTCAAACGGACGTTACTGCCTGGTATCAGGGCCTGAATTTCCCAATGACGCTGAAATCTCTCAGGGATTCATTGTGCGGTCATATCGGAATAGAGCAGGTTGACACGTCGCTCCCACTTGATAATATGCTGATTTCAAAGACAATCGAGCCGGAGCAATTGAGCGGATTAAAAGTGTTGCAGGCCATTTGCGAAATTAATGGATGCTTCGGGCAGATAGATAAGACTGGGCGAATGAAATATGTTTCGCTTGAAAATGCAAGTTTGTTTCCTTCCGAAGATTTATTTCCTGACGATAATTTATTCCCCTCCCAGATGTCACAAGGTGAGACACTATCTTTTTATAAACAGTCGGAAACCAGTTATGAAGATTATACAGTGAGGCCAATTGATAAAGTCCAAATACGTCAGGAAGAGGGCGATATTGGCGGTTGGTCACATGAGGAAGGTACAAATTGCTATGTGGTTCAAGGGAATTTTCTGGCATATGGAAAATCAAGCGAAGAATTAGACAGAATTGCGGATGTTATCTATGACCAGATAAGTGGGCGGTTGTACAAGCCGTGCAAAATAGTGGGCCCGGCACTTCCGTGGGTTGAGGTGGGAGATGGCATTATCTGTTATACAACAGATGATGTAATTGAAACCTATTGCCTAAAGCGGACGTTAAAGGGCATCCAGGGAATGATGGATACCTATGAGGCTCGCGGAAGCCTTGAGCTGGAAGAGAATACAGGCATACGTTCAGAGATTGTCCAGCTAGAGGGAAAAGCAGCTGCAATTAAAAAATCAGTCGAGGAAGTGTCTGTCAAAGTAACGGATTTAAAAGAATATGCTGAAGCTCAATTTAAAGTGACATCCAGTGAAATTGCTGCTGAGGTTAAGCGAGCGCAGGAAGCGGAATCCTCTTTGTCGGTAAAAGCAAATGAAATAGCTCTGCGCGTTAGTGAGAAGGTTTCCAGGGGTGAAGTTACAAGTGAGCTGAATTCAGAATTAAAAATAACAGGCAATAGGATAGAATTGACCACAGGGAATTTTATCATTACTGCAAAAAATTTTACGGTTGATGAAAGTGGTGATTCTGTTTTTTCGGGAAATATTAGAGGTGCCTCTTTTATTGGCGGCAACATCGATATTGGTAATGGGAAATTTAAGGTTAATTCATCTGGCATTGTTGAAGCTTCAGACGCTGTAATAAGGGCCGCGGCATTTAACTCAACAGGAATCATTTATGCTGAGAAAGGGATTGAGTGCAATGGAGAAATAGAGGCTGGCACGGGGTCGTTTGGCGGTGTTAATGCGAGAGGGATATATTGTACTGGTACGGTGTATGGTAAGGATTGGCAGTATATTTCAGACGGAAGATGCAAGGAGAATATTCAAAAAATAAGCCCAGAGGAATGTTATGAAATAGTTTCCAGATTGCAACCTGTAGCTTATAAGCTGATAGACTGTGATATACATGGCGTAGGATTTATAGCACAGGATGTCAAAACAGTATTGCGTGAATTACATCTGGATTATGCATTGGTTGGATACTACGAGAAAGAGGATATATATACGTTGCCATATGGAAACTATATAGCAATTCTCGCGGGAGCAATTCAGTATATAAATTTGAGGAAGGATGAATGGACATGGAAAAACGAGAAGAACTGATAGTGTACCGTAAAAGAGACATAGATAAAGTTGTTGGATTTATTGATAGCCTTGAATGCAAGGGAATTGCGGCAGCCCGGAAACTAGCACTGATTGCCAGCATCTTGGAAGCCGGAAAACCATTAAAGGAATATATTGAAGAAGAAAAGAAAGAGGGAGATGTGTAATGGCATATAAACCGTTTTACCAGATAACGGATTGGCAGAACCTTCCAATTCAGAAAACGCCAATAAACAGGACAAACCTTCTCCATGTAGAAAACGGAATCAAGGAAGCCGATAACCGGATTATCCACCTTGATACTGAAAAACTAGAAAAAGCGGAAGCAAATCTGATGGTTAAATCCGTTGTGGTTGATGCGAAAACTGGTGTGATTACGGTTACTCTGCTAAACGGTACGGTATATACATACGATTTGGACATTGAGCGTGTAGTTGTGAATTTTGACATAACGGATGACAATATCCTAATCCTCACCTTGGCTGACGGGACTAAGAAACGGGTAGATTTGACAAGGTTTGTGTATAGCTTTTCAAATACAGCAACAATCACGATGAAGATGGTAAACAGGAAAGTTACGGCTGAAATCGTTGATGGTTCCGTTACCATGGCGAAGCTGGATGCATCTATCCAAAGTACGTTTTTGCAATATCTTTTGGATGCTGAGTCGGCTAGAGACCTTGCCTTGCAGTACCAGAAAAATGCAAAGCGATATGCTATCGGTGATGCTGAATTTGATGGAAGCGAGACAGATAATGCAGAATATTACTGTGACCAATCTAAAAAATATTCCGAAATCGCACAAGAAGTTGCCGCAATCACTTATCCAAATGTATACGTGGATATTGGGAATGGACATCTGTTAGCTATTGGTGGAAATAATTTTTATCTGTCATTAGATTCATCTGGGCATCTTATTTCTCAAATTGGAAGTGGGGAGACAGTATGATTGTAAAGATTGGTAAGGATAGGACGGTTATCTGGGATGCAGAAGCATTTGATTAGTGAGGTGACGTAATATGGCAGATTTAGGAAAAATAGCAGTGACAGATGGTGGGGATTATTCCGCCAGTACAACATATGAAAAATTGACCTTTGTACATTATCAGGGTGATACGTACATGACGCTAAAAACAGTGAAGGGTGTTACGCCTACAGATGATGGCGTGAACTACAAATTATTCTGCAAAAGCGCAGAGCTGGCAACAGCTTCTAAGGCCGGTATTGTCATGCCAGACGGCACAACAACTACCGTTAACAGCAGTGGAAAGATGAGTGCAAAACAGGCTACCCAATCTACCCCTGGCATTGTAAAAGGAAGTAACAGTATTAAGGTGGGAAGTGATGGCGCGATTGATGTCAATACGACATTCACTCAGGCTGCTAATTTGGCGAATATTATCACTGGAGAAGCAATTGCAACCATTTTAGGCAAGGTGTCTAAAGCTATCGCCACGACAATGAATTTGAATCAGAACGCATTATTGAAAAGTATGCTTACCAGCATTGATGTAAACGATTCTAGCAAGATTCCGACTGCGGCGTATATTCATACACTGGTTGAGCGGATTGGAATGGGAACACAGTTGACCGCCGGAGCTAATTTGACGGAAGCGGCAAATAATTTAAGTAGCAATTTAGCGAACAAAAATATTATCGGGACCTATAATATTCCCAATATTACA